>Ga0194119_10010709_pt1 | contig 12016 bp, 5 predicted proteins | sample TA2MahC100mmetaG_FD_148620 | JGI IMG/M metagenome (GOLD analysis project Ga0194119, IMG submission 148620) | Freshwater microbial communities from Lake Tanganyika, Tanzania - TA2015018 Mahale Deep Cast 100m | ecosystem: Environmental > Aquatic > Freshwater > Lake | place: Tanzania: Lake... | reverse complement strand
GGTCAGCCTGAGGGTGTCGAAGACAGCATCCAGATCCTCGACATAACCCAGTACCACAACCCCCTCATCGGCGCGGATGTTCAGCGCTCCCGGCAGATAGCTGCCCACGATATAAAACACGGCTTCGGGCAATTCCCGATGGATTTCCGGCCAGATCTCTTCCAGAAAATACCGGACGGCGTCCACGTTGGGCGGATGCTGAAAGTTGCCTATGAAGGCGATTCCCGCGCGATCCTCAAACCCCACCCTGCGCCTGGGTGCTGGCAAATCACGAACCAGCGGCACGAGCGCAAGCTGCAATCCGGGGATGGCCGATTCCAGCCAGAGCCGCTCGGCTTCGCTGATGACGATGGTTTTATCGGCGCCCCGGATGCACGCCAGTTCGGCGCGGTGCAGGGGATTCCAGCGTCCATCCGGTTCCGGCATGGTCCCAGCCTGCCGGGATTCGCGCAGCAAATGCAAATCGATCGTGGAGAAAACCACCTTGGCCCGCGGGCAATGCCGCCGGACCGCGGGCAAGTGCCGGATCGCCACGGGAGCGCGAAACAGCATGACCACGGCGTAGGTACTGCCCTGTGACTGAAGCCAGGACTTGACCGAACTGATCCGGGGCGCATGCAGACACTCAACCCCCAGTTCCTCCAGGGCTCGCGTGTATGGCCCCAGATTCAGCAGATTGCTCTCGGCTATGAAGCTGACACGAAAACCCAAGGCCAGAAATATCCGGATCGAGTTGAAGACATCCATCGAGCCGGAATCCCGATCGGGTGTCGGGGTGCAGGAGTCGATCAACAGGAGTTTCGGTTGATCATCGGCGCCGCCTCGCTCACCGCCGACGGATTCGATATTCGCCCCCACGGACAGCCGACCCGGATCGAGTGTTTGGCGCGCCAGGCGGCGCTGTTCCGACCAGAACTGATACCCTGCCGAGTGGCGCAGCCACGGAGTCAGTAACCACATGAGCGCGGATTTCAGACGGTAGCGCGTCAACTCCGAGACCGGCAGACGGATATAGGCGTATTTCAGGTACGCCAGCAGGAAACGCCTCATACTCAAGCGACTGCCTCAAGATTACGGGCCGTTTGCAGAACCTGGCGGGCGGTTTCCGCCCATGGCGTGGGACGATAGGCCCGCCGGATTCTGTCAACCCGCGCCGCCAGGTGTTCCGGGTGCGAAAAGTACCAGGCCAACCGTTCGGCCCAGGCGGCCGCATCGACCGGATCCAGATATTCAACGAGATCGCCCCCCACCTCGGGCAGGGAAGCGGCATTCGACACCAGGCAAAACTTGCCATGGGCCAGACTTTCCGCGACCGGCAAGCCCCAGCCTTCATACCGCGAGGGATACACCGTGAACAGCGCTTGCTCGTAAAGCCGATTCAGATCGGTATCGGTGACGCGATGCAAGAGCCGTACATAGGGTTGAATGCGGGTATCGCGCGACAACTGTGTCAGGAGTTCATCGACCCCCCAGCCCGGCTTCCCGACCCATACCAGCAAGGGCAAAGGTTGCTGGCCTGTTTCGATCAGTCGCAGATACGCCTGGTAAAGCACCCGATGATTCTTGCGGGGTTCCAGGGTGGAGACGAAGAGGATAAAGGGCTGCTCCAGAATGCGCGACACCTCCGGCGCGATCTCGCCCAGGGAAGCGGCCGAGGGTTGACTCCCATGCCGGATCACCGAGGTAGCTCTCGGGCCTTGCTGGCGGGTCTCAAGATAGCCCAGAAAATCCCGTTGCGTGTGTGCGGAGACGCAAAGCACATGGTCCGCCACTCGGATCAGCAAATCCAGATAAGCCATAAACATTCGGGTGATTCTCGGGAGGGTGAGGTCGGGGCGCACAACGGGGATGATGTCATGACAGCACAACATGACCCGCAGGCCGTGTTGCGCCTTGAATCGCTCCAGCACCCGCAAGTCCTTGTCGTCCCAATCGCAACCCAGCGAAACGTACACATCACCTTGGCCGAAGATGACCGGCAATTCCCCCGGAGCCAGCGCTTGCAGGGCGCCTCGCAAGTTCCTGGCGATTGCACCGGCAAGCCGGCCGAGGGCGGACACTCGCGCCCGCCAGACTTCCGGCCACTGCGCAAGGTAACGGCCTAGGCGGACCTTCATGCCCCCGGCACGCCGCACCGCAGTCCCCTCGGTCCCTCGGGAAAACGCCTCCAGCACGGACGCCAGGAGAACAGGGTCCACCTCGGCATAACCCTGACGGTCATGCAGATAACGGCAAAACCGGATCCCCTCCTCCTTCTTCGCCCGCGCCAGAAAGAACCGGGCACATTCCATTTCCACCCGGACCACACCCGTCGGTGGACCTTGCCAGGTCAGGCTGGTCGTCACATCCAGCCAGACGGTCATCGTAATGGCGTCGCCATGGTTCGGCGCGGGCTCTGCCGATTCATCATCCCCATTCAAGTGGTTACAGTAGGGTAAGGTAACACCAAAGCTCACGATAAACCCCGGTCGGTAATTGGAATACCAAACAGGCCCCGGCCAGGGTGTGACCTGAACTCATCACTGGGTTTCAGCCGCGGGTTCCTGACCATCATCCTTTTTGCTGGAAAATCCCATCATCACGGTAAAGAACATCGGCACGAAGAGCACGGCAACACAGGTGGAACCCAGCATGCCGCCAATGATGCCCGCCCCCACGGAGTTCTGGGCATGGGCGCCGGCGCCATTAGCCGTCACCAAGGGCACCGCCCCCAGAATGAAGGCGATCGAGGTCATGACGATGGGTCGGAAGCGCAACCGGGCGGCATGAATCGCCGCGTCGCGGTAGGACATGCCTTCCTTCCTCACGCCATCGATGGCGAATTCCACGATCAGGATGGCGTTCTTGGCCGAGAGACCGATCAGCGTCAGCAGGCTGACCTGGAAGTAGAGATCGTTTGGCTTCTGGAACATCAGCAGCACGAAGGCCGCTCCGAACAGGGCGAACGGCAGCGCCATGACGATGGCGATCGGGAGCGACCACATTTCGAACAGCGCGGCCAGGATCAGGAACACCATGATCAGTCCCAGCGACAGCGCGATGGCCGACTGGTTGCCGGCGATCTGTTGCTGATAGGCCAGGCCGAACCACTTGACGTCGTAGCGGTTGCCCAGCACCTTGGGCACGACGTCCTCGATGATCTCCATGATCTCGCCGGAGGTATGTCCGTTGTCGGAGTCGGGATCGACCACGATCTGACTGGCGAGGAAATCATTCAGCCGTGTCACGACTTCCGCGCCGGTGGTTTCGGTCAGCTTCATGATGTTGCCGGCCGGCACCATCTCGTTCTTGGTGTTCTTGATATAGACGGTATTCAGCAGTTCCGGATTCTTGCGGTAGTCGTAATCACCGGTAATCTCCACCCAGAACAAGTCGGCCCACTTCGTGAAGAAATTGATGTAGTAGAGACCAAAAACCCCCTGCAGGGAATTGTAGGCATTCTTGAAATCCACACCGTAGTAGTAAGCCTTTTCCGCGTCCACGTCCACGCGAAGTTCCGGCGTGTTGATCTCATAGAACTGGCTGGCGCGCTTGACCGAGGGGTAATTCTTCTCCAGATACTCCACCAGCTTGACCGAGTCGTCGTGGATTTCCTGAATCGAAACTGGCTGCGTGGCCTGCAGGTAGAAGGTCACCCCCCCCGAGGGGCTCAAGCCGCGGATGGGCGGCTGGTTGAAGGCATAGCCACTGATATTCTTGTTTTCCAGATTGATCTTGCCGGTTTCCTCGATCGCCGTGTCGATGGTCTGGTGCACCATGTCGCGTTTGTCCTCGTCATTGAGGACGCCCATGATGGTCGAGGTATTGGTTTTGAAGGTGCCGTTGTCGATGATGTCCTGCGAACCCATGACCACCAGGCGATCCATGTAGGGAATCCGCTTCATCATTTCAGCGGCAATCTTGTTCGATTCATCGACGCTGTATTTCAGCGCGCCGCCCGGATTGACGTGGATGACATCATAGAAATAGCCCATGTCTTCCAGCGGGATCAGCGAGGTCGGAATCTTCAGGAACATGCCAATCGTCGCCGCGAAGACCACCGCCCAGGCGATCAGGCAGGCTTTGGAATGGTCGATGATCCAGATCACGGCGGCCATGTATCGCCCCTGCAGCCAGCCGAAGCCCGCGTCGAAGTATCTGAAAAAGATGAACTTGGGCTGATTCGAATCGTGTTTGACGTTCTTCAGGAAGATCACGCACAGGGCCGGGGTCAGGGTCAGCGCGACGAAACCGGAGATGACCACGGAAATGGCGATGGTGACGGCGAATTGCTGCATCATCGTCCCGCTGAAGCCGCCCAGAAACGCGACCGGCACGAAGACCGCGTTCAACACCAGGACGATGGCGATGACGGGGGCGGACACTTCGCGCATGGCCTTGATCGTGGCGTCGAAGGAATTCAGTTTCTCCTCCTCCATGATGCGCTCGACGTTTTCCAGCACCACGATGGCGTCGTCCACCACGATGCCGATGGCCAGCACCAGCCCAAAGAGCGATAACGTGTTGATATTGAAACCGCTCGCATAAATGCCGGCAAACGCCCCGATGACCGCCACCGGAATGGCCAGGATGGGAATGATGGTGCCGCGAAAATTCTGGATGAACAGATACACCACGGCGAACACCAGCAGGAAGGCGATCAGCAGCGTCTCCACCACGCCCTGAATGGCCTGGTAGACGAAGATCGAAGAATCGTAGTGATAGAAGTACTTGATGCCCTTGGGCAAGAACTGGTCGATGCGCGCCATCGCCTCGGCCACGGACGCCTTGGTGGCAAGCTGGTTGGCACCGGGAACCAGGTAGAGTTGCAGCGAGACGGCCTCGAAGGTCTTGACCTCGCCGGTTTTCTCGTCGCGCCTATGGACGTGGAAGTAGTTATTGTAGTTGTTGGCATCCAGCTCGACCCGGGCCACGTCCTTCAGCTTGACGATCTGGGCATTGCCTGCGAGGCTGAGTTTCGGCGGTTCGGTGGCATCGGCGTTCACCAGGGCGACTACGTTCTTCCCGTCCAGATTCGCCCGCAGCACGATATTCTCGAACTGTTTCACATCGGTGTAGTAGCCGGTCGTCGTGATCAGAAAGTTCGATTTTTCCGGCCCATAGGTCGGCGGCATCGCGTTCTGCCCGATCGCGTACTGGCTGCTCTGATCGCGCACCTTGTCGATGATTTCGGGAATCCCGATCTTGTAGAAAGCCAGCTTTTTCGGATCGACGTGGATGCGGATGGCGTACGAACGCTGGCCGAGGATGTTGACAAAGCCCACGCCATGAATCTGCTCGATCACCGGATAGATGTAGCGCTGCACATAGTTGGCGATATACAGCGGGTCGGGCGAACCCGTTTCGGAGTAGAACGGGATCACCTGAAAAAGATCGGGGATCATCTTGCGGATGCGGATGCCCTGGGCCCGCGCCTGTTCCGGAATGTAGGAATTGGACGCCGTCAGCGAGCGATTCAGCGTGTCCGCTTCGACGATGCCGAGGCTGGTGCCGACATTGAAGTAGACGTTGATCGATACGCTGTTGCTGCCGTTCTGGCTGGCCGACTGCATGTAGATCATGTCCTCGGTGCCGGCGATCTGGTCCTCGATCGGCGCCGCGACCGCGTTGGCGATGGCCTCCGAACTGGCGCCCGGGAAGGTGGCGTTGATGTTCAGCACTGGCGGAATGATCAGCGGATACTGGTCGATGGGCGCGTAGAGGGCCGCCATGACCCCGCCGATCACGATCATGATCGAGCAGACGATGGCCAGGACCGGCCGCGAGATGAATTTTTCCGAAATCATCAGGTACCGCCTAGTGGGCGCTCGGGATCGGGGGCGCTGCGTTCATGGCCAGATCCTTGACCATTTCATCCACCACGATGGGATCGCCGTCGGCAATGCGGACTCCGCCATTGGTGATGACCATCATCCCGTCGGTCAGTCCGGAGTCGACCAACTGGGTGCCGTCCATCAGGTACTTGCCGGCCTTGATGCGCAACTTTTTGGTCTTGTTACCCACATTGACGAAGATATAGGACGACTCGCTATCCCGGAAGATGGCTTCCTGCGGGATGGCGTAGGTACTGCGCACGATCAGGTTGCGCAGGTAAACATGAACGAACTGCCCGGCTAGCAGTTTGTTGCGCGGCAGGCGGTTGTTGTCGATGGTCGCACGCAATTGCCAGACGCCATCCGAGAACGACACACGGATATCCTTGAATTCGACCCTCCCGGCGTTGGGCAGGCGCGTGCCATCGGCCAGTTCGAGATCCACCACGAAACGGTAATCGGGCGGCACCCGATAGAGTTGATCCAGTATTCCATTCTCGATGCTCAGCCGGTCCAGTTCCGGCATCGAGAACGCGACATACATGGCATCACGCGAATTGATCACATTGAGCTGGGTCTGGAAGGCGGTGACCATCATGCCCTCCGAGATCATGCGCTCGGAAATATAACCTGCCGCCGGCGCACGGACCGTACAGTACTCCAGGTTGAGCCTGGCATTGTTGATATTGGCGAGATCCGTTTTCACGTTGCCCGCCGCTGCCTGGTAGTTGATCAACGCGGTGTTCACATCCTGTACCGACGTGACGTCCTTCTGGGTCAGGCTGGCGTAACGGTCATAAATGATCTTGTAATTGTCCATGGCCGCCTTGTCCTTTTGATACTGCCCTTCAAAGGTCTGCAGGGCGAACAGGTACGGACGCTTGTCGATCTCATAGAGGGGCTGATCCTTCCGCACATAGCTCCCTTCCTTGTAGAGCTGCTTGAAGATGGCGCCGCTGACGCGGGGAATCACCGGGTAGTCAATGACGCCCTGGACCACGCCGGGGTATTCATAGATGTATTCGATGTCATGCGCGAAGACCTGCTGGACATTCACATGCATGACCGGAGGCGGCGGCTCGGGCTTTTTCTCGCACCCCATGAACAAGGGCAGCCAACCCAGCAGGAAGAAAAGCAGAAAAGTACGCATGTCCCCTGACCTAAAACAAATCCCCAAACCGGTGACCCTCGCCGAGATCGCGCGCGGTCTCGTTGTTCTTGACCATATAGCCACCCCCCAGATCCTGATACAGGGTCACGATGCTCATCAACTGCGCGAGTTTGCTTTGCGCCGTCTGAATCGCCGCCTGGTTCATGGTAACTTTCAGCGCCAAAACTTCCGGGTATCCTACCAGCCCCCCTTGGTACCGCGTCTGCTCATTGTCCAGACGGCCGTGGGTCGTGGTGTAGAAGTTCATTATCTGGTCCAGGCTTTCGGTATATTTCTGATGGGAGGCCAAATCGGTGTCGACCGCCGCGAAGGCGTTTTTGACGGTTTCGATATAGGCATAGTAATCGGAATAATACTGGGCCTTTGCCGACTTGATGGCGCCAAACGCCCCTAAATCGAGAATCGGCATGTTGAGCCCGCCCTGATACTGCCAATAGCTATCCTTGGCGGTAAAGAGATTGCTCAGCGAATTCGATGACAACCCCAAAGGCGTCGTCAGCTTGATCGTCGGGAAGAAGACCGAAGTATTCACCCCAATGTTAGCGCTCGACTGCCTCAACGTGGCTTCGGCATGGATGACGTCGGGCCGATTCTTGAGCACGGCGGAGGGCAGATTACCGCTGACTATGCCTTTATGTTCCAACTCCATTAAGGGAAGACTCGCCTGAATGGGGCCGGGGTTTTCGTTGAGCAGCAGATGGATGGCGTTACTCAAGCGCACGATGTTGTACTCGATGACCGGCGCCTCGGCTTTGGCCTTGGCCAGATCCATCTGGTACTGCTGGAGCATGAATAAGGAAATCAGCCCCGCCTGGTGCGCCTCGGTAAACTTGGCCACCACCTCCTCCAGATTCGCGACCAGAAGCTTCTGCTGGACGAGGCGGTATTCCTCCTCACGCAGACCAAAATAACTGCCCACCACCTGGCTGATGATCGCCAGCCTGACGGCATTCTTCGCCGCCACACTGGCCGCGATATTGGCCTCGGCCTGCTCCTGCGTGCGCAACTGCTGGAGGATGTTCAGCGAGTAATTGGGAATGAATCCCGCCGTGAAGCCGCCTGGAAACGGCAGCGAGGCGTAGGTGCTGTCATTGCGGTCGTAGACATTCGACATGTACCCCGCACCCGCATGGATGGTCGGCGCCCAGTTCATCTGGATTTGCTGGAGTATGGCTCTCGCCTTGAAGACCGCGCCCACGGCCGACTGAATGTTGTTGTTACGATCCAGCGCCGTATCGACGAGTTTCAACAAGAGGGGATCGCGGAACTTGTTCCACCAGGCCATGGCGGGGATCTTTTCCCCTCCCATGCGCGCGTAGGCATCCGGCGAACGCCACTGCTTGGGAGTATCGGTCTGGGGTTTCTGATAATCGGGACCCCAGACTGAACAGCCGCCCATGAACAGAGCCAGAGTTACCAGACTGATGCGAATACTCAAATATCCCCTGCTCGATTTCGGGTTTCTGGCCAAGGCGGATCAGGTTTGTCCTAAATGTTCCGGCTGCCCCGGGGTCAAGCTGTATGGCCAGGCCAACGCTCCGGGATGTTAGTACCCGACCCTCATCGGTTCGGCTTTGACATACATTACGGTGTAAGGACCAGAATGCCAAGTTTCAGCGCTCCCAAAAGACGCCTTGACGTCGTTTGGACGCATCGGGCAGTCGGCGCCATCCTGACGCACCCGCCGCAATCCCTCTCCTTTCCGGGCACCTTCGTCAGTCCTTGTCCCAATGATCCTTGTCGTGAACAATCAACAGCAGACCAGGGATCGGCTCAATGCGAAAATGGCGAATCACTCCCCGGCAACGGCCGCTTATGGGAAACTGCCTATATTGCGCCGTCGGGCCGCGAGGATGCCACGCAAACCCCCGGGCCGGACGGGACGGTCAGAGGATGAACCTGATCTTTCCCGCGACGATACTACGGTCAGCCACGCCAAGGAAATTCCCGAGCACTCCCCATGACTGAACAGGAAATCGAACAATCACTGATCGAAACACTGGTCGAGCGCAAATACACCCATCGCCCGGACATCCGCGACCGCGCCGCGCTGGAAAGCAACTTCCGCCAGCACTTTGAAGCACTCAATCGCGTCCATCTCACCGACAGCGAGTTTCACCGCCTGCTGGAGACGATCATCACCCCCGACGTCTTCGCCGCCGCCAAGCACCTGCGCGAGCGCAACAGTTTCGAGCGCGACGACGGCACGCCGCTCTACTACACCCTGGTCAATATCAAGGACTGGTGCAAGAACAGCTTCGAGGTGGTGAACCAGCTCCGTATCAGCACCGACTACAGCCATCACCGTTACGATGTGATCCTGCTCATCAACGGCATCCCGGTCGTCCAGATCGAGCTGAAATCGCTGGCCATCAGCCCGCGCCGGGCCATGCAGCAGATCGTCGATTACAAGAACGACCCCGGCAATGGCTACGGGAAAACCCTGCTGTGCTTCCTGCAACTGTTCATCGTCAGCAACCGCGGCGACACCTGGTATTTCGCCAATAACAACAGCCGTCATTTCAGCTTCAACGCCGATGAGCGCTTTCTGCCGCTGTACCAATTCGCGGACGTGGACAACCAGAAAATAACCCATCTGGACGACTTCACCGAGGCATTCCTCGCCAAATGCACGCTGGGCGAAATGATCAGCCGCTACATGGTCCTGGTGGCCAGCGAGCAGAAGCTGTTGATGATGCGCCCGTATCAAATCTATGCCGTCAAGGCCATCGTCGAGTGCATCCGCCAAGCCCTTGGCAACGGCTACATCTGGCACACCACCGGCAGCGGCAAGACGCTCACCTCCTTCAAGGCCGCCACCCTGCTCAAGGACGACCCAGCAATAGACAAATGCCTGTTCGTGGTGGACCGCAAGGACCTCGACCGGCAGACGCGGGAGGAATTCAATCGGTTCCAGGAAGGCTGCGTCGAGGAGAACACCCACACCGAAACACTGGTCCGCCGGCTGCTCTCCGACGACTATGCCGACAAGGTCATCGTCACCACCATCCAGAAACTCGGCCTGGCGCTCGACGGCAACCATAAGAAAAACTACAAGGAGCGACTGGAACCGCTGCGCCACCAACGCATGGTCTTCATCTTCGACGAATGCCACCGCTCCCAATTTGGCGAGAACCACAAGGCCATCAAGGAATTCTTCCCCAACGCCCAGCTATTCGGCTTCACCGGCACGCCGATCTTCGCCGAAAACGCCAGCTATCAGCAGGTCGAGGGTCAGCAGGCCTCCTACAAAACCACGCAAGACATATTCCAGCAGCAACTGCACGCCTACACCATCACCCACGCCATCGAAGACCGCAACGTCCTGCGCTTCCATGTCGATTATTACAAGCCCGAGGGCAAGAACCCGCCCAAACCGGGCGAGGCGCTGGCCAAACAGGCCATCATCGAGGCGATCCTGGCCAAGCACGACGCCGCCACCCACAGGCGCCGGTTCAACGCCATCCTGGCCACCGCCTCGATCAACGACGCCATCGAATACCATGCACTGTTCAAGACGATGCAGGCGAAACGGCAGGCCGAAGACAGCGACTTCCAGCCGCTGAACATCGCCTGCGTCTTCTCGCCGCCCGCCGAGGGCGACAAGGACGTCCAGCAGATTCAGGAAGACCTGCCGCAGGAAAAGGCCGACAACCAGCAGGACCCGGAGGGCAAGAAGGCGGCGCTCAAAGCCATCATCGCCGACTACAACGCCCGGTATGGCAGCAACCACAGCATCGGCGAGTTCGATCTTTACTATCAGGACGTGCAGAAGCGCATCAAGGATCACCAATACCCCGACCGGGACCTGCCCCACGCCCAGAAGATCGACATCGTCATCGTGGTGGACATGCTGCTCACCGGCTTCGATTCCAAATACCTCAACACCCTCTACGTCGACAAGAACCTCAAGCATCACGGACTGATTCAGACCTTTTCGCGCACCAACCGTGTGCTCAACGACACCAAGCCCTACGGCAACATCCTCGACTTCCGCCAGCAGCAGGACGCCGTGGATGCCGCCATCGCCCTGTTCTCGGGCCAATCCGCCAAGCCCCCCAAGGAAATCTGGCTGGCGGACAAGGCGCCGGTGGTCATCGACAAGCTGCAAACCGCCGTGCAAAAACTGGGTGCGTTCATGCAATCGCAAGGGCTGACCAACACCCCCGACGATGTGCCCAAACTCAAGGGCGACACCGCGCGCGGGCAGTTCATCAACCTGTTCAAGGAGGTGCAGCGCCTCAAAACCCAGCTCGACCAGTACACCGATCTGACGGACGAAAACCGGCAGACCATCGAACAAACGCTACCCAGGGAACAACTGCAGGACTTCAGGGGCGTCTATCTCGACACCGCCCAGCGCCTGAAGGCGCAGCAGGACAAGGGCGGCGACAAGACCGACCCGGCCGTGCAGCAGCTCGATTTCGAGTTCGTCCTGTTCGCCTCCACCGTCATCGATTACGACTACATCATGACCCTCATTGCCCGCTATGCCTGCCAGACGCCGGGCAAGCAGAAAATGAGCCGCGAAGAACTCATCGGCCTCATTCAGTCCGATGCCAAATTCATGGACGAGCGGGAAGAAATCACCGCCTACATCTACAGCCTGGAAACCGGTAAACCCCACACCGAGCAAGGCGTCCGCCAGCAATATGCCCAATACAAGGTCGCCAAAACCGCCCAGGCCATTGCCGACGTGGCCCATAAGCACGGCCTGGACGCCGCCGCCCTGCAAGGCTTCGTGGACGGCATCCTGCGCCGCATGATCTTCGACGGCGAACAACTGAACGACCTCATGGCCCCGTTGGAACTGGGCTGGAAGGCCCGCACCCAGGCCGAACTGGCGTTGATGGAAGACCTGATTCCGCTGCTGCACAAACTCGCCCAGGGACGGGAGATTTCAGGACTGGGGGCGTATGAGCAGTAAATATCCTGCCGAGGGTTCCCAGGTTCAAGCGCGGGAAGGATCACAGGTTCCGATGGTTCCCACTCCGATGGTTCCCACGCTCCTGCGTGGGAACCCTGGGCTTGG
>Ga0194119_10010704_pt1 | contig 12019 bp, 10 predicted proteins | sample TA2MahC100mmetaG_FD_148620 | JGI IMG/M metagenome (GOLD analysis project Ga0194119, IMG submission 148620) | Freshwater microbial communities from Lake Tanganyika, Tanzania - TA2015018 Mahale Deep Cast 100m | ecosystem: Environmental > Aquatic > Freshwater > Lake | place: Tanzania: Lake... | reverse complement strand
GAGATCCAGGCCAATGGCTGGCTGCACGCGCCGGCCGATCTCGGCATCGTCTTCGACGACGAGCTCGACACCAAGTGGAACCGCGCGATCACCAAGATCGGCATCGATCTCGCGCTTCTCTCCGGCGAGGCCGGCCACGCCTGAATGAAAAACCCTCCCCCGCGAGGCGAGGGAGGGTCATGAGACGACGCGAAGCTTAGATCAGCTTCTCGGCGATCTGCACGGCGTTGAGCGCCGCACCCTTCAGGAGCTGGTCGCCGGCGACGAACATCGTGATCGAGTGTCCGGTCGGGTCGGAGATGTCCTGGCGGATGCGGCCGACCAGGATGTCGCCCTGGCCGGATGCGTCCTTCGGCATCGGGAAGTAGTTCTTCACCGGATCGTCGACGATCTTCACGCCCGGCGCGTCGGCGAGGATCTCGTGGACGTCCTTCGGCGAGATCGGCCGCTCGCACTCGATGGTCAGCGCCTCGCAATGCGCGCGCAGAACCGGTACGCGCACGCAGGTGGCCGAGATGCGGATGTCGGGATCGGCGAAGATCTTCCGCGTCTCCTTCACCATCTTCATCTCCTCCTCGTTGTACCCGTTGTCCGGGTCGATCTTGGAGTTATGGCTGAAGAGGTTGAAGGCGTAGGGATGCGGCAGGACCGTGTTCTTGTAGGTCTCGCCCTTGATGTAGGCCTCGGTCGAGGCGCGCAGCTCTTCCATCGCCGCCGCACCGGCGCCCGATGCCGCCTGGTAGGTGGAGGCGATCAGCCGCTTGATCCGGTTCTTCTTATGGATCGGCCAGAGCGGGGTGATGGCGATGATGGTCGAGCAGTTCGGGTTGGCAATGATGCCCTTGTGCTTGGCGATCGCGTCCGGGTTGATCTCCGGAATCACCAGCGGCACGTTCGGGTCCATCCGGAAGGCGGAAGAGTTGTCGACCGCGATCGCGCCGGCCTTGGCGGCGACGGGGCAAAGTTCGCGGCTGATCGCGCCGCCGGCCGAGAAGAGCGCGATGTCCACGCCCTTGAAGCTCTCCGGCGTCAGCTCCTCGATGGTGATGGTCGTGCCCTTGAACTTCATCTTTTTGCCTTTCGACCGGGCCGAGGCAAGCAGACGGAGTTCAGACATGGGGAAGTTGCGCTCCTCCAGGCACTGGAGGAACTCGACCCCCACGGCGCCGGTGGCTCCAACCACCGCGACATTGGGCGACGACATCGGAGATCCTTTCTCAAGACGAGGTTGGCCGCCGGAAATCCGGCGGCGGGACGGACATTTGCGGCGCTGCAGCATCGGCTGTCAACGCCGGAAATGCCGCAGGCGCCGCCGCCCGGATCGCCGGGACCGAGGGGCGGCAAGGTGCTAGAAAGCGCCGCCCGCCCGATGACCGATTCCGTCTCCGTTCAAGCCAAGTCCGATCGCCCGCTGACCGGCATCGCCCTGATGCTGACGGCGCTGGCCATGTACATGATCACCGACACGATCGCGAAGTACCTGACCGCCGAGGTGCATCCGGTCCAGATCGTCTGGTCGCGCTACGCTGCCTATGTCTTCATCCTGACCCCAATCGTGCTCTGGCGCGGCGTCGCCAGGAGCATCGCCACGGCTCATCCGGGCGCCCATGCCTGGCGGTCCTTCGCCATGCTGCTGTCGGGCACCTGCTTCACGATCTCGCTCGCCCACCTGGAGCTCGCCTTCGCGATCACCGTGGCCTTCGTCTCGCCGCTGTTCGTGACGGCGCTGTCGATGATCTTCCTCGGCGAAAAGGTCGGGGTTCGGCGCTGGACCGCGGTCGTCGTCGGATTTCTCGGCGTCCTGATCGTGATCCGACCGGGGGCGCAGTTCTCGCCCTGGTCGCTGATGCCGATCGCCTCGGCCTTTCTCTGGGCGATCAGCCTGATCCTGACCCGGCGGACCGGCAGCGATCATCCGCTGACCAATCTGGTCTATACCACGCTTGTCGGCATCGCCATCTCAACGCCGATGGTGCTGCCGTTCTGGGGCTGGCCGTCCTGGCAGGCATGGATGCTGCTGGGCGGCATCGCCGCCTGGAACCTCATCGCGCTGACCATCATGGTCCGGGCCTTCGCCTTCGCGCCCGCCTCGACCTTGGCGCCCTTCAGCTACAGCCAGCTCGTCTGGTCGATCCTGCTGGGCTGGGCGGTGTTCGGCGACATTCCCGACGTGCTGACCTATCTCGGCGGCGGCATCATCGTCGCCAGCGGCGTCTATGTCTGGCATCGCGAGCGCGTGCGCGCCCGCTCGCAAGCGGCCTGACGGGCTGCTATATCCCGATACCCTTCCTCGACGGACCCCCGACAGCATGACAGCGCTCAAGGAACGGACCGGCGGCCAGATCCTGGTCGATCAGCTCAAGATCCATGGTGTCGACACCGCCTTCGGCGTGCCGGGCGAGAGCTACCTTGCGGTGCTGGATGCGCTGCACGACGTCAACTCGATCAAGTTCGTGATCTGCCGCCAGGAAGGCGGCGCCGCGATGATGGCCGAGGCCTATGGCAAGATGACCGGCAAGCCCGGCATCTGTATGGTCACGCGCGGTCCGGGCGCCACCAATGCCTCCTCCGGCGTCCATGTCGGCTTCCAGGATTCGACGCCGATGATCCTGTTCATCGGACAGGTCGGGCTCGACGCGATCGAGCGCGAGGCCTTCCAGGAGATCGACTACCGCCGCATGTACGGCCAGATGGCCAAATGGGTGGCGCAGATCGACGATGCGTCGCGCATCCCCGAATACTTAAGCCGCGCCTTCCACACCGCCACATCCGGCCGTCCGGGCCCGGTGGTGCTTGCTCTGCCCGAGGACATGCTGACCGCGACCGCGAGGGTTGCCGATGCCGAGCCTTACCGCGCCGCCGAGCCGCATCCGGGATCGGAGGCGATGGCCGAGATCCGCGCGATGTTGGCGAAGGCGAAGCAACCCTTCGTCATCCTGGGTGGCTCTGCCTGGGACGAGGCGGCGTGCCTGGCGATCAGGGCCTTCACCGAGAGGAACAGGCTCCCGGTCGGCACGTCCTTCCGCCGCGCCGACCGCTTCGACAACCTGCATCCCTGCTATGCCGGCGATGTCGGCATCGGCCCGAACCCGAAGCTGGCCGAACGCGTCAAGGCGGCCGACCTGCTGCTCGTGATCGGCGCGCGTCTTGGCGAGATGACCACCGGCGGCTACACGCTCTTCGGCATCCCGACGCCGTCGCAGACCATGGTCCATGTCCATCCCGACCCGGAGGAGCTGGGCCGCGTCTACCGTCCGGCGCTCGCGGTCAACGCCGGGGTGAAGGCGTTCGTCGCGGCGCTGGCGACGCTGGGGCCGGTCGACTCATCGGCTTGGGCCGGAGCGGCTGAGGCCGCGCATGCCGACTATCTCGCCTACACCAAGCCGGTGAAATGCCCCGGCGAAGTGCAGATGGCCGAGATCGTCGCCTGGCTCGACGCAAAGCTGCCCGACGACGCGATCTGGACCAACGGCGCCGGGAATTTTGCCACCTGGGTGCATCGCTTCCACCGCTACCGCAAGCTCGGCACCGAATTGGCGCCGACCTCGGGCTCGATGGGATACGGTCTTCCCGCTGCGGTCGCCGCCAAGATCCGGCATCCCAACCGCGACGTCGTCTGCGTCGCCGGCGACGGCGACATCCAGATGACCCTCCAGGAGCTGGGGACGGCCGCCCAGGCCGGTGCCGCAATCATGGTCATCGTCGTCAACAATGGCATGTACGGCACCATCCGGATGCATCAGGAGCGCGAATATCCCGAGCGCGTCTCTGGCACCGACCTGATCAACCCGGATTTTGCCGCTGTCGCGCGCGCCTATGGCGGCCATGGTGAGACGGTGGCGAAGACCGAGGAATTCGCGCCGGCCTTCGAGCGTGCGCGGGCTTCAGGCAAGCTCTCGGTGATCGAGCTCAAGCTGCATCCGGAAGCGCTGACAATCCGCGCCTCCTTGAGCGAAATCCGCAGCCAGGCAAAGGCGAAGCGCTAGGTCTATGTCCCTGGCACTGACCCTGCTCGGCGACTCCTGCTCGGGCATACCCGGCCAGAGGTTCGAGGCAAATCTGGCGCGCATTGTCGCGCGCATCCTCGAGCGGAACGCCCCGGCCGACGCGCTCCTCTATCTCGGCGACCATGTCTACGGCTACACCGATGACGAGCCGACGCTTCGGGCGCAGTGGGATCATTTCCTCGAGCATGAGTTCCGGCCCCTAGACGAGCGCTATCCGCGCGTGCTGCACATCGCCGGCAATCACGACGCCAACACCCCAATCAGCGCCGCGTTCTGCGAGGCGCGCATGCCGATCCCGCCGGTGGCTCGCAACCGGAAGGGCCTCAACTACGTGATCGATCTCGGCGGCGCCGAGATCGTCGTGATCTCGACCTGCGACCTTGCGAACCGCGGTTTTGCGGCTGTCGACATGGACTGGCTGGCGGAGGCGTTGCACAGCCTGTCGGCGCCGATCCGCCTCGTCGCCGGCCATTATCCTTTCCACGCCGTGAATGGCTACGAGGAGGTGCCCAAATGGGTCTTCCCGGCCGACCAGTGCATGCAGGCCTGGCGGCTGTTCCGCGAGGCCGGCGTCAAGGCCTATCTCTGCAGCCACATCATCGCTTTCGACGTTCAGGTCCATGAAGACATCGTCCAGCTCTGCAGCGGCGGCGCCGGAACCGAATTCGGACCCGACGGCGTGATGGGCAATGGCGAGTTCCGGCACTTCGTCACTGTGACCGTCTCGTCGGAGCGGCTCGCCTTCGAGGCGATCGACGAGAACGGGCGAGTACGCGAGTCGGGCAGCCATTCCTTCACCCCCAGGAGCCGGTTGCCTTCTGCCGCCGGCACTCGCTAGGCTCGCACGAAATCGGGCAAGGAGAGCTTCAGGCATGTGCGACACCATGGTGGCCGCCGGCGGCCAGTCGGTCGACGGTGCAGTGCTGTTCGGCAAGAACAGCGATCGCGAGCGGAACGAGGCGCAGTATCTCGAGGCCATTCCTCGCAAGAGCCACCGCAAGGGATCGAGCCTCAGGCTTACCCATGTGGAGATCCCGCAGGCACCGGAAACTCATGCGGTGCTGCTCTCCAAGCCCTTCTGGATCTGGGGCGCCGAGATCGGCGCCAACGAGCATGGCGTCGTCATCGGCAACGAGGCGGTCTATGGCAAGCGCATGCCCTCGCCGAAGCCGGGCGTGATCGGCATGGACTATCTGCGGCTCGGTCTCGAGCGCGCCGCCTCTGCCGACGAGGCGCTCGACGTGATCACCCGACTCTTGGCCAAGCACGGCCAGAGCGGCAATTGCGGGCACCTCAAGCAGCGCACCTATCACAACTCCTTCATCATCGCAGATGCGTCCGGCGCCTGGGTGCTGGAGACGATCGGCAAGGACTGGGTCGCCGAGCATGTCGACGGGGTCCGCACCATCTCGAATGCGCTCTCGATCGAGAAGGGCTACGATAAAATCAGCGACGGCATGAAGGCCAAGGTCGGCAGCGGCCCCGTTGCCAGCACCATGACCAATCCGCGCCGTGACAAGATCTCCCAGGGCAAGGAGCGTTGCGCGCGCTCGACGACGGTGCTCGGCAACCGCCGCGGCCGTCTCGACGTGCATTCGGTGATGGCGGCTCTTCGCGACCACGGGCCGAAGGAGCGCGGCTGGCATCCTGACCAGGCGCATATGAAGGCGATCTGCATGCATGCCGCCTGGGGCAACAATGGCGGCCAGACCACGGGTGCGATGGCGAGCTGGCTCAAGAAGGGACGCCCGGCGGTGCATTGGGTCACGGGCTCGGCCGCGCCGTGCCTCTCGATCTTCAAGCCGGTCTTCGTCGATCTGGGATTGCCGGTGAAGGAGAAGACCCCGACCGGCAAGTTCGACCCCAGGACCCGCTGGTGGAAGCATGAACAGCTCCACCGCCAGATCATCGACGATTTCAGCCCGCGATCGGCCGCGATCGCCGGCGAGCGGGACACGCTCGAGAAGGATTTCGCCAAGCGCATCGCCAGAGTGACCGGCGCCGATGCCGAGGTCCGTGCCGAGGCCGTGGCCGCCTGCTGGGAAGAGGCGGACGCCGCCGAGGCCCGCTGGGCCGAGGCCATCCCGGCAATGGCCTGCGAGGGCAAGACCGCCGCGCCCTATCGCCGCGCCTGGTCGCGCTTCAACCGCATCGCCAGCTTCGCCTAAGGCCTAAAGAAGATCCCTGGGGGGAAAGTGTCCAAGAACATCGTCTTCCTCGAGCGCGACACCATCGCGCCCGCGGTGGTCATTCGCCGTCCGTCCTTCGCGCACATCTGGAGGGACTACGACCGCACCACCCCGGAGCAACTGGTCGAGCGGCTCAAGGACGCCGACATCGCGCTGGTCAACAAGGTGAAGTTCCAGCGCCCGGCAATCGAGACGCTGCCGAAGCTGAAGCTGATTGCGGTCGCGGCGACCGGCACCGACAACATCGACCTGAAAGCCTGCGCCGAGCGCGGCGTCACCGTCTCCAATATCCGGGGTTATGCGCTGCACACGGTGCCCGAGCACGCCTTCGCCCTGATCTTGGCGCTCCGCCGCAGCCTGTTCGGTTACCGCCGCGACGTGGTCAATGGCGAGTGGCAGAAGGCGGCGCAGTTCTGCTTCTTCAACCACCCGATCAACGACCTGAACGGCCAGCGTCTCGGCATTATCGGCGAGGGTGTGATCGGCCAGGGCGTCGCCGCTATCGCGCGCGCCTTCGGCATGCATGTGATGTTCGCTGCGCACAAGGGTGTGCAGGGGCTTGGTCCCCTCTACACGCCTTGGGACGAGGTGATCGAGACCGCGGACGTGATCACGCTGCATTCGCCGCTGACGCCGCAGACGCGCAACATGATCGCGCTGCCCGAGTTCAAGCGGATGAAGCGCAACGCCGTGATCGTCAACACTGCGCGCGGCGGTCTCATCGACGAGAACGACCTTGCAACCGCGCTGCGCGAGGGCTTGATTGCCGGCGCCGGCGTCGACGCGACCTCACCCGAGCCGCCGCCCAGGGACTCCGTGCTGATGAAGCTGCTCGACCTGCCGAATTTCATCCTGACCCCGCACACCGCCTGGGCCAGCTTTGAGGCGATCCAGTCGCTCTGCGATCAGCTCATCGACAATGTCGAGGCCTTCGTCGCCGGGAAACCCAGGAACGTGGTAGGCGCCTAATGGACCTGAGGCGATATCGGCCATCCGCGGGCCAAGTCGAGGAGGCGGCTTCGCTCCTCGATTATCAGCCCTTCGTCATCGATGACAACCGGCATACGGGGGTGGCCTATTCTTGGCTTCACACGGCAGATGCGCGACTGGCAGGATACTCCCACATCGCCTTCCGTTTTGACCGCCGGAAGTTGGCGCCCGACGTTTATAGGACGTCGTTCGACGACAACCGGGCGCTCGCGCTGACCTACGATAATTTCATCGACGTCGTGACGGCCGCCGTTCCAGGCGGAACGTTTCTCGATGTTGCGTGCAACAACGGCTATTTCCCCGTCGTGGCATCTCTGCGGGGATGTTCGCGCTCCGTCGGGCTCGATCCATTCTCTGGGCCCTATCGCAAGAAGGGCTTTGACGTCCTGAATGCGATCACCGGAGCCAAAGCCGAATTCGTGCATGGTGGTTATGCGCTGAATCATCACGTGCTGTACGAGTCCAATGACGGCGTCAACGCATCGGTGCTCGAAGGAGAATTCGACATCGTCACGAACTCGGCCTTCATGTTCCACACCGGCGAGCCGCTGCACTTTCTCGAAACCCTTGCGCGCCACACGCGCAAGGCCCTGCTGATCTACAGCGGCTTCCTCGACGAGGACGACTATATAACCCGCCTTATTCACAGCGATCATGAATAGCTGATTTTTCGCGGCAATTGAGAATCGAGGCTGCCACGGTTTCAAAGGCTTGCGATATCAGCCATGTGAGCGCCCACTTGGTTTTCTTGAGAATAGCTAAAATCATCGTGAATAAGCTCGGATAATCCGCTTCAATCCGCCGCAGGACATGACGTTGAGGTTTCCCAATTGCTTCAACGACGGCAACGCCATTTCGACGAAACTGTTTCTCGAGTCGATGAAGGTTCTTGGCTTCAGCAAGGTTGAGCGGATTCCGCCGCCACCAGGAGGGATCCAGGACAAGGAGCCGCTCTTCGGAATAAAGCGCTACGGCATCATGAAGGCGTTTCTGTGCCTGCGCTGACCAAGTAGGCTCGGCGAATGGACCTGCGAAAGTTCGGGCTCTCGTCGGAGACGGCGGATGCCGCCTTCTCCGTCTTGAGCTACCAGCCATTCGTCATTGATGACGACCGCTACACGGGCACCGCCTATGCCTGGCTGCATACCGATGACGCCGCACCGCCAGCAACAGGGGCTGCAACTTCGACCGGCGGGCACTTTCGGAGGAAAAATACCGCGCCAGCTTCGCCGCCAATCGAATGCTCGCGGCCACCTATGACAACTTCATCGAGGTCGTCACCGTCCAGGTTCCCGGCGGTACGCTGCTCGATGTCGCCTGCAACAACGGCTACTTCCCGGTCAGCGCGTCCCTAAGGGGCTGCAGCCGCGCGGTCGGACTCGACCCCGGCTCCCGAACAATCTTGAGCGTGAGCGTCGGCGCTCTGAACGCGATCACGGGGGCGAAGGCCGAGTTCCTGTCGGGCGGCTACTCGTCCGATCACCACCTTCTCTACACGGCGCCGGACGGAGTCAACGCCACGCCTTTCGAGGAGACCTTCGACATCGTGACGAATTCGGCTCTTCTTTGCCACATGTCGGAGCCGCTCTATTTCCTGTCGACACTGTCGCGGCACGCAAGGCGGGCACTGCTGATCTACAGCGGCTTCATCGAGGACGACGACTACTTGTTTCGCTACAACTCGGTATCGAACTGGAACGTCACCCTGCCGTTCCCGAACTGCTTCAACGACGGGACGGCGATGTCGATCAAGCTCTTCCGCGAATCCATGCGGCTACTCGGGTTCAAGTCGGTCGAGCAGATCGCGCCGCCACCAACCGGGCTACAGGATCGCGAGCCCTTCGCCGCGATGAAGCGCTACGGCACGATGAAGGCGTTTCTCTGCCTGCGCTGAGCCTGACTCAGGCTCCTTGCATCGCCCGCCAGACTTTCTCCGGCGTCAGCGGCATGTCGATGTGGCGGACGCCGTAACCCGACAGCGCATCGATCACGGCATTGACCACCGCGGGCGGTGCGGCGGCGCAGCCGGCCTCGCCGCAGCCCTTCACCCCCATCGGGTTGGTCGGCGCCGGCGTCGGCGCGGAGATGAACTCGAAGGGCGGGAAGTCGGCGGCGCGCGGCAGCGTGTAGTCCATCAGGCTGCCGGTCAGCAGCTGGCCGTCCTTGCCGTAGCGGATCTCCTCCATCATCGCTTGCCCCAGGCCTTGAGCGACGCCGCCGTCGATCTGACCTTTCAGCAGCAGCGGGTTCAGCACCACGCCGAAATCATGGACGATGAGGTAGCGCTGGATCTCGACCACGCCGGTCTCCGGGTCGACCTCGACCTCGGCGACATGGCAGCCGTTGGGATAGGTGTGGTTGGTCGGCTTGAACAGGTGATAGCCGGTGACGTCGAGCCCGGGCATCAGCGCGGTGAACGCGACCTTCCGGTCGGTGCCGGCGACGAGGTAGTGACCATCGTCGAACTCGATATCGACCTCGGCCGCTTCCAGGCGCTCGGCCGCCTTCGGCTTCACCTTCCGGATCACCTCGTCGATCGCGCCCTGGAGCGCCGAGCCGCCGAGCACGAGCGAGGCCGAGCCGCCGGTGCCATGGCCTTCGGCGAGTCTGTCGGTGTCGCCCTGCACGAATCCGATCTCCTCCGGCCTTATGCCAAGCCGGATCGCCACCAGATGCGCATAGAAGGTGTGGTGGCCCTGGCCGTTGCCCATGGTGCCGGCATAGACCGTGGCCTTGCCGTTCTCGATGCGAAGCTCGGTGTTCTCGACCCAGGCGCCGGCGACACGCTCGCAGAGATGCGCGAAGCCAAAGCCGCGCAGCTTGCCGCGAGCCGCGCTGTCGTCGCGGCGCGCCGGGAACTGGCGATGCTTCGCCTCCGCGAGCGCGCGGTCGAGGATGTCCTCGAAGTATCCGGAGTCGTAGAGCAGGCCGAGCGGCGTCGCCCGCGGCAGGTCGGCAGGCTGGATCAGGTTGAGCTTGCGCAGCGCCACCGCATCGCGCCCGGTCTCGCGCGCCGCCGCATCGACGGCGCGCTCGAGCGCATAGAGCGCCTCCGGGCGGCCGGCGCCGCGATAGACATCGGTCGAGGCAGTGTTGGTGAAGACGCCGCGAACCCGCACATGGATCGCCGGCGTTCGGTAGACCCCGGCGAAGGCCGGCGAGTTGTTGACCGGCGAATTAAGTCCCTTGGGCGAGATATAGGCGCCGAGTGCCGCGAGACCGTCGACGCGCATGCCGAGGAAGCGGCCCTCGGCGTCCATCGCCAGCTCGACCGTGGTCAGGTTGTCGCGTGCCGCATAGTCGGAGGAGAAGGCCTCGGCGCGGTCGGAGACCCAGCGCACCGGCCGGCCCAGCCTCTTCGCCGCCCACAGCACCAGCGCATGCTCGGCATAGAGCGCGTTCTTGAGCCCGAAGCCGCCGCCGACATCTTCGGAGACGACGCGGATCGCGCTCGGCTCGACGCGCAGCATGCGCGCCAGCGTCGCCTTGATGCCGTGGGGCATCTGCGTGCCGGTGGTCAGCGTGTAGCGCCCTTCGAAGACGCCGAGGGCGACCCGCGTCTCGATCGCCGCGCCGGAAACGCGGTTGTTGACCACGGTAAGACGCGAGACTTGGGCCGCTTTGGCGAAGGCGGCCTCGGTCGCTTCGGGATCGCCGCCATGCCATTCGAAGGCGATGTTCTGAGGCGCCCCCGGCCAGATCGCCGGCGCATCCGCGATCGCCGCCTGCATGTCGATGACCGCCGGCAGCATCTCGTAGTCGATCTCGATTGCCTCGATCGCGTCGCGTGCGGCTTCCTCGGTCTCGGCGACGACCATCGCCACCGGCTCGCCGACGAAGCGCACTCGGCCCTGCGCCAGCACCGGCAGTTCAGGCTTTACGACGGTGCCGGGTTTCGGCCCGTTCTTGGGGAAGGTCGGGAGACTGAGCTCGGAGAGCACCGGGCCTGGCCCGTCGATGGCAACATCTGCGCCGGTCAGCACCGCGAGCACGCCCGGCAGCTTCCTGGCGGCGCTCGCGTCGACCGATCGGAGCCGCGCATGCGCGTGAGGCGAACGCAGGATGACGGCGCGCGCCTCGCGCTCGAGCCTGATGTCGTCGGTGAAGCGCCCCTCGCCGCGCAGCAGCGCGTCGTCCTCGAGCCGCGTCAGTGGCTGGCCATAGGCGTGCTCACCCATGAGAGACCTCGCGCTTCGCTCCACCCCCACCCCATCCCTCCCCCGTCAAGGGGGGAGGGGCAAGAGGCGATGGTGCCTTTTCGTATTCCCTCCCCCCTTGCGGGGGAGGGTTAGGGTGGGGGGTAATGCCGCGCACGCTGCTGCCGATCAAAAGAATGTCTTCACCGCGCCGGTGACGGTGAAGTCGTCGTCGATGCGCCAGACCACGTCCCATTTGTCGAAGGCGGTCGAGGTGTGCGAGATGCCGAAGGAGAGGATGTCGCCGATCCGGACATCGGCGCCGTCGGGATACTCGACATAGCAGTGCTGGTCGTTCGACTTCGTCATCCTCCAGCCGGAGCCGAGATTCTCGATCAGCCTACCGTCGCGGAAGCGCTGGAGCGGGATCGGCAACTCGATGTCGTAGGGCAGGTCGCGCATGCCCATGGTCATGATCGCGAGCCGCGGATCGGGCAAGGACTGCACCGCGGCCCAAAGCTCGAGGCCGGGCTTGAAGTCGCTGGCCGAGCCGGTCTTGCCGCCGGCCATTGAAAGCCGCCCGCGCTTGTCCATGTCGAGCGCGCGCCGGCGGTAAAATCCATGGTCGAGGGCGAGGAAGGCGCCGCCGCGGACGACGATACGCACGCCGTTGTCCTTGGAGAGATGGCCGAAGCGG
>Ga0194119_10010703_pt1 | contig 12019 bp, 11 predicted proteins | sample TA2MahC100mmetaG_FD_148620 | JGI IMG/M metagenome (GOLD analysis project Ga0194119, IMG submission 148620) | Freshwater microbial communities from Lake Tanganyika, Tanzania - TA2015018 Mahale Deep Cast 100m | ecosystem: Environmental > Aquatic > Freshwater > Lake | place: Tanzania: Lake... | reverse complement strand
CCTCGGCGACCACCGGCACCGGCAGCGCGCGCAGCGACTGCACGGCGTGCGAGAGGTCCAGCACCAGCGAACGCAGGAGCTCCGGGCGATCGACGCATGCACCGAGGTCGAATCCCGAGCAGAAGGAATGTCCCTCGCCGCGGATCACGACGACGTCCGCGCCCATGCAGCGGCCATCCGCCGCGAGCAGCCTGTCGTCGGCAGCCAGCGCGGCCACAAGCAGCCGCTCGTGCAGTGCCGCGAACATCGCCGTGCCCAGCGCGTTTCGCCGGCCCGGATCGGCCAGCGTGATCTCGAACCGACGATCGTTGCATGCGCTGCGTGCGAGCATGGCTGCGTGCGTTCCTTCGGGAAAATCAGGCGATTTCCGAACCTGCGCCACAGGCCGGCGTACCACGGTGGTCGGAGCGTATCACTGCATCCGCTCCGGCAGACCGCCCTGACCTCCACACACAGGGTGGGGCGCATGTCCTGGCACGTGCCAGCGGCATGCGCCTTTGAAAGCCACCGCATCGGCACCGTCCCGCGCTTGGCCCGCGGCGGCGGCGCCGTGTCTCAGGCGTGCAGAGCACGGTCAATCATCGCGTCGATCACTGCATCCACCACGGCCCGACCGGCCAGGAGGAGCTCGGCCTCCGTGATCGGCCGCGCATCGCAGGGACGGATCCGGTGCTGAGACTCCAGCTGCGGCAGGTGCACGAAGCCGGCGATGCCCGGTACGCCGCTCCTCGACGAGCGGTCGAGCGCATGGAACATCACCTCGTTGCAGAGAAACGTCCCTGCCGTCATCGAGTGTCCCGCCGGGACCCCCGCGGCACGAACCGCATCGACGATCGCGTGCACCGGGAGCGTGGCGAACCTTGCGTCCGGCGCCCCGGGCACGACCGGTGCGTCCGTCACCACGACACCTGCGTTGTCGGCGATGCGGTAGTCGCGCAGGTTCACCGCGACCCGCTCGACGCTCACCTCGCCGCGCACGTGTGCCTCGCCGAAGAGGATGCACGCATCAGGGCGGTGGAGCTCCAGGAGCGCATCAAGCCTCTCGCGGGCGCTCCCGCCGTCCCGGCCGCCCACCACTGGCAGCACCGCGGCCACCACCGACGCTCTGCCGGAACCGTTCGCTCCCAGCGCCCGCACCAGCACCTCGGAGGGGTTGACCGGGCTGCCGCCGAAGGGCTCGAACCCGGTGACCAGGATGACGGGTGCCCGCTGCATGCCGGCGATGCTAGAACTACCCGCATGACGACGCACGTGCAGCTTGCGGAGGTGCCGGCGCCCCTCGTCGCCCTCGGGGTGGCGGTGCTGGCGATCGCTCTCCTCGGCATCTGGCTGATGGCCATCTACAACGCCCTCGTCTCCTGGCGCGTCCGCGTCCAGAACGGGTTCGCGCAGATCGACGTGCAGCTGCGCCGCCGGCATGACCTCGTCCCGAACCTGGTCGCCGCCGTGAAGGGTGCCATGGCGCACGAGCGCGAGACGCTCGAGGGAGTCACCAAGGCCCGCGCCGCGGCGGTGTCCGCGCAGGCGGCCGCGGCCGCGATCCCCGGCGATGCCGCGGCCACCGCAACGCTCGCCGCCGCCGAGGCTGGCCTGCAGTCGGCGCTGTCCCGCCTGATGATCGTGATGGAGCGCTACCCGGACCTGAAGGCGAACTCCTCGGCGCTGCAGCTGCAGGAGGAGCTCGTCTCCACGGAGAACCGGATCGCCTTCGCGCGGCAGGCGTACAACGACGCCGTGATGACCTACAACACGCGGCTTGCCGTGTTCCCCGACCTGCTGGTGGCACGGCTCTTCTCGTTCCTGCCTGCGGGGCTGTTCGAGGCCGAGGACCATGCTCGGGCCGTGCCGCAGGTCGACTTCGCATCGGCGCCACCGCCGCGGGCGGGCTGAGGAGGAACGGTGGACTTCTTCGAGAGCCAGGAACGCGCCAAGCGGAACACGTCGCTGCTGGTGATCCTCTTCGCCGTGGGCGTGGCGGCGACGGTCGTCAGCGTGCACCTCCTGGTGTCGGCCACGGTGTTCCGCGGGCAGCTGGCCGACCCGCGAGCGTTCCTGCTGAGCGCGGCCGGCGTGCTTGCCGTGGTCGGCATCGGGACGGCGGTGAAGTTCGCGCAGATGTCCCATGGCGGCCGCGCCGTGGCCGAGGCGCTCGGTGGGCGGTTGATCGACCCCGGGACGGGGGATCCCTCGGAGCGCCGCGTGCTCAACGTCGTGGAGGAGATGGCCATCGCCAGCGGCCTTCGCGTTCCGCCCGTCTACCTGATGGACGATGCCTCCATCAACGCGTTCGCGGCGGGGAACTCCGAGAAGGATGCGGTGATCGGCGTGACGCGCGGCTGCATCGAGCTGCTCTCTCGCGACGAGCTGCAGGGCGTGATGGCGCACGAGTTCAGCCACGTGTTCCACCGGGACATGCGGCTCAACATGCGGCTGGTCGGCTGGCTCGGCGGCATCTTCGCGGTGTCCATCGTGGGCAGGATCCTCATCCAGTCGATGCGCGGTTCGCGTCCGTCGCGAGGCAAGAACGACGGCCGCGCCGCGGTTGCCGCGCTCGGCGTGGGGCTCTTCATCGTGGGCATCGTGGGCTACTTCTTCGGCCGCCTGATCCAGGCGGCCGTCAGCCGGCAGCGCGAGTACCTGGCCGATGCCAGCGCCGTGCAGTACACGCGCAACCCGGAGGGCATCGCCGGGGCACTCGAGAAGATCGCAGGCGCCGCCGGCAGCCGGCTTTCGGCGCCTGCCGCCGCGGAGTTCAGCCACTTCCTGTTTGCCAACGGCATCGCCTCGCTCTTTGCGACGCATCCGCCGCTCGCTGAGCGCATCCGCCGCATTCGAGGGGCACGGGCGTCGATCGCCGCCGCAAGTGCGACGCCGGGCCTGCCCGCCGCCGCATCACGCCCGGCACCGACCGCTCCGCCCATGCCGACGCCGGTCGCGGGGCTTGCGGCCGGCAGCGCTGCCGCGTCCGCCCCCGGACGCACCGCGGGCGAGCCGCCCATCCACGCCGCCGCGGTCCGGGCATCGCGCGACTCCATGGGGACGCTGTCACCGGAGTCGGTCGCGCGCGCGCAGGCGCTCCTGGCCGATGCCTCATCCGTGCTGGTGGAGGCCGCGCGCGACCCGTTCTCCGCGCGCGCCGTGGTGTGCGCGGCCCTTCTCCAGGATCGATCCGCCGCACGGGCCGTGCAGCTCGCCGCGATCCGTGCCTCGGACCCGAAGCTCGCAGCGGAGACCGAGCGGCTTGCCGCTCGCGGCGCGCTCCGGCCGGTGGATCGGCTGCCGCTCCTTGAGCTTGCCGCCGCTTCGCTTGCGGCGCTGTCGCCCGCCCAGTACGCCGCGTTCCGGACGACCCTCGCGCAGCTCATCGCCGCGGACGGCGAGGTGGATCGCCTCGAGTGGACGGTGCGCGTGCTTCTCCGCCATGCGGTGGAGGGGCGGTCCGCCGCGCCGCATCCGTCGCGCCGTGCCACCGACGACGATGTCTCGCTCGTGGCCAGCGTGCTGGCGTGGAGCGGCGCCCGCGACGCGCCGGCCGCGTGTCGCGCATGGTCGGCGGCCGCAGCCGGCGATGGCCGCCTCGGCGCGCGACCGCTGGCCCCGGACCGTTGCTCGCTCGATTCGCTGGATGCGTCGCTGCGCGCCATCGCGGGATCGGGTGCCGCCCTGCGGCGCCGCACCGTGGACGCATGCGTCGCGTGCGTCTGCGCCGACGGCGTGACGACGGTCGAGGAGGCGGAGCTGCTGCGTGCCGTGTGCGCGTCGATCGGCGCGCCGATGCCCGTGATCGCCGCGGCGTGAGCGGCCTCAGGCCGCGCGCGACCGGCGGATCATGGCGTCCGATTCGCGCCGCCACCAGAGCATCGCCTCGCGCAGCTGCAGCACCAGCCGGTCGGCATCCCAGCCGTGCACGATGCGCGCGATGTCCGGCATGATCGCCGACTCGATGATCGGCCCCTCGTCGGCCGCGTTCCAGGCGTCGATGACGCGCAACGCGGCGAGGAGGGATCGGTAGATCATCGGCTCGGCGGCGATCGTGTCGGGCAGGTTGGTCGCTGGCGCAGCCACCACGAAGGGCAGCGTGAGGTCACCGGTGGGGATGACGACGGCATCGCCGACGGGTATCTCCGCGTCGAATTCCGTTCCGATCCGCTCCTGGAGTGAGCGTTGCAGGCGGCGCCCGAACCGGCGCGCGAACGCGCCGTCGATCCCCGCGTCGAGGTAGCCGAAGCTGTTGGTCGGTGCGATCACCGCATCGGCAACGCATCCCTCCAGGAGCGGCCCGTCCACCACCGAGATGCCGGGGATGTCCCCGAGCAGCGCACGGTAGAGGTCGGCATGGCTCGCGATCGGGGTGCGGAACTCGACCCGCGCAAGGCGGATCGGCCTGGTCTCGCCGGAGGGCGCGATGCCGTCGTGTCCGGTCGATCCATCGCTCATTCGGTCGCACATCCCTCGTCCCTCCCTCACACCCTTTGACCCTGCGTGGCGGTCCACACATGAACGCCACGCAGGGCCACCTGCACGGTCGATTCCGCGGCCCGGCGGTCAAGGTTCGCGTGAGGCGGATTCACGGGGAATCCGCCCGATCGCTCGGGTGGTGCGGGCTGTGCGGGCCGATATCGGTCCGGCTCAGGCCCTTCGGCGGGGCTTGAACGACGGCCCGTTCGGCGTGCCGCGGGAAGCGGCCGAGCCGGGCGCCGCCGAACCCGGCGACACCATGGCCTGCGCGACCTTGGCCTTGGGGCCTGCGCCGGCTGCCTGCTGCGCGATCATCCGGGACTGGTCCTCGGCCATCCGGTTCAGCGTCTGCACCCGTGTGAGTGCCGCCTTGAGCTGCTCGGGCGGCGCGTTCTGGAAGAACGCCGCGGCGAGCGCGGCCTGCTCGTTGAAGCCGTCGATCCGCAGCTGCCGCGTGGGCGCGTCCACCAGCATCGAGCGGATGCCGAGGTCCGCCGCGATCTCGACGGCGGCACGCAGGCGCAGGTCGTTCTGGTCGGAGCCGCCCGAGAGCAGCTCGGCCACGTAGGCCGCGGCGGCCATCGCCGGGTCGTGCGACGGGTCCTTGCGCCGCTTCTCCACCTCGGCGGCCTGGGCCGTGAGGAGCTCGAGGTTGCTGATCTTCACGTCGACGTCGTTGCCGTTGATCCGGAGCTTGCGTGCGGCGGCCACCATCAGCCCGCAGGCAAGCGCGCGGCCGTCCTTGAGGCACTCCTCCGCGAAGAGGTCCTGCACGGGCTTGCCGTCGATGTTCTCGTGCTGGCCGCGCTCCCACTTGGCCTGCCGCGCGGTGCCCTCGCCCTCCACGGTTGCCGCGCCGATGCCGAGCTGCCATAGCGTCCACAGGATCGCCTGGATGCGGTGGTCCGTGGGAGCGAGGCCTTGCGTCGTGATTCCCTCGTGCGCGAACACCGTGAGGATCGCCGGCAGCGGCGGTCCCTCGTGGATGCGCCGGTACACCTGCGATGCAAGCCACGAGAACGAGTCGCGTTCCTGCGGGACCAGTTCGACTTCCGCGCCGTTGAGCTTGAACGTTGGCATGGGGCGAACAGGCTACCCGCCGCCGCGCTCACCTCACGGGCTTGAGGTCGATGCGCCGCAGGTTGACGAACGAGTCGCCGTTCTTGCTGGCGGCCTTCACCTTGATCTCGGACCTTCCCGCCGGCAGCACGTAGCGGCCGATGGGAACGGTGGCGAAGTCTCCCCAGCCCGCGCGCGGCTGCAGCTGCACGCGGCCGGGGAACAACTCCTTCCCGTCCTGCATGACGGACACGGAGAGGTCGCCCGCACAGCAGGAGTCGGCCGCGTACTCGATGGTCGCGTCGAAGGTCCGCCGCTCGGGCAGCTCGATTGGCCACGATGCGCTGCTCGCGAGGTCGCGCCACCAGCCGAGGTTCGCGAAGCGGTCCTCGTACTGGATGCTGCCGGTGACCACGGCGTCCGCGGCCGTGCAGGCGATGGTGCCGTCGGCCGCGGGCCGCACGCGGAACGGCTCGACCGCCGGCACGCCGGCGATGTCCACGGCGATGACCGTGCAGTCGCCGTCGACGGCCGCGCTGCCGATGCCATCGATCACGATGGCGCTCCCTTCCCGGTGCGCCGCGGGCGTGCGTGCGGGCGCGCCGAGGACGCGCACGGTGCCGGCGGGCTCGTTCGAGATGCCATCGAGCCGGATGCTGCCCGAGGCGGGCCATTCGAACACGTGGAGGTAGAGCGTGGTGGCCTGCGCACCGCTCCGGAAGGGGTGCTTCGTGGTCACTCGCCCCCACGGGAACTTGCGCGGGAACGGCGACGCCTGCGTGCCGTGGATCGCCTCGCCGTTCACCTTCATCCACTCGCCGATGCGGCGCAGGCGCGCGACCGACTCCTCCGGGATCGTCCCATCGCCCTTCGGGCCGACGTTCAGCAGGAAGTTGCCGCCCTTGGACGCGATGTCGCAGAGCATGCGGATCATCGTCTGCGCGCTCTTCCAGTTGCCGTCGGCCGACTTGTACCCCCACGTGTCGTTCATGGTCATGCACGTCTCCCAGTCCTTGCCGGGCATGCCGTTCGGGGGGATCGTCTGCTCGGGGGTGCCGTAGTCGCCGCGTGCGTGCTCGTCGGCAGTGAAGCCCTCCATGCCGGCGCGCCCGCTGTCGACGCGGTTGTTCACGATGATGCCCGGCTGCAGCGACCGCACGAGGTCGTCGGTCTTCTTGCCCCAATCGTGGTTCCAGGTGCCTTCCCACTCGCCGTCGAACCACAGGATGCCGATGTCGCCGTACCTGGTCAGCAGCTCGCGCAGCTGCGCATGCATGTAGTCCACGTAGCGCGGGAAACTCTGCGGATCCACCGGGCGCCTGTCCCACTCCCGCCTGGGCTGGTAGTCCGGGTGGTGCCAGTCCATGATCGAGTGGTACCAGCACATGCGCAGGCCCTCGGCGCGCACGGCATCCGACAGCTCGCGCATGATGTCGCGCCGGAACGGCGTGGCCATCACGTCGTAGTCGCTCACGGCGCTGTCCCAGAGCGCGAAGCCGTCGTGGTGCTTGGTGGTGATGACCACGTAGCCCATGCCCGCGTCCTTGGCGATGCGCGCCCATTCCCCGGCGTCGAACTTCACCGGGTTGAACTGCGGCACGAGCGCCTTCTCGTAGGCGATCGGGTCGATCCTGGCGTTCAGCAGCAGCCACTCTCCGACTCCGCCCACGGGCTTCCCGTCCCAGGTGCCGCCGGGGGCGGAGTACAGCCCGAAGTGGATGAACATCCCGAAGCGCGCATCGCGCCACCACCGCATGCGCTGGTCCCTGGGCAGAACCGCCGGCGGCGCGTTCACCGCGGACGAGGCAGCGAGCATCGACGCCGCGACGACGGCCGCGGCGGACGCGGCGATGGTGGTGCGCATGCGGGGAATATACGCGTTCCGGCGGCGCGTTCACCGCGGACGAGGCAGCGAGCATCGACGCCGCGACGACGGCCGCGGCGGACGCGGCGATGGTGGTGCGCATGCGGGGAATATACGCGGGGACGGACTCAGCCCGGGCAGTGCACCCACGAGGCAAGCAGCAGCGAGAGGTCGCCGCCATCGACGAGCCCGCTGCCGTTGATGTCTGCTGCGGGGAAGACCTCGGAACCCGTGCCCCAGAAGCCGAGCAGGATGCCAAGGTCGCCGCCGTCGGTGCGGCCGTCCTGGTTGAGGTCGGCGCGGCAGCAGAGGCTGTCGGCGATGTCCGCGGCGCAGACGTGGCTTCGGATCTCCGCGGCGTCGAGGGCTCGTGGGTACACGGCGACCTCGTCGATCCAGCCGACGTAGTTGTAGGTGAACGAGCCGTTGTTGTCGTGCCTCCCCATCACCAGCGGTCGCTCGTTCGTCGCGAACGGCACGCGGATCGGCTTCTCGTCCACGATGGCGCCATCCACGTACATGCGGCAGTAGTCATTCGATCGGCTGTAGACAAAGGCGTAGTGGTGCCATTGCAGCGTCTGTGCCGCCGTGTACGGATACCACTTGGCGTTCGCGAACTGGCCGTTGGCCATGATGAGCGTGCAGTCAGGCTCGGTCGGCTTCATCACGAACTTCATGCTTCCGGTCGTGATGTCGTTGCCGCTGGACAGCGCGAACCCGAAGGTCGTCTGCGCGGGATCGCGCCTCATCCACAGCTCAACCGTGTATTCGGGACCGCGTGCGATTCCCTGGTGAAAGGGCACCGTGACATACCCGCCGCTGAATCGGAACGCGTTGCCGAGCTCGGCTGACGCGGACGCCTCGGTCCGCGCGATCGTTCCGGCGGGCGTGCCGGCGAGGCCGGTGCCGACCTCGTTGAGCACAGGGCCCGTCGACTCCTCGAACCGCCAGTACCCGGATGGGGACGATGCCATCACGGCATCGCGATATGCGGATTGCGCGACGGCGCAGTGAGGCAGGGCGGCGGTGATGACGGCGGTGGCGGCGGCGATGCGCGTGCGATCGAACTTCATGGGTTCTCCTGGATGCTCCGGAAGGGCTCGGACCCCAAGAGAGGCCGCAACCTGGCGCTCCGACGGGGCGAGTGCCAGAATCAGGGCGATCGCACCGGGAAACGCCAGCGTGGGGGCCACCCTGGCGATTCTCCGGAGAAGTCCCGGTGTTTCCGGGGATGGCAGTCCGACGACCTTCCGGAACGCCCGTGCCGTGCGCTGCGCGCCGGGGCGTGGGTCACTCATCGCCATCCATCAGCGCGGCAATGCGGGCGAGTTCCTTCTCCACCTCGTCGGCGGGGATGCCGTCACGGGCGATCAGCCGCCGGAGCGCGGCGCGCACGCGGTTTGCCACGGTGCGGGCCACCACCGCGGCGCGCGCGGGTTCGTAGCCGGTCTCGTCGACCAGCAGCGTGTAGGGCATCCCGTCGAGGAAGTGCCGCTTGAACACGATCCACATCGCGCCCTCGCCGTCGGCGTTGCAGATCGTCTCGACTTCCTCGCATGCCTCCCGGAAGATGGAGATCGCCCAGGCGCGCTCGAACGCGGCCTGCGCCTCGGGCTCCGGCGACTCGAGCGCGGCCAGCGGGTCGTTCGGCTCATCCGCTTCGCCGTCGGCAACGCTGGGGCTGCGCGCGCCGGCCTGTGCCGCGGACCCGGGTGGACCTTCGCGCACGTCCTGCATCCCGCGGCGCGCTGCCCGCCGCCGGCGCCTGATCTCCTCGCGCATGCTGAGGATCAGCCCGTTGATGAGCCAGCGGCGCAGCGTCATGCCGCTCTGCTTCCACGCATCGAGGTAGTCGTCGCGCGCGAAGCGGCTGACGAAGAACGCGCTCACGAGCTCCGCGCTCTCGCCGAGATGGCGGTAGGAGCTGCCCTTCACGTAGACGCGCAGCGGCTCGAAGTACCGCGCCATCACCACGGTGCGGAGCGCGCGGCGGCGCTCCTCGCCGGCACCAAGCTCGTCGTGCATCCAGGTGGTGTGCGTGGACGGGAACGGATCGTCCGGGTTCATGAGGTTGGCGAGAGAGGCCGTCCGCATGGTGTCTGGTAAGTGAAGCAGGAAATTCCGCCTGAGTTTTTGCGTCAGCACTGCCCCCTATCGCTCGAGCATCACGACCTGCTCGGGATCCACGGTCAGCGCGACCGGCTCGCCGCGGCGGCTCAGCGCGCGCGGGTTGAGTTCGAACACCTTGATCGCCGTTCCGGCGCAGTCGACGCGGTGCTGGGCCATTTCCCCGAGGTAGGTGGTCTCCGCGACCACGCCGCGGAGCGCGGGGCGTCCGGCCGGTACGTCCGCCTCCAGCTGCAGCCGCAGCGCCTCGGGGCGGACGCTCGCGGTGAGTTCGGTGCCCTGCGGGCGATCGCCGGCGGTGGCGGTGGCGAGCGTGCCGGCGGGGGTGCGCACCGTGCGGGCACCGTGCGCGGGCGGGCCCTCGAGCGTCGCGCGCAGGAAGTTCGTCTCCCCGAGGAACTCGGCCACGAAGCGGCTGCCGGGCCGTTCGTACATCTCGCGCGGGCCGCCGACCTGCTCGACGCGACCGTCGCGCAGCACCACCATGCGGTCGGCGAGGCTGAGGCTCTCCTTCTGGTCGTGGGTCACGTAGATGGCGGTGACCTTCGTCTCGTCGACGATGCGCCGGATCTCGCCACGCATCTCAAGGCGGAGCTTGGCGTCGAGGTTCGAGAGCGGCTCGTCGAGCAGCAGCACGTTCGGGCGGTAGACGATGGCGCGCGCGAGCGCGACGCGCTGCTGCTGCCCGCCCGACAGCTCGTTGGGGCGCCGCGCCGCGTAGGGGCCCATGCGCACGAGCTCGAGCGCCTCGCCGACGCGGCGGCGCACCTCGGCCGAGGGCACCTTGCGGACCTCGAGCCCGAAGGCCACGTTCTGCTCGACGGTCATGTGCGGCCAGAGCGCGTAGCCCTGGAACACCATGCCGCAGTCGCGGCGCTCGGCGGGGACCTGCGTCACGTCGCGGTCGCCGAAGCGGATGGTGCCCGCCGTCGGTTCGAGGAAGCCCGCGACCATGCGCAGGATGGTGGTCTTGCCGCAGCCTGAGGGCCCGAGCAGGAACGTCAGCCCGCCCTGCTGCGCCTCCATGGTGACGCCCGAGACCGCCGCCGTGCGGCCGTAGGACTTGGACACGTCGTGGAGCGTCACCGAGACCATGGTCACGGCGAAGATACCCGCGGCCCGCGAGCGCCCGCGGGATAGCATCGGGGCGTGCCGCGCGAGCGTCGAACGAGCAAGCCCGCTGAGTCAAAGGCGCCCGATGCCGTGCCCGACCCGCGGCTCCTGCGCACGCAGCGCATCTGCCGCGAACGTTCCCGGCGCGAACGCGACGTGACCATCGGCCGCATCGTCGGCGACATCGGTCGACAGGCGCGCCACGACATGGAGCGTGCCGGCGCTGCCGCCGAGGCGTGGACCGCCGCGATGCCCGCGGAGCTGGTGGCCGAGACCTGGCTCGAGCAGGCGGGCGGCGCGCAGATCGTGGTCGGCGTGCCGAGTTCGGCCGTCGCGTTCGCGGTGGACCGCGCGCTCCGCCTGGGAGCTCTTGCGGACATCCGGCTGCGGATGAAGTCGCCGGGCCTTCGCGTCAGGACCCGCGTGGGGCGGTCGCCGGCGCAGGATCCCGATCCGCCGCAGCGGTGAGGATGCCCTCGGGCAGCGGCTTCGCGCGCCCCTCGCGGTCGATGCACGCGAGCGTGGTGGAACCGGTCACCAGCAGGTCGTCGCCGCACCAGAGCTCGTAGGCGTGCTCGACCTTCACCGCACCGACGCGCGTGAGCGTGGTGCGCAGCTGCACCAGGTCGTCGTAGCGCGCCGGCTGCTTGTAGGTGACCTCAAGCCTCACCACCGCAAGCAGCAGGCCCGCGGCCTCCATGTCACGGTAGGTGCGGCCCGTGGAACGAAGCAGCTCGGTCCGTCCCATCTCGAACCACACGGGGTACACGGTGTGGTGCACCACGCCCATCGGGTCGCATTCGCAGTAGCGCACTCGGATGTCGATCGAGCCGTGCATCGCGATGGCAGGGTACCGGGCCGGCGGTCGCCAATATGCTCCGTGCATGCGCTTCCCGCAATGCATGCTCGTCTCCCTCGCGCTGGCCGCCGCCGTCGTGCCCGCGGCGGCCGATCCTCCGGCGCAGGCGCCTGCCGCGACGCGCGGAGGGCCCCCGGGCGCGACTGCGCCGATGCCCGAATTCGCACCGCGCACCGTGCGCGTCGCGGTGTTCCCCGATGCGCCGTTCGCGATGCGCGAGGCGTCCGGCCGCTGGGACGGATTCGCTGTGATGCTGCTCGAGGCCGCGGCGACGCCGGCGCACCTCGTGCTCGAGTTCCATGAGTGCGCGTCCCTCGACGAGCTGTTCGCCGAGGTCGGAGCGGGCAAGGCCGACATCGGCATCGGCAACACGCTCGTGACGAGCGCGCGCCTTGAGCGGGTCGACTTCACGCAGCCGATCCTCGAAGGCGGGCTCGAGGTGATGGTGCCGAGCAATCATTCGCACACGATTTCCGCGCTGTGGGACGGGCTGGTCGACAACGGCCATGTCCGCGTCGTGGCGTGGGGTGTGCTGATCA
>Ga0194119_10010698_pt1 | contig 12024 bp, 12 predicted proteins | sample TA2MahC100mmetaG_FD_148620 | JGI IMG/M metagenome (GOLD analysis project Ga0194119, IMG submission 148620) | Freshwater microbial communities from Lake Tanganyika, Tanzania - TA2015018 Mahale Deep Cast 100m | ecosystem: Environmental > Aquatic > Freshwater > Lake | place: Tanzania: Lake... | reverse complement strand
TGAATGACGAAGAGGGACGAGCGTGCGGATCGGGGACTGGAAATGAAACAGCGGAGCATAAAACAGAAAAGGAGGCGGTTGCCTCCTTTTTCTGTTGTCTTCAATCCTGTGACGGATATCAGAGGTTTACTCTCAGACCGAGCATAGCGCTGTGGCTGGAAATATTTGTTTTGTAATCTCTACCTGGATTTAACATAAGAAAGCCTGAAGAATCTCTATCGTCACCAGTTACGAAATCAGTTGTTGCAAAGTAACGGTAGCGAGCATCAATCATCACTCCGTCACCTACAGGAATTGCAAGACCTGCTCCAAGCTGGTAGGCAAGTGTGGTTTCTGTGACTTCATATGTATAAGGTACGCTTACTGCATTGTTTCCAAACCCAGAAGTTTCAGAATCATCATACTGTATGTTCACCTGAGCAACACCAACACCGGCCATTGCATAGAGATCAACACCTCCGAGATCGATGTCATAAAAGCCATTCGCCATCAACGACAATACATAGGCTTTACCGGTATCCGAGTCATTAAAATCGTTTTTCTGGTATCCGATTTCAGCTTCAAGTCTGGTCGATCCGTAGTCGCAACCGATAGCGCCAACAGCAGTCAGCCCGGAATCAAATTCAGCCACACCGGGAACAGTTGTCGTGGGCTGATAGACGCGGTTTACATCGCTGTCCTGGAACCAGGAAATGCCGGCCATACCGCTGATGTAGTGGTCAGCAGCCTGAGCCGGTGTGCTCATCATGCCGGCAACGGCGAATACTGCCAAGAGAGAGAGAGTTTTTTTCATTGTTTCCTCCTTAGGTTTTGTTCGTAGGAATGCTGTACAAAAAAACACAGAGCAACTATGCTCACACGAGCATGCTCTATATAAAGCAAAGATACACTATTTCCATTATATCTCAAAGTATTTGCATCGGCCACGCCGGGACGTGGCCGGAATCGGTCGTTATCTACTCGGCGCTCGTGCCGAAGGTGAACATGAACTTCCATCCTTTTTCGTCGTCGCCGGGCACCTGGTCGAAGCCGTAGCCGTAGTCGAGACCGACGAGGCCGATGATCGGCAGGTAGAGGCGCAGGCCGAGACCCGCGGCTTTTTTCATGTCGCTGTAGTTGACCGCCTCAATATTTTCCCAGAGGTTGCCGGCTTCGAAGAATGCGAGCGCGTAGACGCTGACTGAGGGTGAGAGCGTCAGCGGGTAGCGCAGTTCGGTGCTGAATTTCGAATAGACGGTGCCGCCGTATAGCTCCGAGTCATCGTCGAGCTGTGTGCCGAAGCTGCGGTCGTCGTAACCGCGCATCGGAATGGTCGGCAGCGACGAAAGTCCGCTTCCGCCCATGTAGAAGTAGTCGGTGTAGGGCAGGTAGTCGTCCTTGTCGAAGGTTGAGAGGTAGCCGTGCTGGGTCGAGAAGTTGAAGATCAGGTTTCTTGTTACCGGCAGGAACCAGCTCGAGTTGAGCGTGAACTTGTAGAAGTTGATCGTTCCGGGCAGCGGTCCGCCGGCAAGCTGGGCAGTGAGCGAATTTTTGCTGCCGCGGCGCGGATAGATGGGGTTGTCGATGCTGTTGCGCGAAATGGTCTGCGTGATCGAAAACTCGTCCGCCTCTTCCGGCGCGTCGCCTTCGTCTTCGATGAAGCTCACGAAACCGCCTTCGCTGTGCAGGTATTTCAGCCTCCAGTTGATCGTGAAGTAGTTGTCGGGCCAGGTGAGGCGGCGGCCGACGCTGAGCGTTGCGCCGTACTGGTCGATGGTTTTTTCGTTTTCTTCGATGCCGTCGTCGGTGAAGTCGTAGGTGCGGTGCGTCTTGAAGACCGAGAATCCTACGGCTGTCGGGCCGCCGAAAGCCCAGGGTTCGGTGAAGGAGAGGCCGAGGGTGCTGTAGTCGTCGTTGCCGAACTGCCACTGCAGCGAGAGCTTCTGTCCGTCGCCGTGCGGCAGCGGACGGTATGCTTCGGGGTTGAAGATATCCTGCAGCGAAAAGTTGTTGAAGGTGACGCCGAGAGCGCCGGTAAAGCCGCTCGAACCGCTGTAGCCGACGGACGCGTTGAAGGTGTCGGTCTGTTTTTCGGTGACGGCGTAGGTGATGTCCACGCTATTGTTTCGCTCGTCGGGCTGGATGTCCGGCTTGAGCGATTCGGGATCGAAATAGCCGAGCATGTTGATCTCCCTGATGCTGCGCACCACGTTCTTGCGGCTGAACATGTCGCCGGGAATGGTGTAGAGTTCCCTGCGTATCACATGATCCTTTGTTTTGGTGTTTCCCTTGATGTTGACCGTGTTAAGCTGGAACTGTTCTCCTTCGCGTAAATAGATAAGGAGATCGACCTTGCCTGGTTCGGTGACCTGTTCCTCGAGGTTTGCCCTGAAGCCGAGGTAGCCGCGGTCGAGGTAGAGGGAGCTGACGTCGGAGTTGTCCTGCGAGAAGTTAAGCCTTTCCTGGATGAGTTTTGCGTTGTATTGGTCGCCGCTTTTGATCCTGAATGTTTTTTCGAGGATTTCCGTCGTGGCGAAATCCCTGGTGTTGCCGGTAAAGGTGACGTTGCCGATGGAGTAGAGCGGCCCTTCCTCGATATGGATGTCGAGGAAGAGACCCTTTTTGTCGTCGGTGTAGGAGATCGAGTCGCTCACGACTTTAGCGTCGCGATAGCCGTTTTCGCGGTAGAAATCGACGAGCAGGTTTTTGTCTTCGTCGAATTTGTCCTTGTCGAGTTTCGGCGAGCCGAAAATTTTCCTCCACCATGAGTTCTGAGCGGTCTCCTTGAAGACTCCCCTGAGTTTACCCTGGCTGAATGCGTTGTTGCCGTGGAAGCGGATTTTTTCGATGGCAACCTTGCTGCCTTCACGTATGCTTACGATTGCCTTGACCTTGTTCCTTCCGGTTTCCTCAAGACGGTATTCGGCTCCCGCCGTGAGGTATCCCTTTCCTGCGTAGAGTTTTTCGATTTTGTTGACGGCGGTGAGCAGTTCCTGTTCGCTGACTTTTTTGCCGGTTCTTATTTCAGCCGTACGCTGCAGTTCTTCGCTGTCGAATTTATCGTTGCCTTCGAACGAAACCGATTCGAGCAGCGGGAGTTCGCGAACCGCGAAGTTCAGGGTGACGTTTCTTCCTGCCTGCCCGGTTTTTTCGACGCTGATATCCGAGAAGAGCTGCAGCTGCCAGAGGTACTGCATTGCGGCGGTGAGTTCCGGGCCGGGAATTGCAATTCTGTCGAGCGGTTTGACAGGGAGACTGGCAGCCAGTTCTTCGGGTTTGAGCGATTCGAGGCCGCTGAAGGTGATGCCGGTTACCGTGTAGAGCGATTGCGGAGCCGGGGCGTTGTTCCGCTGCTGCGAAGCGGGAGCGTTCGGGGCATTCCGCGTTTTTGCTTCAACAGGTGTGCCGGTTGCGTCGAGAGCGAGAGCAACAAGAACCAGTGCTATCAGTTTGCGCATTTTTTTCATTGAACTTCCGTGTCGGTCAGGTTTAAGGTCTTACTTGGTTGCTGTTTTTTTTGTATTGATCTGCTCGCTGGTCTGGCCGAACCTGCGCTCCCGGCTCTGAAAGTCCCGGATTGCTTCGTAAAGCTGGCTTCGGCGGAAATCGGGCCAGTAGGTGTTGGTGAAGTAGATTTCGGTGTACGCGCTCTGCCAGAGCATGAAGTTGCTTATTCTGAATTCTCCGCTGGTGCGGATAAGGAGTTCAGGATCGGGAATGGATGCCGTCGAGAGACATGAGCTGAATAACTGTTCGTCGATATCTTTTGCTTCGAGCTGTCCGTTCTGCACGTCGAAGGCTATCGAACGGCAGGCCTGTACGATGTCCCATTTGCCGCTGTAGCTCAGGGCGATGCTGAGCACCAGGCGGCTGTTGTTTTTGGTGAGTTCCATGGTTTCCCTGAGTACGTGACGGACCTTTTCGGGCAGCAGGTTCAGGTTCCCGATCACGTTCAGCCTGATGTTGTTGTCGTGCAGTTCCCTGGTCTCCTTGCGGAGTACCCGGATGAGGAGCTGCATGAGCGCGGATACCTCTTTTTCGGGCCGTTTCCAGTTTTCGGTCGAAAAGGTGAAAAGGGTGAGATAGCCGATGCCGAGCTGGGCGCAGGCTTCGACCACGTCCCTGACCGAGTCCACCCCTGCGGCATGTCCCTCGACCCGCGTTTTGCCCTTGAGCCGTGCCCAGCGCCCGTTGCCGTCCATGATGACGGCTATGTGACGGGGAAGTTCGCAGTTGTTTTTCAGATCGGCCTGGGCTTCAGTGTCGAGCGAATCGATGTCCGATGAGAACCAGTGAGGCTTGAAGGCTGATGAGAGGTCCATTGTTGCAATGCGGGCCATAGGGTGAAATCGCTTGTTGACAGCCCCGTAGGAGCAGTTTGCTCTGCACGTACAGATGCGTTCAGCCGCAAGAATTAGAAAACACTTCAAATTGAATAATATGCAGTTATTTCTTATTATACAAACCTTACATGGATTGAGGCTTCCGCCTGCCGGCGATTCATGATCCGGACCTGCCGTCCGGTTTTCCTGTCTTTCTCAAAAACAATACAGTACAGACGTGCAATTCAGTAGTTATCAGGATCTGCGCGAGGCGCTGATCTCCCGTCGCGTCACCTGCGAAGAGGTTGTGTCCGGTTATCTCGAACGGATAGAGCTGCATGGCGGGGACAACATCTATATATCGGTTTTTCGCGAAGGGGCCCTCGCCAGGGCTCGCGAACTCGACCGGAAGCTCGCCGAAGGTGGCGAGCCCGGAAGGCTGTTCGGCTTGCCGATGGCCATAAAGGATAATATTTCCATGAAAGGGGCCCGGCTTACCTGCGCGTCGAAGATTCTCGAATCCTACGAAAGCGTCTATGACGCAACCGCGGTTCGGAGGCTCGATGCCGAAGACGCGATTTTTCTGGGCAAGACCAATATGGACGAGTTTGCCATGGGCAGCTCGAACGAGAATTCGGCGTTCGGACCCGTGCCCAATCCGTTCGATAAAACAAGGGTTCCGGGAGGCAGTTCCGGTGGATCCGCGGCGGCCGTCGCCGCAGGCCTTGCTCTCGTTGCTCTCGGTTCCGATACGGGCGGGTCGGTGCGCCAGCCGGCAGGATTCTGCGATATCGTAGGGTTGAAGCCGACCTACGGCAGGATTTCCCGATACGGGCTGGTGGCATTCGCATCTTCGTTCGATCAGATCGGCGTGCTTGCCCGTACCTGCGATGACGCTGCGCTTGTGCTCGGCGTGATGGCCGGAAAGGACGGCCATGACGCGACCTCTTCTGCTCATGCCGTTCCGGATTATGCTGCCACCATGGACGGTGTGGTGGTCGAAGGGCTGAAGATAGGGGTTCCGAAAGAGTATTTTCAGGAGAGCCTCAATCGGGAAGTCGCAGGTATCGTTATGGGCAAGCTGCACGAACTGAGGGATCGCGGAGCGGAACTGGTCGATATTACGCTTCCGGAAAGCGATTATGCGATTGCCGCATATTATATTCTCGTAACGGCGGAGGCGTCCTCGAACCTTGCCCGTTTCGACGGCGCCCGTTACGGTTATCGTTCTGCCGACTGTACGGATGTGCAGGCCATGTACGTTAATTCGAGAACCGAAGGGTTCGGCAGGGAGGTCAAGCGCCGCATCATGCTCGGCACCTATGTGCTTTCGGCCGGGTATTACGATACGTATTATAAAAAGGCCCAGCAGGTGAGGCGCGTTTTCCAGGACCGGTACCGCGAGGCTCTGGAGAAGGTCGATGTGATTGCCGGTCCCACCTCTCCTTTTCCTCCGTTCGGCATCGGCGAGAAAACCGCCGATCCGCTCGATATGTATCTTGCCGATGTGTTCACCGTGCCGGCCAGCATTGTGGGGATGCCCGCCGTAAGTGTTCCGGTCGGACTCGACAGCCGGAATCTGCCCGTCGGCATGCATCTGATCTGCGATTTCTTCGAAGAGGGAAAGCTCATGGGTATTGCCCGTCACATGCAGCGCCGGTAGTTTTTCCCGCAGTTTCCACCTTAACATATAAATACTACCACTTCTATGAGCGTTTTAGTCGATAAGGATACGCGCCTGCTCGTGCAGGGCATTACCGGAGGTGAGGGCACCTTCCATACCTCGCAGATTCTCGAGTACGGTACCAATGTTGTGGCCGGCGTGACGCCGGGCAAGGGGGGCGTCCTCTACCACGGCAACGAGAAAGATCGTTTCTGCCGTCCCGTGCCGGTGTTCAATACCGTCAGGGAGGCTGTGGAAAAAACCGAAGCCAATACATCGGTTATTTTTGTGCCGGCTCCTTTTGCGGGTGATGCGATCATGGAGGCGGCCGATGCCGGCCTGAAGGTGATCATCTGCATTACCGAGGGCGTTCCGGTCAACGATATGATGAAGGCATATGCGTTCGTCAGGGAGAAAGACGCGGTGCTCGTAGGCCCGAACTGTCCTGGCGTGATTACGCCGGGCGAGGCCAAAATCGGCATTATGCCGGGGTTCATCCACAAGAAGGGCACCATCGGTGTGGTATCGCGCAGCGGCACCCTTACCTATGAAGCCGTGCACCAGCTGACGGCTGTCGGTCTCGGTCAGTCCACCTGCATCGGTATCGGTGGAGATCCCATTATCGGCACCCGTTTCATCGATGCCGTCAAGCTGTTCGCAAAGGACGACGATACCGAAGGGCTGGTGATGATTGGCGAGATAGGAGGCAGCGCGGAGGAGGAAGCGGCAGAGTACATCAGAAAGTATTTCAGGAAACCGGTTGTAGGCTTCATTGCCGGCAGGACTGCGCCTCCGGGCCGCCGGATGGGTCATGCCGGAGCAATCGTATCGGGTGGCAAAGGGACTGCGGAGGACAAGATCAGCGCCATGGAGGCGGCGGGTATTCACGTGGTGGAGAACCCCGGAGATATCGGATCAGCCATGCTGAAGGCGCTGGGGCGCTAACAGCGGTTTTGCCGGTCTTACAGGCCCATGGTTACCAGATCGTGAATATGGATGATGCCGATCGGCCTGTTGCCGGAATCGCAGACCAGGAGCTGGGTTATCCGGTAGGTTTCAAGCAGATCGAGGCACTCTGTAGCCATGGTTTCGGGCGATATGCTTTTCGGTTTTGCGGTCATGACGGCGCGTGCCGGAAGGTGGAGAAATTCCGAACCTTTCTGGACGATCCGCCGCAGGTCTCCGTCGGTGAAGATGCCGCTCAGCCGGCCGTCTTCATCGACGACAGCTGTAACGCCGTAACGCTTCGAAGTCATTTCAAGAATGACCCTGCTGATGGGAGCGTTCTCCGTAACGACAGGTATGGCCTCGCCCGTAACCATGATATCCGATGCTTTCATGGTAAGCCGCCTGCCGAGCGTTCCTTTGGGGTGGGTGAGTGCGAAGTCGCGGTGAGTGAACCGTTTTTCCTGCATGAGTGTGATGGCAAGTGCGTCGCCCATGGCCAGCATGGCCGTTGTCGATGTTGTCGGAGCGAGGTCGAAGGGGCAGGCTTCCTGGTCGATGCCGGTGTCGAGCAGGATGTCTGCGTTCTGGCCGAGATAGGAGCGGGGATTTCCGGTCATGGCTATGATGGTGACTTCGATCCGCTTCAGTGCGGGTATGATGAAGTTCAGCTCTTCGGTGGTGCCGCTTTTCGAGAGGCAGATGACAACGTCTCCCGCCGAGACGATGCCGAGATCGCCGTGGGCTGCGTCTGCCGGATGCAGAAAGAGCGCGGTTGAGCCTGTCGAGGCCATGGTCGCGGCTATTTTCTGGGCGATGATGCCCGATTTTCCCATGCCGGAAAGGATGATTTTGCCGTGGCATGCCTGCATGGCCCGTACCGCCTGGCTGAATGCTCCCTCGAGACGGTCGGCTATCTGCATGATTGCCGCGGCTTCCTGTTCGAGAATGGTTCTGCCCCGGCCTACGAGGTCCGTGGGCGCAGGTATTGTGTTCATGCTGCTCGTTCTTTAGCGCGTTCTTTTTTAAGGGGTGAATGGTCTTTTAATAAACGATACTATCCAGTAAATTACTATACGTACGGGTATCTTCGTCCACGTTTAAACCTTTGGTTATGAGCTGGGTCGTGCTTTTCGTTTTTTCTCTCGCATTTTTCTTCGTGCTGCTTTTTCTGCTCTCCCGTTTTGTCGGATATATGAAAAAAGAGCAGAATATGGAAATCGAGTCGTTCAGGGATACCCTTATCGATAGGGATAACCCGGTCGGGCTGACCGGGGAAGAACTGCAGAAGCTCAAGGATCAGCAGGCGGAGGCTCAGCGTCATCTCCGTGAGGTTATCGCAAGGATTCCGGTGGTACAGAAGGATGGCCGTTTTCAGGTCGATCAGGAGGAGATCCGGAGGAGAAAAGCTTCCGGGCTGGTCAACGGTGCTTCCGATGAGGCCGGACAGGATTCCCGGTAAGTTATCCGCAGCGGAGATTCATGCTTGCGAAGTTAAAACTGCTTGCCCAGGATACGGTTATTTATGGTGCGAGCACCATCATCGCCCGGAGCCTCAACTATCTTCTCGTTCCGCTTTATGCCAATACGCTTTCCACCTTCGATAACGGTGTTCAGACGCTGGTGTATGCCAATATCGCTCTTGCCAACGTGCTTTTTTCTTACGGGCTCGAAACCTCCTACCTGAAGTCAGCGTCCGATATGCTGCATCGTTCGGGCGACGCGAAAGGATATTTTTCGACAGCGTTTTTCAGCCTGCTTGTTACATCGACGATTTTTGCGGCGGTTATGGCGTTTTTTTCGGAGCCGATCGCCCGGCTTATCGGACTCGGGCCGACGGAAGGGGAGTTCATCACCTATGCGGCGCTCATACTCTGGATCGATACGCTGCTGGTGATTCCGTTTGCCGAGCTTCGTCTGAAACGCAAGGCGCTGCGGTTCGCTGCAGCCCGCATTATCGGCGTGGTCGCGGTCGTCGTCAGTGCGGTCATTATGCTCGTTCCTTTCGATGCAGGCCTTCCAGGGGCGTTTTATGCAAATATCTTCGGTTCTCTGGTGAGCTTTGTCGTTGTGCTGCCGCTTTTGCGCGGTCTGAAGCCGTTTTTTTCTTTTGCCTATCTGCGCGAAATGCTGCGCATCGGCCTGCCATACGTGCCTGCCGGCATAGCAGGGCTTCTGATACACCTGATCGACCGCAACCTGCTGATCAGGATTTCGCCCTCCGATATCGAGAGGATCTATGGTAAAGGGTATGTCGCTTCGGACATTGTGGGTATTTACGGACGGGTGGCGGCATTCGGCATTATCCTGCAGCTTCTGATCCAGGTGTTCAGGTTCGCATGGCAGCCCTTTTTCCTGCAGCATTCCAGCGATCCTGACGTGAAGCGGCTGTTCCGCTATGTATTGAGCATTTCAACCGTCGTTACCATGTTTGCCGCACTGGCGGCAACTTTTTTCGTTCCCGATCTCGTCCGGTACCATTATGGGGGAAGTTTCCATATCCTGCCGCCGAAATACTGGATAGGTCTATCGGTGCTTCCCTGGATTTTCCTGAGTTATGTTTTCGACATGGTATCCACCAATCTCTCTTCAGGGATACTGGTAACCGGCAATACCCGGTATCTTCCGGTTGTTACGTTTACAGGCGCTGCGGTAACCGGGCTGGGATGCTGGCTGCTGATTCCCGTCAGCGGAATGGATGGCGCCGCTTATGCGATCGTGGCCGGCACTGCCGCCATGTGTCTTGTCATGGCCTGTTATTCTCTGAGGGTGTTTCCCAACAGCTATCATTGGGGGAGGTTGCTGGTTCTGCTTGTTGCGGGCATTGCCGCTGTTCCGCTGGGGGATCAGGTTGTAGCCGGATTCGGCGACGGTTCCTTGACGGGCGTTCTCTGGCGGCTGCTTTTTCTGTTTTTCTATGCGCTTCTGGCTGCGTCGCTTTTCAGGGAAGAGTGCGTTGCTGCGATCGGCAGGATCGGCAGGATGGTGCGAGATCGCAGATAAACGGAACTGCGGTAGGCGCCGGTTTTTTAACGGTTTTCCCTGATGCCGGCGGGAGCGAATTCTTTCATGGCGCCTGGCGCTTCATGTGGCCGATCGTTTCTGATGCGTATTTTTCTGACGGCGATCTGCTCGAGAACGGTGCGCAGTGAATCGCGCTGGGCGGGGGTGCAGACCATGGCCAGTTCGTGGAAATGCGCAGCCTGCTCTTTTTCGATGACGGTCTGGCGGGTTCCGATCTCTCCGGCAAGGGTGGCTATTTTGGCGCTGTCCGGATTTTCCCTGACTGATTCCGCAATAAGCTCTTTTTTCAATGTCGAAATGGATTGCAGTTCGGGCGTTACTTTGTTGAAGTGCTTTCTGCGGAGCTCCCGGAATGCAAGTGCCTGGTCTTCGGAAAGGGAGAGCGGCCGGGTGAAATAGATATGCTTGCTGTACTGGCGGGTTATCCGGTACGCAGGAGGTTCGGGTTTATGGATATTCTGCCACCAGAGTATGCCGAGCAACGTGACATTGAGCACGGCAAGTATTGCGAGCGTTATGGTTATGAATCGTTTAGACGTCAGAAAGTCCATGGTTGCTTTCGATTGCTTGCGGCATCCGGCCGCTGATTGTTGTGAAGAACGGGTACCAGGTGCGGGTCGCGGAAGCTGAAAGTCGGAGATCCGCGACCCTGCAATCCGATGGGAGTGTTCAGAGCATCATTCTTCCGTGTTTTTTTCCCGGTTTGTTCTGCATGAAGGTTTTCATTTTTTCTGCCTGGTCAGTCGTGAGGATCGAAGCCATATCCTGGAGGTGGTTACTGCGCATGCGTGCAAGACCTGCATGAGTCGTGCCGATTTTTTTTGTCAGCATGTCGATTTTACGGTTGTCGGGATGCTTTTTCATCGATTCGTTCAGCATTTCTTCCCTGAGCGACATCAGCTTGCTGCGTTCTTTTGCTGCCGCTGCGAACTGCTTGTCGCGAAGTTCCTGCAACCTGGTCTGCTGGGCGTCGCTGAGGCCCAGAGCATCTTTCATTGCCGCGGGTCCGCAACGGTTATACTGCCGCAAGTTCTTTTTTGCCTGCAACCGGCGTTCTTCGGGGTTCATCGAAGCAATTCTTTTACGCCACTCCGTGCGGTATGATGCGCGTTCCTGTGCATCCGCATTCTGCATGGTCCCCTTCATCCGGGAAAGTTCATCGTTGGAATAACGGCTGTAGTCTGCGGCTGAAGCCGTGCCGGCGCTTCCTATGAGCAGTACGGCCATCATCGTCATCATCTGTTTTTTCATCGTGATATCGTTTTGTTATGTCGTCGTCGTTTACGTTGTTCTGGAAAAAACTTTAACGTCGCGGTTGTCCGCTTTCTTTCGGATTGTCTTCCCTGCCTGATACGGCACCGGATTGATCGACCGTTTCCACATAGTATGCCAGTTCCGGTCCGGCGTAATCGTCGTGAAGCTGCTCTATTGCACCTGAAGCGTCCGATATTCTGCCAATATGACCCGAAGAGGTGAAAAACAGCGCTGCGGAGCCGATATTGACGGCAACGAGCATCGCTCCGAGCGCCAGACGGACATTGAAGCTTCCCCTTATGCCTCCGGATTCGAACTCTTTGCGCTGCAGGGCATCGATTCTTTCCATAACGTGAACCCTGAAAAAGGGCGATGCTTTCAGCGAAGGCAGGCTGTCGAGAAGCCGCATGGTTTCTTCTATCTGTTCTTCTGTCTGTTTGTCGTATCGTTTCATCGTGTTTATCCGTTTCAGTTATTATGACGACAGCCTTGGGAAAACCTTGCATGTGGTTGTCGGGCGTTTTTTCTGTCACCTGTTCTGATAGTAGTCATGCAGTCTGTCGTGCAGGTTTTTCTTGGCACGGTGTACCAGAGATTCTACAGCCGATACGGAGGTTTGCAGGATCTCGGCAATTTCGCTGTTGCTGTAGCCGTCCTGCTTGCTCAGGAGGAATGCCGTTTTCTGGTTTTCAGGCAGGGCGTTCAGAGCTTGCTGCAGCACGGCGAGATTTTCTTTTTCCGCAAGAGTCTGTTCTGGATTATCGCTTGAGGACGAGGGTAGTTCTTCGGCCGGATCGTCGATGCCGATGATGCGTTTGAGCGAGGAGAACCGCTTTT
>Ga0194119_10010695_pt1 | contig 12028 bp, 12 predicted proteins | sample TA2MahC100mmetaG_FD_148620 | JGI IMG/M metagenome (GOLD analysis project Ga0194119, IMG submission 148620) | Freshwater microbial communities from Lake Tanganyika, Tanzania - TA2015018 Mahale Deep Cast 100m | ecosystem: Environmental > Aquatic > Freshwater > Lake | place: Tanzania: Lake... | reverse complement strand
GCTCACTCTCCTGCCGTAGCCGCGCGTTCTCGCGCTCCAACTCTCCGCGACTTGGTCCGAGCTCCTCACGTTGCTTTTTGCTCTGCGCCACCTACCCTACGCTACATGCTTGCGCTCCATTTGTTCAGTGCCCGGTAAACAAATACCTTGGGCCTTATGCGCTGCGTAAATGTCCGCCGCTACATACCCGCCCAACTCGCCGCCAGCATCCAAATAGTCTGCCGCGTCGAGGGCATGAAAGACAGTGACCTCAGCTTTGGCCGACTGGGCGAGCGACGCAACGTGAAGCGCGGCGCCTTCGCTGCGTTCAGAAAAGTCGACCGGAAACAGGATGCGCTGGATGGCCGCCATGGAGTGCCTTCCTTTAACTTGAGCCGTTGCAAACGGACTGCCAAACCCGCTTTGGCCCTCGGGTTGCAACGAAGTGCACGGAGGTTCCATCACCATGCCAGTCAAAGATGTCTGCGTCCGCAACGTGGTCCACGTGAACCGCGACACAACGATTCATGACGCCGCACAACTGATGCGCCAGCATCATGTGGGCGACCTCATTGTGGCCGAGAACGGCTTCGATAGCATCCGCCCCATCGGCATCGTTACGGACCGGGACATTGTGCTTTCAGTCGTGGCGCCGCGCCTGGAGGCGACGGTTATCACCGCCGGCGATGTCATGGGTCCGGAACTGGTGACCTGCCCCGAAGAGATGGGCGTGACCGAGTGCATTCACCGCATGCGCCAGCATGGGGTGCGCCGCATGCCCATCGTCAGCGCGTCGGGCGATCTGGTGGGCATTGTCTCGGTGGACGACCTCATCGAGGTTCTTTCCGAAGAACTCACTGAGATCGCCAAGCTCATCGCGCGCGAGCAAGGGCGTGAGGTGCGGCTCCGCCGGTAATCACACTGGACAGACGGTGTCGTGCAGGATACAGGAGTGAGTGTACCCGCGTTAAACGAGAGGCTGGGCCGGCTGGAACGGCAGCAGGCCCAGCTCGATGTCTTCTTCCGCCCGCGTTCGGTGGCCGTCATCGGCGCGACAGACCGGGAGGGCAGCGTGGGCCGCACGCTACTGGAGAATGTCAAAGCGGCTACCTTCCACGGCGCGATCTATCCGGTGAACGCCAAGCGCAGCGAGGTGATGGGGCAGCGCGCATGACCGAGTATCGGGTCGCTGCCCGAGCGGCCGGATCTGGCGGTGATCGTCACGCCCGCCACCGTACCGGACCTGATCGGCGAATGCGCCGCGGCCGGCGTGCGCGGCGCGGTGGTGATCTCGGCCGGCTTTCGCGAAGTGGGCGAAGCGGGCTGTGCTCTGGAGCAGGAGATCCTCAAGCGCAAGGGCAACATGCGCGTGGTGGGGCCAAACTGCCTGGGCGTGATGTGCCCGGGCTCGGGTCTGAACGCCACGTTCGCGCACGGCATGGCGCTCGGCGGCAGTGTGGCGTTTGTCAGCCAGAGCGGCGCGCTGCTCACGGCGATTCTCGACTACAGCTTTGAGGAGAAGATCGGCTTCAGCGCGTTCATCTCGATGGGCTCCATGCTCGACATCGGCTGGGCCGACATGATCGACTAGCTGGCCGAAGACCCACACACCAAAAGCATTCTACTCTGTATGGAGCCGATCGGCGATGCGCAGGCGTTCGTCTCGGCGGCACGCGAGGCCGCACTCACCAAACCGATTCTGGTGATCAAGGCGGGACGGTCCGAAGCCGCGGCGAAGGCTGCGGCGTCCCACACGGGCGCGCTGTCGGGGAGCGATGAGGTGCTGGACGCGGCGTTCCGGCGCTGCGGCGTATTGCGCGTCAGTTCGATCGCGGACTTGTTCTATATGGCCGAAGTGCTGGGCCGGCAGCCGCGCCCGGCGGGCAATCGGCTGACGATTGTCACAAACGCGGGCGGCCCGGCGGTGCTGGCCGCTGACGCGCTGGTGGCTGGCGGCGGCCAACTGGCGCAGTTGACCGAGCCGACGGTGGAGGCACTCAACGCGCTGCTGCCGCCGCACTGGAGCCACAACAATCCGGTGGATGTACTGGGCGATGCCGACGCCGAGCGCTACGCGAGAGCCATCGAAATTGTCGCGCGCGATCCGGCGAGTGACGGCTTGCTGGTGGTGCTCACGCCGCAGGGAATGACGCGCCCGGCGCAGGTCGCCGAGTTGGTGAAAGACGCCGCGCGCCCGGCCAGCAAGCCCATTCTGTCTTCATTCATGGGCGGCGCCGACGTGGAGCTGGGCAACGATATCCTGAACCGCGCGGGCATTCCCACTTTCCGCTTCCCGGATACGGCTGCGCGCGTGTTCAACTACATGGCGCGGTTCTCTGAGGATCTGAAGGCGTTGTACGAAACACCGGTGGCCGTGGGAGACAACGTGCCGTCGTATCCGGCCGAGGCGGCTGCGATTTTAGAAAGCGCGCGCTCACGCGGGCGCACCTTGCTGACCGAGTCCGAGTCCAAACAGATGCTGGCGGCCGACGGCATTCCCACCGTGCGCACGGAAGTGGCGCTCAACGAAACCGAAGCGGTGCGCTGGGCCGGCGAGATTGGCTATCCGGTGGTGCTGAAGCTGCATTCAGAAACCGTGACGCACAAAAGCGACGTGGGTGGCGTGCATCTGAATTTAAAAAGCGAAGGCGAAGTGGGCGCGGCGTGGCAGGCGGTGTCGGGCGTAACGGGGTTCGATGGTGCAACCGTGCAGCCGATGGCGAAGCTGGACGGCTACGAGTTGATTCTCGGCGCGAGCGTGGATCCGCAATTTGGGCCGGTGCTGCTGTTTGGCAGCGGCGGCCGGTTGGTAGAGGTGTGCAAAGATCGCGCGCTTGGGTTGCCGCCGCTCAACAGCACGCTGGCGCAGCGGCTGATGGAACGTACGCGTATCTTTCGCGCGTTGCTGGGAGTGCGCGGGCGCGGTCCGGTGGATTTGCAGGCGTTGCAGGGATTGCTCTTGCGCTTCAGCCGGCTGGTGGTGGAGCAGCGCTGGATTCAGGAGATCGACATCAATCCGCTGCTGGTGTCTGAGACAAGTCAACTTGCACTCGACGCGCGGGTGCTGATCTACGAGGCCGGTACGCCGGTCACGGGGCTGCCGCGGACCGCCATTCGGCCGTATCCGTCGCGTTACGTGAAAGAGACCTCGATGAAGGACGGCGAACCGGTGATCGTCCGTCCGATCCGCCCGGAGGACGAACCGCTGATGGCGCACTTCCACTCCACTTTGTCAGACCAAAGCGTCTACTTCCGCTACTTCCACTACATCAACCTGACGCAACGGGTTTCGCACGAGCGGCTCACGCGAATCTGCTTCAACGACTATGACCGGCAGATGGCGCTGGTGGCCGAAGCCGGCGGCGAGATTCTCGGCGCGGCGCGGTTCACGCGCTTGCGCGCTACCCAATCGGCAGAATTCGCCATGGTGGTGATCGATCGCTGCCAGCGCCGCGGGCTCGGGCAGTTACTGCTCGGACAATTGGTGGATGTGGCGCGTCGCGAGGGACTCGAGTCGCTCACCGGCGAAACGCTGCCGGAGAACCGCCCGATGATCGGTCTGGCGCGGAAGTTGGGGTTTGAGGCGCAGAAAGATCTGGAAGAGGGCACGGTGAAGCTCTTCTGATGCTGCAGCCGGAACGGGCGCCAGAGCGGCCATGGTAAAGCAACCAAAGAAACAACGCCGGCGGCCCAGGGGGTAACCGCCGGCAATGGTTGTGTCAGGACTGTGTACTCAGAAACGGGCTAACTCTGCGAGGCGCCTGCGGCAGCCGCCGCGGGTTCATCCGCCAAGACGGCGGCAGCAGCAGCAGGCTCGGCGGCGGCCGGCGAAGGCTCGGTGGCAGCAGGCGGATCCCCAGCGGTCAACTGGCGCGCGCCCGGCATGACTTTCGAGTCGAAGGCCGCAGCAACCTAGTTGAACGAGCTCACCGCCACACCCAAGCTGGTGCGCAACCCTTCAATCGACTGCGATAGCGAAGCAATCTGTTCGAACGCCGTTTTACCGACTTGACGGAGTTCCCGGACTTCTTCGGCTGACTGACTCTGCCGCCAGGATGAGGCCACCGTTCCGAGCAGCCCCACCAGAATGTTCGGCGTGGCTACTACAACGCCGCGTTGAGCGGCATGTTCAAGCAGATCCGGATCGAACTCAAGCGTGGTGCCGAGCAGCGCATCGCCGGGCCGGTAGGCCACACCCAGATGTTTCGGGACAGACGGTATTTCGGCGAGATGCCGCCGGATCTCCGCCGCCAGAGCAGTCATATGCCGCGCGCGTTCGATGTCGGACGTGGCGTCACAAGCCGCTTCGTAATGGTTCAAGCTGGGCAATGAGTGGATATCGATGCGTTTCGATCCGAGCATGCGGACCGCGGCCTGATCGGCAAAGCTCTCGACATCTCCAGCCTCAGCGAACTCGCCATGCTGGGCCAAGCCGGCCATCTCCACGACGCGGCGCAAACGCACGGGCGTAAAGCGCACACGTGGAGCGCGGCGTTCGGCTTCGATACACCGCTGCTCGGCTTCGATCCGTGCCGCGTCGGCTTCGGCCAGTTCGGCCCGGATCCGCTCGGTTTCGGCGCTGAGCCCGATGATGTGATCCTGGGCGGCGCGGAGTTCGTTTTGCGCCGCGTCGGCCGACTCGGCCAAGGCGGCCATTGCTTCAGCGGTGGGCGCGGCTTCCAGGCGTTGCCGCAATTCCTGCGATTCGTTCAGCAGGGCCTGCACCTGCGTCTCGCCCTCTTCCATGGACTGCCGCAAGGAGGCTACTTGAGCCTGTGCCTGTTCCGCCGCATCGGCGGCGGCCTTGGCCAGTACCGTCCGCTCGTCGTCGAATGCAGCCACCTGCTGACGGGCGCGTACCGCCTCCATCATCGCCATCGTCAACTGCGTTTCACGCTCGGCGAGGAGCGAGGGCGTAACTGGTCCACCCGCCACGTGCGCAAGAGCGGAGCGCTCTGCCTCGAGCCCAGCCAACTGCTGCCGGACCTGCTCCAGTTCTCCCACCAGCGCCTGTACGTCGTCCGATTGCTGCCCCATCCAGGCGGCCTTCTCGGCGGCGAGCGCCGCGACTTCTTGACGGGCGGCCTCAAGTTGAGCGGCCGCAGCCTGCTCTTGCTCGGACCGCTGCCCAACCACTGCAGCCTTCTCGGCTTCGAGCGCCGTAATCCGCTGACGTGCTGCTTCGAGTTCCTGCACCGACTGACCCAGTACGTAGCCGTCTCGGCCTCCAGCGCCGCAATCTGCTGACGCGCGGCTTCCAGTTCCTGCACCGCCTGGCCGGCGACAGAGCGCTTCTCCGCTTCCAACGCCGCAATCTGCTGGCGCGCCGCGGACAGTTCCCCGATCACCACCTGGACATCCTGCCCCTGCTGCCCCACCCAGGCGGCTTTTTCCGCCTCTAACGCGGAAACCTGCTGACGGGTGGAAGCCAACTCGGCCAGCACGATCTTGGCGTCCTGCAACTGCTGCTCAGCCCAAGCCTGCTTTTCCGCTTCGATGGCGCCGATCTGCTGGCGAAGGTCGGCCGCCGCAACCTGTGCGTCCTGTGCGCGCTGGTCGATCCACGCCGCTCTTTCGGCCTCGAATGCAGCCACTTGTTGGCGCGCCACCCCGAGTTCGCTCGGCACGGCCTGCGCATTTGCCTCCAGCGCCCGGGCCTGCTCCATCCACTGCGCCTCACGTTCTGGCGACACACCCCCCGCCGCCAGCCGCGAGTGCGCATCCTCCAGATCCTTGCGGGCTCGCTCGGCCTCGGCCGCCGCAGCCTGCACGCGGTTGTCAGCCTCTGCCAGTTGTTCATTGAACGTCTGGCGCAGTGCTTCGGCCAAGCGCTGCTGCGACTGATTGACCAGACCGGCCTTTTCCTCCGCCTTCTGGCGAAGCTCAGCCATACGCGCGTCGAATTCCTGTGCCAACGCTCTTAGTTGAGCGTTCTCGTCGCGCAGTTCCTCAACGGTCTCGTGGTCGTTTTGCAGGAGTTGTTGTACTTCCTGAATACGAGCATCCTTGACCATGAGGCGCTCCTCCAGCGAAGCCCGCTCACGATCCGCACCCGCCTTCCCGCGCGCATAGATATTGGCGCGGCCTGCCCGCAGGCTGACCCAGGCGATCAAGAACCCGAAGACGAGTCCAGCGCCAACGGCGAAGGCAAACCAAGTCTGTTCCAAGCGTCCCTCCACACACGCGGCATTCCGACGTCTGAACATGTGATCGACGGGGACCTCGGAGAAGATTAGGGTTAAGTACCAGACATTTTTCTAGGTACGGGTGGCAAGCAGGCCAAATGCAAGGTATATAATCGGCTCTTCCATGGGGACGCAAACCCGGACTGCCAGGGTCCAATCCACGCCCGCCGCTCCGCTGCCGCCGCGTCTGTATTCGCTCGACGTCTACCGCGGTTTAACGATGATCTGGATGTTCGCTAACGGCCTTGGATTGCAGTACTTCCGCAAAGACCCGCTCCTCGCTCCATTCGCCGCACAGTTCACGCACGCCGACTGGGAAGGCATGACGCCATGGGACCTCATTCAGCCCTTCTTCATGTTCATCGTGGGCGTTGCCATGCCGTTTGCCTTCGCCGCTCGCGCCGCGCGAAGCGATGAAAGCGGGACTGGATGGGCGCGTGTACTGAGACGTTCAGCACTCCTGATTCTGCTTGGTACCCTAGCCCGCTCGATTCAGCGTGGGGGACCGAACCTTGACCTCATCAACGTCCTCGGCCAGATTGCCTTTACCTACGTTTTTGCCTACGCCGTTCTCAATCGGGGGTGGCGCGTACAGGCTGCCGCAGCCGCCGGGCTCCTCGTACTACACACCGCCCTATATACAATGATTCACCCGGCCGGCGTCTCCAGCTCCTGGGCACGCGGGGCCAACTTCGGTGCCTGGCTGGACATGCAGATCCTCGGCAAGAACTGGGGCGGCGGCTACGCTACCATCAACTTCATTTCCTCTGGCGCCAACACCATCTTCGGCGTCATGGCCGGCTGGGTGCTGATCGATAAGCTCCGCTCACCCGGCGCAAAGATCCGCACGCTCGCGCTGTGGGGCGTGGCGGGCGTCGCCGGCGGCCTGATGCTCTGGAACGTCATTCCGCTGATCAAGAAAATCTGGACAGCGTCGTTTGCCATCTACTCGGCCGGCTTTTCGCTGCTCGCGCTTGCGTTCTTTTACTGGCTGCTCGACGAGCGTGGAAACAAGCCACAACCGGCGTGGAGCCGCATCGCCGCCATGGTGGGAGCCAATTCCATCTTCATTTATCTGTTCCACGAAACGCTCTATGGCTTTGTGCTCCGCCTCGGCCGCTCCGTGCTGGGCGCGGCCGACGCCGGCAATGCCCTCCCATGGCTGCTGTATGAGTGGGCGTTCATCGCCATCGAAATCGCCGTCTGTTACTGGATGTATCAGCGCAAGATTTTCTTGCGCGTCTAACTCAACGAAGGATTTGTTTTCGCCATATGCAACTAACTCGCCGCCAATGGCTCACGCGTGCCGCCGGCGCGGCCACCTTCCTGACCGGCTACCACGCGCTCGCGCAAACGGCCAAGGGAAAGATCAAGATCCGCGATATTCAGACAATGGTCCTGCGGGGGCCAGACCGCAATTACACGCTGGTGAAGATCATCAGCGACGCGGGCCTGTACGGAATCGGCGAGGCGTACGGTTCGCCGGGCGCGGGCGTGAAAGAGCAGGTGCGCGCGCTGCGCAACGATCTCATCGGGAAAGATCCGCTGGAGATCGACGTGATCTACACGAACCTGCCGCGCCGCACCGACGGCTCGGCGCATATGCTGATGCGCGCCGTGTGCGGCATCGAGATGGCGCTGTGGGATCTGGCGGGCAAGACGCTGGGTGTGCCGGTGACGACGCTCCTCGGCGGCAAGTTCCGCGACAGGGTCCGCGTGTACGATCACTCGGCGCCGCGCGACATGCTGGATAAAGCGAGTTGCCGCGAGTGGGCCGCGAAGGTGAAGGCGAATCCGGCCGGTTTCACGGCGCACAAGTTCGGGTTCCGGCGCGGCAAGGCGGAGACGGACGCGGGCATCGACCGCGCGAACCGCGTGCTGAGCACCAAGGAACTGATTGATCTCGGGCGCGGCTTTGAAAACGTGCGCGAGGCGATCGGGTGGGACCACGACATCATGGTGCACTACCACTGGGAGCACGACGTGCGGACGGCGATGCAGATCTGCGAAGCGGTGACGCCGATCAAGCCGCTATGGCTTGAGGATCCGCTGGGTGTGGACTACTCGCCCGCGTGGAGCCGGCTGTGCCAGTCGTCGAAGATCCCCATCTGTACGGGCGAGAATCTGTTCCGCCGCCACGGCTTCCGCGACTTTATCGTGAACCAGGGCTGCGATATCCTGCACCCGGACCTGCGCAACTCGGGCGGGTTCCTTGAGACGAAGCGCATTGCCGATTTCGCCGATGTGTATAACCTGCCGATGGCCACGCACAACACCGGCTGCCAGTTGAATACGTGGGCGACGGTACACTGGGCCGGGTCAATCCGCGACTTCCTTTGCTGCGAGACGGTGACGGGCAAAGGCGATTGGATGGACCAGGTGCTGGCGCTCGACCGGCCGTATGTCAAGGGCGGCGAGATTGAGTTGACGACGAAGCCGGGGTTGGGCGTGGATTTGAACGCCGACGTGGTGAAGGCGCACTTGGGTGCGGGCGAGAAGTGGTGGGGCTGATTCGAGCCGGCCGCTTGACATCCGCCCCCCGAATCGCATATCAATGACACTCGACCTCCATGTGGCAACAACACTACACACCCATTGCCGATAGCATCGGCCTTTCGGCCCTCGCGGCCGCCGCCCCAATCTTCGTGTTGCTCTTCCTGCTCGGCATCCTGCGCAAGCCGAGTTGGGTGGCCGCCATCGCGGGCCTTGGCACAGCCATCGCCGTCGCGCTCGGCGTATATGGCATGCCGGCGGGCACCATGCTCTCGTCGGTCGCTTATGGCGCAGTGTTCGGATTGTTCCCCATCGGGTGGATCGTCTACTGGGCCATCGTGCTATACCGCATCACGGTGGAAACCGGCAACTTTGAAGTCATCAAAGACTCGGTCGGCGGCCTCACCGATGACCGGCGCTTGCAGGCGCTGCTCATCGCCTTCGCGCTCGGCGCGTTCATCGAAGGCGCCGCGGGCTTCGGCACTCCTGTCGCCGTCGCCGCGGCGATGCTCACTGGCCTCGGCTTCTCGCCGTTCTACGCCGCGGGCATCTGCCTCATCGCCAACACCGCGCCCGTTGCCTTTGGCTCCATCGGGATTCCTATCGTCACGCTGTCGCAGGTCACCGGCTTCGAACAGATGCCGCTCAGCGCGTGGGTGGGCCGTATCTGCGCGCCGGTTTCGCTGTTCATCCCCGCTTACCTGATCGTGGTTATGGGCGGCATGAAGGCGCTCGCCGGCGTATTTCCCGCCGCCATCCTCTGCGGCATCGCTTTTGCCGGCACTCAGTTTCTTGTCTCCAACTACATCGGCCCCGCGCTCACCGATATCTTGAGCGCTCTCGCCGCCATCGGCGCGCTCGTCGCGCTCTTCAAGGTGTGGAAGCCCGCCGACACGTTCGAACTCGAAGGCGCCACAGTCGCCGAGCGCCCGCAGAGCCACGGCACGGCCAAGACCCTCACGGCCTGGTCGCCGTATCTTTTCCTGGTGGTGTTTGTGCTGCTCTGGGGTTCCCCCCCCATCAAGGCATTCCTCAACACCTTCAGCGTCAAGATCCCGTGGCCCGGCCTGCACAATCTGGTCATGCGTATGCCGCCGGTGATGCCGAAGGAAGCACCCTACGCCGCCGTCTATGACTTTGCGTGGCTCAGCGCCGCCGGTACCGCCTGCCTGCTCGCCAGCCTCTGCGCGATGGTGCTGCTGAAGATTCCGGTTTCGAAGTACCTCGGCATCCTCGGCGCCTGCACCAAGCAATTGAAGCTCAGCATGCTCACCATCGCCTGCGTGCTCGGCCTCGCGCAACTCATGAACTACTCGGGCGCCACGGCCACCATGGGCCTCGCGTTTGCCGCCACCGGCGTGCTGTTCCCGTTCTTCAGTTCGCTCCTTGGCTGGCTCGCCGTGTTTCTCACCGGCTCGGACACGTCGGCTAACGCGCTGTTCGGGAACCTGCAGGTGATCACCGCCAATCGCCTCGGCCTCGACCCCGTGCTGATGGCGTCGGCCAACTCGGCCGGCGGCGTCATGGGCAAGATGATCAGCCTGCAGTCGATCGCCGTGGCCGCCGCCGCCACCGAGATGAAGCAGGAGGACGAGGCGAAGCTGTTCCGCTTCACAGTCCGCCATTCGATCTTCCTCGCCGCGGTACTGGGCGTCATCACGTTTATCTACTCGAGCCTTCAGAAGTAAACTCATAAGGATGCTGGGACCAGCGATCCTTCACTCGGTCAGCTACTCGGGCTCTTGGGGCCAGGCCGCGCTCACCGTGGACGCCTTCGTCGACAAGGCCGCCGAACTGGGCTTTCAGGGCGTTATGCTGATGGCAAAGCGTCCGCATGTGAGCGTGCTCGACTACGACACCGACGCACGCGCGCGACTCCGGGACCGGATCGCCAAGGCCGGCCTCACCACGGTCGTAATCGCCGGCTACACCAACTTCACGGCCGATCTGGAGCACGGCGAAGTGCCGCACCGCGAGATCCAGATCCAATACGTCGCTGAACTCGCGCGCCTCGCGCGCGACCTTGGCGGCAACGTGCTGCGCATCTTCACCGGCTACGATCACCCGGCGTCGAACTACACGGTGCAGTGGAACATGATCGTCGCCGCACTCAAGGAATGCTCGCGCCGCGCGGCGGAGTTCAGCGTTACGCTCGGCGTGCAGAACCACCACGACATGGCGGTGGGCTGGCAGTCGCTGCATGACCTCATCCGCGCCGTCGGCGAGCCCAACTGCCGCCCGTTGTTCGACGCCTGGGCTCCCGTGCTGCATGGCGATGAACTCTACACGCCCGCGCGCAGCTTCGGCTCGGCCTGCCCGCACACCACGGTGGCCGACTATCAGCTTCGCCCGCGCTACAAATACAACCCCGCGCTCGTGAACTACGAGGAAGAGCTCGCCTACACGCAAGCCGTCCCAATGGGCGAAGGCTTCATCGACTATCGCGGCTTCTTCACCGGCCTCGCCGACGGCGGTTTTACCGGCAGCATCGCTTACGAAATGTGCTCCCCGCTGTTACACGGCGGCTCGCTTGCCACCCTGGATGACTACGCTCGCCGATTTCTCACTTATATAAAAGAGCTCAAGGCGCCGCGGTGATTGTACTGTTATTCGGGCCGCCCGGGTCTGGCAAGGGAACCCAGGGCCGCCTGTTGAGTAAGTGGCTCGGCATTCCTTGCCTCTCTACCGGCGACCTGCTGCGCGCGGCCGCTGAGGAGCCCACCCCAGGCGGGCGCGCGCTCAAGTCGCACCTCGCCGCGGGAGGCTATGCCACGGACGTCATGGCGAACGCGATCGTCCGCAAACGCCTTGCGCAAGCCCGTCACGGCCTGATCCTCGACGGCTACCCGCGCACGCTGGCGCAGGCGGAGTATCTCGACGATGTCGTCGCTACGCTCGAACTCGCCGAGCCCGTGGCGCTGCATCTCCGGGCCGAGTCCGAAGTGCTGGTTGACCGTTTGGCCGGCCGGCGTCAGTGTCCGGCATGCCTTCGTATCTTCAGCAACGGCGCGCACGAGTGTAAAGACTGTGACGTCTCCCTGGTACGACGGGACGACGACTCCCAGGAAACAGTACGTGAACGACTGGAGATCTATGCCCGAGTAACTGCGCCAGTCCTGGAGTATTACGGCCCTGCGCGCCGCATCGACTTCGACGCCCATCGTGCTGAGTTGGAAGTATTTAGCTCACTCCAGGCCGCCTTAGAGCCGGTGCTCGGCTCATATGGAACCCTAAGGAAAAGGTATTAGCACTAAGGCTCTCTGTTGCAATCTCAGGCCTTCACTCATACATCGCGTGGTACACGTGCGATGGTCGCCCGGGCTTCACTGGGTTGTACCCCACCTTGGCCTCTTCCTGCCGCCCGTACAGCG
>Ga0194119_10010687_pt1 | contig 12037 bp, 10 predicted proteins | sample TA2MahC100mmetaG_FD_148620 | JGI IMG/M metagenome (GOLD analysis project Ga0194119, IMG submission 148620) | Freshwater microbial communities from Lake Tanganyika, Tanzania - TA2015018 Mahale Deep Cast 100m | ecosystem: Environmental > Aquatic > Freshwater > Lake | place: Tanzania: Lake... | reverse complement strand
TGCCGTCCCCTAAGGCGTAGGCCCCCTCCCGCAACAGCATCGGCACACTCCTCATCGCATCTTCCCCGAGAGAAGAGACGTAGGGCACAATCATGATTCCCATGATCAGGCCGGCGCTGAGCATCGAGAACTGCGGCAGGTCGGGGAAAATGATCTGCAGGACCGGCGTCACCGCCAGCAAGGCGAAGTAGCCGTAGACCACCGTCGGCACCGCGCTTAGCAATTCCAGCATCGGTTTCACCGCCTCGCGAAAGCGGGCCGGGGCAAACTCACTCAGATAGATCGCCAGGGTGGTTCCAAGCGGTATCGCCACGGACAAGGCCACCCCGGTCGTGACCAGCGTCCCGGCCAAGAGAGCCCCGATGCCGTACTGTGGATCGGCAAACAACGGCGTCCACATGGTGTCTTTCACCAGTCGAATCAGGGGCACCTTGGCAAAAAACGGGGCCGACTCCGTGACCAGGGTCACGATGATCCCGAAGGTCACCAACACGGAGGCCCAGCCCCCGATCCGCAAAAGCCAAACCATGAAAGCCTCCACCGCCTTATCCAGGCGGCGGGTGGGAGCAACGAAGGCGGCGGAGGCCATCGAGAGGTTTATGGCACCGGTGTGCGTTTTAGGATTTCGCTGATCGGGGTGGCCATGTCAGCGTGGCCGGCAAAGGCCGTGCCCTTCTGCCGATCGGTCAGTCGTTTCCGCAGGATCTCATAAGCCGAAGCCGGCAGAGGAACGTAGTTCACCTCTTTGGCGAGTTTTTCGATGTTGTCGAAATAGAATTCCACGAACTTGAGAACCTCCGGCTTGTCCAGGGATTTCAGATTCACATACACAAAGAGCGGTCGGGAGAGCGGATTGTACGTTCCATCCAAAACGGTTGTGGTCGAGGGGGCCACCGCCGGCTTCCCCTTCTCGTCCCATTCCACCGGGAGCGCCTTCAACCGTTTCTTGTGGGCCTCGTAGTAGGAGTAACCCATGTAGCCGAGGGCAAACTTGTCCCCCTCCACTCCCTGCACCAGCACGTTGTCATCCTCACTCGCGGTGTAGTCACCTCGGCTGGCCTTCGATTTCCCCACCACCGCCTCGGTGAAATAGTCGAAGGTTCCGGAGTCCGACCCTGCCCCATACAGCTTGATCTCCTTGTCCGGCCACTCAGGACGGATCTGGTTCCATTTCTTAATCTGCCCTTGGGCGGCCGGCTCCCAGATCTTCTTTAGTTCGGAAACCTTGATGTCCTTGGCCCAGTCGTTGCGGGAGTTCACCACCACCGTCAGTGCATCGTAAGCGATCGGAAACTCCAGAAACTCAATCTTGGCTGCCTTGGCCGCCTCGATTTCCGATCCGCTGATCGGACGGCTCGCATTTTGCACGTCCGTCTCCCCGCGCGTGAACTTCTTGAAGCCTCCCCCGGTACCGGAGATACCCACGGTGACTCGGTTGCCGGTAGCCTTTTGGAACTCTTCGGCCACGGCTTCCGTGATCGGAAATACCGTGCTCGATCCGTCGATTTTGACCACTTCCCCAGCCCGGAGGTATCCGGGTACGGCAAGAATCAGTCCCGTCAGAAGGACCACGAGGGTCCGTTTGGATGATTTCATCACGAATGCCTAAGGGGCTCCTCCCACCAAGCCAAGACAGGTTTTGTGACAATTCGATGACATTTGTCTAATTTCTAAATAATTGTTTATCAATGCTTTGCGGCGAGAGTGAAAAATATTTTAGTCCCGGCTCCCAATCGGCTCTCGGCCCGAACCTCACCACCGTGGATTTGAACCAAATGCTTCACAATGGACAGTCCCAACCCCGTTCCGCCCCGCTCCCTCGCCCGCCCCTCATCCGCCCGGAAAAACCGCTCAAAAATCCGGTTTACCTTGTCCCCGGGAATGCCCTCACCCCGGTCTTCCACAAAAAACTCCACCTTTTTGCCGTGGGAGCGGGCCCCGACGGTCACTTGGGTTCCTTGCGGCGCAAACCGCAAGGCATTGTCCATCAGATTGGCAAAAATCTGCCCGGTGCGCAGGGGATCGGACTGCACGTCCAGCAGGGATTCCGGGCAGTCCACCTCCACCTTCACTTTCTTGCCCGCAAAGGCCCGTTTCCAATCCTCCTTCACCTCCTCTAAAATTTCTCGCGGCTTCCGTGTCTGCATTTGAATCCCGATTCGTCCGGATTCGATCCGGGAAAGCTCCATCAGGTCGTTGACCAGCAATGTGAGCCGCTCACAATTCCGGCGCAACACCTGCAGGATTTCCCGGCCCTCCGACCCCCGCAGTACCGCCGGATCCTCCATGGTCTCCACATAGCCGGAAAGAATGGAAAGCGGCGTCCTCAGCTCGTGGGAAAGATTGGAAACGAACTCCTGTCGAACCGTCTCCAAGCGGCGGATTTTCGAAAGATCGTAGAAAACCGTCACGACCCCCGCCCGTTCCCCGCCGCCCTCCTGGATCAGAGCCAGGTTCACGGCCAAGGTCCTCGTTTCACCGGTCTCCTGCGGCTGCCGCTGGATCTCCAAACTCCGCCCCTCACCCTGCAAAAAAGTCCCCTCCACCGCTTCAACCACCTCGGGAATCCGCACGGCTTCCAGCATGGTTCGACCCAAGGGGGCTTCATGAAGACCGAACATCTCGAGGAAGCTCCGGTTGGCCAGTTGGATTTTCCCTTCCGGATCGGTCACCACCACCCCTTCGGATAGGCTGGCGAGCAGGGCCTCCAGACTGAACCGTCCGCGTTCCGCTTGGGAAGAAATCCCCTGCAATCGTTCTGAGACCCGGTCGAGATCCACGATGATTTCCTCCAACCCCAGGGATCCCCGGGCCACAAACCCGCGGGACACTCTTCCCTCCGCCAGATCCCGCACCAACCTGCGCACCTGCAACAGAGGCCGGTACACCATTGTCCATCCCCACGCCGCCGCCAGCAGCGCTGCCACCACGATCAAAGGAGTCCACCACCCATCCATCATCCTAACCTCTCTTCTTCACTGGTTTTTTCAAGCCACTCGTTCCTCCCGCCTTCCACCTTGTACCATCAACCCACAATTTCTCTGCGGTCAAAGGATTTTTACCGCTGAGACGCCGAGGACGCAGAGTTTTTTTCCTCTCCATCAAACATCCAAAATCAAAAATTCATCACCCGACCCGCCACCCGCCACTAGCTACCCGCGACCTAGGTATCCTTCACGTTCACGAACGCTCCCAACTTCGAAAAATCCCCTATCTCCTATCTACTAACTCCTATCTCCTAAAAGTTCCTAATCCTTCCACCTAATCCTCATCCCTCTGTGGTATTCAACCGATATCCACTCCCTCTCACCGTTTCGACAAGCCTCCCCGCCCGTCCTAGTTTCTCCCTCAATCTCCGTACATGCGTGTCCACCGTCCGGGTGTCCAAATTCGCCTGGTATCCCCACACCTCGCTCAACAGCGTCTCCCTCGACTGGATGCTCCCCGCCCGCCGCACAAAAAGCTCCAATAACCGGAACTCCGTCGACGTCAGCCCCAGCTTCTTCCCCCCGATTGTCGCCGTCATTTCCGCCCGATCCATCGTGATCAGCCCCGCCCGTGCCGGAATCGGCTTGGACACGCCCTGGTCCGGTTTCCGCCGCGCTACCGCCCGCACCCGCAACACCACCTCCCGCGGGCTGAACGGCTTGGTCACATAATCGTCCGCCCCCACCTCAAATCCCGCCACCTTGTCCTCCTCCGCCGTCTTGGCCGTCAGCATCAGGATCGGAATCCGCGAGGTCGGCGGATGTTTCCGCAAGGCCCGGCACACCTCGATCCCGCTCATCTCCGGCATCATTAGATCCAGAATGATCACCGCCGGCAGGTCGTGCTTTGCGATCGACAATCCTTCCGCCCCATTGGCCGCCTCCAGCACATCAAAGCCCGCCGCCCGGAGATTCGTTCGGAGAAGCATCCGGACGTCCGGTTCGTCGTCAACCACCAGCACCCGTTCGCGCATGGCCTCCATGGTTATCTCCTTCGCAGTCGGCCGCGGCAATCTCTCTAAAGTGACAATGTTGTGACGAAATCCTACGCCCCCCAGGTCGCCGCCAAGGCCTCCACCTCGGCTCTCAACTGGTCCACCTCGCTCAACTTCACTTCCGGTTCCGGCACCAGAATCACCTCCCCTGTCGACTTGTGCTCATAAACCGTCACCCGACCCTCCGGACCTTGCGTCCGCTCCCTCACCACCAAAATCTTCCGCCGCTCAAGAAGCAAGGCGAACAGGAAGATCACCCGTGCCTCGGGACTCTGCGCCTGCACCGGCTGGGCCAACCGCTGCCTTAGCTCCGCCTCCGCCCTCGCCGCCGGGGGCTCCTTCTCCACCCGGGGCGGCGCCAGCTGGAACTTCCCCTTCCAGAAGCAGAAATAGGTCGGCCGACTCCCCTCCTTCGCCCACACCGATTCCGTATAGTCCCTCCTCTCCATCCCCCCATCCACCGCCGCCAGCACCGTATACACTGTCTCCCCGTCCGTAAACTTGCGGCCCGATCCCGCACACGTGTCCGCCCTCGGTCGAATGCTCCAGTCCATCATGAATTCCTAGCCGTTCACTTTGCGTTGGAAAAGACCCCCCTTTCACCCCAGCCTAGGCCTATGGTTCCCGCCTTCTGGCAGCCCGAGCACCTTCACGTGATGCTCAACCACCTGCCCGTTACCCTCTCCATCATCGTCGGCCCCATCCTCATCGCCGGCCTCATCGCCCGCAGCCACGCCGTCCTCGCTGTCGCTTTTTCCCTGGGCCTCCTCGCCGGGGCCGTCACCCCCTTTGTGATGCAGACCGGGGAACGGGCCTACGACCGCTTCAACGCCGGCCAAATCCAGCCTCCGCTCGACGACCGCGGCGACATCGCCATGGAGATGCACGAGGAAGCATCCGAAAAAGCCGCCCCGTTCCTTTATGTATCCGGGCTCGGCTGCCTCGCCGGACTGGTCTTTCTCCGCCTCCGGCCCGACTGGGTCCGCGGTTGCACCTACCTCGTCCTCCTCATCTCCCTCGCGGCGGCTGCTTTCACCCTCCGCACCGCCGTCCTCGGCGGCCAAATCCGCCACCCCGAGTTCCGTCCCGCCGTCGATGAAACACCGGAACATATCCGGAACGAATAAAACTCAACCTCATGTGGGGCGGCCTTCATGGCCGCCGAATCCCAAATCCAACTTCAACTTAAACTAAATCCGTCCCTTCGTGCTCGGCACGCCTTTGATCCTGGCATCTCTCCGCACCGCCTCTTCCAGCGCTTTAGCCAGCGCTTTGAAGATCGCCTCAATCTGGTGGTGCACATCGCGTCCATAGAGCACCTCCGCGTGTAGATTCATTCCTCCCTGCACGGAGAACGCCCGCAGAAACTCCTCCACCAGCTGCGCCGGAAAATTCCCCACCTTCCCGCGTTGGTTTAACCCGCGCAGTTCCAGATAAGGCCTTCCGCTTAAATCGATCGCCACTCGGGCCAAGGTCTCGTCCATCGGCACGTGGGCGGTCCCGTACCTCCGGATTCTCTCTTTTTTCCCGAGCGCCGCCGTCAGGGCCTGACCGAGCACAATCCCCACATCCTCCACCGTGTGGTGTAGGTCCACATCCAGATCCCCCTTGGCCTTCACCTCCAAATCAAACAGCCCGTGCCGGGCAAAAAGGTTCAGCATGTGGTCAAAAAAAGGAATCCCCGTTTTTACCTTGGCACTGCCTTTGCCGTCCAAGCCCAGCGTGACGGCGATCTCGGTCTCGCTCGTCTTACGGGCCTTCTTGGCCTGCCGTTTTCCTTTACTCATGACAGTCGAGTCTCGACCGAATCAGCGTGGGCGTCGAGCCGCTCCAGCCGGGCCAGTAGCCCGGCCGTCCGTGCCGACTTCCGCACCGCGGACGCCCCGTACTCCACCACGCTCACCCGCTTCACAAAATCCTCCACCCGCAGCCCCGAAAAGGCCCGGCCCGCCCCACCCGTCGGCAGGGTGTGACTGGGGCCGGAAAGATAGTCGCCGAGCGCCACGGCCGAATGGTTCCCGATGAAGACTGCTCCGGCACAACGGATCTTTTTCGCCAGAGTCTTGGCCCCGCGACATTGCAACGACAGGTGCTCCGGCGCGATCGCCTCAGCCAACTCCACCGCCTGTTTCAAATCCTTCGTCCTCACCAACGTAGCCCCCTTGGCCAGCACTCCCCGCAGGTATTCTGCCCGCGGTTTCTCCCCGCTCTGGTTCAGCACCTCAGCCAAAACTTTCCCCAGGAAGAAGAAAGAAGGAGTAAGAAGAAAGATCTGGCTGCCGGGACCGTGCTCGGCCTGAGCCACCAAATCCGCCGCCACCCAGTCGGCCCGGGCACTCTCATCCGCCACCACCGCGATTTCACTTGGTCCGGGCAAAAGGTCGATCCCCACCCGGCCAAACAGCTGCCGCTTGGCCTCCACCACCCAGGCGCTGCCCGGCCCACAGATCTTCTCCACCGGCCGGATCGTCTCCGTCCCGTAAGCCATCGCCGCCACCGCCTGCGCCCCGCCCACTTGATAAATCTCCGTCGCCCCCGCCTTTTGCAGAGCCCAGCCCAACACCGGATTCACCGGACCCGGCGTGCAGGCTACGATCTCCTTTACGCCGGCTACCCGCGCCAAAACCACCGTCATCAGCGCGGTGGAAACCAAAGGTGCCGTTCCTCCTGGCACATAGACGCCCACCCGGCCCAACGGCGGAAAGTTTTCCCCCACGTTGGCCCCCTGCCGGTTTCTTTTGGACCAGTCTTTTGGCCGAGTGGCTTTGGCAAAGTCGGCAATATTGACCTCAGCCGCTGCCAACGCCTGCCGAACCTTGGCCGCCGGAGCCCGGAACTTCCCCTTCACCCGCAGCGTGGCTTTGGAAATCTTTTTTTTGGAAAAGCGGTTGTTGATCCGAATCAAAGCCGCATCCCCGCCTTTCTCTACTTCTCGAAGAATCTTCTCCACCGCTGAACGGACCTTGGTCTCCGGCGTGGGCCGACGAGTAAGCAGGGCCAGCACCTTGGCAAAATCCTTGGGCCGACGGCTGTCGAGAATCCTCATTCTACTCCCACTCGATCGTGGCCGGAGGTTTGGAACTGATATCCAACACCACCCGGTTGATGCCCTTCACCTCGTTGCAGATGCGGTTCGAGATCCGGCCCAGCAGATCGCCGGGCAGGCGGACCCAGTCGGCCGTCATCCCGTCCTTGCTCTCCACCGCCCGGATGGCGATGGCATTGTCGTACGTGCGCTCGTCGCCCATCACGCCCACGCTCCGGCATGGAAGCAGGACGGCAAAGCTTTGCCAGATCCGATAGTACCAGTCCGCCTTTTTCATCTCCTCCACCACGATCGCATCCGCCTCCCGCAGGATCGACAACTTCTTCTCATCAATCGCGCCCAAGCAGCGCACCGCCAGCCCCGGACCGGGGAACGGCTGCCGCCAGACCATCTCCTTGGGCAAGCCCAGCACCTTGCCTACCTCCCGCACCTCGTCCTTGAACAGTTGCCGGAGTGGCTCCACCAGCTCCAGCTTCATCCGTTTCGGCAGACCACCCACGTTGTGGTGACTCTTGATCAGTGCGGCCGGGTTGCCGGCGATCGGCACACTCTCGATGACATCAGGATACAGCGTGCCTTGTCCGAGAAAGCTGGCGCCTTTCCCCACCCGGTGGGCCGCCTTTTCAAACACCTTGATGAACTCGTAGCCGATGATCTTCCGCTTCCGCTCCGGATCCGCCACGCCCTTGAGACGCCGCAGAAACTGGTTCCGGGCATCCACCACGGTGAGATGGATGTTCATATGGCGACCAAAAATCCGCCGGACACTTTCCGCCTCCCCTTTCCGCAGAAGACCGTTGTCCACGAAGATGCAGTAGAGCTGGCGCCCAATCGCCTTGGCGAGGAGCGCGGCCGCGACGGAAGAGTCCACTCCACCGCTCAGTCCAAGGATCACGCGATGGGGCCCGACCTGCTCGCGAATCTCCTGGATGGTCCGACGAACAAACGATCCCATCGTCCAGGTCCCCTCGCAGCCGCAGATCTTGTGCAGGAAGTTGGCCAGGATCTCCTTTCCGCGCGGGGTGTGGGACACCTCCGGATGGAACTGGAGCCCATAGATGTTCTCCCGGCGAACGACGGCGTAAGGACTGTTTTCCGTGGTGGCCACGGATTCGAATCCCTTGGGCAGACGGGTCACCCGATCCCCGTGGCTGTTCCAGATCTCCAGGTTCTTGGGAAGGCTGGCGAGCAGGGCGCAAACTCGGCGGCGATGCAGAGTGCCGCGGCCGTATTCGCGACGGGTGCCACGAGCCACCTCGCCCCCAAACTCCTTCACCAAAAGCTGCATCCCGTAACAGATACCGAGGATGGGAATGCCAAGATGGAAGATGCCCCGGTCCATCTTTGGCGCCTTGGGGGAGTAAACGCTGGCCGGGCCGCCGCTAAGGATGATTCCTTGAGGCCGGAGGGAGAGAACTTCCCCCACGGAGATGGTGTGCGGGACAATCTCGGAATAGACGTGGGCTTCGCGGACCCGGCGGGCGATCACCTGGGTGTACTGGGAACCGAAATCAAGAATCAGGATTCGTTCCTGGATTCCGTTGGAACTCGCTGATTTCAAGCGAACTACTTCACCGATCCATCCTCAATCGTCAAGAAGGGACGAGGAGGTATTCACAGAAGGAGGTTGAGAATCCGGTAGGGCCTGACCTCCGGGCAGGCCGATCTGACTTTTGAGTACGGCCCGCCGGGACGTCGGGACGTACCAAGGCTTGGAAACCCTGGCCTTCTGTCATATGCTTTCCGACTCGCGCTCGTGGCGAAATGGCAGACGCGCTAGATTCAGGTTCTAGTGGGGCAACCCGTGGAGGTTCAAATCCTCTCGAGCGCAGCGTAGCCAGCGAGAGAGTCCCATCCCGCGGAGCGGTGACTAGATTGGGCCTAGGGAACGTGGGGGCCAACATCCTCTCGAGCGCAGCGTAGCCAGCGAGAGAGTCTCAACCCGCGGAGCGCTAACCAGATTGGGCCTAGGGAACGTGGGGGCCAACATCCTCTCGAGCGCATGTAGGGCGGCCTTTACGGCCGCCGCTTTTTTTTAATTTAGACCGCATCTTTTTTGAATTTTCGAAGTTGTATTCTTTATGGGCAGACCACCAAGAATCATCCCCTACCCAGACCTTCCCTTACCACTGGTTTACTTCGTGACCCTGAACGTCGACGATCGATCCCGTGTTCTGAACAGGGAAAATACGTTTCGGGCCATCCGTAGCTGCTTGGATCGAATAGATGGATGGAGCCATCCCGTTGGCATGGTCATGCCAGATCATCTTCATCTAATGATCAGCCCCCATGACCCGAATTCCTCCATTTCAGTTTGGTCGGCCAAGTTTAAATTTAACTTTTCTCGCTGGAATCGTGAGTCGTGGCACTGGCAGGAGGGTTGTTTTGACCACCTGATACGAAACCCTGCTTCTGGGAGGGAAAAGCTGGAATACATTAGAACCAATCCGACGCGGGCTGGCCTTGTTTCCCATTGGTTGGAGTGGCCTTATCAATGGGGCATGTTCGAAAGTAAGCTCTTTCAAAGAGGTCAGCCTTCCAATCCCGTTGCTATGTAGGGCGGCCTTTACGGCCGCCGCAATCGGTCATTTAACAACTCGAAACTCGGCGGGCTAAAGCCCGCCCCACATTACCTTAAAATGAAAATCATGGGCGGCCTTTGGGTACGCCGTCTTTCAACTTGGTTTATGCCCCACTCCTAACAACGTCTGAAACCCCGGCCCCTCTTTTTCTCTCGCCACGATCTCGACGGAAACGCCTTCAAACCCCGCCTCCCGCATCATTCTTCCCAGATCAACCGGGGCGAACCCCAGCCATACATCGGCATACAGCTCCCGCGCCGCCTCAAAGGAGTGCTCGGCCAAATCTAAAATCAGCACCCTTCCCCCCGGTCGTAAGATCTTGAAAGCCGCATCCAAAGCCTTGGGAGGATGAACGGCGTGGTGCAGCGCCTGGCTGAGGATCGCCACGTCGACCGATCCCGGTTTGATCGGTGGGCTTTCCAAATCCCCCAGCCGATACTCCAGATTCTTCAAGCCACTGCGTTTGGCGAGATCCCGACCCACCTCGACCATCCGTTGCGAATTATCGACCGCGATCACTTTTTTTGCCCTCGCGGCCAGTAGCTGCGAAATCAATCCCTCCCCCGCCCCCAGGTCGGCAAACGTTTCCCTTGGTGCCAAAGCCAGCAACAACCGCCCCACCGCCTCCCACGATCGACCCGGGCAGTACTTCTTCCCCAACCGGCCAGCCACCGCATCGAAATACCGTTTCGACTTCTCCTGCCTTTGCGAAAGCACCAGCCGCAGGGCTTCTGAATCCCGGATTTTCGTGACCAACTCCGCTGCCGCTCCTTCCGCAAAGGCCCAAGCCTCCTTTAGGGCCCCCGACGGGGCCTCCGCCCGACGGTAGTAGGCCTTCTGCCCCTCCCGGCGATCCCTCACCAAGCCCACCCCCTTCAGAAGAGATAAATGGTTGGAGATCCGGGACTGCCCTACCCCCAGAACTTCCTGCAGCTCTGCCACCGAAAGCTCGTTCTCCTTCAGGGCAAACAAGATGCGCAAGCGGGTAGGATCCGCCAGCGCCCCCAACAGCCGTACTCGGTCGCTCATCTTCCTATTAGATTCATCAGTTTATCATGATATATCAATATTATTTTGTTGCCCCGGCCCCGGATTCGGGCATGGTTCCCAAAAATGCGTGGCCATTTCATCTTTTCTTCGGAGTCCGTCGGCGAAGGCCATCCGGACAAGGTTAGCGACGCCATTTCCGATGCGGTACTGGACGCCTGCCTCGCCAAGGACCCCATGAGCCGGGTGGCCTGTGAGACTCTGGTGAAATCCAACTTGGTGGTCATCGCCGGAGAGATCACCACCCGTGCCAAGCTCGACTACGATACCCTCGTCCGCAAAACCATCCGCGAGATCGGCTACACCCACGACGACGATGTCTTCCATGCCGACAAGGTTCACATCATGAATGCCCTCACTGGCCAGAGCCCCGACATCGCCCAAGGTGTCGACGCCAAGAAAGCCGACGGCAAAAAGACCGCCGAGCAGGGAGCCGGCGACCAGGGGCTGATGTTCGGCTACGCCACCCGTGAGACCGTGGAATTGATGCCCGCCCCGGTGATGTTTTCCCACCGCCTTGGCCGCGAGCTCAGCCGCATCCGCAAAAGCGGCCGCGTCGACTGGCTCCGGCCCGACGCCAAATCCCAGGTTTCCGTGGAATACCGCCACAACCGCCCCGTCCGCATCACCGCCGTGGTCGTCTCCACCCAGCACGCCGAGGGTGTTTCCCACAAAACCATCGAAAAATTTATCATCGAGAAGCTCATCAAAAAGGTTCTCCCCGCGGATATGCTCGACCGCCGCACTGATTTTCTTGTCAATCCCACCGGCCGGTTTGTGGTCGGCGGTCCCGAGGGCGACAGCGGCCTGACCGGTCGGAAAATCATCGTCGACAGCTACGGGGGCGCGGGCCGGCACGGCGGCGGCGCCTTCAGCGGCAAGGACCCGACCAAGGTGGACCGCAGCGCCGCCTACATGGGCCGTTATGTGGCCAAGAATATCGTGGCCGCCGGCCTCGCTGACCGGGTGGAGATTCAGTTTGCCTATGCCATCGGTCATCCTCGACCGGTCTCGGTCTGCTTGGACACCTTTGGCACGGAAAAGATCCCCTTCTCCCGGATTGAGCAGGCCGTGCATAAAACTTTTGATTTCCGCCCGGCCGAGATCATCCGCCGACTACGCCTGCGCCGCCCGATTTACTCGAAAACCACCAACTACGGCCACTTTGGCCACCGCGGCAACCCGGTCTATGCGCCGTGGGAGCATACGGACCGTGTCCGTGAGCTTCGTCGTCACGCCGGGCTGAACTAAACCACCTAGGAGATAAAACCATGAGTACCGCCACCCTCGCCCCGAAAACCGCCAAAACCCGCGGCCCCAAGGCCGGCGACTTCCAAGTCAAGGACCTCGCCCTCGCCGAGCTCGGCCGCAAGGAAATCG
>Ga0194119_10010681_pt1 | contig 12042 bp, 8 predicted proteins | sample TA2MahC100mmetaG_FD_148620 | JGI IMG/M metagenome (GOLD analysis project Ga0194119, IMG submission 148620) | Freshwater microbial communities from Lake Tanganyika, Tanzania - TA2015018 Mahale Deep Cast 100m | ecosystem: Environmental > Aquatic > Freshwater > Lake | place: Tanzania: Lake... | reverse complement strand
TAAGCCAACGCGAGATGACTTAGCCGCCTTGGCAGACGCGGTTCGCGAAGCTGCAAATGCGACACCTTCACCAGCCCCGCCCTTGGTCGAAATTGGGCGCCGAGGGCACTTGCGGGTACTGCGGGGCGCAAAAGACTAGGCCGCCTAACCTGTCGGGGGTGAGTGCAAGTTCATCCATCTTTAAGGCATACGACGTTCGTGGCGTCTACCCCGACGACTTCGACGAAGATGCAGCGCGCGAGATCGGCAAGGCCGCCGCACAAGTTCTTGTCGTTGAGGCCGAGGGTGGCGAAAACAAGTTGTTGATTGGTCGAGACATGCGCCCGTCAGGTGAGTCACTTGTGCAGGCTTTTGCAGAAGGTGTGACCTCGCAGGGGGTAGATGTAGTGCTGCTGGGCCTAACCAGCAGCGACGAGCTTTACTTTGCGACGGGCACGTATCAATTGCCGGGTGCGATGTTTACCGCGAGTCATAACCCAGCGCAGTACAACGGGATCAAGTTCGCCAAGGCAGGCGCCGCACCTGTTGGGCAAGACACGGGCTTAGCAGAAATTGCTACTCGGGTCTTGAACGCGCCAAGTGCCACTAGCCGGGCTGACAAAACCCAAGTCGGCACCATTACTGAACTTGATGTGCTGCCTGATTACATCGCGTATCTGCACGAATTGGTGCCCCTGGCTAAGTCGCGCCCGCTCAAAGTCGTAGTGGACGCTGGCAACGGAATGGCGGGTCTCACCATGCCTGCGGTAGTCAAGGGTCTACCGATAGACCTCGTCCCTCTTTATTTCGAGTTAGACGGCACATTCCCGAATCATGATGCGAATCCGATAGACCCTATGAATCTTGTTGACTTACAAAGGGCGGTGGTAGAACACGATGCAGATCTGGGAATCGCTTTCGATGGCGACGCCGACCGCGCATTTCTGGTAAACGAGTTGGGTATGCCAATCACCCCAAGTGCCGTGACGGCATTGATTGCTGCGCGCGAACTAGCCAGAGAGCCGGGTGCGGCCATCATTCACAATTTGATTACTTCGCGTGCGGTGCCTGAAGTGGTGGCAGAAAGCGGCGGGGTAGCAGTCAAGACTCGGGTTGGCCACTCGTTCATCAAGCAGCGCATGGCCGAAACAGGGGCCATTTTTGGTGGCGAGCACTCAGGTCATTTCTATTTTCGCGAGTTTTGGCGCGCTGACTCAGGCATGCTCGCGGCTATGCACGTGCTGGCCGCTTTGGGAGAAACCACCCCTGACGTGACGGCTTCACACCTAATGCGAACCTACGAGCGTTACGTGCCATCAGGTGAGATAAACACCCAAGTAGCAAGCCCGGCTGAGACTGTCTTGATGGTGAGGGACGTCTACGCCAAGCACGGTCTAGAAATAGACGAGATGGACGGGGTGACGGTGGCAAGTTCTAACTGGTGGTTCAACGTGCGGCCCAGCAATACCGAACCTCTGGTTCGACTAAACGTAGAAGCGAATTCTGAAGATGAAATGTCGAGGCTACGTGACGAGGTACTCGGGCTAATTAGAGGTGGTTCAAATTAGGGGTAGCGCGCCGTGGCGAAACTAAACCAAGCCTTATTGCAGATTCTGGCGTGCCCTTGTGAGCACCACGCTTCGTTGAATTACCAACCTGACCAAAACGAGCTCGTCTGTCAACGTTGCGCAACTGTTTTCGAAGTAAGAGACGGGATCCCCATCATGTTGCTAAGCGAGGCGAAACCCGGCCCGAACGGAATAGGCAAGACGTCTGACTGACACCCCCGTAGGTCGAAGCGGCTTTACCGCGCGCACCTCAGGCGTGTTAAAGAAATATGACTGGGGCACCCAAGATGGGTTAAGGGCCTGGGCTCAAGGTGTAACCGAGAAACCGCAAGCTGAGCTTTGGTACGGGGATCACCCAAGCGGTGACTCATCGGTTCTCGAAGCACTTGGTGGCCCTGCTAATCCATCGACCCTTAATGAGCTGACACATGGGCAAGCGCCATTGTTGCTAAAACTGATTTCTTGTGCGAGAGCTTTGTCGATTCAAGTACACCCCAATGAAGCAATCGCTAAAGAAGGTCTGACGAGTTTCAAGACCGACGCCGGTGAACCAGTCTTGGTTGATTCTTCGGGCAAAGACGAGATGTTGTTAGCGCTTAGCCAATTCGATTTGCTTGCGGGGTTCGTCGATGCAGGTACGGGGGCGCAAATCTTGCGTGACTTCGGTGGCGCTTTCGACGCGGCAGCTGATGCTTACCAAGCCGGTGACGTGCCTGAGGCGATACGAAAGATCATGCAGAAGTCAGCATTACAGATGCGAAGGCTCACGCCCTTGTTGCCGGCACAGATCGCATTTGATCTTGGCAAAGAAGTTATCGTCTCCGACGACTCTGCATTGGTGGTCGCGGCTTTGATGCAGCGAGTAAGGCTTTACCCAGGTGAGGCGATTCACGTACCACCGGGCACCGTGCATGCCTACATCGGCGGCACTGGTGTGGAATTGATGACGACTTCTGACAATGTCTTACGAATCGGGCTTACCAGTAAGCCGCGCGCACTTGAGGCGGCCTTAAGCGTGATGCGCCTTTACCCGGTTCAAGAGGTGCCGCCAGTGGTGAGCGAGGGGGTGAAAGTGTTTAGCCCCCAAGCGGCACCTTTTGAGTTGCGTGACATCGCGGCAACTGAGCCCTCGTCCTTCGAACTTCCTGGGGCCAGTTATCAAGTCGTCTTGGCACTTGATGGCCCCTGTGAAGTCGTGACTGCTCATGGCCGACTCGTTTGTGAGGTTGGTCAGGCGGCGGTCGTCTCGCAAGTCGGTGACTTGGCCCCTCGTCCAATCGTCGTCTTGACCTCAGCGCGTGCGGTGGCGGCAAGTAGTAAGCAGGTGGCAAACTAACGCGGTGCAAGACCTATTAGTTGAACTCGATTCTGACGTTGTAGGCGACTTGGATTTCAAAGTCGCAGACCTTTCACTTGCCGACGCAGGCCGCAGGCAAATCAAACTCGCTGAGCACGAAATGCCTGGCTTAATGGCAATGCGAAGTGAATACGGCTCGTCAAAGCCGCTGAAGGGTGCCCGTATAGCTGGCTCGTTGCACATGACGGTGCAGACCGCGGTGTTGATCGAAACGTTGGTCGAATTAGGTGCCGATGTTCGTTGGGCGTCTTGCAACATCTTTTCGACGCAAGATGAAGCAGCAGCGGCTGTGGTGGTGGGCCCTGCTGGTTCAACTGAAAAGCCATCCGGCGTGCCCGTTTTCGCTTGGAAGGGTGAGTCATTACCTGAGTACTGGTGGTGCACCGAACGGATCTTGCGTTGGCCAGACGGCGGTGGCCCAAACATGATTTTGGACGACGGTGGGGACGCCACTTTGTTGGTTCACAAAGGCGTTGATTTCGAGAAGTCTGGCGACGAGCCCGACCCATCACAGGCTGACAACGAAGAACTAGCCGTCATATTGGCGCTGCTAAAGAAGACTTTGGCTGAAGAAGACTTTTCGTGGACGCAAATCGCCAACGACATTCGCGGTGTCACCGAAGAGACGACTACTGGCGTGCACAGGCTCTACGAGATGTTTAAGAGTGGTCAGTTGCTGTTCCCTGCCATCAACGTCAATGACTCGGTTACTAAGAGCAAGTTCGACAACAAATATGGCACCAGGCACTCGGTGCTAGATGGCATCAACCGCGCCACCGACGTATTGATCGGCGGCAAGATGGCAGTGGTGTGCGGCTACGGTGACGTTGGTAAAGGTTGTGCCGACGCCCTACGCGGTCAGGGTGCGAGGGTCGTTATCACTGAAATTGACCCGATTTGTGCGCTGCAAGCGGCTATGGACGGCTATTCAGTCCAACGCCTAGAAGACGTAATTGGCGAGGCCGACATTTTCATCACCGCAACGGGCTGCGTGAACGTAATTACTGCAGACCAAATGACGCGCATGAAAGACAAAGCAATAGTTGGCAACATTGGTCATTTCGATAACGAGATTGACATGGCTGGTTTGGCTAAGTTGCCCAATGTCACCAGGCAGAACGTCAAGCCCCAAGTTGATGAGTGGGTAATGCCAGACGGGCGTTCGATCATCGTGTTGTCCGAAGGGCGACTACTTAATCTCGGTAACGCGACTGGTCACCCGTCCTTCGTGATGTCTAACTCTTTTACCAACCAGGTAATCGCGCAGGTTGATCTCTTCACTCGCAATCATGAATACCCGGTTGGTGTTTACGTACTGCCCAAGGTTTTGGACGAGAAGGTTGCTCGCTTGCATCTTGATGCACTTGGTGTGAAATTGACTGAGCTCACTTCTTCACAAGCTGACTACTTAGGTGTTGATTCCCAAGGGCCGTACAAGCCCGACCACTACCGCTACTAAGCCTTTTTAAGAGCGGCGGCCAAGTTCTCTTTGCGTATTCGAAGTTCGGTGTAGAGCACACCCAAGACCACCGACACGAAAGCTAAAACCACCAAGTAATTAACGATGCTGCCAGCCGTGTTGAAGAACACAGACTGGCTAGAAATCACCGTGGTATCGCCTGAGAGCACCACGAAGGGGAACGACACCAAAAGAGCCACCGCATTGGCCAATAAAGACCCTAAGAAATAGACCCAGAAAACTCGCCACCCTGACTTTCTGACCAACTCGTTAGACCTCAATATCGACTTACGCACGCTGGCCCCTTCGAGCGTTAGTGCGACTGGTGCCAACAACAGACGTAAGAACGTGATGACGCCTAAGACAAGGCTTACCCCAAGCCCAACACCGAATAACGTGGCAGATAACGCGGAATCACCCAACAGCGCAGAAGTCGTTAGCGCAATGGTGACGGGCACTGCGAAGGCAGCAACGATCAATAGCGTGCTTAACACCAACAATGCGATAAGACTGAAAGTTCGACCCCGAGTTGCGCGCCATGCCCCGGTTGCACTAACTGGTTTGGCGATGACACTTCCGGCCACGACGTGGGCGATGATCGCCACACACAAGAACGCCGCGACCTGCAAGAGTGCAAACCCCATCAATGCTGAGGCAACACCGGGCAGGGCATCTTCGAATATCGCGGTTAGCTGTGATTGGTTAGGTGTTGCGCCAGAGGCGAACAACTCGGCAAGAACCGCGCCCAAACTCGTGCTTTCTGGGTAAAGACGCAACAGCGTCACCAGCACAACTAGCTCGATCGTGCCGACTATTGCCGCGGCCGTGCCTGCGATTCCGAATACTGCTCGAAAGCTCTTTCTAGTTATCTGCCACGAGACGCCCAACACCTCGCCGACTTTGAGTGGACGAAGCGGCATCGCCCCATTTGGGATCTTCGGTGCATCGCCGCCGTCGTCTGGCTGCGCCTTGTCACCAACACCTGTATCGGGCTCGCCGAACACCCCCGTCCAATCTTGGGGCTGATCAGGTGACCAGTGGTCGTTGTTTGGCTTGGTATCTGCCACCAACCCATACTCGCACGAGTTGATGTCACCATGGCGTGGTGAATCGAGTGCTTGTCATCGACGACGACCGCGCCTTGTCAGAGATGTTGGGCATCGTCTTGCGAGCCGAAGGGTTCGACGTTGATTTCTGTGAGCGAGGCGACACAGCGTTCGCTGCTTTTCGAAGTAGCGAGCCCAACGTCGTTTTACTAGATCTGATGCTCCCTGGTAGAGACGGTGTTGAAGTTTGTAGACAGATCCGCACTGAATCTGGTGTACCGATAGTCATGCTGACTGCGAAAGGCGACACGGTGGACGTGGTCACCGGCCTCGAGGCTGGTGCCGACGATTACGTGGTCAAGCCATTCAAACCGAAAGAATTAATTGCGCGTCTCAAGGCGTGTTTGCGACGACCTGTCACCACCCAAAACGAAGCTTTGCGAGTAGGTGATCTAGCGATTGACGCGTCCGCGCACACCGTGACAAGGGACGGGGTTCTTATCAGCCTCACCCCACTTGAGTTTGATTTGCTTCTTGCCATGGCACGTCAGCCCTGGCAAGCGTTCTCGCGCGAGAAACTCTTAAGCGATGTTTGGGGTTACCAGCACCCAGGCGATGCGCGACTGGTGAGCGTGCACGTGCAACGGTTACGCGCAAAGATCGAAAAAGACCCCAATGACCCGCAAATCGTGGTAACCGTGCGAGGCGTTGGCTACAAAGTCAATTCCGGCTAGCCGATATGAACCCCTTAAAGATCTGGCGTCGTTCTCTACAAACGCGGGTCGTGGTTACTACCACCATCGCCTCGACTTTGGCTGTAGTGGTGTTCGGCTTCTTGTTGGTGCAAGTTATTTCTTCGGGCGTGATCGATTCCAAAACGCGTTTGTCGGTAAGTGAAGCGGCTATCGCGCGCGATGAAGCGGTTCGGGTAGTTGCCGCGGCCGACACCTTGTCGGCTTCACTAAGTGAAGAGGCCTTGGTTGACACAGTGGTCTCTGCTGTTGCTCTGCGTGCAGGTGAACCAAGTGTTTACGACGTGCTGCTACTTGGTGCAGGCGCGGCGACAAATGCCGAAAACGGCGCCAGAGTGCCTGAGCGCGGTACGAATCTCGTTACTGAGGCAAGTGTACCGACACAATTACGTGAGGCTTTAAAAGAGTCAAACAGGCAGGCCTGGCAATTTAGTGAAATTGAATTCTTAGATGGTGTGTCACAACCGGGGCTGGTAGTTGGTGCGCCGCTAGAGATTCCCTCGATTGGCCGCTACGACCTTTATTTGTTGTTTCCGTTCACCCAAGAGGCAGAGACCATCACCTTGGTACGAAACGCCACCGTTGGCGCTGGGGCGCTATTAGTTGGCGTGCTGACTTTGATAGCTGCGTTCGTCACCCGTCAAGTGGTCTCACCGGTCAGGCGAGTTGCATCTGTCGCTCGTGAGCTACAGCGCGGCAACCTAGCCCAGCGCTTGCGAGTGCAGGGCGAAGACGACCTTGCGAGCCTCGCGGTCTCTTTCAACGAGATGGCAACTGATATCGAGGCACAAATTCGTCGCCTAGAAGAGATGTCGTCCCTACAGCAACGGTTCGTGTCTGACGTATCTCATGAGCTAAGAACGCCCTTAACGACAGTGCGTATGGCCGCTGATGTTTTGTTTCAAGAGCGCAGCAGCCTGCCCCCTGAGGCGGCTCGTTCAGCAGAACTTCTTGCTGCCCAACTTGATCGCTTTGAAGACTTGCTGGTAAACCTCTTAGAGATAAGCAAAGTCGATTCGGGTGCTGCGACTTTGGATTCGGTCGACATGGATCTATTGGAAGTGACCGAATCAGTTGTGGATTCGCTCCAGGCCTTGGCCAAGCGCGCGAATGTGACCTTGCAATTAGAGGGCGGCCCCTGCCCCGTCACCGCAGACCGACGTCGTGTTGAGCGAATCGTTAGAAATCTTGTTTCAAACGCAATCGACCACGGTGATGGTCGCCCAGTTGAAATCACGGTGGCCTGCGACAGTGAAGGTGTTGCGCTCATGGTGCGAGATCACGGCCCCGGCCTGGTGGGCGACGCCCCAGATCGAGTTTTTGACCGCTTTTGGCGCGGTGACCCGTCGCGTGCTCGCACCACAGGTGGCACAGGTCTGGGTTTGGCTATTGCGCGAGAAGACGCAAGATTGCATGACGGTTGGTTACACGCTGCCAACGCCCCCGATGGTGGTGCGTGCTTCAGACTCTCACTACCTAACACACCAGGTGGTCGCCTCAGCAGGTCTGCCGTATCGATGCCTAATGCGCAAGAGCTAGTTAGGGCCTGACGTAAGCATCAAGAACTTCGTAAGACCATGGTTATTGGCTGGCATTTGTGTCGGGTTTGCAGGTTGTGCCGGTGTGCCAACGACTGGGCCAGTGCAACAGGGTGAAGAGGTCGAGGTAAGCGGCGCAGATACTTTTGTCCGCGTCATTGCCCGGCCACCAACTGAGGGTCTTAGCCCAGTTGATGTGGTGCGAGGGTTTCTTGCCTCGCAATCTTCGCGCGAGAACAACTTTGCGGTGGCGCGTCAGTACCTAACTCCGGATGCTGCAGCGTCATGGAACCCAGCCGGCGGTATCGAGGTATTCGATGGCGCTGGCTCGTTCGACCAGATTGCGCCGACTGATGTGAGCTTCTTCGCACCCACCTATTTGTTGATTGACGATTTGGGTCGACCGTCTGTGCCAACGGTTACCACCTTTAGTGTTTTCGACTTTCGAGTCGAACAGATCGATGGCCAATGGCGAGTCAATAACCCCCCAACGGGCTTACTCATTTCTAGGGGTGATCTCACTCGAAGCTATCGGGGGTTCGCCCTGTGGTTTCCAGACCCAACTGGCGAAGTGTTGGTTCCTGACACAACGGTGTTGCCGCTAGCTACTGGTGGAATCGCTACGTCTCTGACGCAAGGTCTGCTGGTAGGCCCAAGTAAATGGCTAGCACCAGCCGTTAGGTCGGCCTTTCCTGTCAATACGTCTTTGTCACTAGATGCGGTCACTGTTGAAGACGGCGTGGCGCGAGTGCCATTGAGTTCCGCGGTGCTCTCTGCGTCAGAGCGAGATCGCAAATTGCTTGCCGCGCAACTGGGCAAGACACTTTCAGCAATAACTGGGGTCTCATCGGTTGAAGTCGTTGTTGGGGCTCAACTCTTACAGCTTGGTGACTGGGGTGAGAGCGTCGAGACTTCAGAGTGGGCGCAATTTCAGGCATCACCGCCAGAAGGTGATGCAAGCGCGATTGCTCGAGAAAAACCCGTTGTCATCTCGGACGGGGTCGTGCGCGCCCCAACAGAACCGCTCGGTTTTGCTGGCGCAAAGTTAAGCGCGGTTGCACCAAGTTTCGACTCAACCGTTTATGCGGGTGTAAGCGCCGACCGCCAACAGTTGCTGCTTGGCAGACCAGGAACCCCTCGTCCGCTTCGCCTTGATTTCGATCAGTTGTTGTCTTCGCCAAGGTTCGATCGCTTCGGTTGGGTTTGGGTTGTCGGTGCCAGAGGTGTTTGGGCGATAAACAGCGGGGCCAGTAACCCTGAGCCGAAATTAGTCGGCGGCCTTCCGGCTGAAGTTTTAGTTAGTTCAGTCGTTCCTTCAATTGACGGGGTCAGGGTTCTTTTGCGCGCTCAAAGTGAGACAGCAAGTTTCGTGGCACTTGCCGCAATTCGTCGAGGTGAAGAGTTAGAGCTCACCGGGTTACACCGCATTGATCGCGATTTGGGTTCAGTCATTTCGACGGGTTGGGCAGACGCAAATCGAATCGTCGCCTTAAGAGAGACGGGGCTAGACCGTGAAGCAGTGAGCTTCGATTTATTGAGCGGACAAACCATTTCACTGGGAGCACCACCTAGCTCGAGCACCCTGGGTGCCAGCGTCGGGCGTTCAATATTGATTGGCAGTGACGCGAATGAAATTTTTCAGCAGTCATCTTCGGGGTGGCAGCCAGTCGGTGCTGCTACGGCACCGATCTACCCGGGTTAGGGGTATTCCCCAACAGGTTCTGTTGCACCAAATTTTTTGACGGCAGCGCAGCTGGGCAGCTCTTGGGCTATGCATTAAAGAATGCGCTGGCTGGCCGAATTTCTATTGCCGACCATCTGCATGGGGTGTTCATGGGAGGGCGAAATCTGGTGCGAGTCGTGCTCTCAGCACTTTGTGAGCCAGCCATTCGAGGTTGACGTGGGCAGTGACATAGCAGTGAAGAGTCTTGGCTCATATCAGGGCCCAATCGCGAAGTTGATAAATCTCGCTAAAGAAAAGTGTTCACCTGTTGCCCAAAGGGTGCTAGCTGATTCTTTGGTACGAGTGGTTGATTCACTTCTGGCCGAAAAAAATAGAACTGGGCATGAAGTTGTGTTAGTGCCGATCCCGGCTGGCCGGGCGGCAATTCGAAGGCGAGGGGCCGACCCGATCAAAGAAATGGCGCGACTGGCTGGGTCTCGATTGCAACCGTCTATACCCGTGCTCGCTGGATTAGGTAACTCAAGGCAGCGTCTTGAGCAAAGCGGCCTCTCGATCGCAGAGCGGTCGCAAAACACCTTTGGCAGTTTTGTGTGGGTGGCAGCTAATTTCAGAAGCCAGGCGGTGATCTTGGTTGATGACGTGGTTACCACCGGCGCCACGTTGATCGCGGCCGCAGATGCGGTGCGCAAAAGTGGGCACGAGGTGATCGGGTGCGCAACCGTTGCAGCCACGAGACGTTGGGCGCACTCAAAACAAGCGGCCTAGACTTACTTTTCTTGCCTCAAATTTAGGAGATTTCTTGCAACCGCTTGACCGAATTTTGCGTGCCGGTGAGGGCCGCATTCTGCGCCGCCTCAAGCGGTTGACGCAATTGGTTAACGGCCTAGAACCGACTTACGAGAAGTTCACCGATGAAGAACTGAAGTCATTAACTTCGTCATACCGCGAGCGCTATGCCGCGGGGGAGACACTCGATGAGTTATTGCCAGAGGCCTTTGCCACCGTGCGAGAGGCCTCAAAGCGAGTGTTAGGCCAGCGGCATTTCGACGTCCAGATCATGGGTGGGGCAGCACTTCACCTGGGAAACATCGCAGAGATGAAAACTGGTGAAGGAAAGACCCTTGTCTCGACTTTGCCTGCATACCTAAATGCGATCTCAGGTCTTGGCGTTCACATCGTCACCGTTAACGACTACTTGGCTGCTCGTGACTCTGAGTGGATGGGTCGCATTCACAGGTTCTTAGGTCTAGAGGTCGGCGTCATTTTGGCCAACATGGACCCACCTCAGCGACGGCTCGCGTACCAGGCCGACATCACTTACGGCACGAACAATGAGTTTGGCTTCGACTACTTGCGAGACAACATGTCTTGGAACGTCGCAGATCTGGTGCAACGCGGCCATAACTTCGCCATAGTGGACGAGGTCGACTCGATTTTGATCGACGAAGCAAGAACACCGCTAATCATCAGTGGGCCAACCGAGGGTGCCAACCGGTGGTACTCAGAGTTCTCGAAGCTGGTAGCTGGCATGCAACCAGAGCGCGACTATGAAGTAGATATTCGAAAGCGCACAGTGGGTGTGCTCGAGCCAGGCATCGTCAAGGTCGAAGACGCACTTGGTATCGAGAACCTCTATGAGTCGGCCAATACTCCACTCATCGGCTTCTTAAACAACGCTCTTCGAGCTAAAGAGCTCTACTTAAAAGATCGTGACTACGTGGTGATCGAGGGCCAAGTCTTGATCGTGGACGAGCACACTGGCCGCATACTGCACGGGCGTCGCTATAACGAGGGTTTGCACCAAGCGATAGAGGCCAAAGAAGGCGTGCAGATTCAACAAGAGAACCAAACCTTGGCGACCATTACCTTGCAGAACTACTTTCGGTTGTATCAGAAGTTGGCGGGCATGACAGGTACCGCGATGACAGAAGCTTCTGAGTTCGACAAGATCTACAAACTTGGCGTCGTGCCGATTCCTACGAATATGCCCATGGTTCGCAAAGATGAGACCGACTTAGTCTTTCGAACTGAAGAAGCGAAATTCCACGCCGTCGTCGAAGACATCACCGACGCCCATCGCCGCGGCCAGCCGGTATTGATTGGCACGACCAGTGTCGAGAAGAGTGAGTACCTCTCGAAGCAGTTAACGAAAAAGAGCGTTCCGCACAGTGTCTTGAATGCGAAGCAGCATGAGAAAGAGGCTGCAGTCATTGCCCAGGCAGGTCATAAGGGGGCTGTCACTGTTGCGACCAACATGGCCGGCCGCGGCACCGACATCATGCTGGGCGGTAACCCTGAGTTCTTAGCCGCACAAGTGCTTGCGAGCAAGGGTGTCGACCCGGGCGATGACCCAGTTGCATATCAGCAGAAATACCACGAGGCGCTTGGTGAGGCTCAAAAAAATGTAGCTTCTGAACGCGAAGAAGTTCTTGCCGCTGGTGGGTTGTACGTGTTGGGCACAGAGCGTCACGAAAGTCGCCGCATTGACAACCAGTTGCGAGGCCGCTCAGGGCGTCAGGGTGACCCGGGTCGCTCTCGTTTTTACCTCTCTCTACAAGACGACATCATGCGCAGATTCAAGGCCGATCTTGTCGACAGTTTCATGCGCCGTTTCAACGTCCCTGACGATGTTCCTATCGAAGCGAAAATGGTGACGGGT
>Ga0194119_10010679_pt1 | contig 12043 bp, 9 predicted proteins | sample TA2MahC100mmetaG_FD_148620 | JGI IMG/M metagenome (GOLD analysis project Ga0194119, IMG submission 148620) | Freshwater microbial communities from Lake Tanganyika, Tanzania - TA2015018 Mahale Deep Cast 100m | ecosystem: Environmental > Aquatic > Freshwater > Lake | place: Tanzania: Lake... | reverse complement strand
ATCACCGAGCGCTTCCTGCCCGACAAGGCGATCGATCTCGTGGACGAGGCCGCGAGCCGCGTGCGCGTGCAGATCGACTCGATGCCCGAGGAGCTTGATCAGATCGAGCGCAAGCGCACGCAGCTCGAGATCGAGCGCGAGGCGCTGAAGAAGGAGAGCGACGCCGCGAGCCGCGAACGGCTCTCGAAGATCGGCGGCGAGATCGCCGAGCTGCAGGGCGAGAGCGCGGCGCTGAAGGCGCGCTGGGACAACGAGAAGAGCGCGATCGCGCGCGTGCGCGAGATCAAGGAGAAGCGCGAGGCGCTCACCGCCGAGCTGGAGCGCGCGAGGCGCGCGAGCAACCTCGAGCGCGCGGCGGAGATCCAGTACGGGTTGTTACGGGAGCTCGAGAAGCAGCTCGATGCCGAGCAGGCGAAGCTCGCCGAGCTGCAGAAGCAAGGCTCGGTGCTGTCCGAGGAAGTGACGCCCGAGGAGATCGCCGAGATCGTCTCGAAGTGGACCGGCGTGCCGGTCGCGAAGATGGTCGAAGGTGAGCACGAGAAGCTGCTGCGCATGGAGGACAACCTGCGCCGCCGCGTGGTCGGCCAGGACGAGCCGCTTTCGCTGGTGGCCAATGCCGTGCGCCGGGCGCGGGCGGGGCTGCAGGATCCCAACCGCCCGATCGGCTCGTTCATCTTCCTCGGGCCCACGGGCGTGGGAAAGACCGAGACGGCGCGCGCGCTCGCCGAGTTCCTGTTCGACGACGAGCAGGCGATGGTGCGCATCGACATGAGCGAGTTCATGGAGAAGCACTCCGTGTCCCGCTTGATCGGCGCGCCTCCCGGCTACGTCGGCTACGACGAGGGCGGCTACCTGACGGAAGCCGTGCGCCGGCGCCCGTACAGCGTCGTGCTCTTCGACGAGATCGAGAAGGCGCACCCCGACGTGTTCAACGTGCTGCTGCAGATCCTCGACGACGGCCGCCTGACGGATGGCCAAGGGCGCACGGTCGACTTCAAGAACGTCGTCCTGATCATGACCTCGAACATCGGCAGCCAGTTCATCGTGGAGGCGAGCAGGCACGAGGAGATCGAGACGCGCGTGATGGAGGCGCTGCGCGCGCACTTCAAGCCGGAGTTCCTGAACCGCGTCGACGACGTCGTGATCTATCACCAGCTCGAGCGCAAGCATCTCGACCGCATCGTCGAGATTCAGCTCGCGCGCGTGCGCAAGATGCTCGCGGACCGGCGCATCGAGCTGGAGCTGACGGAGGAGGCGAAGCAGCTGCTCGCCGAGAAGGGATACGACCCGCACTACGGCGCGCGGCCGCTGAAGCGCGTGATCCAGCGGCTGGTGCAGGACCCGCTCGCGATGAAGATCCTCGAGGGCGAGTTCGCGGAGGGCGCGAAGATCGTGGCGGATGCGCGGCTCTCCGGGGAGGCGCTGGAGTTTCGGCGACCGAGCTAGCGAGTTGTTACGAGCGAGTTGGTTGCGTACGCGCCGTGGCGCCGAGGCCGCCGGCGGCTCCAGCGGCCCCAGGCCTGCGGCGGCCATCTGTTCCTCCTCGGCCTGGGGCCGCTCTCCGCCTCCGGCGGGCGCAGATCGAGGCCGTAGGGCTCGAAGTGCGTCTTGTGGAGGTGGGGTCGGGAAGGCGCGCCGTCGAGGCGCGCTTTCCCGACTTTCTGAGTCGAGACGGAGCGGCGTCGAAGACTCGCCGCTCTCAGAGCGCGAGGTGTTGGTAGAGGTCGCCGTCTGTGAAGTGTTGGCGGCGGTACCAGTCGCGCGTGCCCACGGCGGAGATGACCGAGAGGCGCGCGAAGCCCGTGTCGCGAGCGATTGCCGCCGCGCGCTTCACGAGTTTTGCGCCGAGGCCGGCGTGCTGCGCTTTGTTCGCGGCTCGCTCGTTGAAGCCGGCGGCGGCGCCGTAGACGTGAACCTCGCGGAGCAGCGCGGCTCCGTGCAGCTCGGCGATCGGCGCGTGTTGCGTCGAACCAGCCCTTGGGTGTGACACGCGCGCGAAGGCGGCGATGCGGTCGTCGGTCGTTGTGAGCTCGAGGAAGATCTCGTCGCCGATGCTCGTCGCGTAGCGGGTCTCGCGCAGCGTGAGCGGCGCGTCGTCGCGGGCGGTGTTGCGGACTTCGCGCGCGCGGATCTCTTGCAGCGCCGTGCCGCGCTCGCGCAGCAGCGCCTCGGCGGCTTCGCGCAGGTTCGTCTCCTTGCTCCCGGTCACGATGTCTTGCGAGGGAATGTCGCGAATGACGCGTGTCGCGCGGCACCAGCGCGGAATCGCGGCGAGGCAGTCGGCGACGAGCGGCAGCAGCTCTTCGCGCGTGTATGCGCGCCACTCGCCGCGGGCGTGGTGGTGAACGAGCTCGGCGGTCTCGACGAGGCTGCACGGGTAGAGCTTCAGCTCGTCGGGGCGGATCGCGGGGTCGTCGAAGAGGCGCGCGAAGTCGGCGCGGTCGCTCGCCGGAGTTGCACCCAACAGATTCGCCATCCAGTGCGCGTGGACCTTGAAGCCGGCGCCGCGCAGCAGCGCGATCGCCTCGCGCGTCGCGGCGATGTCGTGGCCGCGCTGGTTCGCCGCGAGCACGGCGTCGTCGAGCGACTGGATGCCGAGCTGCACCTTCGTCGCACCGAGGCGGCGTAGGCGCAGCACTTCGTCGCGCGTGACGTGGTCGGGCCGCGTCTCGAGCGCGAGGCCGACGCAGCGCGCGCCGGCGCGCTCGTTCGCACGCTGCGCGGCCGCGAGCGCGGACCATTCGCCGCGCTCGCTCGCGGGCACGAGCTCGCCGTCGCCTGCGCGCAGATGCGCGGCAACCGTCGCGTCGTAGCCGCGCGAGCCGAGCGCCAAGCTCGCGAAGTCCGGCGCGAACGCTGCGATCTCGTCGCGGCGGTCGACGCCTGCGCCGAAATCGTTCAGCGCGTCGAACAGGCGCGTCGCGAACCACACCTGATAACTCTCGGGATAGAACGACCACGTTCCGCCGAGCACGATCAGCTCGACCTTGGCCGTGGAGTGGCCCATCGCGCGAAACGCGGCGAGGCGATTCCAGGCTTGCAGATAGGGATCGAAGCGATTCGCCTGCGCGCGCTGACAGCCGGGCTCGTTCGCGAGGTAGCTCTTGGGCATGCGCACGTCGCTCGGGCAGAACACGCAGCGGCCGGGGCACGGAAACGGCTTCGTCAGCACCGCGACCGGCGCGACGCCGGAGAGCGTCCGCGTCGGCGTCGTGCGCAGCTTCTCCGCGAACGCGCTCTCCGCGAGCGGCCACTCGCTCGCGCTCGCGCGAAACGCCGCGAGCACCTCGCGCTTCGTGTAGAAGCCGCGCCCGTCCTTGGGGTGGCGGCGCAGGATGCGATCGAGCGCGCGCGCGCCGAGCGACTCGGCGGCGATCGCCTCCGCGATGATCGCGCGCAGCTTCTCGTCCGATGTGGCTTGTATGCTGCGCGCGCTCATGACTCCCGAGACCGCGCGGGCTCTGGCCCGCATCAACGAGGAATTCTACCGGCGCCACGCCCGACTCTTCGCGTCGAAGCGCGACCGCCCGTGGCCGGGGATGCGGCGCGTGCTCGACGCGGTGCCGGCGCCGCGCGCGATCCTCGACGTGGGCTGTGGGCACGGGCGCTTCGCGCAGCTGCTGCGCGAGCGCGGCGCGCGAGCGAGTTATCAGGGCGTCGACGCGAGCGCGGAGCTGATCGCGCTCGCGCGCACTCGCAACGACCTGATCGAGGGCGCGCAGTTCGCGCGCATGGACGTGATCGAGGCGCCTCACGACATTCCGCGCGGCCCGTTCGACCTGATCGGCATGTTCGGCGTGATCCACCACGTGCCCGGCGAGGCGGCGCGCGCGGCGCTCGTGCGCGCGCTCGCGGAGCGGCTCGCGCCGGGCGGCACGCTCAGCGTCGCGTTCTGGCGCACGACCGGCGACGAGAGCGCCGCACGGCGCGTCCCGTGGTCGCGCGCGGGGATCGACGAGCGCGAGCTCGAGCCGGGCGATCGCCTGTTGCGCTTCGACACGGACGACTCCGTGTTCCGCTTCTCGCACTTCGCTGACGACGCCGAGCTCGCGCGGCTGGAGCACGCAGCGGGCCTGCCGCTCGCCGAGCGCTTCGATTCCGACGGCGCCGGCGGCATCTCGAACGCGTACTTGTCGTGGCGCCGCTCGCAGGCAGGTCGCGGGCGCGGCGGAGCTCGCCGCTGCGCTCGATGCGGGCGAGCCCGTGCGCCTCGTTCTGCACGCCGCCACGCCGCAGCTGCCCGAAACGCGCGCGGTGCTCGAGCGCGTGCGCGCCGCGGGCATCGCGCTGCGCGAGACGAGCGCGCAGTCGCTCTGGCGCCTCGGCAAGTGCTCGCCCGCACCCGAGGTGATGGCCGTGATCGGGCCCGACCCGAACGCGCGGCCCGCCGAGGCGCTCGCGGGCGGCGGTGTGGCGTGGCTGCTCGTCGGCGTCGCATACCCCGGCAACACCGGCTTCGCGATTCGCCTCGCCGAAGTCTCGGGCGCCGCGTGCGCATTCGTCGACTCGGGCTTCGCGCACGAAGGCAAGCGCGAGGCGCTGCGCGCCTCGATGCGCGCGGATCGCTTCTTCCCCGTGCACTGGCTGCCCGCGCTCGAGGTCGTCGCGCTCGCGAAGGCTGCGGGCCGCCGCGTGCTCGCGATCGAAGACGTCGGCACGCACGCACCGTGGGAGGAAGACCTGACCGGGCGCTTGCTCTTGGTCGTCGGCGGTGAGCGCGATGGCATTCCGAGCGAGGTGGTCGCCGCTTGCGATGGCGCGCTGCGCATCCCGATGCGCGGCTTCATCCCCTCCTACAACCTGCAAGCCGCAATGGCGATGGTGGCCGGCGAACGTCTGCGCCAGCTCGGCGCAAGCGATCGACCGTGAGCGGACATCAGCGCACGGGAACGCACACGACGCGAGCGTCAGACGCCGAGGCCGCGATTCTGCTCCAGGGAGGGCGGTTCGCTCTCTCCCACGATCACCCCCGCGACCAACAAGAGCCCGCCCGCCCATTGCCAGATTGTTATGGACTCGGCGCCGACGGCGACCGAGAGCAGCGCGGCGAACAGCGACTCGAGCGAGAAGATCAGCCCTGCGCGGGTCGCCGTGGTGTGCCGCTGCGCCCACGTCTGTGCGAGGAAGCCGAGCGCGCTGCACGCGAGCCCGAGGTACGCGATCGCTCCGAGCGAGCGCGCGCTCAGCTGGGGCGAGGCGCCTTCGAGCGCGAAGGCGAGCGGCGCAGCGGCGAGCGCGACCGTCGCCATTTGTGCGAGCGAGAGCGCACGCGCCGAGATGCCGAGGCCATAGCGCTCGATCGCGATCAGGTGCGCGGCGAAGGCGAGGGCCGACAGCAGCGTGAGCCAGTCGCCGGCGTTCACGCCGGCCCCGCGCGGATCCGTGAGCAGAAACAACCCCGCGAGCGCACCGGCGATCGACGCGAGCGTTCGCGCACCGAGGCGCCGCCCGAACAGCACGCGGCTGAGCAGCGGAACCATGCCGACGTAGGTCGCGGTGATGAAGCCCGAGCGCGCGGGCGTCGTCGTCGTGAGGCCCGCGGTCTGGAGTGCGAAGCCCGCGAAGAGCAAGCCACCGATTGCGGCTGCCGTGCGCAGGTTCGAGCGCCCGCGCACGTCCGCCCCGAGCGCGAACGCGGCGCGCCCGAACACGAGCGCGAGTGCGGCGGCTGCGAGCGCGAAGCGCAGCGCGATCAGCGTGAACGGCCCGAGCGTCGCGAGCGTGTCCTTCACGACCAGGAACGAGCCGCCCCAGCTCAGCGTGACGCCGAGCAGCGCCAGCTCCGCGCGCGTTCTCGCCGTCACGTGCCCTCCCGAACGCGCGCAGCATAAGTGCGCGCCGGCGCGCGCGACTCGAAATCACGCCGCGTGCGCCTACTCTGCGCGGCCCCATGAGCCACGAGCCCTCACGCTTCGATCGCGACACCGCTTGCACGCTCGTGGCGCCCGGCGTCTACGACGCGCGCGTCGACCGCGGCTGGTGGGTCGCGCGCGGGCCGAACGGCGGCTACGTCGCGGCGCTGCTCGTGCGCGCGATGGAGCAGGCCGTCGCCGATCCCGCGCGCCAGCTGCGCTCCGTCACGATCCATTATGTCCGCCCGCCCCGGGAGGGCGCCGCGCGAGTCGAGACGCGCGTCGAGCGCGTGGGCGGCTCGCTCACCACGCTGAGCGCGCGGCTCCTGCAGGGCGACTCGCTGCAGGCGCTCGCGCTCGCGGCGTTCTCGAAGCCGCGCACGACGCCTGAGATGCGTCACGCGGCGATGCCCGAGGTGGCACCGCCCGAGGCGCTCGAGCCGCGGCGCGATCCCAAGGTCACGATTCACGAGCGCTACGAGCAGCGCTGGGCGATCGGCCCGCGCTACTTCGAAGGCGCGCGCGGGCGCGAGGCCCTAACAGGTGGCTGGATTCGCCTCGCCGAGGGCCAGCGCCCGATCGACGGAACGCTGCTCGCCGCGCTGGCGGACGCGTGGCCGCCGGCGGTGTTCGCATCGACCGAGCTGCCAATGGCGCTCGGCGGCGTGCCCACCGTGGACCTCACGGTGCACATCCGCGCCGCGCTGCCGCTGCCCGCCGACTTCGTGCTCGCGATGTTCCGCACGCGCGAGGTCAGCGGCGGGTTCCTCGAAGAAGACGGCGAGCTCTGGAGTCGCGACGGGCGCCTGCTCGCTCACTCGCGGCAGCTGGGCGTGGTGCTCTAGCAGCGCTCTGCTGCCGATCCGCTGCGCGGGAGCTGCGGCGAAGTGCGCCTCAATTGCCGCGCGCGCCTGGCCGATGCGGCGTGGATGCTGACGGCCTGCGAGCTCCGTCGTTTCGCCGCGCGATTGCTGATCGCGTGCGCGCTGCTGTGCGCAGCGAGTGCGGCGCTCGCACAACAAGTCCCGACGCCCGACGAGCTCGCGCGCCTCGAAGCTGCGCTCGCGGCGAATCCGCAGGACGACGCGGCGCGCGTCGCGTACGGCGAGGCGCTGCTCGCGGCGGGCGATGCGCTCGGCTCGCTGCGCGTGCTGAATCCCGATCGTGTACCGGGGCCCGACTGGGTGCGCGAGCTGCGCGCATCCGCGCGCTTGTATCGCAAGCGGGGCCAGCTCTTCGCAGCGCGCAAAGCGCTGCGCGACGCGGTCGACCTGATGCCGAACGACCGCGCGCTCTACGCAGAGCTCTCGGAGGCGATCGCGGCGGAGCGCGCCACCGGGAAGCCCACGCCTCCGAGTCCCACGCCAGAGCCGGCCCAGGCTGCGAGTGAGAGCGCGGCGAGCGCGAGCGAAGCGCTGCCCGCCCCGCTCTCTCCGACCGACGAGACGCGCGAAGCCGAACGCACGCGCGCTGCGCGCGCAGCGGCGCCGCCTGCGCCGAAGGCCGCGCCGCAGCCGCCCGCTCTCACGCTGAACCACGCGCTCGCTGGCGCCGCGCTGATCGTTCTCGCTGCGGGCGCGCTCTTGTTACGGCGCGTGCTGCGCGGCAATGGCGATCTTGCCGTCGCGATCGAGCTGCCCGAAGGCGCGCGCGCCACGCTCTCGGTGCGCCTCGCGCGCGAGCGCGAGCGGCAGCGCCCGCCGCCGCGCGCGGACGCGCAGCTCGCAGCGCGCGCCTCGAGCCGCTTCGAGCACAACATGGTCGCGCGCGAGACGCACTTCCGCGGCATCCCGGCCGGCAGTTATTGGGTGACGGTCGAAGGCGTGGTCGAGAGCGGCGCCTCCAAAGAAGGCGTGCGCGACGACCTCGAGGTCGTGGTCGAGAAGGGCCGCGCAGCGCGTGCGGAGTTCGACCTGCGCCCCGAGGCGAGCCCCGTCGACGTGCGCGTCGTACGCGGCGGCACGCTCGTTGCGAACGCGCGCATCGCGCTTAGCGGCGACCCGACTTCGCTGAAGCGCGCGCGCGAGGGCGCACTGCGCCTCTCATTGCCGATCGGCGCCCACACGATCCTGATCGGCGCCGAGGACCGCGCCGCCGAGCGCAACCTGAAGATCGAGCGCATCGCGCCGCTCGCGATCGAGGTCGACCTCGACGACGCCGCGGGTCTCACCTTCCACGGCTGCGAAGCCGCGGTCGAGCCGTTCCTGCGCGGCGACCTCTCGGTCGCGGCTGCGGCGCTCGAAAAGGTCGGACAGCGCGAGCGCGCGGCCGTGCTTGCGGGCCGCTTCTACCAGAGCCGCCGCTCGGTCGGGAAATCCGCCGAGCGCTTCGAAGCTGCGGGGCGCTGGCTCGAAGCGGCGGAGCTGCGCGCCGAAGCGGGCGAGCTCACGAAGGCCGCCGCGCTGTTCGAGCGCGCGGGCGATCTCGCGCGCGCCGCCGAGATGTACAACGCCAGCGGCGACCTCGCGCGCGCAGGCGGGGCCTACGAGCAGGCGGGCGACTACGAGGCGGCGAGCGTTTGTTATCGCGAGGCGGGCGACGAGGCGAAGCTGCTCGACGCGCTCGAGAAGAAAGGCGACTTCTTCGAGGCCGGCGAGATCGCGCAGAAGCGCGGCGAGGCGACCCGTGCGATTCGCAACCTCCAGCAGATCGACAGCCGCAACGCGAACTATCTGACGGCATGCCGCAAGCTCGCCGCCATCTACAGCGAGCAGGGCAAGCACGAGCTCGCGATGCAAAAGGCCGAGGAGGCCGTGACGTTCTCGCGCCCCGAAGAGGCCGACGCCGAGACGTACGTGTGGTACGGCAACCTGCTCGCCCGGGCGGGCCGCATCGAGCGCGCGATCGAAGTGCTGATGGAGCTCCAGCAGCGCGCGCCGGAGCATCCGGGCCTGACGACCCGGATCGAGGAGCTGCGCAAGGAGCTGTCGAGCGCGCGGCGCGAAGGCTCGGCGGCGACGCAGACCTACCGCAGCGCGTTCGGCGAGACCTCGCGCTACGAGCTGCGCGAAGAGATCGGCGCAGGCGGCATGGGCATCGTGCTGCGCGCGCACGACCGCCGCCTCGGCCGCGACGTCGCGCTGAAACGTCTCCCCGACAACTTGAAGGATCACCCCAAGGCGGTGGACCTGTTCTTGCGCGAGGCGCGGGCTGCGGCGGCGCTCAATCATCCGAACATCGTCACGCTGCACGATGTCGACGAAGAAGCGGGCATCTACTTCATCACGATGGAGCTGATGGTCGGCCGCACGCTCGCGCAGGTGGTGAAGCAGCACGGCCGACTCGCCGCGCGCGACGCGGCGCGCATCGCCATGCAGGTCGCGGCGGGCCTCGGCTACGCGCACAACCAGCGCATCGTGCACCGCGACATCAAGACCTCGAACCTCTTCCTCACCGAAGACCGCATCGTGAAGATCATGGACTTCGGCCTCGCGAAGATGCTCGAAGAAGTGCGCCGCTCGACGACGGTGATCGGCGGCACGCCTTACTACATGGCGCCCGAGCAAGCCGCGGGCGACCAAGTCGACGGCCGCGCCGACATCTACGCGTTCGGCGTCACGCTCTTCGAGCTCGTGACGGGCCGCCGCCCGTTCGAGACCGGCGACGTCACCTATCACCACAGGCACACACCCGCGCCCGATCCGCGCAGCCTCGGCGTCGAGGTGCCCGAGGCGATGGCGAACTTGATCCTGCAGATGATGGCCAAGTCGCCGAGCGACCGGCCCGGAACGGCGGAGCAAGTCGCGCAGCGCCTGCGCGCGATCGCGGGCGCGGCGAAGAAGTAGCGGCTACTTCGGGCGCCCCACGCCCGCGGCTTCGCGCGCCGCTTCGAACACCGGCGCCGCAAGCACGCGCGCGCGCTTCACGCCGTCGGCCAGCACGTCCTCGACGAGGCCCTTCTGCTGCGCCAGCTCGAGGCGGTGCTCGCGCATCGGCGCGAAGTACGCGAGCGCGCGGTCGGCGAGATCCTTCTTCACCTCGCCGTAGCCCATGCCGCCCGCCGCCGCGCGCGCGAACAGCGCCGCGCGCTCCTCCTTCGTCGCGAACAGCGACCACAGCTGGAACAGCGTCTGCGCGGTGTTCTTCGGCGCCTCCACGGGCGACGAGTCCGTAACGATTCCCATGATCGCCTTCCGCAGCTGCTTCTCCGGCCAGAACATGCAGAGCGCGTTGTCGTACGACTTCGACATCTTGCGCCCGTCGACGCCCGGCACGACCGCGACTTCCTCGACGATCATCGGGTCCGGCAGCTTGAACACCTCGCGCCCGTAGCTGTTGTTGAACTTCGTCGCGATGTCGCGCGCCATCTCGATGTGCTGTTTCTGGTCCTGGCCGACCGGCACGAGATCGGAGTTGAACTGCAGGATGTCGGCCGCTTGCAGCACCGGGTAGGCGAAGAGCCCGTGATCCGACGCGAGGCCCTGCGCGGTCTTGTCCTTGTAGGACGTGGCGCGCTCGAGCAGGCCCATCGGCGTGACGGTCGTGAGCAGCCAGGTGAGCTCGCACGTCTCGGGCATGTCCGACTGCCGGTAGAAGACGGCGCGCTTCGGATCGAGGCCGCACGCGAGGTAATCGAGCACCAAGTCGTTCACGTTGCTGCGGCGCGCCGCGGCGTCGCGCAGCGACGTCATCGAGTGGTAGTCCGCGACGAAGTAGATGCTCTCGCCGCGATCTTGCAGCGCGACGTGCTGGCGAATCGCGCCGAAGTAGTTGCCGAAGTGCGGCGTGCCGGAGGGCTGGATCCCGCTGAGAACTCGCATGGCGCGGCAGCATCGCCGCAGCGTCCGAGCGTCGCAATGCGAGCACGCGTGCGCGCCGCGATGAAATACGGTGTTCGGTGGGAGGGCACGGACATGAAGTGGACCCGAGGCCAGCGCAGCGAGAACCTCGAAGACCGGCGCGGGCAAAGGGCAGGACTCGGGGGCGGAAGGCTGCCGCTGCCGGGCGGACGCGGCGGACGCATGGGCCTCGGCGGCATCGTGCTGCTGCTCGCGATCGCGTACTTCACCGGCCAGAACCCGCTCACGCTGCTCGGCGCGATGGACTCGGGCGGCGGGCAGCTGCCGCTGGATCCGAGCGCCGAGGTCGCGATGGCTCCCGTGCAGGAGAGCGCGGCAGAGGCCGAGCGCGCCGACTTCATGTCGTTCGTGCTCGACGACTCGCAGGCCGCCTGGCAGCGGCTGCTCCCTAACTACCGCGACGCGAGACTCGTGCTGTTCCGCGATGCCGTGCACTCTGGCTGCGGCGGCGCACAGGCCGCGATGGGTCCGTTCTATTGCCCCGCCGACGAGCGCGTCTACATCGACCTCGGCTTCTTCGACGAGCTCTCGCGCCGCTTCGGGGCGCCCGGTGACTTCGCGCAGGCTTACGTGCTCGCGCACGAGATCGGGCACCACGTGCAGAACGTGACGGGCACCGAGCGCAAGGTGCGCCAGCTCCAGCGCGCGAACCCCGAGCACGAGAACGCGCTCAGCGTGCGCCTCGAGCTACAGGCCGACTGTTACGCCGGCGTGTGGGCGCACTCGACCGCGCGGCGCGACATCCTCGAGCGCGGCGACCTGCAAGAAGGGCTCGGCGCTGCGGCGGCGGTCGGCGACGACCGCATCCAGGAGATGTCCGGCAGCGCAGTGCGGCCCGAGGCGTTCACGCACGGCTCTGCGGAGCAGCGCATGGAGTGGTTCCAGCGCGGCTACCAGAGCGGCGACCCGAACGCTTGCGACACGTTCCAGAGCTGAGCGGCGCGAGCTCAGGCCAGACCGAGCAGCGGCGGCACACTCTCCCGTAACAACTCCACGAGCTCGGGCTCCATCGGCGCGTAGTCGTCGGCGATCTCGAGCACGTGGACGCGCTTGCCGCGCAGCTCGTCGCGGAAGCGCCCCTCGAGTGCGCGCTGCTGCGAGCGCTCCATCACACAGATCGCGCTCGCACACGCGATGTCGCTCGCGGAGACCACGCGCGCCGCGCTGGCGTGCACGCCGACCGCACGCACCTGCATGCGCGGATCGCGCGCGAAGATGCGCGCCGCAGTGAAGCTGCGGGAGCGAGCGCGTCCGCACACGAACAGCACGCGCAGGCGCGCGCTCACTCCGCGACGAGCTCGAGCCAGTGCGCGAAGGCGGGATCCGTGCCCGATGCGGCGCGCGCGAAGCGCTCGCGGAGTGCGCGCGTCACGGGGCCGGGGCACTCGCGCC
>Ga0194119_10010674_pt1 | contig 12049 bp, 14 predicted proteins | sample TA2MahC100mmetaG_FD_148620 | JGI IMG/M metagenome (GOLD analysis project Ga0194119, IMG submission 148620) | Freshwater microbial communities from Lake Tanganyika, Tanzania - TA2015018 Mahale Deep Cast 100m | ecosystem: Environmental > Aquatic > Freshwater > Lake | place: Tanzania: Lake... | reverse complement strand
GAGCACTTCTTGATGGTGAGCCATTTCCGACAGGAGATCGATCTTGCCTACGCCGCTCAACATGCCACCCAAAATCAGCGCGTCGCGATCGACACCCTTCATCATGCTGAGCGTATACAGCGCTCGTCCGATGGTGGCGACGGCGAGACTATGGGCCCAGATGTCACCCATTCGTCCCTGCACCAACTTGTAGATCTTTTGATCACGCAAACGAGAGAAGCCATAGGCGAGCACGACCGTACGCAGCGCCGCTAAACCGATGCGCGCAATGGCACTGCCGGCCTCTGTCGTCGGACCGGTTGCGGATTGAAACGCCGCTGAATTCGACATCGAGACGATGCGCTCAGCGAGCGCTTGATCACCACGAACGATACGTTCGAGCCGTGAGTTCGAAACAAACTCGTCGCGCATCTCGCGCAGCAGCAACAACACGGAGTCGGGGAACCCGGCGATCTCCAGCTTGCCGGCCGCGAGATCGGCCTGCAGCTTGCTGAGAAATTGTCTCGAGTCTAGGCCCATGGAAACCCTGTGAGTAATGCCCGATGGGGGCGCTGGAAAGAGCCCGCATTATGCCACCAGCGCCCGCGAAAACTTGTGGGCTCAGGGGCCTCGCGGAGGCATGGAAGGCGGGCGTTGAAACTCCAATCGCGACGGCGCCTGAGGGGCCGGGCTCGAGATGGCGGGATCAGAAGGCGCGACGTTCGAGGGAGCCACAGCGCTACTTGCGGCCCCGGGCGCCGCGCTTGAATAAAGACTCTGTCCGGCGCGCTCACGACTGAGGATCGCGAGCATCACTCGGCGGTTGGTGGCGCGGCCCTCCGGGGTGTCGTTGGGCTGGGTCGGGCGATATTCGCCGAAGCCGAGTGCTGTCATTTGTCTCGGGGGTACCCCGCCGGTCGCAAGCAACCGGATGACCGCAGACGCCCGCGCTGCCGAGAGTTCCCAGTTGCTGGGGAAGATCTCTTGGCTGATGGGGACATTGTCGGTGTGTCCTTCGACGTAGATGGGGTTGTCGAGCCCGGCCAGCACGCCGCCCAGCTGCCGCACGATTTCGTTGGCTTGCGGCGTCAGATTGGCCGAGCCACTCGGGAATAAAACGTCGTTTTTGATTTCGACTTCGACCCAATCCTCGTGCTTGCGAATCACGACCTGATCTTTGATGACGAGATCGGCCATGGCATTGGCCACATCATCGGAAATTTCGGTCAAGGTTCGCTGGTTCGTCTGTACCGGCGATTTGGTGGGCGGCGTGCCGCCCGAGGCCATCGGGTTTTTCAGGTTGATAGGGTCGTTGGAGGGCAGCCCATCTTCGGTGATGATCGCAATCGGCGTGTTCTTCATGGGCTCGCCTTTGAAGGCGGCCACCAGCGAGGCCGACATCACGCGATATTTGCCCTCGTTGAGCGAGCTGATCGAATACATCACGACGAAAAACGCGAGCAAAAGAGTGCTAGCATTGGCAATGTTTTTGGCAATGGTCGCAAGCTGGGTCTGCGCGGCGCTCAAGCCGTTGACTGAAGTTTGTATCGACATGGTGAGTTACTCCTAAGAAAAGAATTCAGTAGAGGTTTGATCAGAGAACACGGCGCACCGCAGACAGCGGCGTAGCTCCGTGCGTAGTGTTGAGAATCAAGCCGCCTCCGGCGCTGTCCAGCGTGACGCTGTCCACCTTGCTGCGAAGCAAAGTCGCGACGGATTCGGTTCGATTAGCAGAGCGGGCGTCGACCTCTATTGAATAACGACCCGGTGGCGCCGCGGCACCAGCATCGTTGTTACCGTCCCAAGCGAAGCTTTTCATGCCTGCCTGGGTCGAAAGCGGGAACCGACGCACAATGGCACCGGAAGAATCTTTGATCAGCATGGTCGCGCTCGACACGCCTAGCGGAAGCTCGACCGCACCCGTCACCGCGCTGACGCCATCGTGATTGATGGCGCTCGAAGCCGCGAGCACATCGCGACCGACCATGCTGGTTCCGGAGAGCATTTGCGATGAGCGCATCGCCGAGACCATATCGGTCATCGAGTCCTGCATCGCGCGGACGCCCGAAACCGTGCTGAACTGCGCAATCTGTCCGAGGAAATCGGAGGGGTCGGTCGGATTCATCGGATCCTGGTTGCGCATCTGCGCGACCATCAGGTTGATGAATTGATCCGATCCCAGCTCCTGCAAACCGTTGCGGGGCTTGGTGGCCGTCGTCGTGGCGGCCGTCGACGAAGTGAGAGAGGTAACGCTCATTCAGTGACTCCTTACTGCTGACCGAGGCGAAGCGTGGCCATCATCAGATCGCGGGCTGTACGCATCACTTCGATGTTGTTCTGATAAGCCCGTGACGCAGACACCATGTCGGTAATCTGCTCGACCGCGCTGATGTCAGGCTGATAGACAAAACCGTTGGCATCGGCGAGCGGATTGGAAGGCTCGTCGCGTGAGTTCGGGTTCGCCGTGGACTCGACCACCTCGCGCACGCGCACCGCGGCGCCGTTATCACGACCATTCAAACTGGCGGCGATCGACTCGAACACTGGCATGCGGGCTCGATAGGTATTCTCCGGGCTACTGCTCACGCTGTTGGCGTTGGCGAGGTTGCTCGCCACCGTATTGCGGCGCACCGTTTGTGCGGCAACACCCGACCCTGCGATATCAAAGATTCTGAAGGTAGACATGACTTACTGCCCCGTGATCGCAGTCATGAGACCGCGCAGTTGCGAGTTGATGAAGTTGAGCGAGGCCTGGTAGTGAATCGCGTTCTTCGCAAACTCCGCCTGCTCCATCGAAACGTCGACCGTATTGCCGGCGAGCGGCTGACGCTCGATAAACTCGATCTGCAGACCATCAATGTTGCTGCCCGTGGAGTTCATATTCGCCATGTGCATGGCTTGCGTGGCCTTCAAGGTCCCAGCACTCTTCTCACCCAGCGCCTGGGCCAAAGCCTTCTGGAAATTGATGTCGGTCGCCTTGTAATTAGGCGTATCCGCATTCGCGAGATTGCGTGCGAGCATCTCCGAGCGCAGCGAACTGACTCGCAACGCTGATGAGTGCACCGAAAAATGTTTGTCGAGATCGAACATCTTCGCCTCCGCCAAAAATTTGGCTTCACCCAGTCACAGCAATTCCCGTGCCAACATCCTTTGGTTGGGCTCGAAACGCGAATTCAATGCGTCGAGCCCTGGCCAAAAAAACCGTCGCCCAGGGACCTAAGGATGTGGCATGCCAATTGCTCGCCTAATGACCACTATGAATAAAGACACTCTGCTGACACCCGGGACCCAACGCCTGGCGTTGGGCACATTAGTACTACGTGCCTTGACCGGCTTTCAGGCACCCCCAGCCACCGCTCAAGCCGTAACCGCGGGCGCAAGTCTTGCCGTCTCGGCCATGCCGGCCGCCCAAGATCTCGGCGCCATAGAAGCTGCGGCGAAAGATGAGATCCGGCGCCAAGCCCCTGAATCTATTGCTGAAACAGCGCCGCTCGATGCCCGTCTACGCATCGCTGCCTGCGACCGACCGCTACGGGCCAGCCTGCCGCCCAGCGTGACGATTGGGCCCCGCGCCAATGTCCGAGTGGCCTGTACCGGTGGCCTCGTGAACTGGTCAGTAACGTTCCTGTTGCGATCTCCACCGAAACAGCCGTGATCGTCGCCAATCGTCCGATTTCGATGGGGAGTCCGATCGGCGCCGAAGACATCTCTTTAGAGGTTCGACGCTTTCCGGGTACCGTGCGCTGCTGCGCAACCAACCCCGATGAGGTGATCGGCCTCCTCGCCCGCCGGACGATTCCGGTAGCCGGGGTGATCCCGCTCGATGCCATCGAACAGGCCCCCGCCATCAAGCGCGGCGAGCTCGTGACCGTGGTTGCCAGCCTGCCGGGGATGGAGGTCCGCTCCAGCGGGGTGGCCTTGGGCGATGCCCGCCCCGGCGAGGCGGTGCGGATTCGTCATTCGACCTCTTCTAAAGTCATTCAGGCCCGGGCCGATACTCCGGGTGTGGTGAGGGTCGATAGGTAGCGGAATCGCTCCCGGGAAATATTTTTGCCTTGAGGGCTAAAGTTTTTCCGTGAGCTGCCGTTAAAGTCAATGAGCAGAACATGAGAGTGATGCCATGAACATGAAAATCAACGGCGTTGATGTACGCCCGACCACCGGATCAGCTTCGGTGGCCCCTTCCCGTGCCAAGGCCAGCGAAGCTGGCGTGCAAGGTAACGGCAACGGTCCGCGCGAGTTCGAAGTCTCGCAGACCGCCCGCCAGCTTGCCGATCTCGAAAGACGGGTGGCGCTGTCGAGCGGAATCAACGAAGCCAAGGTCGAAGCGATTCGTCTCGCCATCGAACGCGGCGAATATCAGATCGACACCAAAAAAAGATCGCCGATCAGCTGATGAAGCTCGATTGGGAGATCGGCAAGGCGTCGGGTCGAATCTAAAGACGCAACGCTGATCACGAGACGATCACGACTCGCGCCGAGATCAAGCAGACGCTATCACGCCTCCTCGATGAGGAGCGTCGACTGCTGCTGCAACTCGAATCGCTACTCGATACCGAGAAGGCGATCTTGCTGCGTGACGAATCGCCAGAGCAGCTCGAATCAGCCTGCCGCATGCGGCAGGACTGCATGGTCGCGCTGATGCGCCTGCAAGATGAACGACAAAACTTGCTGCGTCTGACGGGCTTTTCGAGTGATAACGCAGGGCTCGCGGGCCTCATCAAGGTTTGTGACCCCGAACGCGCGCTTCCCCCGCGCTGGGCGGAATGCGCCGAACTCGCCCGCCGATGCCGTGACCTCAATGACCATAACGGGGCTCTGGTCGCCTCACGCATGCGGCGCATCCAAGGCATGCTCGAGGTCATCACCGGTAATCGCGGCGAGAAAATGACTTACGGCCGTCACGCCCAACAGGGCTTTGGCAGCCGCGGACGCGTTCTGGTCACCGAAGCCTGAGTTTCTCCCAAAGACCTGAGCGTCTTCCAAAGAAAAGGGCCGCTGATGCGGCCCTTTTTGCTCCCTGAGCTTGAACGCCTGCGGCCTTAGCGACGACGGCGCTTTTTCTTGTGCTTGTGCTCGACAGCACCGTCACCATGGTGGTGCGGCATGTCGCCATGGGCGTGACCATGGTCGTACTCGAAGTCGACCGGGTGATTGTGCCCGTGCGTGTTGATCCATTTATAAAGATCGGGCTTCCACTGCAGCATTCGATTAGCCGCGCGATCGCGGTTTTCTTCGATGTTGGTCCACGGGTTGAAGTGGAAGTGGTTGTAGAGCTGGGTGTCGGTGCGACCAATACCCAGAATACCGAGCTTCGAGGCAAAGGCACCGTGATTGATGTACGGCGGACGCCAAAAATATCCGCCGGTCGGCAGATCGCCGAACTGCATCATCCAGGAGGTTCCCCAGATGTGGTAGGCCTCTTCGCAACAGTCGTGGTAGGAGATGTTGTCCTGCCAGAAGTTGGGCGTCATGCAATAAAGGAAGGTGAATCCTTGCGTGCGCGGGTCGAAGCGCAAAACCTTGACCATGCAGCCCGGCGCCGTAGCCGGGAAGAAATTGGTCGAGGTCCACTGCATGTCGTCGTATGAATTGACGGCCGCGAAGCGATCGCGCTCGGCGCTCTTGTGGTCGCTGGTCGACTCGACAAACGAGGGTTCGCCGTAGTTATAGAAAATGAGACCGGTCGCGCCACGCGGCGAGGTCAGCTCTTCGATCGCGACTCCCGCCGGGACGAAGAAATAGCTGCCGGGGCCCCAGATTTTTTCGCCAACCTTGATGTAGCCCGACATGATGAAGAGTTCGTACTCGGTGTAGCTCATGCCCGGCGGCTGGCGGTAACCCGGCTCGAAGAGACAGGTCATGGTGCAGGCGCCGTCGTCGGTGTCGAGCGACAGCATCTTGTAATGCATACCCTTCGGGAATCCCGGCAGGGTCATTTTCTTGAACGGAACGTCGCGGTCGACGAAGGGTTCGATATGCGGTCTAGCCATGGTGCTTAACTCCCGGAGCGTCGATCAGAACACAACCTTGAACTTGCGCTTCGGCTTCACCGGAATCTCTTCCGGCGCGACCTTACGCATCTGGTTGTAGTGAACATGAACGCCGCGCGTCTGGATGCGGTACAAAAAGTCGGCGATCCATTTGTCGCGCTTCGGCGTCAGGGCGTCTTGCTCAGCGAGGATCTTGCGATAGCGTCGCTTTTGCTCGGTCTCTTCCTGGCGCAGCCACTTTTCGACCTCTTTGCTGCGCTTGTGCTGGATGAACTTCATCGTGCTTCCTCCACGGAGCCCAAGCGGGCTCGTCCTTGCAACACTATACGCCCGCCGCGGGATTTGGGTGCATACCCCGCCCCGGCATCATCGGCGACTGTCCACCCTGCGATTTTTTCGCCCGCCCTGCATGAGCTGACTGCGTCCGAACAAAGCCTCGCGGGCCTTGGCATCGGGGTTGCCGATTTTCTCGTCCCGGGCAAGTACTGCGAGCCCCCGCTGCACCGCCGGACGCTGCTCGATGTGCTGATACCAGCGTTCTACGTTAGGAAAATCGCCAAGCTCGATCCGATGCAGCCAGCGCACCCGTACCCAGGGCCAGGTCGCGATATCGGCGATCGAATATCGCCCCGCCAGAAATTCCTGTTTACCCAGTTGTCGATCCATCACACCATAAAGCCGCAGGGTCTCGTTGCGATAGCGATCGATGGCGTAGCGAATCTTGCGCGGGGCGTATCCCAGAAAATGCCCGCACTGCCCGAACATCGGGCCGACATTGGCGACCTGAAAGGTAAGCCACTGAATGACCTGATAGCGCTGACGTCGCGATCGCGGCATGAACTTCCCGCTCTTTTCGGCGAGGTACTGCAGGATCGCCCCGGACTCGAACAGGGCCATGGACTCAGCGCCCGGGCCATCGTGATCAACGATAGCCGGAATCTTGTTGTTCGGATTGATGCGCAAAAACGCCGGCCGAAACTGTTCGCCGCGCAGCATGTTGACGGCCTTGACCCGGTACTCGAGTCCGCACTCCTCGAGCATGATGGGAATCTTGTGGCCATTTGGCGTGGGCCAGAAATAAAGATCAATCACCGCATTCTCCCGTCAGCGAGCAACGCTGCGTACACTGCCGACTTCGAAGGGGAAAGGGAATGACTCCATGCTGACGGCCATCCTCATGGTCACCCTCGTGGTGCCAAATCTTGCCGATGCCGAACGAGCCTATGCAGAGTGGCTGGGGTTCCGGGTGAGCGAGCGTGGCTCGATCTCGCCGGAACTTGCCGCAAGCTGGGGCGCACCGCTCGCTGCGGGCAGCCCCTATGTGCTGCTCAAAAGTGCGAGCGATTCGGAAGTGTATCTGCGCGTCATCGAAAGACCGCCGACCCCGGGCTATGCCGCCATGCGCACCCACGGCTGGAACTCCAATGAAATATTGGTCGAGGACCCGGCCGCTCTCGAACAACGTTTTCGCGCTGCGGACTCCCCCTTTCGCGTCATTGGGCCGACCGCCCCGCTCGGCTCCAATTCCAAAGTGATCGCGATGCAGGCGCTAGGCCCGGCCGAGGAGCTCAACTATTTCACGCGGATTCCGCCCGAAGGTGGCACCTTCATCAAAACCCCGGCCAAGGCTTTTGTCGACCGCAGCTTCATCGTGGTGCTCGGCGGGCCATCGATGGATGCAATGAGGGCCTTCTACCGCGACGCGCTCGGACAAACCGTCACCGAGCCCTATTCTTCGGCGGTGAGTGTTTTGCAAGCCGCTCTCAACCTGCCCGCCGATGGAAAAATCCGGATTGCCCTCGCCACGCTCTCCCCCGGATTTTTGATCGAACTCGACGAGTACCCCTCCGTCACCGTGCCCCGTCCGCAGCGCGAAGGCGACCTGCCGCCCGGAATGGCGATGGTGAGTTTCACGGCCAAGACATCTCTGGCCGACAAATCTTTGGGGGCGGCTCGCCCGCGCCCCGAGGCGCCCTACTTCGGTCGCAAGGTCGCGCTGCTGCGCGGCGCGGCGGGCGAATGGCTGGAGATCGTCGCGGACCGCGGGCCTGAATAGGCCCCAGTGCGTGGGCTCTAGGGGATAGGCCCCATTGAATAGGCCCCTCAGCGAACAGACAGGTAGCGGTTGAGGTGCAGGCCTCGCGGGTTATCTACCCAACCACTGACGCGCGGTGACACTAGACGTCGGCTCACATAAACGTGAATCGGCGCCACGGGTTGCTCGCGCATCGCGAGTGCCTCGGCCTTTTGCAGAAACACGGCACGTGCTGCGAGATCTGCCGTGTTGTCGGCTTGGTCGAGCAGGCGTTTGTATTCGGCATTATCGAAACCCGAAATGTTGAGCGCCGGCGCGCGGCCATCGAGCAGCCTGAGGAACGACAGCGCATCGCGATCTTCGCCGTACCACGCGCCACGCGCGACATCGAAGTCGCCCTGCGCCAACGCCTGCTGGTGTGCCTTCATTTCACTGCCGATCAGCTCGACCCGCACGCCGAGGGGCTGCCACATCGAACTGACCGCGAGCGCAATCTTGCGCTGCGTATCCGAATTGTTGACCCGAAAGCGCAAACTGAGTGGCCGCGAAGGACCGTAACCTGCGGCGGTGAGTAGCCGCCGCGCTTCGGCCAAGCGTTGCGCCTTGTCCATTTTTTCGAAGTCGGCGCAGCCGTGCTCAGGGTAATTGAGCACACCCAAGGGCACGACGCAGTAAGCGGGCGGTTCGCCTGCTCGCGTGATACGCGCGACGATGAGTTCGCGATCGATCACCATGGAGAGCGCGCGCCGTACACGGGTATCGGCCGTCGCACCGCGACGCGTATTGAAAGCGAGATATTCGAGCCCAAGCTGCGTCACCAAACGCAACTGCGAACCGAAGTTGCGTTTGATGTCGTCGATTTGATCGGAAGGCAGAGTGACCGCCACATCGAGTTCGCCCGCCCGGTAGCGCACCACGGCGTTCTTCGGGTCCTCGATCGGCACATGATGGATCGCATCGAGACGTACCGTCGAAGCCTCATGAAACCGCGGATTACGCTGTAGCCGCACGTGACTGCCCGGTCGCCACTCACCAAAAACAAACGCCCCGTTCGACACAATGTGCTCCGGGCGCGTCCACTGCCGTCCGTATTTTTCGACCACATGCCGCGGCACCGGGAACGCACGGTGCACCAAAAGATCTAGCAGATAGGGCGCAGGATGCTGGAGTTCGATAATGACCGTGCGCGGATCCGGCGCTTTGACGCCGAGCGCCTCGACCGGCGATTTACCTTGGTTGACCGCTCGGCCATTGCGAATGACATACAGCAACGCCACTGCAGGCGAGACGGTTTTAGGGTCGAAAATTCTTTGCAATGACCAAAGAAAATCCGCACTCGTGATGGCTTTGCCATCAGACCACTGCAGGTTCGAGCGCAGCCGAAAAGTGTAGGTACGTCCGTCCGGCGAGACCGTCCAAGACTCCGCCTGCCCCGCCACCACGTTCGCTTTGGCATCGAGTGTTGTCAGACCCTGAAACAAATCTTGCGCCAGGTTGCCGTCTTGCCCGTACGTCCAGAGCTGCGGATCGAGGGTCTGCGGCTCGCCGGTCGAAGATCGACGAACCAGATTTTCGCTGATGGCGACCGTACCCGCCGTCAGGCCGATCAACAAAAACAACAGAGCCCGGATTTTTGCCGCTCGATGGCTCATGGCCAAGCGTCAGTCGCGGGCGTCGATGTGTTCGTACTCGACGAGTTCATAGCGCGTCATCATGTAACCCTTGACCATGGCGAGCAAGCACACTCGATCGCCATCGGCCGTGCACCAAAGATCATAAGGCGGGTGCCGACCCGGCTCGTTGCGGGTTTCACCACTGCCGTCGTCGGTGGTTTCGGCATAGCGATAATGCAGCGCGTCAAAAGTGCCCGCCTTGACGGTAAGTCGCTCGCGACCGATGAAGGCCAGTTGCACAGGCTTCTCGAACCGCATGAGCATCGGACCACTCGCGCCGCGATGATCGAGCGAACACATCAGGAGATTGTCGTACTCACCGCGAAAAGGCAGTGCGCCCGCCTCTGCCTCGCGCAAATCCAGCATGCTCGTGAGCCAAGCATCGGCCTGAATGGGATGAGTGCCAAAACCCTGCAAGCGTCGCGACAGCGGCCAGCGCTGCGAAACACGACCTTCGGTCGCGGTGTAGCCCTCGCATTCGGCCAAGGTGTCGCCGAAACGAAACCAACTTGAGCCCATGAAACGATCGCCGACCGAGATCCGCACGAAGGCGTCTTCTGGCGTCCAGTCCGTGCGCAGGCTCAGCGTGACATCGCGCATGACGTTCGGTGCATCGTCGATTTCGGTGTAGGCGCGCAGCGTGCGGCGCCCGTCCGCTGCGACGCTGAGGGTGAAGTATTCCCGACCGCGCTCTATCCCCTCGCGTCCCGCGTGATCGCTGGTGTAGTGCAACTTGCCGCGAATACGACGATGCGGAATCGGCATGATCAGCGCGCCCCTTTAATCCAAACGAGTCAGCGGTTCGCGAAAGAGTTTTTTACGCGACAGCGGCTTGTACCAAGTCGCGAGCGCCGGGCGGTTGGCAAGCGGGTCAAAGGTCGCGTCCAAGCCGATAGCCGCCTGCCCCACCTGCGCCATTTTCAGGCGCACAAACTGCAGCGCGCCCACGGTGCGCATCTGCCCGATATCGAGACGGCCGTAACCCGGCACATCGCGCTCCATCTGATCGAGCATGGCGATGATCTTTGCCATGCAGCGCTCGATATAGTCGGCTCGCTGCTGATCTTTCGGCCGCCAGGACTCGATGATGAGCAACACGAATGTATCGAAAAGCCCATCTGCCATCCAACCCTGACGCAGCGTCGTCCAGCGCTGCGGTCCTTTCGCCGGGAACAAGCGCCGCCGCCGATGCAGCGAATCGAGGTATTCATAAATCACGGGACCGCCCGCGAGATACTCGCCGGAGTCGAGCAACAGCGTCGGCACCTTGCCGAGCGGGTTGATCCCGACCAGCGGGTTAAGGGCTTCGAAGGGCTTGGTCGCCACGGGCTCGACGGCCTCGCGCAAACCTGCGTAATTGAGCACGGCCTCGACGGTGTGAACGTAACCTTTGATCGGCGTGTAGAGCAGCTTCATGGTCGCGGCGTCATGTTGTCAGGCGTCATCCCTTGAGGCGTCATCCCGTGAGGCATGGTTAACAGAAAAAAGGCCGCGACTCTCGCCGCGACCTTTTTTATTTTGAGTTTGTATCTCGAGTAATCTTAGAACTTGATCGATGCACGGATGCCGAACTGCCGCGGCATGTTCGGGGTCACCGCTACGCCCTGGAAGCTCGTCAGCTGACCCAAGCCCGGCGCCGAATCGAAATCCGTCCAACGCGCACAGGCCGCCCAGCTGTCATCATCGAAGGCATTTTTGAGGAATGCCTCAACGCGCAGCCCGTCTTTCTCACCGCCCGCACGCAGGTTGGTGGTGGAGTAAGACTTGCAGTACGCGAGATTGCTTTCATCGACGAAGGTCTTGCCGACGTAGCTGATGTCGCCATTGACGAACCAGCTCCAGTCCGAGCCCGCGATGGCCGCGGTGTAGCCCGAAGCGATGCTGCCCGACCACTCGGGGAAGCGCGCGTTGGCGTTGCCCTTCATCTGCGTGAAGCCCGCAATCGGCTGCACGAAGTTGAAGATGAAGTCGTCGTACTCGGACTTCGCCCAGGTGAGCGTGCCGCGCAGATCCCAACCCTCGGACAGAATCACCGAGCCTTCGAACTCGACGCCGGTCAGCGTGGAATCACCCGGGACGTTGGCGTTGCGCGTATTGAAGAACGGCTGACCCGCCGATGGGCCCGTGGCGATGACCGCCGGCAGACCGGTCGGGCCACTCGCGCAACCGTTCGATGCCGTGGCACCCGGCACGCCGCCGTGAGCGAACGAACCGCAGTCTTCTTGAATGACGAACGCGGAACGACCCTTCTGGTTCTCCCACTTGCCCCAGTACACGGCCACGCTGGTCTGCGCGCGACGGTCGAGCCACTGCTGCTTCCAGCCGAGTTCGTACATGTCGAGCTTGTCACCTTCAACAACGCCGGCGAT
>Ga0194119_10010673_pt1 | contig 12049 bp, 8 predicted proteins | sample TA2MahC100mmetaG_FD_148620 | JGI IMG/M metagenome (GOLD analysis project Ga0194119, IMG submission 148620) | Freshwater microbial communities from Lake Tanganyika, Tanzania - TA2015018 Mahale Deep Cast 100m | ecosystem: Environmental > Aquatic > Freshwater > Lake | place: Tanzania: Lake... | reverse complement strand
GTCAGCACTCGCCCAGTCCAGCCCAGTGCTCCGTCCGCATGTGGAGTGGCTCATCGCACACATGCCCGAAGCCGACCTGCGTTCGGTGAAGGGGGGTTTCCTTGCCCATGATGCCCAGCAGGCGTTCAGTGCATGGCAGTCAGCACCGTGGCATGCAGAGGTCAGCGACGAACTCTTCCGCGACGCGATCCTGCCCTACGCGAGCGTGGATGAGACGCGCGAGGCGTGGCGGGAGCGGCTGCGTTCGATCGCGCTGCCGCTCGTCGGCGATCGCACCTCCCTTGCCGCTGCAGCGACCGCGGTGAATCGCGGACTCTGGCCGGTCGTCAAGGTGCAGTACTCGACCAAGCGCCGCAAGGCGAACCAGAGCCCAGCCGAATCGATGGAGACCGGCCTCGCGTCCTGCACCGGGCTCAGCATCCTGCTCGTCGATGCGTGCCGGAGCGTTGGAATCCCCGCGCGTTTCGTGGGCGTGCCGATGTGGATGGATGGCTCGGGCAACCACTCGTGGGTCGAGATCTGGGATGGCAGCGCGTGGCGCTTCACCGGCGCGGCTGAGGCGACCGGCGAGTCGCTCGATCAAGGCTGGTTCACGGCGCGCGCGGCCGAACAGCGCAGCGACGATCCCAAGCATGGCATCTACGCCGTGACCTGGCAGGATTCGCCGCTCGCGTTCCCGATGGTCTGGAACGCGGCGGGCCCGGTCTCGCGTGCGCGGGATGTGACGGATCGCTACCGCTCGCTGGGCACGGCCGTTCCGGCGGGGCAGGTGCGCGTCTATGTGAGCGTGGTCCGCAGCGCGCAGCGCACGGCCGAGCCGGTCGTCGTCAGCGATTCCATGGGGCGCGAGTTGGGCCGCGGCACCACCAAGGACGAGCGTTTCGATGCCAACGATCACTTCTCGGTGCTGGTTCCGGAAGGCGCCGCGGTGCTCGTCTCGGTCAATGGCGGCGAGGCCACGATGTCGATGACGGCAGCGAAGGACCCGACGATGGCGCGTTTCGTGCTCAAGCCTGCGGGCCTGCCTGCCCCCGGTGCGCTCGGCGACGAATCCAAGCGCTCCGCCAAGGGGCCTGCCGGCAAGGCCGTGACCAAGGCCGCGGCGGAGAAGCTCGAGCGTTCGCTGTGGAGCGCGTATGCCTCGAAGAACACGAAGGCTGCGAAGGCGGAACTCGAGTCCGGTGCGATCACGGCCGATGGCGTCACGATGCCGATCTGGTTTGCGATCCACGGCGAGAAGCCAGAGGGTGGCCGAAGCCTGTGGATCAGCATGCATGGCGGCGGTGGCGCGCCCAAGGAAGTCAACGACCAGCAGTGGGAGAACCAGAAGCGTCTCTACGACATGCCGGACAAGGGCTTCGTCGCGGGCGAGGGTGTCTATGTGGCACCGCGCGCACCGACCGACACCTGGAACCTCTGGCACCAAGGCCACATCGATGCGCTCTTCGCGAAGCTCATCCGCGACATGATCCTGGTGCACGATGTGGATCCTGATCGCGTCTACATCACTGGCTACAGCGCCGGCGGCGACGGCACCTACCAGCTTGCCCCGCGCATGGCCGACTGGCTCGCCGGTGCGGGCATGATGGCCGGCCATCCCAACGAGACCCAGCCCGATGGCCTGCGCAACCTGGCCTTCACGCTGCACACGGGCGGTAACGACGGCAACTTCAACCGCAACGGCATCGCCCGCGAGTGGTCCACGCGCCTCGATGACCTTGCTGCGAAGGATCCGGGCGGCTATCCGCACTTCGTCAAGGTGCATGAGGGCAAGGGCCATTGGATGGACCGTGCCGATGCCGAGGGCATCGTCTGGATGGCCAAGCACACGCGTGTGGAGCGCCCGACGAAGATCGTCTGGCTGCAGGACGATGTCACGCATGACCGGTTCTACTGGCTGAAGGTCAAGGCGCCCAAGGCCGGCAGCCGGGTGGTCGCGAGCCGCGCTGGCAATGCGATCACGATCGAGTCCTGGCGCGACCTTGATGAACTCACGATCCGGCTCGATGACGGCATGGTCGATCTCGACCAACCGGTCATCGTGCGCACGCCCACGGCTGTCCTCCACGACGGCCCCGTCACGCGCAGTCGCAAGGTCATGGAGGTCACACTCGCCGAGCGCGGCGATCCCAAGGGCATCTACTCGGCCGAACTCACCGTCACGCTTCCTGCGATGTCGTCGGAACCAACTCCCACAGGCGACGCCGCACCCGTCACGGCACCCTGAGTCGGTGTTGGCCGCGGAATCGGTCACCTCGCCTCCCCGGAGGACCGGTGCCACCGCACCCGGCCAGCGCGGCATGTCCGGACGCTGATCGACAGTTCCTGACCTGTCGCAGCGTTTTCCCGGTCGGCGCGTGCGCGGTGCTGGCCTACACTTGTTTGTCCTCCAAGGAGACCAGCTCGTGAACCCAGCCATCATGCCCGACGCCGCTGCATCGACCGCCACCTTCACCGCCGCAGAGAAGGCGAAGCTCGAGGCGGATGTCGAGGCCTACTGCCAGGAGATCCGGCCGATCGAGGAGATCGCGTACCTCGAGCGCCGCTTCAATCCTGCCATTGGCGACCTCGCGAAGAAGCACAACCTGCTCGGCATGAGCATGCCCAAGCAGTACGGCGGCCGCGGCGCCGACAGCCTGACCTACACACGCGCGCTCGTGCGCATCAACAAGGAAGGCACCGGCGTCCGGACCTTCTTCAGCGGCCACTGCTCGATCGGCCAGTTCCCGATCCTGAAGTACGGCACCGACGAGCAGAAGCAGCGCTACCTGCCCAAGTCCTGCCGCGGCGAGTGCACGCTGGCGTTCGGCCTCACCGAGCCCGAGGCCGGATCGAACCCGCTGGAAGGCACCTGCACCTACCGCCGTGAGGGCGACAAGATCATCATGAACGGGGTCAAGTACCTGATCTCGAACGGCTCGGTCGCCGACGCGGTCATCGTCTTCGCGTTCCCCGAGGGCGCGACGGGTGCCGACCGCCGCATGAGCGCGATCATCGTCGACACGGCCGGCGACACCTTCGAGAAGGAGCAGCTGCACTCGAAGCCCGGCATGTACACCAGCGACACCGCCATGTTCCAGATGAACGACCACCCGGTCGACGGCCGCAACATGCTCGGCAAGGAGGGCGAGGGCTTCCGCATCGCCATGCACACGCTCGTCTCGGGCCGCCTGAGCGTGGCCGCGGGCTGCCTGGGAACGATCGAGGACCTGCTCGATGAATGCGTGCGCTACTGCAAGGAGCGTCACCAGCACGGCAAGGAGATCGGCAAGCACCAGCTTGTGCAGGACCACCTGGCCCGCATCGAGATCATGCGTGCGACCTCGGATGCCGTGGTCGAACGCGCTGCGATCGCCAAGCAGGTCAGCGACGAGAACCCCGGCAACAAGGAACTCCTCGCGAAGGCCGACCTCCTCGTGGCGCAGGCCAAGTACTGGGCGAGCAACGCCGCCTGGGAAGCCGCCGACCGCGCCGTGCAGATCTTCGGCGGTCGCGGCTGGAGCGAGCTCTACCGCCCGTTCCGCCACCTGCAGGATGTGCGCGTGTGCCGCATCTATGAAGGCACCGACGAGATCATGAAGCTCAAGTTCGGCGCTGCGCTGCTCGGCAAGGACTTCGAAGCCTTCAAGTGATCATCGTCGGGCGCTCGGCCGATGACCAAGCCACTCCACGCGGGCCCCGGATTCCGGGGCCCGTTGTTCTTCCGGCACGCGTCTGACTCACGGCTCGCACGAACCGAAGGCCGTGAGCATCAGGCCGAGGTCAGCACCGTCCGTGATGCCGTCGCCGTTGAGGTCACCCAGCGGCGTGAGCTCCCAGGCACCGATCAACAGACCCAGATCTGCGCCATTGACCTGGCCATCGCCGGTCAAATCAGCGGGGCAGGTGGGGACAGGTGCGCTTCCCATGATCGAGGCGCCGTCGCTGTGCGCGACGACGGTGAGTGCGCCAGCGATCGCCACCCCAGTGGGTGCGCGCGAGAGTGTGGGCGATGGCCCCATGCGCCAAGCGCTGCCATCGCTCACGAAGGTCTGCAGGCGCTGCGAACTTGGCAGTGCGATCATGTCGGATCCCGCGGCGATCCAGCTGGCGGTGGATGGACCGGTCAGGGCCTCGCGCCAGATGCCGTCGGCAGTCGGGCTCCACGCGGCGAGCGATGAGCCCGGGAACGCCAGGACATCGGCGTCCATCGCGAAGTCCAGCATGGTGGTGGGAGCCGGCAGCACGGTGGTCTCGGTCCACACCGAACCAGCGCGCTCGAAGATCGTGACCCATGCCGAGTTGCTGCCGATCGCAAGCCGATCGCCCGAGAGCTGCACGATGCGGCCGATCCGGCCGTTGCTGACCGCAGGGTTCTGCACGAGTGTGGCTTCGCTCGTCCAGGTGCCGTTGACCAGTCGCAGCACATTCACCCGGCCGGCGTTGAACACCGTACCGGTCGAACCGCCCGCAGCATTGGGTTCGCCGATCGCCAGCGTGTCGCCGCGGAGCGCGAGCGTGCTGCGGCGTGACTGTGTGCCCAACGCCGGCACGAGGTCGATGACCTGCTCGGCGTTCCAGATGCCGCCTGATCGCACGAAGGTGACGACATCCTCGCCGTCCACCGTGCGTGTGGCGATGCGCTGGCCATCGGCGGCGACGGCCAGGCCGACTTGGCGGCCATCAGGCGAAACAAGCGTGGTCTCGAGGTACCAGACACCGTTGACTGAGCGGTACACATCGACGCCGCCGTTGGTGCCGGGGCAGCCGACGGCATAGAAACCATCGCCCACCGCGATGCCGCCGTTGGAGAAGCCACGCGTCGCGATGCTGATCTGGTCGGGGACGAACATGGCCACAGGAGCATCGCCACAGATCGCCGGTGGGCCGGCACCGATCGGTGCAGTGGCCAGGAGCAGATCGCCGCCGCAGGTCACCAGGTGGAACTCTCGGCCAGTGCCGGGTGAGCCCGCGATGGTGCAGGCCGGCAGAGTGCCGCCCCACGATCGCGCGATGCGCCACACAGCATCGGGCGACGGCGTGCCCATGACCTGCAGGGCGACCATCGTCGAAGCGGGAGTGATCGTCATCGCCGGTGCACTGAAGGCAAATGACTCGCTCGGCACCGCATTGAGTTCCACGGTGATCACGTCGTCGGCGTTGTAGCGGGTGATCGAGGTGGTGGATTCGATCGATCCACCGTTGCGCACGATGGTGGTGCCAAGGCCATCCCGACCAAGCGTGATGAGGCCACCAGCGCGCACAGAGCCTCCCGTCACATCCAGGGTTCCGCTCGACAGGGGCAGCGTTGGGCTGCCGACATCAGGGCCACGCTCGGCCACCGTCACTGGGCCACTGGTCGACATGATGCCGGTGAGGGTGAGCGCACCCTGGCCCTGCATGCCAATCACGGCCTGACCGAGGACATCGAGATTGACCGCGTAGAGCGTGCCGCTGGCCGTCGGGTTCTGGCCCAGCACAAGCATGCCGCAGAGGGTCGTCGTGCCCGTTCGCGCCAGGCCGCTGCCGAACTTGCCGATCGTGAAGGTTCCGTCGATCGACACTGGACCTGCAGGGGGGAAGGAGGAGCTTGATGAGATCAACCCCGTCAGCGAGCCGACGCCGGTGCCGAGCGTGCCCAGCTCAAGGTTCCCCGCGGTGAGCGTGGCCGAGCCCGTGTGCTGCAGGCTGCCGGTGCCAGCGACGCCGATCCGCAGCGCACCATCGATCGTGAACGTCGAGAACCCGTTCAGGCGCGCCTCGCCCTGCGCGTTGCTGACCGTGGCCAGGTCGAATGAACTCGCATGGATCGAGATGCCGCTCAGTGTCAACTTGCCGATGTATCCCGGGGTGTCACCGATGACCAGAGCAGGCGAGAACGAGCTCGACCAACCCAGCTCGAGCGGGCCACCCGAGCCGAAGTTGATGGTGCCGTTGCGGACGATGAGCCGAAGTGCACTGCTGCCTGACAGGGGCATCCCGACCGTGGGGGCACCGAGGTTCGAGAAGATCGCCGTCGAGGTCGCGTTCGGTACGCCGGCAGACCATCGCGCCGGGTCGCTCCACGAACCACTTGTGGTCCCGGTCCAGGTGGTGTCAGCGGCGCTGACGATGCCACACGCGACGAGTGCGGTCAGCCATGGGGTGGCACGCGCGGTGTTGCGAGCCATGGTGCCACCTCGGCAAGCAACGATCGATGCGTGACCGTGGCGTTCGCTTGATCCGACAGTGAGGTTGGTCGGTGTGTGATGTCGCATGGTGGTTCACTCACTTGACCGAGAGCAGGTCACGGCCAAGGATTCCCTTCGTCGTGAGCACGGAGTGCGAGGTGTTCGAACCGTCGATTGACAGTTGACCGTAGTAGCCGAAGCTACCGAGCGGCGTGTCGCGGCTCCAGAGTCCATCGAGCCCCCGCTGGATGAGTGAGGCGTCGTCCGCGATCGCATTGGCGTTGGGCAGCAGCCAGACATGACCGTCGTAGAAGAGGGTGGCCGGGGTCGATGCGGCGCTTGCGTTGTACAGACGGTTGGTTGTGGTTCCGAAACTGGTGGCCGGGCCTCCTCCACCTTGGCACCAGTTGTGCTCAAAGGTGAGCGACTTGAGTTCGGGATACGCCGCGCCGAAGAGCGATTGACGCTGCCAGGCATTGGCGTACGAGCTGGGGTTGCGGAAACCGCCTTCTGATGCCGGTCGGAAGACACCCGGATCCCACATTGCCGATGCCGCCATGGCGTAACTGCTCCATTGCGGCAGGCCGGTCACGAAGGTGAACTCACCCGGGTAGTCAAAGTAGCCACGCACCTGCCGGTACAGGTTGCGGTCGTTGGGCGCGAAGTACACCGGGTCATACAGGCGACCATTCAGGTACTGGTGGAACGAGCGCACCGAGAGCAGTCGCCACGAGCCGAAGTAGCCCGTGGTGCCACCGAAGTCCATGGGTTGGTAGATCGCCCAGTTGCCGCAGTTGCCAGGATAGTTGGGTGGGCAGATACCGCCGCCGAGCCAATACCCCCACAGGCCACCGCTCAGGTCCTGCCCCAAGATCACCTGCGGCGGGCACTCCAGCTGCAGGTACTGGCTGCAGTTCCCGTTGGTCAAGCCGAACTCGCTGCGGTGGTTGCACCATTGCAGGCCATTGTTGTCGCCGGCGTAAAGCGCGTGCGCCGTGCCAAGCTGCATCAGGTTCGAGAGCGACACCGCCGTGCCGCTGCCCGAGCGCATGCTGGCCGCCGCAGCGCCGAGCACCGCCACAAGCAGCGTTGCACTGGCTACGCCCACGGCAACATCAGCGATGGTCATGGCACGGCGGAGCCCGCAGTGGGTGATCTTGGTCATGGAACTGGCTCCAAGTCAGGTTGTGGGGCACCCGGAATACATGGATGCATAAAGTGAAGAGATGGCCGGCCGCGCGCGACCGGTGCAGGAACATTGTGACCCGGCCGCCGGGGCGAGTCAAGAACAAATTGCGGGAGTCGAGGGGGCGCTTCAGGCGTCGAACGCGAGCATTCGAGCCACCATCGCGAGGGTCACGAAATTCCACCCCGCGGTAGTTTCAGGGGCCTTGCCCCGCGCGCGCGACCAGCGTCTGCACTCGCTCCATGCCTTTTTGGTGTGCGGCTGGATTGTTGGAATGCTCGCTTCGCCGCCCATTGAGGCAGCCTGCTACGCGGCCATGGTGACAGTTGCGCTCTTGCGCTTCCGTGCGCTCATGGCATTGCGAGAAGATCGGCTGCTGTTTCTGGGCGTGGCATCGTATTCCGCGCTCATGGGCCTGGCGGCTCTCTCGCTGATCTGGGCACCATCGGAGGCGGATGGTCAGTTCCCGTTTCGACTCGCATCCGTCCCTGTGCTTGCGCTCTTCTCAGGCGCCCGGGCCTCGGAGATTCGTCTGGCCTGCTTCATCGGGGGTGGATATCGGGTTGCCATCGGCGCACTTGGATTGGTTGGTACCGAGTTTCCGACGTGGCTCATTCCGAGCCACTCGTCGCATGAAACTCCGGGGCTGCTCGCCTTTGGCGCAGCATCCATCAGCCTCTTCGCGGAGCCCCGATGGTGGTTCCGAGTGCTCCCGGCGGCCAGCCTGGCACTTTGGGCCATGGCAGCAGCCCAGATCCAGTCGGTTGGGACCGTCATCTCCACGTTGCTCGGTGGGGCGATCGGATTGATCGCTGCGTCGCGAAGCATCATCCGTGGCTGTGCAGCACTCGCGGTGGTGGTGCTCGCTCTGGCGAGTCTTGGTGTGCTGTTCAAAGGTTCCCCGCTCTGGATCAAGGCAGGGGGAAAAGTGAAGGCGCTGGTGGATCCGAAGGCGTCATCAAGCGTCGAGCTCTCCGCCGCTGCCATCGATGCTGCGCTCTCCAGGCGACTGACCATCTGGTACTGGACTGGTTCGCGCTTGATGGATGCCCCTGTGCTCGGCCACGGAGCGGGCTCTTGGGAGTTCGAGTTCAAGGCAGCAGTCGCGTCCGGCCAACGTCTCGCTCCATGGGAAGCATCGTCACATCGGGTTGGAGCGCAGTCGCACGCCCACAATCTCTTTGCTCAGACCATGTATGAATTCGGTGCGATCGGGCTGCTTTTGCTCGTGACGTGTCTTGCGACGTGGTCGTCGGCGGTCTGGCGCTCAGCCGATCAGATCACGAGAGCATTCGGCATGACCCTTCTGGCAGCGTTCATCGTGTCGCGCTTCAACGGACAAGGCGATCTGCTGAGTCGAGTGACGATCTTGTTTCTGGGGCTGGCTGCCGGCGTAGCAGGCGCGCAGCGATTCCGTCGGGGCCAAGGACCGCCGGAGATGGCTGCCTCAGCGAACGCGCCATGATGGCGGCAGCAGCGTTGCCGACGACGCAACGACGAGATCCGTATGCAGTTCCTGTCCCTTCGAGTCGTGAAGGCGCAGCAGTTCCTCCATGGAGGTGATTCGTCGCAGATGTCGAACGCCGAGCTTGCTGTCGAAGACTGTGCCGTGATCAAGCAGTCGCTCAAGCAACGTCGGCCCATCGACGGGCGATGCCGCCAAGTATTGCAAGTCGAACTCCAGAATCCCCAGTCGATCCTTGATGGTGTTGAGGCGGGTGAAGCCCCGCATGGCGACGCCTTCGAATCCCTCGATATCGATCTTGAACACAATCGAATCGATACCGTGGCACGAGTGCTGCTCGGCAATCATCGTGTCGAGACGCAAGGAACGCACGGGAACGCGCTGGGAAAGCCGATCAGGAGCTGATGCCACGGCAGACGCGGTCCCGGAAAACGATGGATCGACGTGGAGGATGGTATCCTCGCCATCCGTATCGCTCGCGAGTCCATGGACCAGCCGAATGTGCTCTCGGTCAGGATGCCGAGCCAACGTGGTCTGGATGAGGGGCAAGAGTGCAGGATTCGCCTCGAGCCCCAGGGCTTGCGTCCTGGGGGCTTACCGAACACCAAGCAGGCACTCGCCGTAGTTGGTTCCCACATCGAGCGCAAGATCGGGCTGCACGTGGGCGATCGCGTCGATCCAGAGCCGACGGGCCGTCGAGATCCGTCCGCGAGCCGCACGCCGAGCGATCAGATTCCGAGCACGACGGTCCTTCGGATTGATCTCGAGCGGGACGGGACCGCCAGGAAGGTGGACGGCACGGGGGTAGCGGGTCCCGTATCGAGCCAAGAGGATGAGATCGGCGACGGTCGAGCGGAGTCCCATGCGCGACTGATCCTAGCCAATGGCCTTGCCTTGGCTCACGGTTGAACCAATTCGCGACCCACCCCGCCGCGCCGGAGCGCCAGCGAGCCGAGTTGCCAACGGTTCATGAACTGCCAGAACTTCCTTGAAAGCCATGGTCGATGCCCGTGGCGCCAGGCTTCTTGGCTGCGCTCAAGTCGGGCATCGGGCTCAAGAGACTCGGGATCGCGCAGCGGCCATGCCAACGAACCGGTCGGGTTGTCATCCCATCGGAATCCACGAACGCAGTTCGTGGCTCCGTCACCGCCGCCGATGTGGGAGATCAGGTTCACACGTGGCACCAGGCTGAGTCCGTCGGCCAGAAAGTGGGCCAAGTGATACTGACGTGCCCAGTTTCGTGGGGGGGTTTCTCGAGCAATCTCATCAAAGCGGCGCGACCAGTACTTCGCGCTGACCCCACCGAGTTGCTTCAGCGGGCGATGGCCTGCCCTCTGCCGCCAGTCTGCGATGTCGAATCGATAGAGCTGCCAAGCGCGGCGCCAGCTCGCCCAGCCAATGCAGTCAAAGACACGGCTTGCCGAATATGACGGGCCTGATGGGACCCCGGGACGTGCAAACCGCGAGCCGCGAATGCTCATGATCCGGGGTTGGTCAGCGTAACGCTCGAGCAGCTCGGAACAGAACGGCAGGAAGTCGCGGGCAGGAAGGCAGTCATCCTCCAGAACGATGCCATAAGGCTCGTGCTCGAAGAACCAGTGCAGCGCTCCCGAGACAGCCTTTCCCAGGCCCTGGTTGGTCGTGAGAAACCGGGTCTGCACCGTGCACGGCCAAGGCAGAGCGGTCAACATCTCCCGCACTCGCTTGCACTGCTCCGCGTCGTTCGGGAATCGGGTGTGGTCCCTTGGGCCATCGGCCGCTACGTACATGCGCTCGGGCCGAGACTCCGCAAGCCGGGTGATGACACGCTCAAGCGTTGAGGTTCTATTGAAGCCCAGCAGCAGGACGGGAGCCGAGTGCATGCCGGGAGCCTAGCCCAAGGATCGCCATCCGTTGGCAAAGTGTGTCAGCGCGCCCGTACCATCTGTACGCCGATGACGGTCGACGAAGCCACGTTTCTGCCAGCAAGGGGATTGCCTCGCTGTGGCGCCCATCTTCGCGACTGGCTTGAAGTCCTCAATACGCCCTTCAAGCATGTCCAGGATGCGTTGCGCTTTCCCCGCAGCGAGGGGCGATTCCGGGCGGAGCTGGCCCAGCAGGTCCAACGCTGCGATCCGGTGATCGTCTACTCGTGCACGAAGACAGCGTCCACCTCCGTCGAGCGTGCGCTGGAGCGGCACCCAGGCATCGAGGCCACCAAGGCCCATTTCCTCCAACCGGTGCACTTCTGGCTCGGGCCGCTGACACGGCCGATCGCGCCATCCGGCCTGCTCAAGCACCGATCGATCGCGCAGTGGCCGGTGCGCGAGCACATCCTGCGCGCCACCGAGCCAATCCGCATGGTGTCGCTCGTCCGTGAGCCGATCGCGTTCAACCTTTCGAACTACACCTACTTCGGCCGGGCCTATTGGATGCGCACGTTTTGGCGCAGTGCACCATGGCGCTCCACGGCGTGGTTGATGGAGCACTTCCTGAGCACGTTCCCGCACGAGTCGCCCAGCCTCTGGTGGGAGCACGAATTCAAGGCGACGACCGGTATCGATGTCGCGGTACGTGGCTTCGATGCGGTCAGGGGCTGGCAGCGCTACACCAACGAGCGCTTTGATTGCCTCGTGCTCCGCGCCGATGTTCCGGATGGCGAGAAGGCTCGGGTCCTCAACGAGTGGCTTGGAGTGTCGGGGATCACGGTCGAACGCGAGAATGCCAACGACACCCAGTCTGCACCGGGGGTCTACGAGCGCATGAAGGCCGCCATGTCGGGCCAGAGCGACTACGTGGACCGCATGCTTGCTCTTCCCGCAAGTGGCGTGTTCTTCACGCCCGAGCAGAGGAACGCCATACGCGATCGCTGGTTGCGTGCTGGGCCCGGCTCAACGATGTCGAAGCCGTAACGACCGTCAGCACGGTTCCCTCAGTTCGCCATCGCCTTGCGCAGGGCGGCGAAGCCGTCCTTGATCACCTGGTCGCCGGCGGCGCGAATGATCGTGGTGCCGACCGCGCTCACCAGGCCGCTCATCTTCACGATCGTCGCGGTCCAGGCCATCTGCGTTCCGGTGCCTTCGGGCATGAGCTCCATCTTCGTCTCGACGCTGAACGCCGTACCGATGCCGGTGGCATCCACGCGGATCGTCACGTGCTCGTCAGCGCGCTTCTCGACGAGCGTGAAGGTCATCTTCAAGGTGGTGCGGATGAAGCTGAACCCCGGCTTGACCTGGCAGAGCACGCTGTCAGGGCCGGTGCGAGTGGCAC
>Ga0194119_10010671_pt1 | contig 12051 bp, 10 predicted proteins | sample TA2MahC100mmetaG_FD_148620 | JGI IMG/M metagenome (GOLD analysis project Ga0194119, IMG submission 148620) | Freshwater microbial communities from Lake Tanganyika, Tanzania - TA2015018 Mahale Deep Cast 100m | ecosystem: Environmental > Aquatic > Freshwater > Lake | place: Tanzania: Lake... | reverse complement strand
TTCTGAACATTATAGTTGTACTAGTACCAATTGTAAATTTTTGTGCGGATGTGGATACGTACAACTTTGTAAGGTCGGATTCGGAGCCGTATTGTTTTACATAAACGCTCCGGAGAAAAAAAATCAGACGTTTCCATCGGCTACGGATCCGTCATCACTAGTAACATTTATACATTCATAGTAAAGATATTTTTAGTATTGTTTTTTGGAGGAAACAGACTAAAGGTTTAATAAAATTTTATGGCAAAAATTAAGAAAGAATTAAAAATTTTTCTGAGTCATTTTTTTTATTCAGTTTTTAAGAATAAAAGGACATCTTTAGCTTTTCGCCTTAAATATTACATTTTTGGAAATAAAAAAAGGAGTTATAAAACATCAATTATTTTCGTTACATTACGAGTACACAAACAGTTTAATTAAAAAAATCCACATTTTTTCATACTTTAATATTTCGCAAACAATAAACTACCAAAAATTTTCCAATTCGGTTTTCGAAAGGGAAACGATATCCTTGTTGTTTTTCAAATAATCTTCAACTATAAGGTCAAATATACACCTTCGCTTCATTTCGACATCACCCTTGTTTATGATAAATTTCACTTTCGTTAAAGATTGGTTCTGAAAGATGTGACCTAACAACTGTTCGGTAAATAATATGCAATACAAACCACAATCGTTGACATTTCTTTGCTGTGGGACATTTCGGGGAACAATTATTTTTTTGGTAAAGCAATTGAATTTCTCTAAATAATTTTTAAACGATTTAACAACTTCGTTTGTTTTTGTCACTGTCCCATGAAGGCTATTATATATTGTCGTTTTCTCATGATCTTTTTCATAGCAAATAACGCAGAAATGTTTCTCAATTAATGAGGGCCAAATAACAAAGTCTCTTAGAGTCCTCTGCTTCTTATCGTGCTGTGGCAAAAATACGCTTGGTAATATTGTACACTTTTCCATTAATGTGGGGAAAAAATTTTTTAATGTGACGGACACAGTATAATCAACAATGCTATTCGTTAACCAAGATTCTCCAGAAGTATCCCTTGTTCGTGGTCGAAGTCGCCGCAGGTCCTTCATATAAAGAATTTTTTCTTGAGTAATCAAGTATTTTCGACAAATTTATATAATTATTTCAAATATCAAAAAATAATTAAGTTTTATAAATTTCAACAAGTTTTAAGTATTGCGTAACAGGTTAATTTTTTATTACCGGTATTTCATCTTCTGGTATAAATAGTACAATAGACACGTGCGGATTAAGATTCTTATTATGACAGTGAAAATTACCTAACAGGAGGTTCAATAAAAACAGTGTTGCGGATCAAGAGTAGTTTTCATTTGGATCCGGATAAGAATTCATGGATCCAATACAACTCTCCATTGGATACACGACGACCACCACCATGCGACAACTAACACATCCACCACCACAACCACCACAACCACTAAGACTACCGGTTCCACTACGATGACCACCACCACAACTATAAAAGATACAATTTTCTCTGTTTTTCAACACCTGGATCAAAATCCGGATCAACATCTTCAATACGGATCCGGATCCGGATCCAGGACGCCTCCTATAATATGGATCCATGCGGATCCGGATCCGGATCCGCAACACTGTTTAAAAATATAGTTATATACCAAAAAAGATGGTGACATTATTCTTTCAATAACAAAACTTCGTTGGAAAATTTTCAAATAAGCATCGTTAATATAAGTAACTAAATAATAAAAAAATCCTTTCCTGCTGTTCTATGAAATAACTGTCGCCGCTCTGCAGTTTTCCATACAGGAGACATTTATCGGCTCCTTCCTGTTTCGTATCTTCGTCGTCTACTTCTCTTGTATCTGTACATACTTCATCCTGCAATATTTTTATATTTTAATAAAAAAAAACAAAAAAAAAAATTACAAATAATTTGTTACTCTGATGAGGAAAAAGGGTTAAAGGATATTTTAATATATTTTTTCGTAATAATCATTATTTTAATTTTGGACTATAAAGTTAATATATTTTCTGGTATTTTGGATTTTATAACACTTTTTATTATAAGTTACTTAAATGTTACATATACGAACCTACTATATAGGGTTTACATTTTACTAGGAAATATTTAGGGAAAAGTTTTGTTTAATACAATGATATTTTCTTAACAAAATATGGTTTGAGGATTCAACTTGTCAAACAGTTACATCACACCATTATTTCTCAAATCAAAATAATTAAAGGGTTAAATTTATTCTCAAAAGTATACCATGGAAGATAATGGAAAGAATATACCTTTTTAATATTGGTACATTTCTTTAGTTTACTAAAATAATAAGTTTTCGGTACTCTTTAACAATTTATTCTGCGTTTTCTGAAGGTCCTATTAGTTTTTTCGTCCTATTAATAGTAAATAAGATTAAAAAATTTATTAAAATCCATTTCAAATATATTATTATCAGGAAATTTTGTTACTTACTTTAAGTAAGTACAGGTTAAAATTTTACCTTTTTCTGTTCGGAGTTTCCAGATGTACCACTACCGGGGCTTGAAGCATCATTAACATCATCATTCTAAATAGAAAACTCATTATTAGCAAACATTATAAGAATGACATCATATAAGATTCACAATGAAGAAAAGTTTACAAATATTCTTCATAAGAATTCATTACATTAAAATAAGGTACAAAAACAAAATCATTTTTTTCTCATCATTAATGTAGGTTAAACAAACAGTATCACGCGATTTTGGAAAGCTCCTGATTGTTGAATCAAATAAAGTGCACTTTAGTAATTTTGATGGATATGTGTTACTTTATTTTTAATTCTAATCTCGGTTTAATCTAAAAAATACAAACGATATACGATCAGGTAATTCTTTTTAACTTTTGCGCAAAAATGAATCTTTGATCATGGGGAGCAAAATAGAGAACCAGGAAATGTTCCAAGTTGGAGGTTTCATTCCATAGTTAATTAAATTCCCCCTACAAGCTCTGCACAACGCCAATTTCCGTAGATCAACCACTGGCGGTTAACACGGCAATATCATTGACTGGAGATGGAACTCTAACAAATATTTACTTGCCGTCTGGCGCCAAACGCCGGAGAGGGGAATGATTGACCACGTGGGCAGTTTTGGAGCGATTTACTTGTTGGGGAGGGCGCCAATTGCCGGGGAATGACTGACCACGTGGTCAGTTTAGCGTTGATTTGATATAATAGAGATCAATCAATTGCTGGGGAGCGTAAAACCAATGACAGAGCTTGTAGGGATAACACCAAAGTGGTGCACATGCGTGTGCTGGTGTTCCCCTCCACCTCTCGCTGTGACAGCGAGGTGTAAAACTGGGGGGAGGGGGGGGGGATAACTGGCAAGTTGCCTGGTAATATTTGCCGAGAGACTGTTATCAGCTGTGCGGTGACTTATCAATCACCGTCAGCAAAGTCTCGTAGGAACACTAATGATAAAAAGATCTACCGGCTTTAGATACTTTTTCAAAACTTTCGATATGGAAACGCGACAAAATTAAAAAAAATACATAAACACATTATTTACAAATTTTTTTTTTCCTATTTCAAACATCAGTAACCCAAACTTCTCGTGAGACTGTCCCTTTCATTATGTACCAGGTACCGGTAATATTTAAAATGCAAGAAGTTCGCATCCAAACACTAACAGAATATATATAGTCAACTGTCCGATGTATACCTGGCTTGGGGTACAGTTCAAAAAAGTTCCGGCTACCTCCGTCTCGGCCATCTTAAAAAATAAAAAATAACATAATAATTTTTGTATGAAACAGAAATAAATTAATGGGAAAAGGGAAGGTAAACTTTAATAAATTTATGATATTATAGCAACAATATCGGCAATGGTTTAAAATATTTTCTATATACTAGGTTAAAATTAAAAAATTAAATCTTACAAATTATTTAAAACAAGCTTGTTGTAACTTTTAGTACCTCAACTGGTGAATCTTTGCCTTCCACGCTGAGTAACATCCCGAAATTGTTCTCCATGAAATCAGAACAGTCGGAGTCCAAACCATCTTCATCATCGCTGTTATCTAAAATTTTTTTATAATGTTTACACATTTTAAATGTAGTTTAGTAAAGGTTTTACAAATAATATTTTCATTTACCTGTCAGTGGGCAAACTCCACTCAATGGGGAAGAAAAGGCAGATAAGTTGGTGTCCCTAGGTTAGTACATTACATCAGTTATAAACTGTGTTGTGAATAGGGATCCGGTTAAGGAGCTGGATTTGGTCGGATCCCCACCTTTTGGTCTGATCCAGAACACGAATTGTTATTTCAAACCGGATCCCCATCAGGATCCGGTTCAGGTTCAAGAGCAGACATGTTATTTCACACAACACTTGACTTAAAATAATTTCTAAAATTGTAAATTTATATCATAAGAGTAAAAATCTTTATACCATTGTTGTGCATCCGCATTCAGTTTCCCGGATCCGGATCCGGATTTGGATCCCGGATTCGGATCCGGATCATGATAGTAATAAACTCGGAACGTAAAATAATGAGTGGCTTATTTCTGTACCATAATGTCCTATTTGTGTTTTTGTATACATTTGATCTTATTTCCTGATTGCCCTGTCCAGTTCTGGTGATGAAGGTAGCATTTTTCACGTGGACCATGTGACATTCCTCCTGTTTTTACGGCGATTTTACAGCCTTGATCCGGATCCGGTTCCGGATTGGGAATCCGGATCCGGATCCGGAGGGACTTCGGTATCGGAATCAAATCCGGCTCAAGATCCGGATCCACAACACTGCTTTGTACCTAGCTTTTTCTAGTAAATCCAGCTTTGCTCAGTATGATTTTCCTGAAGGTGTTTTCTTATATTTTTCCCCTCATCCTTATAAGCAGGATCCGGAGGCTGATCTGGATCCGGAATCAGTCTGAGGTTAGAAACCGGATCCGGATCCGGTCCAAAATGACCAGTATCCGCAACACTGGTTGAACAAAAAGAAATTATTTTTAAACAACGAACAGTTTTTAACAATAACGTTATAAAATAAAATACTCTTCCTCTCATTGGAACAAAAGAAAATGTTAAATGTTTTCAACCTTGGTTATGTGATCAGTTTCATATAATAACAATTTCCTTTATGAAACAAAAAACAATTTCTTGTAGTTTTATATTAAAAAATATTTATTTCTTTAGTTTTACAATAATCCTATAAATATATATTTCACAATAAAAAGGTAATATTAAGGTTAGTTTAGTATATGGTCTCAAACTTACTTTATCTTCACAGGTTCTGTGGACTCCATGAAGTCGCTATCCTCTTCCACTTCGAGGTCATCTAATTGGTGAAATTGTTATTAATAACGGTAGGTTATAAGATCTCCGGTCATGCCTATTTACTAAATCAAATAGTAGTAAGAACATTTCTTTTACACATTTATAAACTTTAAACTATTCCTTGGTTAGTATTTCAATTTCAATATTGTATCCCTAGATTCTTATATTCACTTCAGAAAAGTCTAATTTTATTAATTTCAAACAAATATTTAACACAAAAATAATGGTTACCATAACAATTGTATCCTTAAATTTTAGGACAATTTTAGGACCATAACAATTCTATCATTACATTTTAGGACAACAGAGTTACAATACCTGTTGAGTCGTCGTTCACACCGCACTTCAGTATGTGACGTCCTGAATAAAAATAAATTTATTTAAATAAAATAAAAAAATAAAAAAAAAATTCAAATTACAGTGTTGGGGATCATGCCTCATTTTTTCCAGATGCGGAATCAGATAAGGATCCAGGCAACAAATTTCAATCAGGATCCGGATCCGGATCCGGATCCCTGATCCCGGATCCGAATTCTGATATTATTAAACTCGGAACGCAAAATAATGAGTGGCATTGTTCTGTACAAGAATGTCCTTTTGGTTTTTTTTTTATACACTTGATCTTAATTCATGATTGCACTGTAATGTTCTGGTAATGAAGTTACCCTTTTTACACGTGGTCCATGTGACAGTCGTCCTGTTTTATATGGCGGTTTTACAGCCTTGTTAAGGATCCGGATCAGGATTGGGATTCTGGATCCGGATCCGGATCAGGAGGGACCTCTGAATCCGGATCCAATCCTGATCCGGATCCGGATCCGGATCCACAACACTGCTTTTAAATAATAACTTTTCATAATAGTGGAGACATTAAGAATTTCAGAACGTTTGGAACTTTACTGCCAAAAGTACAAACAAATTTTTCCGTTATAATAAAATGTATAATTGTAATATTGAAAAAACACAAAAAAAGGAATTCTAATGTTACAGTAACTCAAAATTTAAAGGATTGCAGAAAAAATATTAAAACAAAAAAAATTTTTAAATTAAAAAAAAATATTTTAGCTTATTATTTATAAACAGGTACAAATTTTAAACAATTTCATATATAAATAAATAACATTTGTCAAACTTACTCAGTGAACGCTTTTTCATAACTTGATTACACGTACTGCACATCTGCTCATCAACATTATGGTTTTCACGAATGTGTCGGTATAAATTAGCCTTCTGCTTGTATCTCTTGGTACATAAATTGCAATTGTAATCATTCAAGGATCTTTTTCTTTTACTGTTCACAACATCAGGCTTCTTCAGTCCTTTTTTTCCCTCCTCTACTCTGCCTTCATGATCACTTCCATCATTGCTCGTGGCATTCTCTCTTTTCATGGTTTCTCCAAAATGTTCACCTTCATCAAAAGGTTCTTCTGTATTATTCAAAACAGAATATTTAGCATAGGTAGTACTGCTCAAAGATTTGCCTACGGTGCTGCTTGCAACGTTCTCAATGATGCTTTCACCATTCATACCAGATGTGTGGTCTTCTGAATGAGTTTCCCGTAGGTCATCCAACGATTCACTAACATTGTCTAATGTGGGATATATATCCAACGATTCTTGTATATCACTGGTCTGCACGGTTCTCTCGGTGGATTTAACTGAAAATAATTTTAAACTTAGGTTAGACAATACCATGGCAAATGTATTACCAAAGTTGTACGGTACCGTTGTTATTGAGAAGACATTTCAGTAGCGGTTAACGATGTCTAATTAACAGTACTGTATATAACACTAAAAGGGTCATTTTAGGTTTCAGGTTTTTTTAAACAGGTGGGACTTTACTTGTATCGTTACTAATCATTAGTGGGCATAACTAACTCAAAAATAAACAGCGTTAAAGGCTTTCAAAGATAACTGAAAAACGTCAAAAAACAAGTCAGTTAAAAGTTTTTGGCGTTAACCAAAAAAAAAGGAAGTTACCAGTTAATAGCATTCAAAATGTTAAAAAACGTTAACTATGTACCAATCAAGGTTTACGCTTTTAACACTTTTGAATTTTGTTACTGACATCCTTTACACGTTAACCGATACAATGAAGTACATGTCATAAAGAAGTTTGTGTTGTCCCCTTCTCCTCGTCCCCCTTTTTTACTCCCCATTCTCGTCGTCCCCTTTCTCGGCGTTTCCCTTCTTGTTGTCCCCTATTTGTCGTCACCCTTCTCATCGTCCCCCTTCTCCACGTACCCCTTCTCCTTGTCTACCTTCTCCTCAACCGCGTTAGACTTGTCACCCTCTCCTCTTCCTTCTTCGTGTTGTCCCCGTTGGTTTCCCCTTCTTGGTCTCCCCCTTCTCGTCGTCCCCCTCTTCATTGTCCCCCTTCTCGTCGTCCACCTTCTCATTGTCCCACTTTTATCGTCCCCCTAAACATCTACCCCTTCTCGTCGTCCCCCTTCTAGTAATCCCCCTTCTAGTTTTCTCCTTTCTCGTCCTCACCTTTCTCATCGTCCCCTTTCTCAACGTCTCCCTTCTCGTCGTCCAGCTTCTTTTCATCAACCTTCTCATTGTACTCCATCCTGTCCTACTTTCTTCCTGTCGTACAACTTGTTGTAATCCTTATTGTCGTACTCCTTCCTGTCACTACTTCCTGTCATACTTCATCATGTCATATTCATTATTGTCGTAATAATTCCTGTCGTATTCCTTCTTGACGTACTCCTTCTTGTTGTACTCCGTCTCCTTGTACTCCTTCTCGTTGTACTCCTTCTCGTTTCACTTCTTCTGATTCTAATTTTTCTTGTTGTACTCCTTACAGTTGTACTCCTTCCTGCTGGACGCCCTTTCATTATTTTTGGCGAAAATAGCGAAATATAGGTACAAACAAACAAAATAATGCTGGAGAACTTCGTTAACTATTTTAACGTTTGGATGATAAATTTTTTTATCCGTTACAGTTAAAAGCTTTTACAGCCGTTAAGGCACCAGTACATTCATCGTTGAAACGTTAAACAAATTAAAAGAGTTATATCGGTAACAACGTTTCACAAAAATAACGGCAAGCCACCCCACCCTGCTGTATTTGCTTACCTTGTGGCGAGGGACATAACTAATTTCGCGCGCTGCGGTGGGGGGGGGGCCTTTTTTCAGCAAAATGGTAACGAATTTAAGAATTTAACCAAATCACCAATCAATTTAAATACGTTAATACGTTATTTGGTCTGGAATGTTAAACAAATGGTACGTTACTTGTTAAAAGCGTTACACAAAATGGTCCGTTATTCGATTAAAAAAAACATAACTACGCATATCGGACATAACTGAATTTACGGACAAAGTGCCTACATCTGCCATCATTCTCGTCACCCATTTGCTCGTCGCCCTCCTTCCCTTCCGTCGTCCTTCATCTCCTTCCATTAACGGCCAACGCGCGAAGAAATTGTGTAACGCCAAACAAAAATAATTAGGAACGCAACACAATTTAGGCAAATAGGGAAAATGACAATAATTAAAACGCGAAAAAAAAGAAAATTTATAAAACACGCGAGAACGGGAAACGAACAAGGAAAAAATAGGAACGCGGGAGGGAAATATGGAAGAAAAATAGAAAAGTAACGCATTCCTGCTCTGCAGCATTTAATAACCACGTTATATAAAAAAAAAAAAAAATAAATAAATAAATGACTTCCAAGAGTTCGTTCGTGAAAAAATTAGTATCAGGATTTACTTCAGGAATGATTTTATACAAATTTTGTTTTTTGCATAAAAAATTAATCAAAATGATAAAATTTTCTTATGACACAATAGTTAGCTTGCTAACAAATCGTCTTTTTTATAAGATTATTGTACGAATTGCAATTCAAATAATATTATAAAATTCACAATGTTACTTTAGAAATTTCCATTAATCCGGTTGTATTTGGTGACGGCACATTGTTTTGTAAATAATGATTCATTAATTTTTTTGCAATTTTAATTTTTCTTAACTTTTTTTCTCATTTACCTTACCTTTAATCTTGCGAAGTTTTCGCTGGGTGGATCGTCTTGCATGGTATCGCAAGTTTCGTACAGAACCGTGTGGCGTGTCTAAAAAAAATGTACAATACTATTTCCATAATAACCAAAAATATACAATCCCCTTCGTGTACGCGGAAGGAACTTTCCTCTCCGTAATGCTGCGTTTCGGTCTGTAAGAACAACAAGGAGCACCGCCTTATTTGAATGGGTTGTCTCACGAAAATAATTTTTAAATAAAGGCCATGGGTGGGTAAAGAAAGTGTACATTTCATGACCGGATATGGTTTTTACATTTGTTGGACAACATCAATTTTGCAATAAATTTTTAATCACACACTCACCATAAGACAGAAAACATCAGGCGCTCCCCTTGGTAATAATGAAAACATTTATCGCTCCCCTATATAAAAAGGATTAAAGGGACACTGAAAAAAGATTTTTTACCTCGATTTTTTTCGCACATTATTTTACTTCTGGGACCCTGATTAGGGGTAGAAATAGCTCTTTGCATATAAATTCGAAATCGCGGGGAAAATCGATTTTGAAGTGAATTTCCAGGAGTATTCTTCTCCCGGAAAGTCTACTTCCGGGAGTACGCTCATCCCGGGAGTAAAAGCAAAATTTTCAAATTTGTAATTTCTTAAAAATTGGACTAAACATTTGCTGAGTGTAATATTTTTAAAATTTGACTCCCCGGAGAAGCATACTCCCTGGAAGTCGACTTTCCGGGAGAACCATACTCCCGGGAAGTCGACTTTCCGGGAGAAGCATACTCCCGGAAAGGCCACTTTCCGGGAGTATGCTTCTCCCGGTACTCAATGAATACTCCCGGTAATCGCTTTGGAGGCCTCTAGTTTTTCTGAAAGGAACAATTCAGCAAAAGTTATAAAACAAGTTAAGTTCTCACTTTTGTTATAAGTTTATTAAAAATTAAAAATGTTCAAAATAATCAAAAAATTTTCGACTTGTCAGGAGAAGCATACTCCCGGAAAGTCAGTTCAAAATCGATTTTCGCCGCGATTTCGAATTTATATGCAAAAAGCTATTTCTACCCCTATTCATGGTCCAAGAAGTAAAATAATGAGCAAAAAAAATTTTGATCAAAAATCTCGTGTCAGTGTCCCTTTAAGTGCGATGCTACGTAAAACGTAAAAAATGCGGGGGCTCCATTGTGTGTCTAAGCGGATGGAACTTTCCGCTACGTAATTGCGGCGATCATGTCTGTAAACACGGCGCGGACCAACGCATTATTTAAAGGGATTTTCTCACGAAATAAGGTGGTAAGTTAAGGCCATGGGTTGGTAGAGAATGGCCAATATAATGCTCCGGTACGGTTGTACATTTTTAGATCACCCTGTAATTTGCTAAGAATTTTTAAACACACTGTTGTAATTCTGGAAAATATACAGTGCTCTGCTCAGTGGACACGGGGCGGAGGGCCGTTTTTACGGAGCGGATCGTATCCCACTCATTGCGCGGTAGACAAAACATCGCAGGCACTAAATATCAATAAATTTCTAGAGGAAAAACAACTCTGAATACTGGGGAAACCGGTATAAGTTTTACAAAGATTAACTTCCTTACTTAAATATTAACTGTATTCGTTAATGATTTTTAGGACATCTCTCTCATCATTAAATATAAAAACAACAATGTTCGCATAAATTTTTTATTAAACGCAAACAATTTTTAAGGTTATATGTTTGACAGAAATAAATCATTTTTTTTTCAGGTATTTTTCGTACTTTGTATCTCGGAACAATATGTCATCAATACTCTTCTTTGAAGTTTTCTAAAAAGGTACATTTTTTTTGAATTGACATTTTAAAAATTCTTCAAACTTTCTTACTTCAAAAAAATCAATCAAATAAAAATCAATTTTTCATTTTAAAATTTTAAATATTTCATTGATAAACTCTATACGCATTAAATTTAATTTTTAAAAAAAAAAAATTAACGTGTTCAATCCAAAGTAAATGTACCTTTTTTCCCGTAACACATTTCAACAAAGTTTTAGGTTTTTTTTTTTTGGGGACTTTTCTGAAATCTTCAATGTCCTTTTCGATCGCAGCAAAATTGATTCTCCTACGCACAAATTTACAAACTCTTAATTTTTTGGGATTTTTCTTCATGTAACCATCATCTTCTTCAAAGTCACTGTCAATAACGTCTTTTTTTAGACGTTTTTTCACATTGGGTTTAAACACATCTGAATTTTTGGAAATGTTCCTTTTCCCAAGTTTTTTCATTATCTTGACATTGCGGTCAACAAGGTTAAATTCTATAACTTTACTCTTGACATAACTGTAATAGTGAGATAAATATATGGTTACATCCCGCTGATAGAGAGGTACAGCTTTCATTACATTCTTTACACTTTTCCAATGGTTTTCTATATATGACGAGGTCTCTAACTCTATTATTTCAGGTGAGTTCACAAAGTATAAAGAAAATAAAGGGAACAGAGACATATAATTAGCCATCAAATAATTCACAAGGTCATCACATTTATAAATGTTTGCAACGTTCTCTTCTCCTATAAAAATTTTGATACGACCACCATTATATTTGTTTATTAATTTCATAGAAAAAAAAAAAAAAAAATTTGCTTTCAATTAACTACAATTAAGCTGTGAACAACAACATTTAAAATAAAAAAGGTCTGAGTTTCTTTGGTAGCAAAAAATAAGGCAAAAATTCGTAAAAAAAAGGGG
>Ga0194119_10010669_pt1 | contig 12052 bp, 10 predicted proteins | sample TA2MahC100mmetaG_FD_148620 | JGI IMG/M metagenome (GOLD analysis project Ga0194119, IMG submission 148620) | Freshwater microbial communities from Lake Tanganyika, Tanzania - TA2015018 Mahale Deep Cast 100m | ecosystem: Environmental > Aquatic > Freshwater > Lake | place: Tanzania: Lake... | reverse complement strand
TAGCGATCGTGGGTGATGGCGATGACGGTGCCGGGGTACTTCTCCAGATGCTGCTCGAGCCACTGCACGCTCTCGGCATCGAGGTGGTTGGTGGGTTCATCGAGCAGGAGCAGGTCCGGCTGCTGCAAGAGGAGCTTGCACAGCGCCACGCGGCGCTTCTCGCCACCGGACAGGACGGCGACATCGGCATCGGCTGGAGGGCAGCGCAGTGCGTCCATGGCCTGCTCGAGTTGGGAGTCGAGGTCCCAGGCGTTGCGGTGGTCGATCTCCTCCTGGAGCTTGCCCATCTCGGCGAGGAGGGCGTCGTAGTCGGCGTCGGGGCCGGCCATCTGGGCGGAGATGTCGTTGAAGCGCTCGAGCATGGCCTTGGTCTCGGCGACGCCCTCCTCGACGTTCTCAAGCACCGTCTTTGACTCGTCGAGCTGAGGCTCCTGCATGAGGATGCCGGCGGTGAATCCGGGCGACAGTAGGGCATCGCCATTGGAGACCTGGTCGACCCCGGCCATGACCTTCAGCAGCGAGGACTTGCCCGCGCCGTTGGGGCCGACCACTCCGATCTTGGCTCCCGGAAGGAACGACAGCGTCACGTCGTCGAGGACGACCTTGTCGCCGTGCGCCTTGCGTGCCTTGCGGAGCGTGTAGATGAACTCGGCCATGGCTCGGAAGCCTAGTGCGCCGCACGTCTCGCCTCGGCGGCCGGTCGGGACCGGCGTTCTTCGGGAAATCCAGGGCCGCATTCCGCCGGAATCTCCCGAAGAACACCTTCCGGATCGTTCTCCGGGCGGAATGCGCACCTCATGTGAGCATTCCGCCCGGAGAACGCCCGATCACACGGGTTGCGGCTCGCGCGGCGCCCATGGGTCTAGGGCGGCGAGGGCACCTTCGACGGCACGCTCTTCCTGACGCTCGGCCACCTCGCGTTTGCCGTCGAACGCGTGCGTGGCACCTCGGCTGAGGTCGGGGCCGACTGACGTCGCCTCGATCTCGAAGTAGGTGCGCTTCTCGGTGCCACCGCCGTCGACCTCGATCGTCCGCTCCTTGCTGCGTAGTCGGCCCGAGACGATGACCGCGGACCCCTTGCCCAATGACAGGCAGACGTTTTCGGCCAGGCTGCGCCAGCACGAGACGTCGATGTAGGTGGTCCCGCCGTCCATCCAGTCGCCCGTGCCCTGGTCGCGATAGCGGTGGTTGTGGGCGATGCGGAAGTTGGTGACCACTTGGGTGCTGACCTTGCGGAGGGAGGGGTCGTTGACCAGGTTGCCGGTGATGGTGATCTCGTTCATCTGTGTGGGTCCCTTCAGGGCCGGGTGGCCCGCGTGGGGTGACCCTCGGCGACCACGGTGCATGCTCGAAACCACCCTGAGCGATCGGTGGACGATGCCGGCGTGCCGTAGCTGTGGACGATCGGCCGCTATGGATTCGGGTACGGCGCTCCGTCGTCGTCGATCAGGGCGTGCACCCGCACGCCCTTGCCCTCAAGCGCTGCGCGACCCTCGAGGAACGGCAGGTCCATGATCAGGGCCACGCTAGTGACGGCTGCGCCGGACTCCCGCACGAGGTCGACCGCGGCACAAGCCGTGCCTCCGGTGGCGAGGACGTCATCGACGATCACGACCCTGTCGTCGGCGTTCAATGCGTCTCGATGGATCTCCAGGATGCTCGTGCCGTACTCCAGGACGTATTCGCGGCGGTGAACGTCGCGCGGGAGCTTGCCCTCCTTGCGCAAGGAGACGAAGCCGCAGCCGAGTTCGTAGGCGAGGGCACCGCCGAGCGGAAAGCCACGCGCCTCGATGCCCACGACCATGCTCGGTCGCTCCGGCCGCACGGCATCAGCCCAGGCCCGCACCGTGATGCCGAATGTCACCGGATTGGCAAGGATTCCCGAGATGTCCTTGAAGGAGATCCCCGGCATCGGGAAGTCGGGAATGACCACGACTTCATTCCACAGCTCGCGGAGTTCGTCAGACATCCTCAGCAACCCTTTCGGACGATCGCGGCATCAGGAACCACACGAAGGCTGCCCAACTCAGCAGTAGCCAACCACCACCCAAGAGCCACGATCCGACGACGTCGGAGATCCAGTGCTTGCCCAGGAGAAGGCGACTCGGACCGTTCATCAGGCCGACGACCAGGGGGACGCAGCCCAAGACGGTGGACCACGGCAGCGGCAACAGGTAGAAGAGCAGCAGTGAGATCGAGACCCACACGGTGATGCCCGAAAACGTGTGACCGCTAGGGAACGACGTGTAGAGCGCGTCCCCTTCGAAGTTCAGGAAGGGCGGCCGCTCACGGCCCACGAAATGCTTGATGACATTGGAGAGGAGGAAGCCGCCCTCGGCGGCGACGAAGAAGAAGATCGCCCAGCGCCACTGTCGCAGGGTCAGCAGCGTCACGATGACGATCGGAATGGTGAAGAAGTTGCGGTCGCTGTCGGCGAACCACGAGAAGGCGTTGCCCATGTCGTCGAGGACAGGCCAGCGGACCGCGAGGTCGCGGATCCACGTGTTGATGACCAGATCCCGAGCATTCATGGCAGCCTCGCCAGCGATCACCACCCACGTCAGGATCAGGCCCGAGATCAAGAGGACGGCCCCGGTCCACGCCAGGGGAATGGCCGTGCGACGTTGGGGCCGAGGTCGATAGCGGCGAGCCGTCACGGGCTATGTCTAGCAGGGGCATATCCCCCTGCTGCGACAATGACCGCGGCGCCCGTAGCTCAACGGATAGAGCAACCGGTTTCTACCCGGTCGGTTGGGGGTTCGATTCCCTCCGGGCGCACTTTCGTGAGGGAATCAGCGTCAATGGGCGGCCAATCTGCCCAAGTGCACCAATCAGTGCACCAATCGTCCAGGTCAACCCATCGACATTGTTCGACCGGCTCCCGGACGAGACTTGGGTCTGCCCCGGCCACACCCGCCGCCGGCTGCTCGGCGCCGCCGGACTCCTGACGGAAACGTGATCTAGTTCTCGGCCGACGATGTTGGCCGCTACGGTCGGAGCGTGCCCGCCACCGACGCCGCAACCGTCGATTACTTCGACCGCCACTGCCACGAGTACGGGCGCAACCGCATCAGGGGCGTCGCCAAGGTCTTGCGCCCCCTGGTAGGGCCGCAGGCGCGGCTAGTGGATGTGGGCGCCGGCACCGGGAGCAACCTCGCCCGACTGTCGAAGGCACTGGGCGTTCGCGACATCACCGCCCTCGACGCCAGCAGCGAGACGATTGCGCGCGTCGGCAGCAGGCTGCCCCACGCGCGAACCGAATGCGTCTCCATTCTCGAGCCCCAGCAACTTCGACATCTCGCAGGCACCTTCGACGTGGTGCTCATGGCGGCGGTGCTGCACCACCTAGTCGGCTCGACGCGGGCCGGAAGTCAGCGGCTAGCCCAGGAAGGGCTACGCAACGCTGCGTCCTTGGCCAAGCCGGGTGGCATCGTGGTCGTGCTCGAGCCGGTCTTCAGCCCGCGTGGCGCCTGGATCCGAGGCCTGGATCCCAGTGGCGCTCTCTTCTGGCTGAAGCGAGCCGTGACCTCGGTCACCTCCGAGCGGGTGCCGGTGCTGGGCTACTGGAACAACATCGGCGCGCCCGTGGTGTCGTTCTACAGCCACGCCCAGGTGTCTTCCATGGTGGTGTCGGCCGGACTGACGCCCGTGCACCGCGACGTGCGCAGGCAGTCACTGGGCTGGGCCGACGCGGTCATCGAGCGCGGAGATGCCACATATGTCGCGCGGACGCGCAAGGTCGCATAGGGGGAGTGGCGCTTGTCACCACCCCGGCCGTGACACGACTCTAGGCGCTGAGCGGCCCGACCTGCCGGAGTGGGCAGCCCGACGCTGGTAGGCCGGACAGCGACAGGGCGCCCCGGTTGGGGGAAACCGGGGCGCCCTGTCTACCCAGGAGAAATACGCACTACCAGCGTGCGGATGAATCCCACCTGGAACCTGTCAATCCGGGTCAGGCGTCGTGCCGATCGACCTTGCCGAGGATGAGTCCCTCGCGGAGGGCATAGGAGGCCGCGGCCGCGCGGTTGGGCGCCTGGATCTTGTCGAGGATGTGTTCCACGTGGGTGGCGACGGTGCGTCGGGTGACGACGAGGGCCTCGCCGATCTCGTTGTTGGACAGTCCCTCGGCGGCGAGGGTGAGCACCTCGAGCTCGCGGCGGCTGAGTGGTCCGAGGTCGATGGTGTCGAGGCTGACGAGGGTGGTGATGGATTCCTCGGCGGTGCAGGGCAGGACGCGTACGCGGAAGAACCCGCTGTCGGTGGGCCAGACGAAGGAGGACCAGGACTTCATGCGCGCGGACTTACGCGCGACGGAAAGTAGTTCGGTGTCTTCTTGGAGCAGATCGTGCTTGGGGACACCGGGCAGGGCGATCGGGTGACCGTGGGCGTCGAGGCCCACCGCCATGGCCGATGTTCCCAGCAGTGAGGTGACCCAGCCGCGGGAGCGAAGGGGGTCGGCCATGTTGCCCAGGGCCGTGCACAGTTGGGTGAGGATGTCCTTGGCGATGTCGCTGGGGTGTTGCGGGTCGGTGGTCGAGAGGTTGAGGACGCCCACGAACCTGCCGTCGGAGGTGCGCAGGCACATGGTGAGCCCCTCGCGGTAACCGGCGGGGAGCAGCACGTCGGAGACCGCCCAGTTGTCGAGCGGATCACCGGGCAGGTCTTTCATGCGGGTGGGTCGGCCGGTGTCCGGGAGGTCGAGGTACTCCACGAGCCGGAAGAACTCGTCGCTATGGAGGTTGTCGAGGACTTCGGTGGCGTAGCCGTGGGAGGCCAGCATCATCGGGGCCTGGGTGAAGGGATGGAGGGCGATGATCTCGGCCGCCTCGATCGGGATGATCGACTTGAGTTCCGTCAGGACCGCGGCGGCTCCGGCTTGGGCGGAGGTGTGGTCTGAGGCGACGGCGGCCAGGGACCCGGCCGCGCGCAGGGCAGAAGAAAGGTCGGTCGCCACGGGGGGATCGTGGCATGCGGGTGGGCCTTTCGGGGCCGAATGACCCGGTTCTTTACCACTCTGGGATCAAATATCGGCAGATCTACCGATAGCCGGATTCGGCTGGGACTGGTGGGGTCGATGTACTGGGCGGACAGAGCCCTGTTGTGTCATGGAGGCCACATGAAGAGAACTCGACTGATGGCTGCCGCCGGCTCCGTAGCGGTGCTGTCCTTGGTCTTGAGCGCCTGCAGCTCCTCCGATTCCGGAGAAGCCGCAAGCGAGACGACAGCGGCGGAGACCGCTGCAGAGGAACCCGCCTCTGAGGAGGCCGCCCCGGCCGAAGCCAGCGGCGATCCCATTGTGATCGGCTTGCCGATCGCCCAGTCCGGCCCGGCGGGCATCGCGGACCACGCGGACTGCCTCAACGGCGCCACCCTGGCGAAGGATCAGATCAACGCCGCAGGTGGTCTGAACGGACGTCCCATCGAGTTCAGCGTCACGGACATCGACATCCTCACCCCCGAGGGCATCACCGCTGGCTACCAAAAGCTGACCGGCGAGGGTGTGTCGGCTCTGGTGAGCCCGTTCGTGATCATCCCGCCGCCGGCGTTGGATGCGGCCGCTGCATACGGCGCGCCGTACATGAGCGGTGACACGAACATCGATGCCCAGAAGATCCGGTCCTCGGATCCGGCCAAGTACGGTAACTACTTCGTCGATCCCCCGGAGACCTACTACGGCTCGGGCTTCGTGACGTTCCTGACGAACCTGGCTGACTCGGGTGCGTGGACACCGAAGAACAACAAGGTGGACATCATCCGTGGCGACACGGCATACAACCAGAACATCGCCCAGGCCACGGTGGACGCCATCGAGGCATCGGGTGGCAAGTGGCAGCTCGGTGAGGTCATCGACATCACCGCCGGCACCAAGGACTGGTCACCGGTGCTGCAGAAGCTCGCCGCCAATGATCCCGGCGTGATCATGGTCGATCACTGGATCGGCGCGGAGCTCGCGTCGTTCTCGCAGCAGTTCGCCGCCGCACCGGTTGACGGTTCGCTGGTGTATCTGCAGTACGGACCGTCGCAGCCTGAGTACCTCGACATCGCGGGTGATTCCGCCGAGGGCTTCGTCTGGGGCACCGTGATCGGTACGGGCAACACCAGCGCGGAGGACAAGGCCTTCCGCGAGGCGTACCACGCAGCCACCGGCACGAACGATGTGACGATGGGCATGGTGTACCCAGCCTGGTGCTACGACATGGTCAACGTCCTGGCGAACGCCTGGAAGAACGTCGATCCGGCGGACTTCGCCGCGGTGAACGCGTTCATCGCAGCGAACCCGACCCAGGGTGTGTCGGGCTACCTCAACTTCGCCAACGGAGTTGTGCCGAGCTACCCGAATGACGTCGCCAGCGCAGCTGAAGGCGTCAGTCACTACTTCTACCAGGTTCAAGGTGGTCGCCACACGGTCATCGAGCCTGCCGACGATGCCGAGGCACCATTCATCCCGCCACCGTGGATGCAGTAATCATCCGGTAGGAGAACTGAATGGCGCTCCTGGCCTGCTCCGAGATCACCCTTGAGCTCGGCGGTCGCCGCATCCTCGAGGGTGTGTCCCTCGAAGTTGAGCAGGCGGAGGTTGTCGGTCTTGCCGGCCCCAATGGGGCCGGCAAGACCAGCCTCTTCGAAGTCCTCTCTGGCCGCCAACTGCGGCACGGAGGGGACGTCGTCTTTTCCGGTGAGTCCGTTGCGAAGTTGCCGATGCGCGAGCGGGTGGCGCGCGGGTTGGTGCGCAGCTACCAGCGACCCATCGTTCCGGCCGGGTTGACGGTCGCCGAAACCCTGAAAGCCGCGCGCAAGGCCTATAAGCCTTACCCCTCCCGGCTGCAGTTGGAGTGGGCAACCGAGTTCGTGCACATGCGGGCGTCGTTGCACCAGCCCACCGGATCCCTGGAGACCCTGGAGCGCCGCAAGCTGATGTTGGCGTGTCTGCTGCTGCGCTCACCGCGCATCGTGTTGCTCGATGAGCCGGCATCGGGGTTGACCGGCTCCGAGATCGACGAGATCGACCTGATTGTGCGCAATCTGTCCCAGGAGTATGGGATCGCGGTGCTGCTGATCGAGCACCGCTTGGAACTTCTGGCCATGGTGGCCTCGCGGGTGTTTGTCCTCGACGTCGGGCAGGTGATCGCGGAAGGTCCCCCCGAGAAGGTGTTCCTCGAGCCGCAGGTCCGCCAGGCGTACTTCGATGTTCCGATCACCGGGGAAGTCGTGGCGTAATGGCCATCCTTGAGATCGAAGGTTTGTCCGCGGGATATGGGCCCGTGCGTGTGCTCCACGATCTGTCGTTGACCATCGAACCCGGCGAGCGATTGGGCCTCGTCGGACTCAACGGGCACGGCAAGACCACGTTCTTGAGCGCCATCGTCGGCTTGACCGGGTGGCAGGATGGATCGGTGCTGTTCCGCGGGGAACAGATCGGTGGTCGTCGCACCCACGGCATGGGCCGTAAGACTCCGCAGATCGTGCGCCGGGGGATCGCGCTCGCCCCCCAGGGCGATGCAATTTTCCCTGGATTGTCGGTGCGCGAGAACCTCGACTCCGGCGCGTACACCGGAGCCACCTGGCGTTCGCGTCGTAAGCGGCGCGAGCGGATCTTGGAAGTGTTCCCGCCGTTGGCACCGCTGCTCGGCCAGACCGCGGGCACCCTCTCCGGGGGTGAGCGCCGCATGGTCAGCGTGGGCCGGGCGTTGATGTCGGATGCATCGCTCTATCTGGTGGACGAGCCGTCGTTGGGATTGGCGCCGAAAATCTCGTTGAACCTCGTTGCGGCGCTCTTGGAAATTGACCTGGGTGATGGCGCGATGATCATCGCCGAGCAGAACCTGCCATTGATTGAAGGCCGTGTGGACAGCGTGCTGGGCATGCACGCGGGTGACTTGAAACTCGACGTCGGCGAAGCGCTGGGCGACGTGCCACCGGCAGCGGGGGTGCACCTGTGATCGAGGTGGTGATCAGCGCACTGGTGCTCGCGTCGATGTATGGCCTGATCGCGATCGGCATCTCCCTGACCTGGGCCAGCATCGGCATGCTCAACCTGGCCCAGGGATTCATCTTCACCGCCGGCGGTTACACCGCGTGGCTGTATGCGCAGTATGCAGAGGGGTGGGGCCTGGAGGGCGTGGGTCTCTCCGCGGGCGTGTTGATCTTCGGAATGCTCGGATCGGCGCTGGCAGGATTGTTCGTCGGTGCGATCGCGTTCCTGCCCTTGCAGGACCGGGATAACTTCCGAACCCGCAGCCTGATCGCAACGCTTGCCATCTCGCTGATCGGCACGCAGATCTGGTTGATCCTGTTCGGCCCGCAGAACAAGCCGTTGCCCCCGGTATTCGGCGAGGGCCGCATCGAGATCGGTCCCGCGGGCATGTCGTACCAGCAGTTGGGCACGATCATCGTGGCCTCGGTGATGCTGGCCCTCGTGATCCTGTGGATGCGCAGCAGCCGGCGCGGCCTGCAGATGCGCGCGATGATGATGGATCCGCTCGGTGCCGCGGTGGTCGGGGTGTCGGTGCGCAGCACCGGCATGCGGGTGTTGGCGATCAGCGGGGCGCTGACCGGGTTGTCCTCGGTGCTGCTGGCGCAGGTGTTCTTCGTCAGCCCCACATCCGGTGTGCAGCCGCTGACTACCGGGTTGATCATCTCGCTGGCCGGTGGCCTGGGATCCATCCCGGGAACGGTGGCCGCGGCGGGCTTGATCGGCCTGGCCGAGGCGTTGACCGCCCGCTACCTGCAGCAGTCGTTGGTGCCCTTCGTGCTGTTCGCGATCGTGGTGTTGATCTTGATCTTCCGGCCGCGCGGCCTCGGTGGTCTGCTGGAGGACGTCCGTGAGTGAGACACCCCGCCTCGTCGGCCGTCGGGCATGGCGCCCGCACTGGCCGGTCAACAGCACGCGCGTGTTCAAGCGGCGCCGCTGGCCCGGCACCAAGCGCTCGATGCTGAAGCTCTCCGGCCGCTACAACCCCAAGACCCTGCGCCGAGAGATGGTGCTCACCGACAAGAAGCCGCTGTTCTGGTCGGTGGGTTTGTTGGCGCTATTGCTGCTGCCCCTCGGAATCGCATCCGAGCGGTTCTTCACCATGTTCGGGATCATCTGCATCTACGCCGCCATCAACGTGATGTGGACGCTGATCATCGGCACCGCGGGACTGCAGTCCTTCGCCACGTTGGCCACCGTGGGTGTCGGTGCATACGGAGCCGGGTACCTCTCGGTCACCTACGCCATCCCGTGGCCGCTGATGCTGCTCGTGGGCGCGGTGCTCGGTGGTCTGATGGGCTGGATCATCTCCCTGCCCGCGCGCAGGTTGGACGGCCTGTATTACGCGCTGCTCACCCTGGGTCTGTCAGAGTTCATGCGCAACTTCGTCACCCAGTCCGATGAGCTGGGCGGGAAGTTCAACGGTGCGCTGTTCGGGGTGGGCCGGATCATCCCCTCGGACCTGCTCACCACGCGCCTGGGTCAGTCGCTGTTGTATTTGACCGCGTTCATCGCGCTGCTTATCGCGCTGGCGGTGTACCGGTGGGTGAACGGTGGGCGCACCGGGATCCTGCTGCGCGCGGCGGCCACGTCCAAGGAGGATGAGGCGTTCGCCTCGGCTCTGGGCATAGACTTCAACAAGGAACGCACCCGGGTGTTCATCATCGCTTCGGCGATGCTCGGCTTCCTCGGCGCGTTCTACGCCACCTATATCGGGGGCACGTCGCTGCAGCTCTTCAGCCTGGAACTGCTGCTGCTCCTACTCGCGATGATCGTGATCGGCGGGTTGGGCCGGGCCGAGGGTGCCGTGGTGGGAACCGTGATCGTCGTAGGCATCACCCAGTGGTTCACCGACTGGGGTCCCTGGCGCATCGTGCTCGTCGGGGTGTTGGCCTTGGCTTCTGTGCTGTTCACCCGCAACGGCCTGTTCGGGCTCAAGGCGCAGATCGAGGAGATCCGCGACCGGCGCAAGGCGCTCTACCGGGCGGGTATCACCAGCAGGTATGCCGAGTTCCTTCCGCAGCAGGCTCCGGAGATCCACGACAAGTCCGCGATCGTCGGCCGGGTGTTCGAGCGGTCGCTGCGCGATCGGTTGCGGTCCTGGATCAGCCCGGAGCTCATCGCCGAGCACGAGGCCAAGCCGCTGGGGCAGCACTCGGATCGCCTCGAGCGCATGCTCAATTACTTCCGCAAGGCACCCATCCCGGACAAGTACGTGGTGTATTGCGAAGTCCCGTTCGAGTCCTACCGCGTGGTGGCCCTCAGTGGCCTGCCGGGTGTGCCGCCACGCATCGTCGATGACAAGAAATATGCGAGCCTGGACGAGGCGTACCACGCCGTCTTCCTGCGCCGCGTCAATGATCTGAGAGCACACTGAGGGATCGGAGAAACCATGGCAAAGATCGCACTCACCGGATACACCGACAAGATCAGTGTCGCCCCGGGGGAATCGGTTGACTTCAAAGTCAGCGCCGACAACGCGGCCACCGCGCACGTGGAGATCGTGCGGATCATCCACGGTGACGAGCACCCCGATGGGCCCGGCTACCTCGAGGAGACCGTCGCCTCCAACTGTGCCGGTGACCACCCCGTGCGCAAGCAGTTCGTGGATGTCGGTAACGCCGTGGTCGTCGAGGACCCCTCCGGTCGGCTGGCCGGCGGGGGCGCGATGACCCTGTGGGCGTACGTCTTCCCCACCACCCCTACCAAGGGCCGTCAGGTGATCCTCGGCCGGTTCGCCCTGCACGAGAACGCGGGCTATGCGATGGGGATCGACGGCGAGGGTCGGTTGTCCTTCTGGGTCGGCGACGGCACCGATACCGACGAGATCGTCTCCCCGGTCCCGATGGTCCACCACACCTGGTACTTCGTCGCCGCGTCCTATGACCCGAAGTCCGGGGACGCCACGTTGATCCAGGAAGCGGTGGTCAACCCCTACAACGGACGGCTGGGCAAGGTGGCGCCGTTCGACCACTACTCGATAGTCGAGCAGAAGTTGCGCGTGAAGCCTGCGGTGGCATCCAGTCCGTTCCTGTGGGGGGCGGCGCAGAACTCCGCGCCCGTGCGCGGACTTTTCAAGGAATTCCTCTACAACGGCAAGATCGACCGGGCGGGCGTCCTCGACCGGGCACTGTCGGTGGACGGGCTGAAGGAACTCGCCCGCGGTGGAGGCAGTGGCGGGGACATCGCACGCTGGGACACCACTGCCGGATACGGGGAATCCGGTATCGACGATGTCGTCCGTGATGTCTCGGGCAACGGGCTCGACGGAGTGGGTATCCAGCGGCCGGTGCGCGCGATGACCGGCTACAACTGGAGCGGCAAGCACGATGACTGGCGGGTGGCCCCGGGGGAGTACGGCGGTATCGCCTTCCACGACGACGCGGTGATGGACTGTGAGTGGGAGACCACGTTCACCTGGAACGTGCCGGCGGGAACTCGCAGCGGTGCCTACGCGGCGCGTGTGACCTCGGGGGATGCGGAGGATCACATCCCGTTCTTTGTGCGCCCGGCATCCCCCGCCGCACCGATTCTGTTCCTGATGCCGACAAACTCGTACCTGGCGTACGCGAACGAAATGATCGTGCATCACGTGCCGGTGGGTCAGGCGATCCTGTCCCACCCGGCGGTGCTGACCGAGGCCGAAGCCGACTACTACCAGGATCCGAAGTTCGGTCGGTCCACCTACGACCACCACTCCGATGGTGCGGGCGTCTGCTTCGCCTCCTGGAAGCGGCCGATCCTGAACATGCGGCCCAAGTGGCGCTCCTCGGCGATCGGCACGGTCTGGCAGTACCCGCGTGACCTGTCCCTGATCGCGTGGCTGGAAAAGAAGGGGTACTCCTACGACGTCGCGACCGATCATGATCTCGAACGTGAGGGACTTGACCTGCTTAGCCAGTACTCGGTGGTGTTGACCGGATCGCACCCGGAGTACTGGAGCGAGCAGAGCCTGAACAACCTCGAGGACTACATCGCCGGCGGTGGTCGGTTGATGTATCTCGGTGGCAACGGTTTCTACTGGGTGATCTCCTACCGCGACGGTGAGCCGGAGTTGATGGAGGTGCGCAAGGGTGAGGC
>Ga0194119_10010665_pt1 | contig 12057 bp, 12 predicted proteins | sample TA2MahC100mmetaG_FD_148620 | JGI IMG/M metagenome (GOLD analysis project Ga0194119, IMG submission 148620) | Freshwater microbial communities from Lake Tanganyika, Tanzania - TA2015018 Mahale Deep Cast 100m | ecosystem: Environmental > Aquatic > Freshwater > Lake | place: Tanzania: Lake... | reverse complement strand
GCGGCCCCGGATTTCTTCTTCTTATCGCCGAATCGCATGGTGGCCACGCGCAAGGAGGGTTTTTCGGGAACACGTTTAACGGTGGAACGAGCTTTCATGCCCCACTCTACCATTGTGGAGTTTACGGTAAAATATAGCAGGCTGATTAAGAACGGGTCAACAGGCAGGGACTCCTCTGACCTACAAATCCCGCCGTCCCTCAATGGATTTGAGCAGCGTCACTTCGTCCGCATACTCGATGTCCATTCCAACGGGAATCCCATACGCGATGCGAGAGACTCGAACGCCGAAAGGTTTGAGAAGCCTGGTGAGATAGATTGCGGTCGCTTCGCCTTCGATCGTGGGGTTGGTCGCAAGAATGACTTCGCCCACACCGCCCAGTTTCACGCGATCGACGAGCTCGTCCGCTCGTATATCCCCGGGTCCCACGCCATCGAGCGGGGAAAGCGCGCCCAACAAGACGTGGTAGAGCCCGCGATAGGCGCCGGCCCGTTCCACGGCATAGAGCGTACTCGGCTCTTCAACAACGAGGATCTTCGCGCGGTCTCGCTTGGGATCGAGACAAAACTCGCACAAGTCTCCTTCGGCGATATTGCGGCATTGCTGGCAGAATGCCAGGCCATCTTTCACCGCTCTGATCGCATCGGCGAGGCGCAAGGCGTCCTCTCGTTCGATCTTCAGCAGATGAAAGGCCAACCGCTGCGCACTCTTTTGACCGACTCCGGGAAGACGAACCAATTCCTTGATCAGCCTCGCCAGCAATCCCTGTTGATCGACCGCCATCGTTACAAGAGGCCCGGGATTTTCATCCCGCCGGTCAAGGCTTTCATTTCGCTTTCCATCAGGTCCTTGGCCTTTCTCAGGGCCTCATTGGTCGCCGCGACAAGCAGATCCTGAAGCATGTCGACATCGCCGCTTTTGACGACCTCCGGATCGACGATCACGCTGACGATCTGCATGGCACCGTTTGCCGTGACGGTGACAATGCCGCCACCGGATGTCCCGATCGCGGTCTTGGACGCCGCTTGCTCTTGAATTCGGGCCATCTGTTCCTGCATAGCCTGGGCTTGTTTGAGAATGTTGTTCATATTGCCGAAGGGATTTTTCATTCGGTCGCCTCCTTCTGAGCTACACGACGAACCTCGGCCAACTCCGCGCCGAAGACCTCAAGCGCGCGCTTCACTGTGGGATTCGCCCGCGCTTGCTGAAACAATACCAGCCGCTGGTCCTGTTCTTTGGCTGTTCGCACTTGGGCCATGGTCGGACCCGGTGGATCTGTCTCGGATAATTCGACAATGCGAATACGGACCAGCTGGCCTGATTCCTTCTGACAGATTTTCGCCAAAGCGAGCAGATGCTCTTCCTTTTCCAGCCTCGTTCGAGCCAAGGTGGCTTGTTTGGCAAACCCAATCGTCACAAGATTGCCCTCCATTCCTATGAACTGGCCAGCCTCCAAAAACGGGGCAATATTGGGAAGTATGGAGGCCACTTGGTCTTGAACCGCGTCCCAATTCAAGTCCGACCGCCGATTCGGTGGCCGGGGCGTCGCCGGAATGGGAGCAGTCTGGGCAGCGAGAGAAGAACCGGCTGTCTTGATCTTGCTCGATGACAGAGGGGTAGAGGATTGTGGATTGGAAGGAGCCGACGCCGGCTGAAGAGGCCGAGCTGGGCTGCTTTCCTGTTGGCGCACAAGCCGTGTTGCCCGAATTGCCGCGGTTTCCATGACAAAGCGCGGATGGGCGCTGAATCGCAAAGAGTCTTCAGCCTCCGTGAAGATGCCCAACAATTCCTGAAGCTGTTCCGGCGTCAGCGTGGTGGCATCCGTTGCCAATTGCGCCAGATCTTCTTCGGAGGATTCGATCAGCGCACGCAACGCAGCCGGCGGAACCACGGCCGCCACAAGGAGATTTCGGATGTGCTCGACGATCTCAGCGCAGAACGCCCGCACGTCATGCCCTTGATCCGTCACATTCGCCAGAACCGTGAGCGCCGCGGGACTGTTTTGGGCCATCACGGCCTGGATGAGTCCCTGTACCAGTTCTTGCGGCACGGCGCCAAGCAGCGCTTCAAGATCCGGATGACTGATCGTCCCACCACCGAAAGCTACAACCTGATCGAGCAGACTCAACGCATCCCGCATACTGCCTTCGCTCGCTCGGGCCAGCGCAAGGAAGCTCCGCTCCTCCATCACGAGATGATCCTGCGAAGCCACATGACGAAGCCGCTCAACGATCTCCGTCCGCGCAATCCGGCGGAAGTTGTAATGCTGGCATCGTGACAAAATCGTCGCCGGAATCTTGTGGATCTCCGTCGTCGCGAAAATGAAGACGACGTGCGCGGGCGGTTCTTCGAGCGTCTTCAGCAAGGCGTTGAACGCCGAGTTCGATAGCATGTGCACTTCGTCGATGATGTAAACGCGATAGTGGCCGCGAAACGGCGTGAACTTGATGTTCTCACGGATCTCGCGCACATCGTCCACACTGGTGTTGGAGGCGCCGTCGATTTCCACAACGTCGACGGCATTGCCTTGAGCGATTTCCTGGCAATTGGCACAGACGTTACAGGGCCGCCCTGTGGGCCCCTGCTCACAGTTCAGGGCCTTGGCAAGAATGCGCGCGACCGTCGTTTTCCCGACCCCGCGAGTACCGGAAAACAAGTAGGCGTGGGCGATGCGTTTCGTCGACACCGCATTCATTAGGGTCTGCACGACATGCGGCTGACCGATCACATCGTCAAACGTGCCGGGACGGTATTTACGAGCGGAAACTTGATAATCCAACGTCGTTACGCTCCAGGAAAGTGCTGAGACTTAAAAGAGGGACCACCCTTCCTGTGTTGTCAGAATCTCAGCACTCAGGTCTCAGCACGGCGTCTCACAAGAAGCGGGGCCAGGTGATCCTGCGGCACACAAAACTGACCGCTTACCGTTGCTTCCTTCCGGACCTGGCGGGGTTCACAGGGTTCTGTCGCACAGGGCCCAGCCCCTTGTTCTAAATGCTGCGTACTGAGTCCTCAGGACTGAGTTGACGATGGCTCTTCTAAGCAGGGTCCATGATTCTTCTATCTCATGCTCGGCTCTCGGTTCTCACTGCCGGGTCCGTTCTCAATCTTCAGCACTTGTTGCTCAACACTTCTGTATATGGCGGATCCGCCATATACACGGCGAGATTTCGCCACCATTTGCCATGATAACTGATGGCGGAGAGGGTGGGATTCGAACCCACGGTCGAGTTGCCCCGACGCATGCTTTCCAAGCATGTCGATTCGTCCACTCTCGCACCTCTCCGCCCCGGGGCCCTCAAAGAGGCGACATCTTAACATGTGCCCTGATGACCAGCAAGGTAAACAGGAGCGATGTATCGAAGAATTCAGCCGATTCTACAAGTAATAGGGATTATTGGATGATACTCCACTTCCTCAATTGTATGGGTTGACACTTGGATACATCCAACGGTACAACCGCAGTACAACATCGCGTGAGTTTCCGATTCGAGATGCTGCGGAGAAGCTCTGTAGTGATGCTCACTTGTGCGAGAGTGGCGGAACTGGCAGACGCGCGAGACTTAGGATCTCGTGGGTAACCGTGGGGGTTCAAGTCCCCCCTCTCGCACCACGATGCAAGGCACCGTAGCCAGCCCCCTGACTTCTAAAAGAAGGACGACAGTTTAGATGACGATGAAGATGGAGATGACAGAATTGGGCCCCATGAAAAGGGCTCTGAAAATCGAGGTACCTGCTGATGAAGTGATACAGCGATTTTCCAAAGCCTATGTCGAGTTAAATCGTCAGGTTCGGATCCCAGGATTTCGTCCAGGCAAGGCCCCACTCGCCATTTTAGAAAAGCGTTATGCCAAAGCCGTGGAAGAAGACGTGATCCGAGGACTCGTCCCGGACTATTATGAACGGGCCGTGAAACAGGCAGGGATCAGCCCCGTTGTCGTGGACATTCCACCCCTCGACCGCGTCAAGATCAAGAAAGATGAACCCTTTACCTTCACGGCAACCGTTGAAATCAAACCGACGATAGAACTGCGTAATTATAAGGCACCTAACCCCATCTCGCTCAAGCAGGATAAACGGACAGTGTCCGAGGAGCAGATGGACCGAGCGTTGGATGTCTTGCGCGAGCAGCATGCCCAATTGGACGCAGCCCCGGCCGGAACCACCCTCGCCGAAAACGATTTCGCCGTCGTGTCCCTGGAAGGATACTTGGACCAGGCGCCACTCGAGGGCACCAAAAAAGAAAGCCACCTTCACAGAATCGGATCGAAAACTGCCTTGTTGGGAATCGACATCGATACGCACTTGGCCGGCAAGAAAGAAGGGGACCTCGTTGAGATCGCGCAACCCTATCCACCCGGCCATCCTGACTCTCGAGTCGCCGGCAAAACTGTCCAATTTCGCCTGAACATCACGGCGGTGAAGCGAAAGACGCTGCCCGTGCTTGACGACGAGTTCGCCAAGGACTGCGGTGCCTATGCCTCGCTCCAGGAATTGAAAGACAAGCTGCGAGGCCAAATGGAACAGGCTCTCAAGCGGAACATCGAGGTGTCTTATAAAGACACCATTCTATCGCGCCTGGCCGAAACCTACCATTTCGACCTTCCCGAAGCGCTGGTAGAGCAAGAGCTTGAAACCATCGTTCGACAAAAACTCCAAGAGCGACAGCGAGGTCAGGACCTTGATCCGTCTTCCTCTACCGCCGGGGAAGCTGTCGTGCAGCTTCGGGAAGAGCATCGAGGCGTGGCAAGCCGCCGTGTGAAAGTGAGCCTGATTCTCGAAGCGATTGCGGAAAAGGAAGGCCTGTCCGTCAATCAAGAAGACTTGAACCAGGAAGTGGCGAAACTGGCCTCGGAGCTCCGCATGCCGATGGGCGATCTCGTGAAAATGATCCAGGCAGGTGGTCAGGAGTCGATTGAAAAACTACGCACAAAGATCTTGGCGGACAAGGCACTGGATTTTGTCTATCGCCACGCAGTGATCCAGGGATAGAAGCGATACAATGTCGGCGCCTCCATGTTGAGTGGGGGAGGGATGCGGCCGAGGAAAGGATTTGACAGTATGTTGGTCCCAATCGTAGTTGAGCAAACCAATCGAGGCGAACGCGCCTATGACATCTATTCGCGGCTCCTTAAGGACCGCATCATATTTCTCGGGGCTCCGATCGATGACGTGTTTGCCAACCTCATCATCGCGCAATTGCTGTTTCTCGAAGCGGAAGACCCTGAGAAGGATATCAACCTCTACATTAATTCTCCCGGAGGCAGCGTCACAGCCGGATTGGGCATCTACGACACGATGCAGTACGTGAAACCGCCCATCAGCACCATTTGCCTCGGCCAGGCTGCCAGCATGGGGGCCCTGCTGCTGACCGCCGGCACAAAGGGCAAGCGGTTTGCGCTGCCCAACGCGCGAGTGATGATTCACCAGCCATTGGGAGGCTTCCAGGGACAGGCGACAGAGATCGATATTCACGCCAAGGAAATCTTGAAGATCCGCGAGCGATTAAACGAGATCATGGCGAAACATACCGGGCAGCCTGTCGACAAAATCGCCCACGACACCGAACGGGATTATTTTATGTCCGGCGAGGAAGCCAAGCGATACGGGCTCATCGACGAAGTCATCTCGCGTCCACCCAAAACCATCAAGGCAGCGGAACCCGGCGATATCGGCAGAGACGGAGCCAAAATCAAGTAACAGAGGGGAGCATGGCCAAGCAGGAAAAGATGGATCGACACTGGCGGTGCTCATTTTGTGGAAAAAGCCGCGACGAAGTCCGAAAACTGATTGCCGGGCCGACCGTCTACATCTGCGACGAGTGTGTGAACCTCTGTAACGACATCATCGCCGAGGATTGGGAAGAGGCGAAGAAAGAAATCTCCTCCAAACTCAAGAAGCCGGCTGAAATCAAACAGCATCTCGATCAATACGTGGTGGGGCAAGAGCGCGCTAAACGGATCCTGTCCGTCGCCGTGCATAATCACTACAAACGCATTTCGTCCAAGAAGCAGGAAGTCGACGACATCGAGCTCCAAAAGGGCAATATCCTCATGGTGGGCCCGACCGGCACGGGGAAAACCCTCCTGGCTCAGACCTTGGCGAAGTATTTGGACGTGCCGTTCACGCTCGCCGATGCGACAACGCTCACGGAAGCCGGGTACGTGGGCGAGGATGTGGAAAACATCATCCTGAAACTCTTGCAGGCGGCCGACTACGACGTGGCGCGGGCTGAGCGCGGCATCGTGTACATCGATGAGATCGACAAGATCAGCCGCAAGAGCGACAGTCCGTCGATTACGCGCGACGTATCCGGAGAAGGGGTCCAGCAGGCGTTGCTCAAGCTCATCGAAGGCACCGTCGCCAATGTTCCTCCTCAAGGAGGGCGCAAGCATCCCCACCAAGAATTCATCCAGGTTAACACCAACAACATCCTCTTCATTTGCGGTGGAGCGTTCGTCGGGCTGGAACAAGTCATCGAACAGCGTCTTAATCAGAAAGCCATGGGATTCGGAGCGGAGATTCGCACCCGGCACGAAGTCAAGTTGGGCGACCTGCTCGCCAAGGTGCAACCCGAAGACTTCCTGAAATACGGACTGATCCCGGAATTTGTTGGGCGACTGCCGGTGGTAGCCACACTGGAAGAATTGGATGAACGGGCGCTGATTCGTATCCTGATCGAACCGCGTAACGCCCTCTCAAAGCAATATGAGAAGCTGCTGTCGTTCGAAAAGGTCAAACTGAGATTTACCGAGGGCGCGTTGAGAGCCGTGGCGCGGAAGGCTTACGCGCAGAAGACCGGCGCCCGGGGACTTCGAGCGATTTTGGAAGAAGTCATGCTGGATGTGATGTATGACGCGCCGTCACAGAAACAGATCAAAGAAGTGGTGATCACCGAAGACGCCATTCTTGGGAAAAACCCGCCGATCCGTATTTTCGAACAGGACATCGAAGCGAAGAGCGCCTAATCTAAAAGGAAATAGCGGGCCGCTTCATACGGGTAGCCCGCCGGTCATTGCTTCGTTTTTGATCCTCCCATCGTGTATCTTTTCCATCCAGCCGGTTCCCGCATTAGAGCTCGCTTCGCGCTTGCAAAACTCTCGGCTTTGATCGACAACGAAGAAAGCTGCACTATACTTGCCACGTGCAACTCCGCTGAGGGCAAAGGGAGAACCTGTGAAATACCCCACGGCATCCAGCCTCCGTCATCGAGGCAAAGCGCTTGAGTTCGACCCAGCTCATGAAGTCATCACCCCCTTGGGGATTAACGGAAAACTGATCGGCAGTTTGTCGTCAGACTTCGTGATCGACCTGATCATGGCCTACCGCAAGCTGCCCCTTCAAAAGGAAGTCCGGGCGGAGCCGCGAATTCCGATTTATGCGCTAAATACGACTCAAGACTCGTAAGCAGTCTTACTCTTACCACTGTGTCACGAACATTATAAAGCCTTGATATTGCGCAACATATTTACCAACATTTGTGTCGCCCTCTGATGATAGACTAAACTACCTGGTAGGATGCACGAGGAAGGTAATGGCCACAATCATCAAAGAGAAAAAAAGGTTGTTGCGAATTCCCTCCAGGGTCGTGTTGCCATTCGGCTATCAAATTTCAGTCAGGCAATTGTCTGACGCGGAGATGGATAAGCGGGATGAGAACGCTGATGGAATCTGGGACGATGCCACGAAGACCATCTATCTTCGCAAACGGCTGCCTGTCACTCGCCGGCGGTATATCCTTGCCCATGAACTCGGTCATGCGTGGCTGGACTGGCAGCATCGCTACATGGACGATGGAAAAGCCACCATTTGATCGCTCTGACCTGCCTCATTCTTAACAAGCACCCGTTACACGAGTGTGAGGATGTACTCCCATTCAACGCGAGCCACCGGTTGGACCGACAGGCGCGAACCCTTTCGCAATAACACCATTCCTTTGAGTTTCGGTTCTTTCCGCAATTGATCCAACGAAACGGGCTGTGAAAACTTATGGACGTATTTGATATCCACCATATCCCATCTGGGATTGGATGGATCACTTTGAGGATCGTAGTGATAGTCCTTCTTGTCAAACTGTGTGGAATCGACATGGGCGGTTTTGACGACCTCAGCAATGCCCACAACCGCAGGCGGATCAGTATTGCTATGGTAGAACAACACACGATCGCCAAGGGCCATTGATCGCATGAAGTTACGCGCCTGATAGTTGCGCACGCCATCCCAACACGTTGTCTGCTGAGAGGCGTGTATCAAGTCGTCGATGGAAAATGCCGATGGCTCAGATTTCATCAGCCAATAGCGTCTCTGCTGCGGCATCTCAACCCATCTTTTCTGGTTCGGTTCACAGCGCCTCTCCACAAAACTAGCAGTACAGCCTGCTGCGCATGGATCAATTTCTCTCGCGTGAACGGGACTCAATGAAATCGATCAACGCCCTATAGGTCAGTTCTCTGATCCGAGCCTTGCCCGCATTGTGCTGGTCGATATTGCCTTCGAGCCAGACTCGTTCGGACAGGTGCGAGGCGGCTTCGTTGCATAAGGTCCATATTCGATGGAGAAAGTCCTCCGGTAGGCCGACTTGGATTCCCTCGGATTCGATCCGGTCATCCAGTAACGCGAGCAAATCGGAGATGGCCTGATCGGGCCGATAGGGCGCGGTGCTGAATCCAAACTGCTCATGCGCGCGAGTCTCCTGCGCGGCCTGATCGACGAGATCGCGCATGTATTCTTTGAGCAACCCGATGACATGGCCCGACAGGATGATGGGTGAATCCATCATCTATTATCGAACTTCTCATGGAGAGGAGCAAGATTCTCATATGAAAGACCGCGATTGACCCGCGTATAAAGCCTTCTCTATGATGAGGCTCTCTGTGTATGAGCCGAGGAATGATGTCGTGACTCCTCACTCGTCTGAGCGCTATGAAATCGCGCTCAACACGTCCGCTGGCCGTGTGACAACGGCGGTCGATGTGCCAACCGCGTTTGTGCCAGTGACGGCCATCGTTCCCTTAATGCGGCGGTTGGGAGAAGAGGCCCACGCACTTGAAGAAGCAAGGAGCTTAGAGTCAGGACAGGCTCGCTCGTGTCAGAAGGGTTGTGCGGCTTGTTGTCGAATGCTGGTGCCACTTTCTCCACCGGAAGCTTTCACCCTGAGGGAGTTCGCTCAATCCTTGCCATGCGATCAGCAGGAACGCATCGCTGCACGATTAGCCCAAGCGAAATCTGTCCTGCTCGCACATGAACTCTGGAATCAGCTCGTGGAGCTTGCCGAGTCTTCACAGTCACCTGAAGACGATATGTTGGAGCCCATCAATCAGGCGTATTATGCTCTGCGGATACCCTGTCCGTTCCTTGAAAACGACCTTTGTTCCATCTACCACGAACGGCCGGCAGCCTGCCGAGAATTGCTGGTCACGTCGCCGGCCCAGCAATGCCAGGATATGGCGAAGAATCCGGTTGCGCCGATTCCTGTGCCGGTGCGGATCGGTTCCGTCTTGGGATTATTATGGGGAGAATTGACTAGCACACCACCCAGGCTGATTCCTCTGCCCATTGCGCTCGACTGGGCAGAACAGCATAAGAAGATGAGTCACAGAAGCTGGCAAGGCACCCAGCTGTTTGATGCAGCGCTCAATACGGTGTGGCGCTTCTTAAGCCAGACGTTTCAACAAAGCGGGAATACCCCGTCGGCCAATGAGCGGACGGTATGAATCAGAAGGGGGAAAATTATTTGATGCAGAAGGCTGTTATCGTCTGTTTGGATCTAGAAGGAGTACTGGTCCCGGAGATTTGGATCAACGTCGCACTGAAGACCGGAATCGAGGAGCTGAAAGTGACGACGCGGGAGATGCCGGATTATGACAAACTCATGAATCAGCGACTAGCGATTTTAGATAGGAACCATTTGAAGATCGCCGATATTCAAGAGGTGATCGGCAAGATGGGGCCATTGGAGGGCGCGACGAAGTTTGTGCAGTGGCTCCGGGAACGATGCCAAGTCGTCATTTTGTCGGACACGTTCTACCAGTTTGCTCTGCCACTTATGCGGCAGTTGGGTTTTCCGACAATTTTCTGCAACCAATTGGAAATTGATGGAACCGGGCGCATTGTCAATTATCATATGCGGATGCAGAACCAGAAGAAACATTCCGTGGCCGCCTTCAAGTCGCTGAACTTTTTTACGATGGCGGCCGGCGATGCCTACAATGATACCGCCATGCTGAGTGAGGCGGATGTCGGCTACTTTTTCAGGCCGCCAGATCATCTCCCCAAAGAATTTCCTCAGTTTCCAGTCACACAGACGTACAGCGAGCTTGAAGAACGGTTCAGCAAAGCCGGAAATTTCCGCTAGCGGGTGGTCTGATGCGTTTTCAGGTCTCGTCTAGAAGTTCAGCCACAATTGCGCATAGGCCCATGTCTGGTCTTTAGACGTTCCGAGATTCTCACGAATATAGGGACCGGTGAAGAGATAGGCGAAAGATGTCTGAAAGGCGAGTTTCCCGTCCATAAACATGTGGGTCCAGGTGAAGTCCAGCTCGTCTCCAACGTGATTCGTCGTATTGTTTACCTTTGAGAATACGTAGACCCCTTGGCTAGCTCGATACCAGTTGTCTCGGGCGTTGGCGAGATTGATGTTGGTATACCAAACCTCGATGTGATCATCCCTGGTCGGCCTGGCTTGAAAATTGGCTGACCAGGTGAGGGTATTCTTCCAGCCCTGAACGTCCATGTACCCCATGTGAATGTGATTGGTCGGATAGAGATTTTCGAAGGTGTTCGCAGTACTACACGTACCATAGACGTTATCCAGCGTGCAGTTGGCGCGACCGTCACCGGAGGCATAGTCAAAATTCAACGCAACGCGCGGTTTCCAAGCCAAGTCATAAAAGGTATAGCCAATCCAGTTTCTGGTGGCCCATGCATTGATGTGGAGACATTTGTCTTGCGTGCCGGCAGAGCCGCATGGGCTGGACGTGCTCGTGGTGCTGCCCATTTGGCCAAATTGATAGACGATTTCGTTGGAAATATCGAGCCCACCCTTCTTGATCGCGATCCGGTTTCCAAGCACGTGCCGAGTCTGATTTCCATGCTTCGGCGTACCCAGGCCTTGGCTGTTGTTGTTATCTGCACCGAGGTTGTTCTTGTAATAGATGTAGAAGGGTTCGATCAGAGACCAGGGAACCGCCTTGATCTGGTTATAGAAGACAAACATGTCGACGTCCCCGTGGGCATTGTTCCCCTGGCCTGATACCGACTGGCCAAGGGGGTTGACATTTGGCCCACCGCTGCCGAGCGCCGCGCCCTGCGCCAGATCCGTTTCGGTAAGCCTGAACCATCCCAGCGAGGTATCCATAAATTTGGTGCTGTAGTTGGTCATGATCCCATCGAAGGAAAAGCCGGTGTTGGCCCAGTCGAAGTGGCCCAGGAGACTCTGATCGCCGAAGACGAGGTATTGCCTTCCGGCCTTGATGCCAAGGCCTTGGATACCGGCAAAGTTACGAACCAACATATACCCTGCGCGAATGCCGAGGGAACAGGCTGTTTTGTTATTGATGAGAGCCGGCGCGCATGTGTGGTTGATCGGGTCGGCGCTACCTCCCCAGGTGCGCGAGTCAATGAATTCGAGATAGAAGGTGACATTCGGAGAGAGATCATACCCGATGCCCAACCGTGCCATCTGTTGAACAAAGGAGTCATTGGCTTGGCCCGCAAAACGATTGGCACTTCCCGACGGCTCGTTGCAATTACCACCATTTCCAATTCCGCTGCCGAAACAGAGATTGTTTCGATATTCCGGCCGGACGCGCAGATCGGCACGGATCCAGAGATTCTTGATGTCGAAATTCCTGCCGATCTTGGGATCAAAAAGCTCATATTGCTCCTTAAGAGGAATGCCGCGGCCGATGACGATGATATTGGTAATTCGTTCTCCCTCCGGTACTTCAAGCGCCGCGTGAACCAGTGGGATCGGCGCGAAGCATGTTGTGAGGAACACTGCAACCCCTACGAGGGCGTGCAGTCCAATGGGTTTCATCCATTGAATGAGGTCCGTGA
>Ga0194119_10010660_pt1 | contig 12060 bp, 19 predicted proteins | sample TA2MahC100mmetaG_FD_148620 | JGI IMG/M metagenome (GOLD analysis project Ga0194119, IMG submission 148620) | Freshwater microbial communities from Lake Tanganyika, Tanzania - TA2015018 Mahale Deep Cast 100m | ecosystem: Environmental > Aquatic > Freshwater > Lake | place: Tanzania: Lake... | reverse complement strand
AAAGATACCTCCCTTCCGCCGCCATCAAAGCGCTCTCGCCGCAAGAGTACGCTGCCACCACCCGAGCCAAGCGTGCAGGAAAAGCCGCAGGAAAACAGTTCGTGGCTCAACCCAAAAACGTGGCTAAGAAAACTGCGGGGTATAGGTAAAAAATAATGAGCACAACAACCGGAACCGAACTGTTTAACCTAAACCTCAATGATCTTATTGAGGAGGCGTTTGAGCGTGCCGGTTCAGAAGTGCGTTCGGGCTATAACGTTCGGACGGCTCGCAGAAGCCTAAACTTGCTGACCATTGAGTGGGCTAACCGAGGTGTGAACCTTTGGACTATTGAAGAGGGGCAGATTCCGCTGGTTCAAGGTCAGGTGACCTATCCTCTGCCGGTAGATACGATTGATCTAATAGAGCATGTGGTTCGGACAAATAACGGCGTGCAGTCTACCCAGACGGATATTAATATCACCCGGATTTCAGTCTCCACTTATGCAACGATCCCTAACAAAATTACACAAGGCCGACCCATTCAGGTTTGGGTAGATCGGCAATCAGGAGGTATCGGAAAGACAGGGTTAACCCTAGCCTCAAACGTTAATAACAACGTTACCACCATACCTCTTTCATCAACTGCGGGGCTTCCGGCAACTGGATACGTGACGATTGGCTCGGAAACAATTAACTACACCAACACCACCTCAACACAGTTACTAAACTGCCTACGTGGTCAAAACGGTACGACTGCTACCTCGCATACGGCTGGAGCAACAGTTACAGCCCCTGAACTGCCAAACATTAACGTGTGGCCTGCTCCCGACCAAGGCACGGCTCTAAGCCCTGTTTACACCTTTGTTTATTGGCGTTTGCGGCGTATTCAAGATGCCGGTAACGGTATTAATACCCAAGACATCCCCTTTCGCCTGCTGCCCTGTATGGTGGCCGGATTAGCCTATTACATAGCCATGAAGATCCCAGAGGGTGCGGCTAGGCTGGATATGCTGAAGATGGCTTACGAAGAACAGTGGATGATGGCTGCTGGCGAAGATCGTGAAAAAGCATCAGTACGTTTTGTGCCTCGTAACATGTTTGTGACCGGCGGGGGTTACTGATGGGCAATAAGTTTTCTTCCGGCAAATTTTCTATCTCTCAGTGTGACCGATGTGGTTTTCGGTTCAAACTGAAAGAACTTAGAAGGCTGGTGATTAAGACCAAAAATATAGATATTAAGGTCTGTCATCAGTGTTGGGAACCGGATCAGCCGCAGTTATCTCTGGGTATGTACCCCGTTTATGACCCACAAGCCGTTAGAGACCCACGCCCAGATACAACGTACTTTCAGGCAGGTCTTAATGGCTTGGAAACAAACCCAGATGGGGGTCCGACTGAGGCTGGCTATGGTGTGCCAACTCAAGGTAGCAGGATTGTCGCATGGGGGTGGAACCCGGTAGGATTCTATAACCCGTTGAAGTTGCCTTTCCAGACAAATCACCTTGTCGCGGTAGGGCAGGTAGGTACCGTAACAGTAACAACTTCTTAGGAGTAAGAGATGAAAAAGATGGCGATGAAAAAGGTGGCTAAGGCGGAAGTCAAGACCCATGAGAAAAAGATGCACGGCGTAAAGAAGATGAGAGCCGGTGGCAAAACCAATGCCGATATGCTCAAGTATGGTCGGAATATGGCTAAAGTTATGAATCAGCGTTCAAGCGGAAGGGGGCGATAATGGCTAAAGATACTAATAAGTACGTTAAGCCTCAAAAAGACACGGCTGGGTCAAGCGCCGTAGCCAAGTCTGGATTTGCCGTCACGGGCAACGAGGCCACTTTTGGTTATAACGGCTACCCCAACGCGATCCCCAACACTCAAACGGTAAAGACTCGGGGTACTGGGGCGGCGGTTAAAGGTACTAACTCTAGCACAAAGTTGGGATAAATGAACTACGCAACGCTGTTTAAGACGATTCAGGCTTACGTTGAGAATGACTTCCCGACGACGGTAGTCATTGATACTGCTTCGTCTAATACTAACTTTACGAATAAGGAGCAGATTGACACCTTTATTCGTCAAGCCGAACAGCGTATTTACAACAGCGTTCAACTTCCGGTATCTCGCAAAAACGTGACTGGGCAGTGCACAATAAATAATAAGTACCTGTCTATGCCTTCCGATTGGTTATCAGTCTTTTCTTTGGCTAGGATTAACTCGGATGGGACGCAAGAGTACTTGTTAAACAAAGACGTCGAGTTTATCCGTGAGTCTTTTCCTGACCCAACGTACTACGCTGCGCCCACCCACTACGCCATTTTTAAGGGGCCAAACATCGTCCCGGGCGATCAGTCAACTGTAATCCTCGGACCCACGCCAGATACCGACTACAACATGGAACTGCACTATTTTTACTATCCGCAGTCAATTGTTGACAACTCCAGCGGCACTTCTTGGCTCGGTCAAAACTTTGACACAGTCTTGATATATGGTTCGCTGCTTGAAGCGTACACCTACATGAAAGGTGAAAAAGATGTTAACGACGTTTATATTGGTCGTTACAATGAGGCATTAGCCATGTTGAAACAACTTGGCGAGGGCAAGAACCGGCAAGATATGTACAGAACAGAACAAGCGAGGTATCCAGTCCGATGAGCAGCATGAGCGAAGTAGCCTTCCTCTTAGGAGGCAATCAAGTGCGGGTTTTAACCACTTCAGGTCGGGGATTTACGCCTGAAGAGGTTGCAGAGCGGGCGCTCGACAAAATTATTCATGTGGGATCTCAAACTCATCCTGCAATCAGGGATCAGGCTGAGGCTTTTAAAAATCAGATCCGTCAGGTTTTGGTTTTTTATATGAAGGAGGCGATTAAGTCAAATCACACGACTTTAGCCAACAAATTCAGGAAAGCAGGACATCCTGAGTTCGTTAAACTTTTAGATGATTAAGGAGCCTTAAAATGGCAATTACCCAAGCAATGACCACCTCCTTTAAAGCGGAACTGCTTTTGGGGGTACACGATTTTCGTCCTACCGGTGATACTGGATCGGATACATTTAAGATCGCTTTGTATACTTCTTCGGCTACATTAAATGCCAACACCACGGCATACACTGCTTCAAACGAAGTGTCATCTTCTAGCACTAACTATACAGCAGGTGGTCAAGCATTAGCCAACACCGGTGTAACGGCAACTAACATTAACGCTAATACCGGTACAGGCTTTTGTGATTTCTCTGACGAGACGTTTGTTAACGCTAACTTTACCGCTCGCGGTGCGTTAATTTATAACACCACCCCTTCGGCAAATAGCAACGCTAACACTACACTGACTAATGCTTCAGTCTGTGTTCTGGACTTTGGCGCTGATAAGACTTCGTCTGACGGTGATTTTACAATTATTTTTCCGACTAACGACGCTTCAAACGCAATCATTCGGATTGCTTAAGGAAGAATCATGGCTTTTGTAATAGCCGATAGAGTCAAGGAAACCACTACCACTGGTGGAACCGGCACAGTCACTCTCGCGGGGGCTGTTGCTGGATTTCAGTCGTTCTCAGCCATAGGCAACAATAACTCTACGTACTACACGATTATTGATGCCACAAACGGCACTTGGGAAGTGGGGATTGGGACGTATACCGCCTCTGGTACTACTTTAAGTAGAGACACGGTTCTATCGTCATCTAGTAGTGGGAGTCTAGTCTCTTTTGCAGCGGTATCAAAAGACGTATTTGTAACCTATCCGGCTACAAGGTCGTACTACGGAGTTGGTAGTCAAGGTGTTTCAATTAACAACTCACAGATCGCTGAGAGTGGGGCATTCCCTTCTACATATAACGGCTTGTCGGTTGGTCCAATTACGGTGCAATCTGGCGTTGCTATTACCGTGCCCTCTGGGCAGAAATGGATTGTGATATGAGTTCAATAGCCGCAGGAACCACACTAACAACGGCGCTAGTTGCTACCGGAGATACTGCCGGGAATTTGGTTTTAAAGACTAATGGGACGACTACGGCGTTAACGATTGGGACAGACCAAGTAGTTACTTTGGCCCAGCCGCTTCCGGTTGCATCGGGTGGTACAGGCACTAATTCAACTACTTTTGCAAACTTAGCGACTAATGTTACTGGCACACTACCAATAGCAAATGGTGGTACAGGCACTACTTCAACTACTTTTGCAAACTTAGCGACTAACGTTACTGGCACGTTGCCGGTAGCTAACGGCGGAACAGGGTTTACAAACGCTACCGCTTATGCAGTATTGTGCGGAGGCACAACATCAACGGGGGCATTTCAGTCGATTACTTCAGTTGGTACATCGGGTCAGGTTTTGACTTCTAACGGAGCAGGTGCTCTGCCAACGTTTCAAACGTCGTCTGGTATATCAACAGGTAAAGCCATCGCTATGGCAATCGTGTTCGGAGGATAAAAATGGCTGCACCTAATATAGTTAACGTAACATCAATCTTCGGCAAAACAGCGGTTCAAGCCGTTACTACATCAGCCACGGCAATTGTGACCAACTCTGCAGCCAGCAACAAAGTTCTCAAGATCAATGCTTTGTATGTGGCTAACGTAGACGGGACTAATAATGCTGAAATTACGGCAGATGTATTTCGCTCTTCAACTGCGTACAAAATTGCTTCAACAATGACTGTGCCTGCCGATGGATCAATTAGCCTTTTAGATCAGTCAATTTATTTAGAAGAAGGTGATAGTTTGCGTCTGACCGCTAATGCTAATAGTGATCTTGAAGCCGTATGTTCGTATGAGGAGATTTCGTAATGCAACCGGGAAACGGTAGCGTTATTGGCAAAGTAAATTCGCCAACTACTAGCACAGCCCGTGGGATGTGGGCCATGAATGAGGTCCAGCGTGCGATATTAGGAAGCGCTTGGCCTGGTGTTGTAGGATCTTACACCGTCATCCAAGAGTTCAAAGCCACTACTGATTGGACTTGCCCTACTGGTGTGACAGAGGTCGATTACCTCGTTGTCGCTGGTGGTGGAGGTGGTGGCGGCTGCCAGCCGGGAGGTATTGCTGGAGGTGGCGGTGCTGGCGGCTATCGAACAGGTACAGGATTAGGTGTTACTGCTGGAACTACATACACAATTACAGTAGGTGGCGGAGGAACTCTTGGTTCTTCAGCAGAAGGTGGTGATGGATCAAACTCTGTGTTTAGCACCATTACATCGGCAGGTGGCGGTGGCGGCGGTGGTGGTGGAACACCCCCGTCTGGAGGTGGAGTCTTAAACGGAAAAAATGGTGGTTCTGGCGGTGGCGGTGGAGAAAATTCTGGAAACACCGGAACCGGAGGAACTGGCAATACCCCAAATCAATCTCCGTCCCAAGGTAATAACGGTGGCGGGGGCGGCAACCCTGCTGGAGGTGGCGGTGGCGCTTTTGAGGCTGGAAACACCGACGGAACTGGTCAAGGAGGTGATGGAACAGCATCAACCATTTCCGGCCCGTCTGTAACTTACGCAGGTGGCGGAGGCGGAGGGACTACTGGCACAAACGGCGCAGCAGCCGGTGATGGAGGTGGCGGAGTTGGTGGTGGCACATCGGTTGCTGCTGGTGCTGGAACTGCAAACTTAGGTGGCGGAGGTGGTGGCGGTGCTAATAGCGTAAATAAAAATGGTGGAACAGGCGGCTCCGGCATAGTCATCCTTAAATACACCGTACCCGGTACTACAAATGTAGCGACATTCGTTGTTTCTGGCTCATGGACTGCACCTACTAATGTGACAGCGGTTGATTACTTGGTGGTTGCAGGCGGGGGTGGGGGTGGTGCTGCTTATCAGGCTGGAGGTGGTGGGGCTGGTGGTTTTAGAACTGGTACTGGGTTATCTGTAAGTGCTGGAACGACTTACACAATAACCGTAGGAGCAGGCGGGGAAGGAAGAGAAGCCACACCATCCGGCTCAGGGGCTGCTAGAGGGGGAAGTGGTGGTGATTCAATTTTTTCCACAATAACTTCTTCAGGAGGCGGTGGCGGCGCAAGTTATCAGGGCACTCCAAATTCGAATGGCGCTGCTGGTGGCTCTGGTGGTGGAGCAGCATCTGTCAACGGAGGCGCAACAGGTGGTGCAGGTAACACGCCAAACCAACCTTCCGATGGAGGTAATGGAGCACCAGCAGTTCCATATCAAGGAAATGCTGGTGGATCAACTGGAACTTATGACTCACCGTATTGCGGCGGTGGGGGTGGTGGTGCTAGTGCCGCAGGAACAGCCGGTGGCAATCAAGCCGGTCCTGGGGGCGCTGGGCAAGCCTCAACTATCTCTGGCCCATCCGTAACCTACGCAGGCGGTGGTGGTGGTGGTGCATACGGACCTAACAACGGTACTGGTGGAACAGGTGGTGGTGGCAACGGAGGTAAGGGAGATACTGGTGGTCCAAATGCAGCAGCGGCTACTGCTGGTACTGCAAATACCGGAGGTGGTGGTGGCGGTGGTGGAAATGTAACAGGTGTTTCTAAAGATGGTAAAAATGGCGGCTCCGGCATTGTAATTATTAAGTGGACATGAGAGGTAAAACATGAGCAACATTAAGATTCAAGGTAACGCCAGTGGCACCGGCACGACAACGCTGCAGACGGCTAATACCAACTCTGACACTACATTTACGCTACCGGGAACTGACGGCACAAATGGTCAGGCTATTGTTACCAACGGTTCTGGTACGTTGTCATTTAGTACGGTTGGCACTGGTGATGTCGTTGGTCCAGCGAGTGTTACTGATAACGCGATAACTCGTTTTGATGGTACTACAGGCAAATTAGTACAAAACTCATCAGTAACCGTATCGGATGCGGGTGCTGTCGTTGCGCCGCAAGCAGGTTCAATCATTCCGTTTTATTTTGATAATCAAGCGGCGTTTCCGTCTGCCAACACTTATCACGGTGCAGTCGCCCACTCACACGCAGATGGGGCAATGTACTTTGCACACGGTGGAAGTTGGACGAGATTGTTGCAAGATGGCGGTGCACTTGGCACACCATCAAGCGGCACGGCTACAAATTTGACGGGGTTACCTCTGTCAACTGGTGTAACTGGAACGCTTCCGGTAGCCAATGGTGGTACAGGTAACGCATTTTTCTCCGTAAGCGGGCCAGCCACATCAACCAAAACTTACACATTTCCCAATGAGAACATGAGCGTTGGGTTTAGAAACGTTCCAGCAGTAGGCACTAAAACAAGTCCTTACACCCTTGCAACTGCGGATGTTGGTAAATATGTGCAAGTAGGAACTAGCGGGTCAATCACAATCCCAGATGAAACTTTTGCCGAGGGTGATGTTATTTCAATTTTTAACAATACTACTGGAAACATCACAATCACTTGCTCGATTACAGACGCCTACATCGCAGGTACTGATACCGATAAAGCAACAATGACTTTGGCAACCCGTGGAGTAGCAACGATTTTATTTATTTCTAGCACTCGTTGTGTTGTTTCGGGGAATGTGACATGAGTGGAATTCATCTAATGCTTCTTGCGTCTAAAATCAGCCTTCCATTAACGGTTGAGTATCTTGTTGTTGCCGGTGGTGGCGGTGGTGGCGGTGCCGCCGGAGGAGATTCAGGTGGTGGCGGTGGCGGTGCGGGTGGTTATCGCACTGGAACTGCTTATGCTGTTACTGCTGGAAATAGTTACACGGTAACTGTTGGTGCTGGTGGAAGCGGCGGGCCAAATAGCAATCCAAGGCGAGGATCAAGTGGATCAAATTCTGTTTTTGACACAATAACTTCTGCTGGTGGCGGCGGTGGCGGCGGTGGAAGCAACGGCCCTTATGCCGGACTCAGTGGCGGTTCTGGTGGTGGCGGGGCAGCTGACGGCTCTGGTGGCGCTGGAAACACACCTTTAGTAAGCCCTTCTCAGGGAAATAACGGCGGCACTGGTGGAGGTGGTGATACCGGCTCTGGCGGTGGCGGCGGCGCATCTGGTGCTGGAAGCGGAACAAGCGGAACAGGAAATCGTAACGGAGGTGCTGGTTCTCCATCAGATATTTCTGGTTCTACAGTAACTTACGCTGGTGGTGGTGGTGGCGGAAGCCGCAGCCAAGACGGTTCTGTGGGTTCTGGAGGTGCAGGCGGTGGGGGCGCTGGCGGGCCATTTGACAGCCCCGGAAATGGTGTTGCTGGTACAACCAATACTGGTGGTGGAGGTGGTGGCGGAAGCCGTGCTTACAGTGGACCTTGGGTGGGAACCGGTGGCGCAGGCGGCTCTGGCGTTGTGATTATTCGTTACTTAGATACATTTGCAGCAGCAGCATCGACAACAGGTTCTCCAACCATTACAACTTCTGGTGGATATAGAATTTATCAATGGACAGGTTCTGGATCAATTACATTCTAAAATAAAAATAAGGAGAAGAAGTGGATACAAAAGTTTATAGAATCTACGGAATAAATATGGCGGTAGAGATGCTTCGCCCCGGTGCTAAGTGGGAGTGGACTGGGGGCCTTGGGTTTACTCGCTGGGATGATCCGCGTCCAAAACCGTCTGTAGAAGAAGTAGAAGAAACAATGGAAAAGATTAGAGCCTTTGAAGACTCTATAAAAACTATTTACTTACCAGAGCAGTTAGAAAAAATTACCGGCCAACAAAAAATGATTGAGGAGGCCGTCAATGGGGATGCATAACCTTTTTCCTATTCCGGTAGGTCTTTATGAACTAGGTCGAGATTTGACTGAAAAAGAATTATCTTTTTTAAAGAATCAAAAGACACGGCCAAATAACGGCAATACTACCAGCGTTGACAACACAATTCTTAAGGCTAGAGCACTAACTCAGTTGCGAGATTTTATTGAAACATCTGTGTCTGATTACTTTAAAACGGTGCATAACCCAAAGCACAAGGTTAATCTAAAGATTACGCAGTCGTGGACTAATTATACGGAGAAAAACCAATACCATCATAAGCATGCCCATCCAAATTCGTTTGTATCGGGAGTGTTTTATATTCAGGCAGATAAGACCAAAGACAAGATTTATTTTTATCGGGATAGTTATCAGCAGATTAAGTTTCCACCACAAGAATGGAACGTATGGAACTCAGAATCTTGGTGGTTTGAAGTTGGCACTGGTAATCTTATTTTGTTTCCATCAAGTCTTACGCACATGGTAGAAACAGTACAGCATGATCAAACTCGTATAAGTTTGTCGTTTAACACTTTCCCGGTAGGGCATGTAGGGGAAGAAATGGATTTAACTGGACTTCGTTTAGGAGAATTAGATGGCGCATTTCGCTGAAATTGATCAAAATGGGGTAGTGCTCCGTGTCATTGTGGTTGGCAACAAAGACACCGCTGATGCCGCTGGTGTCGAAAAAGAGCATATTGGGGCTGCTTTCTGTGAACGCCTATTTGGTGGTACATGGAAACAGACTTCCTATAACGGCAATAAGCGTAAGAACTACGCCGGGGTTGGATACACCTACAACGCCGATATTGATGCGTTTGTTCCACCTAAGCCTTTTCCATCGTGGACTTTAAATAATGATACTGCCCAATGGCAAGCCCCAACCCCGATGCCTGCTGATGCAAGCATGGAAAAACAATACACTTGGGATGAGGCTACAACTTCATGGAAAGAAGTAGTAAAAACTGTTGCGGATTGAAAGTGATAGATGTTTGGCTTTTTACCGTTCTCCACTGGTGCGTTTGATGACTATCAGACGGACCAAAGTGTTGCTGTATCAGTCACTGGAGTAAGCGGTACTGGTCAGGTAGGCACGGCCGTTGTTAATGGCGCAGTAAATGTCTATCTGACCGGAGTAGTAGCCACAGGATTTATTGACTCTGTAGGTACTAATTTTGAATCTGTTACTCCTGCTGGCGTTCAAGCGGTTGGTGAACTTGGACAAGAATCTATAGTTGGCAAAGCAAATGTCTATGTCCTTGGGGTTCAAGGCACTGGGCAACTTGGTGAGGGAGAAGAAGAGATCGGGGTTAGTGTATACCCGACAGGGGTGCAAGGTGCAGGCGCTCTTGGTGCAGTAGCAGTCAATGCAAGGTGCTTTGTTTATCCCACTGGAGTTCAGGCTACTGGGCAAGTTGGGACAGTTACAGTGATTACTAAGGCTAATGTTTCTGTAACAGGGGTAAGTGCTACTGGACGTGTTTCTAGACCGTTAGTTTGGGGTTTAATAGATACAGCGCAGACGCCAAGTTGGGTGCCTATAGCGGCTTAATTAATAGAGGGTAAAAATGGCAAGCACATACTCAGATTTAAAGATTCAGTTAATGCAGACCGGAGAAAACACCGGTACATGGGGTAACGTCACTAACGCTAACCTTACTGCCTTAGAAGAGGCAATTGCTGAGTCTGTTGACGTACCTTTTTCAAGCGCGGATGTAACGCTTACGCTTACAAACTCAAATGCTTCCCAAAGTGCCCGTTTTCTACGCCTAAAATGTACTGGCACAACAGGTGGAGCACGTAGCCTTATCCTTGGCTCGGGCTGTCAGATTGAGAAACTCTACTTGGTTAGCAATACCTGTGCAGATGCTATTACGGTTAAAAACACAACCGGCAACGGGATTGCAGTACCGGCTGGCAAAACAATGTACGTCTATAACGATGGAACAGACGTTGTTGATGCGGTTACTCATTTGACTTCTCTAACTCTTGCCAGCGCACTACCCGTAACTTCTGGGGGTACTGGGTCAACTACGGGTACGTTTAGCGGTGCCAATATCACGTCAATAAACGCTAATAACATTTCTACGGGTACGCTGGCTGTGGCTCGCGGTGGCACAGGTGCTACGACATTAGATTCTGAAGCCGTGGTTATTGGAAACGCTACTTCCTCGGTTAAATTTGTAAGTCCTGGATCAAGTGGAAACGTACTTACTTCTAATGGTACATCGTGGGTGTCTCAAGTCGGTACTGGTGGCAATGGATCAGTGACTTCGGTTGGCACTGGGGCTGGCACTATAAATGGAATTTCTCTAACGGGTGGTCCGATCACAACTTCTGGAACAATTTCGCTTGGTGGTGCAATTAATGCTTCTACAATTAGCACGGGCGTTTTAGCCGTTGGACATGGTGGTACGGGTGGAAGCACAACACAAACTGCAAGAACTGGTCTTGGTCTTGGAACTATTTCTACACAAGATTCTGACAACGTAACTATTACTGGCGGTTCAATAACGGGTGTTTCTGGTGTTGCTACCCTATCAGGTACGCAGACATTTACTGGTGCTAAAACATTTACTGGTGGTATTACCAGCACGGACTTTAATTTTACTGCCACATCTTCTATTTATTTAACTAGTGGTACAGTAAAAGTAGATATTTCAAACAACAACGTGGTGGTTTTTGACCCGTCTGGTGGCGCATACCGCATGGTGTTTAATAATACTAACAAAGGAATTAAGTGGGATGGTACCTCACTAGGTGTTGGTTGGGAAACTAGCGGTACGTTTATTGCTTTTAACTCTGGATTTCTTGAATCTAATACTAGCGATACACGTAAACCCGGTGGGGGCAGTTGGACTTCCTCATCTGATGCTCGGTTAAAAGAAAACGTAGTTAACTACACTCAAGGACTATCTGCAATCACTGCACTGCGGCCGGTTCGGTACAACTACAACGATGTAACTAAATTAGGCGTAGACACTAACCACAAGACATTTACGGGTCTTATTGCTCAGGAAGTAGAACAAACTTCTCTTGCAGATATGGTAGCAGTAGGTGCAGACAACTATTTAAATCTTGATCCATCCGAACTTACTTTTACTTTAGTCAACGCAGTCAAAGAATTATCTGCACAGGTCGATGCACTCAAGGCCGAAGTGGCCGCACTGAAAGGGGCATAGAAATGAAGACAGTCGTTGAAGCGCATAAGATGGATGGGGTAAAAGTGTGCCGGTCTGAGTCTGAGACTGTGTGCTTTTACTGCCAAGATCCTGTTAGCGAACAAGAAAAAGCCTCTGGTACTTGTACTAATTGTGGACAACCTTGGAGACCGAAAACCTCAGTTTCTGTTTGGGCTACCTCTGTTAAAGCGGGTGTGAAAACTTGGGGTCAGACGTAAGTCGTAGGGGTGATGTGATGCTAATTGAGACTAT
>Ga0194119_10010658_pt1 | contig 12061 bp, 10 predicted proteins | sample TA2MahC100mmetaG_FD_148620 | JGI IMG/M metagenome (GOLD analysis project Ga0194119, IMG submission 148620) | Freshwater microbial communities from Lake Tanganyika, Tanzania - TA2015018 Mahale Deep Cast 100m | ecosystem: Environmental > Aquatic > Freshwater > Lake | place: Tanzania: Lake... | reverse complement strand
CATGCCCGCCCCCCGTTATGACGACGGCAAGTGGCGGCTCTATGTGCGCGAAGGTGCCCAGGTCCACGCGGTAACGTTGCACGTGCAGCCGCGGGAACGTTATGCCTATGACCCAGGACACGGTTATGACCGCCGTTACGACCGGCACTATGACCGTCACTACAACCGCCGCTATGACCGCCGTTACGACGTTTACTATGACCGCCGCTACGATCACAGCGACGACTGGCGTCGTCATCGCGATGATCATTGGCCACCCCGTCACGGCAGCCCATTCGACCGGCACCATCGGCACGATCGCCACTGCCGGCACTGATGGCGTTCGGACCGCGGTCGGACAAGGACTTCCGACCGCGCCGCGCTTCAACCCAGCTCAGCGCTGAGATTCGCCGGCTCGCTGTCCGCCGCCTGCAGCCACACCGCACCATTCGCTTCGTATAGCGCCAGCGCTTCCAGAAAGTTGACGCTGTGGGTTGCTGCCGGGCGCCGTAACAACCGGTCACGCAGCAGCAGAATCGTCATGTCGTGCGTCACGCAGAAATCGAGATGGTGTTGTTCGGCACCACCCCGCAATCGTGCCAGCGATGACCGGGCAATCAGTCGTGCCGCATCGTCGGCAGGAATCATCGCATCGGCAGGCACATCACCCGCTGCCCAGCGGGTGATGAAGCCGGACAGCCCGTTCGAACTCTGCAAGGACTTCCACATCTTGATCTGGTCGAGTGCATAGAAGACGCCAAGGCTCTCAACGGGTCGCGTGGAACCAGACTGACGACCACCTGCGCTGCCACCACCACCGGTCCGGTGGGCATCGATGACAATACGAGCGGTTTCGACGCAGCGTTCCGGCGGGCTCGCATAACCACGCACCACGAGCTGCTTCGGCAGTGCGTGGCCGAACAGACGGCAATGATGGCGGCCCTCATCGGTGAGCGGATTTACCAGATCGTGCACTTCGCGATTGAACTCGCGCACCGAATGACGGGTGAGCAGCGCGATGCGCTTGATGCCCGAGTCGCACAAGCGCCGGACCAGATCGACACTACTCTCCCCATAAAACGCTTTGCTTTCAGATCCCACCACGTCCCCGGACATGCCGTGACCTCCCCACTCGCTTCGGTTTAGACTCGGAGCAGTCTAACGATTCGCACAAACAGGGGGATGGATCATGGGTCGGCTCGACGACAAGGTTGCTGTGGTAACCGGCGCAGGCCGGGGTATCGGCCGGGAAGTGGCGCTCCTGATGGCTAGTGAAGGTGCGAAGATCGTGGTCAACGACCTCGGTGGCAACATGGATGGCACCGGCACCGGCAAGATCGCCGATGACGTCGTCAACGAAATCCGCGCCATGGGTGGTCAGGCGGTCAGCAATATCGAATCCGTGGCCAGCGTCGCCGGTGGCGAGAGCATGTTGAAAACGGCGCTCGATGCATTTGGCGCCATGGACATCCTCATCAACAACGCCGGCATCCTGCGCGACAAGACTATCTACAACATGGAAGAGTCGGATTGGGACGCTGTTCAGGCCGTACACCTCAAGGGCCACTACTGCTGCTCACGGCCATTTGCCCGATACATTCGAGAAAACAACCGCACCGGTTGCAGGATCATCAATTTCTCGTCGGTGTCCGGACTTTATGGCAATTTCGGTCAGGCGAACTACGGTGCCGCCAAAGCCGGCATCGCCGGTTTCTCGCGGGTTCTGGCCATTGAGCTCGCCAAATACGGCTGCACGGTCAACACTATTTCTCCCGGCGCATTGACACGCATGACCATCGCGCTGCGTGAGGGGCGTGGCCAACAGGTGTCTGATGCCGACATCGAAGCGGGTGGACCACAACACATCGCACCGATCGTCACCTGGCTCACCACCCCGGAAGCGGCCGGTATCACCTCGGAAATCTTCCACACGGGTCGCGGCAGTGTTGCAATCATGCAGCAGCCCCGCGTCATCAAGCAGTTTCACAAGGCCGGCGGTGTCTGGTCCCTAGACGATCTCGACCGCTACGTCCCACAACTCATCGCAGCACGCAAGGCCAACATCGCCGCCGCGGATGAAACCGGCAAAGCCATTCAGGTATGAGCAAAGCATGAAAAGAGTGAACAGGATCCGATCGCACCTTCCGGCGGCCGTCGCTATCGCTGTCCTTTTGACCGCCTGCGGTCAGTCAGAGGAAGCGAAGGCACCGACACCACCTCCTCCGGCGACACCTGAAGAGCAGCTGCGGCTTGCGATCGAAACTGCCAAGACCGGTGATGTGATCACCGTGCCGGAAGGCCGTCTTAGTTTTGACCGTTCGCTGACACTCAACACCTCCGGCGTGACCATCCGCGGCGTCGGCATGGATAAATCCGTGCTCTCGTTCAAGGACCAACTGGCCGGCGCGGAAGGACTTCTCGTAAACGCCAGTGATTTCCTCATCGAAGACCTCGCCATCGAAGACAGCAAAGGTGATGCGCTCAAGATCAACGAAGGCAAGAACATCACCGTCCGTCGCGTGCGCACCGAGTGGACCAACGGGCCCGCCACCACCAACGGCGCCTACGGCATCTACCCCGTGCAGACTGAAAACACCCTCATCGACGGCTCGATCGCCATCGGCGCATCCGATGCTGGTATTTATGTCGGACAATCGAAGAACGTGATCGTCCGCAACTCGACCGCACGGCTGAACGTCGCCGGTATTGAAATCGAAAATACCATCGGTGCCGATGTGTACAACAACGTGGCCACAGAAAACACCGGCGGCATCCTCGTGTTCAACATGCCGGACCTGCCGATTACGGGCCATTCCACGCGCGTCTACGACAACCAGATTTCCGGGAACAACACCGCCAACTTTGGCGCGCCAGGCACCGCTGTTGCCGGCGTACCGACGGGTACCGGCATCATCATCAACGCCAATGACAAGGTAGAGATCTTCAACAACCGCATCGGCGACAACAACACTGGCAACATCTTGGTGTCGAGTGCATTCAGCGCGCAGTATAAGCCCAGGGAAACGGCGCCCAACTTCGACCCCTGGCCTGAAGAGATCTACATCTACAACAACGAGATGGGGCCTGCCGGCAGCAAGCCGGACCGCGACTACATGGAAACACTGCGCATGACCCTCTACGGTGCAGAGGGCCGGCTGCCGGATGTGATCTGGGACGGGATGATCAATCCCGAGCGTGGTGATGCACCGGTGATCTGCGTGCAGAACGGCGAGTCGAAGCTGCTCAATATCGACGCGGCGAATCAATTCAAGAACCCGACCAGCGACATGGCCAAACACACCTGTGAAATGCCGAAGCTGGCGGAGATCGTGCTCGCTGGAACGTGATCACGGCCGATCAGGGCACGGGTCTCCGCCTGCGCCTTCAGTTTCTTTCCGTCCTCTTTTTGTTTGGGCTGTTCGGTGCGTGCACACCCGCCGTCCCGTTGCCTGCACCTGATGCATACCCGCAGAACCTCTCGGAGTGGAACCTTATCTGGCGCGAAGTTGATGCCTTGAAAATGCACCCTGAGGCCATGGTCTATGACCTCAATACACCGCTGTTTTCCGATTACGCACTGAAGCTGCGCGCGGTGTACCTGCCCGCAGGCAACGCTGCGCTTTATCAAGAGAATGAGGTTTTCGACTTCCCCGTCGGTACGGTGATTTCCAAGACATTCTTCTATGCAAAATCCCCGGACGGCGCGCTGACCAAACAAACCAACTGGGACGGCGATGCCCGCAAGGTTACCTTCTCTTCCCACCACATCATGGAAACCCGCCTGCTCGTGCGCCAGCCACATGGCTGGGATGCATTGCCCTACATCTGGAACGGCGACGATGCGCACCTCGCCATCTCCGGCAAACTCATTCCTGCCTCACTAGATGAGGAGAAGTTCGTGTACCAGGTACCTTCACGCAACGAATGCGCGGGTTGCCACGTCACGGACCACACCGCCAAAGCGCTTCTGCCGATTGGCCTGAAAGCGCGGCTTCTCAATCGTCCTGCTCCCACCCTTGCAGAAAACCAGCTCAGCCGGATGGCGTCGAAGGGTCAGCTGTACGACTTGCCGGATGATTTGTCGCACGTACCCAAAGCCGCCTCCCATACGGAAAAAGCTGAACCGCTGGCGGATCGAGCCCGCGCATATCTCGATGCCAACTGTGGTCACTGTCACAACCCCAAAGGTGCTGCAGACACTTCCGGACTGTGGCTCGATGCGCACACCACGGACACCCGTCAGATGGGCCAGTGCAAAGCGCCGATTGCTGCAGGCCGTGGTACCGGTGGTCGATTGTTCAGCGTCGTCCCGGGTCGACCTGACGAGTCCATTCTGCTGTGGCGAATGGAGACTTCCGATCCGGCCACACGAATGCCGGAGGTTGGCCGCTCTCTGGTTCACGATGAAGGGGTAGAACTCATCCGGGCGTGGATTGAGTCCCTGCCCGGCGCATGCTGAATGTGTAGTTGGCGCGAGAACTGAATTTCGAAACCAGGAACACTGACATGTCCGCACCCATCATCTGCCCCCGCCGAAAGGTTCTACCCGAGTGGATTGACTACAACGGCCATCTCAACATGGCGTACTACCATGTGATCTTCGACAAGGCTCTCGATGAAGTGTTTGATCAGCTCGGAATCGGCGTGGAATACGTCCGAAACGACGGCGGCACTTCATTCACAATGGAAGTGCATGTGTGTTATCTACAGGAACTCGCCCTCTACGATCCGGTGGAAGTACGGTATCAACTGCTCGACTGTGATGAAAAACGCATCCACGTGTTTGGCGAGATGTTTCATGCCGAGAAGGGTTATCTCGCTGCCACTTCCGAACAGCTCTGTCTGCACGTCAGCATGGAAACACGGCGTTCCGCGCCTTTTCCCCTGCAGATCCAGAACCGGATCAATGCAGTCATGGCACAGCACCGCCCGTTACCCCGCCCTGAACAGGCGGGCCGGGTCATCGGCATCAAACGCCGCCGCGAAGGCATGACATAATTCCATTCCTCCAATCAGTTTTCTTCCGGAGCCGCTGTGAGCGAAATGCTCGAACACGTCAAAACCTGCCCGATCAGCCAGATCAGTCCATTGCACCCGGACCTGTTGCGTTGCCCGTATGACATGAACCGCCGGTTGCGCGCCGAAGCGCCGGTGCACCGAGATCCCCTGACCGGCATCTTTTTCATATCGCGTTTCGATGATGTGGTGGCGATGGCCCAGGACCCGGAGACGTTCTCCAGCGTCATGCCAGGCCTGTCCTCCCGCGCGGTCAATTCCGATGACCAGGAAATTCTCGACATCATGGCGCAGGGTTATCCGAACGTACCGACGATGCTCACCCAGGACCCACCGCTGCAGCGTCGTTACCGCAAGTTCGTGGATGGCGCATTTGGCCCTGCAAGCCTGCGCGTACTGGAACCCTTCATCGAAAAAATCAGCCACTTCCTCATCGACCAGTTTGCGGCCGGCGGCCGCTGCGAGTTTCTGGGCGCATTCGGGATACCGTTGCCGTTGCGCGTCATTGCCTCGCAGATCGGACTGCCGGACAAGGATCTGCACAAGCTGCGGGAGTGGACCGAAGCGTTCATTGGCAACCTCAGCCAGCAACTCGATCGCGACGGCACCCTGCGTGCTGCCCGGGGCATTCTCGAATTCCAGCACTACTTCGTTGAACGGCTGGAAGAGCGCCGCAAGTCGCCGCAGGACGACATCCTTTCTAAGGTGGTCAATGCCAGCATCGACGGCGAAACATCACTCAACAACGCCGAATGCCTTTCGATGCTCTCGCAGATTCTAGTGGCCGGAAACGAAACCACCGCTGCCTCCCTGACAGAAGGGATCTGGCTCCTCATCCAGAATCCGGAACAGTATGCACTGCTCGAAGCTGACCACAGCCCCGAGATGATCAGCCGGTTCGTGGAAGAAACGCTGCGGATTTCCAGCCCCTCAGCGAATATGTTCAGGCGCACCACCCGCGACGTGATACTTCGTGGCGTGACCATTCCGGCCAACTCCGTGTGTTTCGCGCGGTTCGCTTCCGCCAATCTCGATGATGCGATGTTTGCCGACGCGATGCGTTTCGACATCACACGCGACAACCTGCGGGAACACGTAGCATTTGGCCGCGGTATCCACCATTGCCTGGGCGCTGCACTTGCACGACGGGAAATGAACATCGGCTTTCGGGTCATCTTTGAACGATTGAAAAACTTTCGGCTGGTCTCCGGCGCAAGCGCCCCGGACTTCGCTCCAAATGCCTTGCTGCACGGCCTGACCGGACTGGAACTCGAATTTGACCGTCGCTGAACAGCTCACAGAACTGCCCACACAAGAAAGGCCCAGGGGGAGGCATGAAGATACTGATCGCCAATCGCGGCGAAATCGCGATTCGTATTGCACGCGCGGCTGCCGATCTCGGCATCAGCACTGTTGCGGTTTATTCACAGGACGACGCACGTTCCCTGCACGCGGCGCGCGCGGACCAATCCCATGCGCTGCCTGGATCCGGCGCGCGCGCCTACCTTGATGGCGACGCAATCATCGCGGCAGCGAAGGCTACCGGATGCGATGCGATTCACCCCGGATACGGTTTCCTCAGCGAAAACGGCAAATTTGCCGCTGATTGCAAAGCTGCCAATCTGACCTTCATCGGTCCCGCACCCGAACATCTCGACCTCTTCGGCGACAAGGGTGCTGCCCGCCGTCTCGCCGCACGTCAGGGCGTGCCGGTGATCGCTGGCATCTCCGAACCTGTCAATGACGAGCAGGCACGTAAGTTCTTTGAAGGCCTGCCAGCCGGCTCGAAGATGGTTTTCAAAGCCATCGCCGGTGGTGGTGGTCGTGGCATGCGAATCGTCAGTGCACTCGATGAAATCGCTGATGCACTTACCCGGGCGACCTCCGAAGCGACGGCAGCCTTCGGCAACGGTGCGGTTTACGTCGAACAGTTTGTTGCTGACGCACGCCACATTGAAGTGCAGATTGCCGCCGATGGTTCCGGCAACGTGATGCACTTCGGTACCCGCGACTGTACGGTGCAACGGCGCCACCAGAAGATCATCGAGATCGCACCGGCACCGTTCCTGCCGGATGCCATCCGTGATGCGATGCAATCTGCCGCGATCAAACTCTCCCGCGTCGCCGGTTATCGCAGCCTCGGTACGTTCGAGTTCCTGTACGAACCCGCCCGCCGCAGCTGGTACTTCATTGAAGCCAACGCGCGCCTGCAGGTGGAACATACGGTGACCGAAGCGGTAATGAATCTCGATCTCGTACAGCTGCAGATCGGCATCGCCCAGGGTCGCACCCTTACTGACCACGGCCTTACCCAATCCACTCTGCCGCAGCCCCGTGGTATCGCCATCCAGTCGCGCGTGAACATGGAAACGATGCAGCCGGATGGTTCGACCCGCCCGACGGGTGGCGTGCTGACTGCGTTCGATGCCCCTTCTGGTCCCGGTATTCGTACAGACAGTTTTGGGTACACGGGTTACCAGACGAATCCGAATTTCGATTCGCTGCTTGCCAAAGTGATCGTGCACATTAGAGGCAATTCATTTCCGGCTGCACTCCGGGCTGCAGACCGCGCGCTCGCAGATTTTCGCATCGAAGGCCTTGCGACCAACATCCCGTTCCTGCGCAGCGTGCTTACCCATGCGCGGATGCAGGATCTTTCGATCCACACCCGTTTCATCGATGAATCCGTGGGTGAACTACTGGCGGGTGCAACCGCAACACAACGTTTCTTCGAAGGCGTGCCTGCACCAACTCCCACTCCTGCGGCAGCGGCAGATGCGCCGCCCGCGACAGCGCCTATCACTGCCACCTCACCCCCCCGGGCTGGCGCAAAGGTCGACAACGTCGATCCACTCGCGGTGCTCGACTATGGCAAAGGAGGCGCGCAGGCACCTGCCTGGGTGGCGACTCCGGTGGTGAAAACTGCCGCAGTGACCGCACTTGACGGCAGCACTCCGCTGCTCGCACCCATGCAGGGCACCATCGTGAGCATCGACGTCAAACCGGGTGACGACGTACGTCCGAACCAGGTTGTGATGATCATGGAAGCGATGAAGATGGAACACGAGGTGCGTGCCACAACAGGCGGCACCGTCAACACCATCACCGTCGCACCCGGCGATACCGTCTTCGCCGACCATCCTCTGGTGTTCGTCGCAGCAAGGGATGATCTGTCCGCGGCCGTCGACACGGAAAAAGAGGTCGATCTGTCCGTCGTGCGTGTCGACGTCGCGGAAGTGAACCTGCGTCATGACATCACTCTGGATGCAGCTCGACCCGATGCTGTCGCTAAACGTCGCAAGACCAACCAGCGCACGGCCCGCGAGAACATCGATCAGCTCTGTGATCCGGGATCTTTCGTCGAACACGGCCAGCTCGTGCTGACTCCCGGTACGGGTTTGCCTATGGAAGAGGTTATCCGCAAATTTCCGACGGATGGCATGGTGACGGGGGTTGGCACGATCAACGGCCGCGAATTCGGCGAGGAAAAAGGCCGCTCCGTCGTCATGGCCTACGACTACACGGTACTCGCCGGTACTCAAGGTGCCATCAACCATCCCAAAACAGACCGAATGCTGGAACTCGCGGAAAAGTGGGAGATTCCGCTGGTGCTCTTTGCGGAAGGTGGTGGCGGTCGCGCCGGAACCGGCGGTAAACGTGAAGGTGGCAAGGCCACCACTGGTGCGGGACAAGGTCGCGATGAATCGGCTTACCGACCACTCGACACCCCCACGTTCGCCAGCATGGGGCGCCTCTCAGGGCTCGTGCCAATGATCGGCATCACCTCGCGTTTCTGCTTTGCAGGTAATGCCTCCCTGCTCGGCTGTTGCGACGTCATCATCGCCACCCGCGATTCCAACATCGGCATGGGCGGGCCGGCGCTGATCGAAGGGGGTGGACTCGGCGTCTTCCGTCCGGAAGAAATCGGCCCCATCGATGTGCAGATCAAGAGCGGCGTGGTCGACATTGCAGTGGAAGATGAAGTGGAAGCCGTGGATGTCGCGAGACAGTACCTCGGTTATTTCCAGGGCCGCACATCGACCTGGACCTGTCCCGACCAACGCAAGCTACGCAACATCGTTCCCGAGAACCGGCTGCGGGTATACGACATCCGCGAAGTCATTCGCTCCATTGCAGACGATGGCAGTGTGCTCGAGCTGCGCGAAGGGTTTGGCCTCGGCATGGTGACGGCGTTCATTCGCGTAGAAGGACGGCCCGTCGGCCTTCTCGCCAACAATCCCGCCTACCTGAGCGGCGCCATCGACAGCGACGGCTCCGACAAGGCTGCACGGTTTATGCAGCTGTGTGATGCCTTTGACATCCCCATGCTCGTGCTCTGCGATACACCTGGAATGATGGTCGGACCCGACATCGAAACCACCGGCCTCGTACGGCATTGCAGTCGTCTGTTTGTCACCGGTGCCAATCTGACCGTGCCCCTCATTACGATCGTTTTACGCAAAGCCTACGGGCTCGGCGCACAAGCCATGGCCGGCGGCAGCTTCAAGGAGCCATTCTTCACCGTGGCCTGGCCCACGGCAGAATTCGGTGGCATGGGACTCGAAGGACAGGTGAAACTCGGTTTTCGCAACGAGCTTGCGGGCATTGCTGATCCGGAACAACGCAAGGCCCGCTACGATCAGCTGGTGGACGGTGCCTACCAGCGCGGCAAGGCGATTCCCTATGCGGTGAGCTTCGGTATCGACGATGTGATCGATCCTGCGGATTCGCGTCGCTGGATCAGCCGCTCACTGGATGCGGCATTGCCTCTACCCTCACGACACGGGAAAAAACGGCGGAATGTGGATGCGTGGTGAATCAGGGATGGCTTCAAGACAACACCCTGATTGAACCAAAAAGAGGAACACGCGCATGACACTGACCCTACATCCCGTCGGCGCGCTGGGCGCAGAAGTATCGGGTGTCAACTTGAAGGATCTCGCTCCAGCTCAGGCGCAAGAACTCAAGCAGGCGCTGGGTCGGCACGGCGTATTGTTTTTTCGCAAACAGACGCTCGCGCCTGAGGAGTAAATCTCTCTCGCCAAGACGTTCGGGGTGATTAACATCAATCGATTCTTCAAATCGGTTTCCGATCACCCGGAGATCGCCGAAGTACGCAAGGAACCGGACCAGACGATGAACATCGGCGGCAACGGGCACACGGATCACTCCTACGATCAGATTCCAGCGCTCGGCTCCTTGCTGCTCGCCCGCGAACTGCCACCACTTGGCGGCGACACACTCTTCGCCAGCACCGCACTCGCCTACGAGACACTCTCGCACGGACTCAAGCGCACACAGGGGCGTATGCGTGCTATCCACTCCTCACGGCACGCGTTTGGCGCCGGGTCCGACTAAGTCAAGGGCGCCGGTGGACGCTTCGGCAACTCGGCACTGGCGACGCGGGATGCCGTGCATCCAGTGATCATCCGTCATCCGCTGTCAGGGCAGCCGTGTCTGTACGTCAATCCCGGGTTCACTTTGAAGTTCGAGGGCTGGACTGCCCAGGAATCGGCACCGCTGCTCGGTATGTTGTACCAGCACATCTCCCGTCCAGAGCACACCATCCGTTTCGCCTAGCAACCGGGTTCGATGGCGTTCTAGGATAACCGTTGCACCTGGCACCTTGCCATCAACGACTACCACGGCGAACGACGGCTGCTGCACCGCATCACCATCGAAGGGGAAGCGCTCTCGGCGTGGGCGGGCTGAACTGCTCTGAATGCAACGTTGCCGTCGCCGGCACGGCAAGGAAAGAAGCGGCGGAATCTTGATGCGGAGCGAGGAAGTCAGCGCGGGATGATTCCCCGCGGTTCAGGACTTCGTAAACACGTCGATGCCTTCGGTAAAGTTGTACTTGAAGTGCGGCTCACCACGAACGGTGCCGTCAACGACGGAACCGCCCTTGATCAGAAGATCCCAACCTGCCATGACTGCCTGCTCCGGGTTGTTCTGATCCCGGGAGGATCCGGGTTCGCCTGACTAACGTGTGAGTAAAGTGGCGGAAGGATCAGTACCCTTCCAGCTCCCCGTAACGATTGCGGTGGAAACTGGCGTCACCAAAGGTCTGTTCCGCGACCGCCTGACGTTTGATGAAGAAACCAATATCGAACTCATCCGTCATGCCGATACCACCATGCATCTGGATGCCTTCGCGCGATACCAGGTGGAAGGTCTCACCGACCTTGGTTTTTGCAAGGCTGGCGAGCTTGGCGATTTCAGCTGCGGGACGGGCTTCGTCGAGCGCGGTGAGTGCTTCGAGCACACAGCTCTTGGACAGTTCGATCTCGCAGAACATGTTGGCCGCCCGATGCTTGAGCGCCTGGAACGTGCCGATCTTCACACCGAACTGTTCACGCTCCTTGAGGTAAGCGACGGTCCGGTCAAAACACTCCTGGGACGCTCCGAACATTTCCGCAGCCAAGCCAATGCGCGCGACATCGAGGGCCGGATCCAGCACGTCTGCACCCTTGCCAACACCACCGATGATAGCGTCGGTGCCAACGTTCACATTCTTGAGCGTGACCTTTGCAGCATTGCGGCAGTCAACCAGCTGCAGCCTGTTGACGCTCACGCCGGATGTCTTGCGGTCCACCAGAAACAATGTGATGCCAGCGCGATCACTGGCACCGCCTGAGGTGCGGGATGCGACGATCAGCTTATCGGCCACGTGGCCGTCCAGCACAAAACTTTTCTCGCCGTTGAGCACATAACCGTTCCCACTCTTCGCGGCGGTTGTCGCCACCTGGTACGGCGCATGGCGATGCGACTCTTCCAGCGCCAGCGTCAGCAGCAGTTCACCGGTGGAAATCTTCGGCAGCAACTCCGATTTCTGCGCTGCGGAACCACCAATGTTGATCACGGTGCCGCCAACCCAGACCGTTGCGTACAGCGGGCTTGCCACGAGGGTACGACCGGTTTCTTCGGTCACGACGCCAAGACCCTTATAGCCGAATGCCAAGCCACCATGCTCGTCGGACCAGGGAATACTCGCCCACCCGAGTTCAACCATCTTGTTCCACGTCGCACGATCAAACCCGTCCGGGGTTTTCTCGTCGCGCATCTT
>Ga0194119_10010654_pt1 | contig 12065 bp, 11 predicted proteins | sample TA2MahC100mmetaG_FD_148620 | JGI IMG/M metagenome (GOLD analysis project Ga0194119, IMG submission 148620) | Freshwater microbial communities from Lake Tanganyika, Tanzania - TA2015018 Mahale Deep Cast 100m | ecosystem: Environmental > Aquatic > Freshwater > Lake | place: Tanzania: Lake... | reverse complement strand
CACGCGGCGGATTATCAATTCCCTCGGCAAAACCGGCGAAGCGTTTTTAATCGACGACAGGATTTTCCAAGCCGCGGAAATCGGAAGAATTCATGCAAAGGCAGCCTGATTTTTGGCGAAGGTATTGTTACGCTATCCGTCGATTTGTGGGTAATGGGCTGGGTCAAGGGGCGCAAGCGTCATATCGTGGTGGATGTCATGGGCTACGTGCTGGGAGCCAACGTTCATGCCGCCGATGCAGCGGACACCACCGCGGCGCCAGAAGTGGTGACCCAAGTGATGGTCTTGTATGCCACGGTAGCCATGATGTTTGCCGATCTGGGGTATAAAGAACCTTTCAAGATATGGTTGAAAAAGACTTTCAACATAGATACCGAAACCCCTCAAAAAGTCCCCGGGTTCAAGGTGGTCCGGAAGCGTTGGGTGGTCGAACGAACCTTTGCCTGGATCGGTCGGCAAAGACGCATGAGTCGTGACTATGAGCGCACCCCGGAATCCAGTGAAGCGATGATTTATATCTCGATGATTCGGATTATGTTGAAACAGCTTTTCCCAGTACCCAACCCGTGGCGCAAAGGGAGTATATGTTCTCCACTGAATAATAGGAAATATACTCCAGTGATGATTTCTTAACACGCTCTCAAACTGCGTTCAGCAAGCCCGAAAACCAACTGCGGCAAATGACTCAGTGTAGTGCGGCATTTGCCGTAGTACAAATATGACCAACGCCCTGAATTCCTGAAAAAATACCGCCGCATTTCGATTGATTGATTATGAAAATCCGAGCTTCAGAGCTTATTTCGTGTATCCGAAAATATCTGGCATGGGCCTTGCTTATTGAAGGCGAGCTTAAGGCCACTGAACAAACCACTGAAGGATTCTTAATCAATGAAAAAACTTTCTGTTTCGCTGCTACTGGCATTGGCGTCCACCCAAGCCGTTCATGCCACCTGCTACCAAGTTGACGCGGCTGGAACCTGGATTACCTACCAGGCTGCCTTTATAACCGCTGACAATACCCCCATGTAGGTCAATGCAAACTTGTGGTAGGTGCGACCGGCAACATCGCTCAAGATAAGAGTACGTGTAAATTTGTCACATTCAATACCCCTGATCTACCCACGGGCGGTACCATCAAGGTCAAGGCTGATTGCACTGCCGACATCAACCTGACTTTGGGTGAGTGGCAGGGTCAGGTGCAACTGGAACCGGCTCTGAAAACTTCCTATACCGGCAGATTCTCCGCTCAGGGCGGAACCGTATCGGGAACTACCAGCGCCATAAAGCGATAGTTATCACATAAATATATTTCTTGCCACCCCCGGATTGGTTTAAAGCCGGGGGACCGGCTGATGTAAATAATCGACAGGGCAGTCGCCAATCTATTAATGGATGGTGATTGAACGGCCTCCAACTGATACTTCCATACACTTTTTACTGCGCGAACGGAATAAATCGGATTTATTTGACGCGTCGCTGAAGAGTGAATAACCCTCGCCGGGCGGCCATGCCCGCATGAATCGATGAAACGCCGACCATTCCGCTCGTTTCACTGCTCAGGATGAGTCCGGGTCATGGCTCACCCCTGCTATCCAGAACTCGTCGGTTACGCTGGTTTCAGCGTCCGTCCGGAATGGACGCTTCTGCGTAAGCATTCAGTCCCGCCTGGCGGGCATGGGTACCCGCAGGAGCCGTGTTATACGCCTGGAATGCGGGGGGCAAAGGGTATGCGGGTGTGTTCGTGAAGCCAACGCCCGAGATTGAGCGGTTCGGAATCATCCTTCAGGGCTTTGCAGAGTTGAACATTTCGTGACTGACCGTTCGCCATGACGCCCACCGCATGGAGCGCGTACCAAGGGTCTCCATCGTCATCGTGGCTGATGTCAAGTCGAAGTGAAGCCACGGTCCATTCGTCCGAATAAACGCTCCCTGCTTTTCGCCGGAACCTGAGTGATCCGGAACCGATCACCCACTGCGGCTGAGTGGCCAGCAGGCGATAGGCACCCCATGCGGATGCCAGGAAGAATACCCCCAAGATCAAAAAAATCGCGACATTGGCGATCTGTTCATCAATCAGAATGGTCTTGCCAATGAAGAACAGGCTGATACTCAACAGGCCCGCAATGACAGCAAGAAAGCTGCCGCCCTGCTTGCGCGTCCGGCTTACCGCCTGGATGACCCGAATGCCCGCATCCCAGGTCTCCTCCCATCCCGGGGGCAAGGCGCTACTTGCCGGTTGCGGTGATTTCAGGATTTCCCGATAGTGACTACGGAGCACTTCCGCCGCCACACGGCGCTCCTCGGCCGTACCCAGGGTGGTGATCTCGTGCCGCGCGGATATCGTCTTCAGCACCAAAATATCCCCGCGCGGTTCACACGTCACCGCCAGCAAATCTGCTGCGGGAATCACCCGACGTTTGCCCTTGAATCCCCCATGTGATTGAACCACGATCTCACCAGCCCGCAGAATCAGTACGTCCTTTCCAACCAGTCGGCGCATGAAATGATGCCATGTCGCCCCACCCGCCAGGGTCCAGAAGGTCAACCAGAACAGCAAGAAGGGCACGGCCACCCAGGGCGAGACGGAGTTCTCGTTCACGGCCTTGGCCGTTTCCAGTATTCCGAGTTGGCTCAATGCACCCGTGATGAGGATTGCCAGGGCGCCGAACTCGAATACCGCCCAGAAGACTAGCCAAACGCCCATGAACAGGCTACAGAACCAGCGTCCGATGCCCCGGCTGACAAAGACCAACGTCTGTTCCGCTAAGATCACTTGAGATCCCTCGTCGCCAAAGCTGTGCTCATGATACCCAAGAACCCTCCTTGACCAGTCCTGCGGGAGGGGTTGGGGGAGGGAACGACTCCCCCCCCTGACTACCCGAATCAGGCGAGATTTCCGCCCAGGCTGCCCGTCACGTCGAACCAGTAATGCGGAGCTTGCATGGATTGCAGCCACCCAGGACCTGCCTGCTCCTTGAGCATGGCAATGGTTGAGGCGCTACCAGCCACCACGCAGAGATCAGCAACGACGCTGACGGCCGCCAGATAAGCGACGGGCCAACCCGTTCTTGGATTGAGCACATGACCGTAGCGGACGCCATTCACTTCGATGCAGCGTTCATAATCGCCGCTGCTGGCCATGGCGCCCTGCCCCAGATAGAGCGTTTTGATGAAGGCTCCGGGCTGGCGCGGGTGACGGATGCCGATGGCCCAGGGTGCCCCATCCGGCTGCGGACCGATGATTTTGATATCACCGCCCAGATTGACCAGACCATGACGAATGCCGGCCTCCCAGCACAGCGCCACCACCCGGTCGACGGCGTATTCCTTGACTGCCCCGCCCAGATCCAGTTCGAGACCTGGCTGGGGAAACTCCAGGACCGGCGCTTGCCAGCAGAGGCGATGCCACCCGATGCGCTGGAGCAAGGGCTCGATGGCCTCGGCGGTCGGGATGCGGCCCGTGGAGTAGCGCCAGACCTGACGCAGCAGGCCGGAAGTCACGTCGAACAGACCCTCGCTTTCGTGGTAGCAGGCTTCGACATAATTCAGGAGCCCGGCCGTTTCTTCATCCACCTCGATACGGCCGCCGGTCGCCGCGACCCGGTTGATCGCGGAGAGCAGGCTATCATCGCGGTAACGCGAATAGCGCGCTTCCAGCCGTTCCACCTCGGCGATAATCCGCTGGGCGACCTGCTCCGCGCGGCTGCGCGTTCTGGCATAGAGCTTGATCTCGCAGGGCGAACCCATCGCCTTGAATACGCGATGCAGAAAGTAGGGACTATGCGCGGACACGGCTGGAATGATACATGGCGGGTTACCGGGATGAGTGGGCAATAACCCTGCAACTCGACATCGGCGGAATATTGGTTGCCGGCTGATCACCCGCAAGCCGGGTTCATCGACCCAGCGGCGAATCCCGCTAGAAAGCGAGCCCCCAGGAGGCCCACAGTGTACCCGTGCGTTCGAGCTGGTAGCCGTTATAGTCATTATAGGCCGGCTGTAACCATTCCAGGCCGAAATGATTGCCTTCGAAATCGCCGGACTGGACCATGGCGTTCAGACCAAATCCGATGTCCAGGAACTGCCCGCCATAACTTTGCGGGGTATCCATCGGGCCTGTGGGTACGAACGGCTGCGGATAACGTCCAGCAATGGAATCCTGATAGGTATAGAGGGCGCGCAGGCTGCCCGATAGCCAGTCCTGAATCTGATAACCGCCCCAGGCGGTGCTTTGAAACATCGTGCCGAAGGCAAAACCGGAATCGTTGTGGTTCTCCAGTGGCACGATGGCATTGAGCTGGCCGCCCCAATTGAAATCACCGGTGTAGCCGTTATAACTCACGCTCGGCCAGATATTCCAGGTGCCGCCACCGAGTTGCATGCCATAGTGTTCGAATTCGGAATTACCATTGACGCGCTGATTGACACTACCGGTGGGGGCCGTGAACCCCAGGGTCCCATGAAGTTTATGACCGGGCGCCTCGAAGAACTTGAACATGCCGGCCATGACGATATCGCCCACGCCGCCGCTAGAGTGGGCAGGGTTGCCGCCATGGGAGGCATGGATGTCCTCGGTCGTGGGCGGCGGGGCGCCTTCCAGCCGCCGCAGATGCATGTCCATGCTCATGAACTGGGGCATCAGCATCAGCGTCAGCCAGTCGGTGGGCGCGTACATGAGATCGACCATCACCATGTTCATGTCCATCTTCTGGGGCGCGTAGGTGCACTGCACAATGCCCTCACAACCATTGGCCACGATCTCCGCGTCGGAGGCCGATCCCGCCCCCCGCATCATGCCGCCTTGTTGCAGGCTGTAGGCATAACGCACGCCGACCATGGTGTCGCCTTCCTTTTCCAGCATGTGGTTGAACAGTATGCCGGCAGGCGCCGTCATGCCCAGATGGGATTGCCTGTGATCGACGGCCCCATGATGATGGGCATGCGGGTCATCGGCGCTCAGACCGGCGCTGCTCGCGGCGGAGAGGTCGACCTTGAGCGCGGCGTTGAACTGGTAATAATCCATGTCGGCCCAGGCGCCCAAACCCGCGCCGCCCATGCGCAGATCGCCCGCATGGGTGTAGTACTCGAAGCCGGCCTCGAAGGCCAGGGCTTTGCCAATGGGCCGGGCCACGGTCAGGCCGGTGCTGATGGCGCCATAGGCCGACAGACGCCAGTCACTGGAGTACGCGGCCAGCGGCACCCCGGCCAGATTGAACTGACCCCCGGCGTTGGTGGGCGCCGCGGAGTTGAACAGGAAATAGGGCTGATAGAAATCGGCCGACTCCTGCGAGTAGTAGCGAAATCTCGGGGTAATCGTCCATTCCTCGATCGGCTGCACCCAGTCGAGGTCGAAGGTATGGGCGGTGATGCCCCATCCGTCGATATAGAACCGATAGCCGCCATGGAGCGAGGCATCCAGTACGTCGATGTATTGCACCAGACGGATGTCCCAAGTGCCTTGGTCACGCTCCTCCGGTCGCCGTTCGATGACTGGCGCCACGGTGGGCGCCCACAGGGCCGGCATACCGGAACCGGCGTCAATGATGGGCGCACCGCTAGTATCCACAAACACCATATCGACGGCTTTGTAGGGATTACCAAGATAGCCCGTGCTGCGGATAAAACCTATTCCGGAATCAAGGAGCAAATCCTTATTGATGACCTGAGCGACGGTGAGATGGGTGGCCCAATCCTGGCGATTGCCCGTCAGGATCTCGGTAGTGCCGCCGCCCGCATTGGGATAGACCTGTATTTGCCCCTTGTCGGCGTAAAAGGATTTGTTGACGTAAGGCGAGTACAGCGGGTTGATGGTCGCAGAAATATCACTGTTGTTATAGCTGAGTCCTGCATTGAGCGAAGTCAGCTTCTGATTGAAGTCCATCCGGCCATTCAGGCTGCCGAAGGCGGAGTTGTAATCGGGCTCCTGCGAGACACCACCGCCCAGGTTGATGGCGGCCTCATCCCACTCATAGCCCAGACGAAAATCGCCTTGGTTGCGTATCTCGGGCGAGGCGGATGCGACGGTCTGCACCAGGCGCCGATCCGCAACATAGTCACCGGTCTCCTCATTCAGTGCGAATGGAGTTAACGACTTGTCATAGAGCATCGACCCATTGCCACTGATCAGGGGCGAGGCGCCCGCGGCCGTGGGATTGTTACCGCCCAGCGCCTGCGGCGCCGAGGCCACGGGCGTGGCTCCCGACCAGGTATCCTGGACATAGTTGAAGGCGAATTTCCAGCGGTCCTCCAGGGTCAGCCCCCCGTTGGCCTGGATGTTATCGACTTGCAACGGGTTGTACTGGCTTTTAAGTCCATCATAAAGCTGCCAGGAACTCTGCTTGTAATGCCCATATTGCAGAGTGACCGTATCCCCCGGCGCGGCCTGGGAAAGCGGCGATTGCGCCAGACCCGGCAACGCCATCGCGGCAACCGTCAGCGTGCGCAAGGTGGCACGACCCGAGATATCGGGAGGATTGTGTTCGGTGGCGAACCGGAATGGACCCCGCCCGATCAGCGGAATTCTGCGACTGGCATGCGTCTCGGGTCGCGTAACGCCCAAGCCCAGCCCGCGCAAGGCATGCAAAAGTGTTCGGGTCACGTTTCTGGAACTAGTCGATGAGGTCAGTAACAGCCACAGCCACCCCCGCCGGAGGACGCGGAACCGCCCGAAGCCGATTCACGGGCTCCGTAGATATGCTCACGAAACGCAGCCTGCAAAGGAAAGGGCTGCAAAGCCATGTGCGGTTTCGCCAGATTGCCGCGCTCCCAGGGCTGTACAGGGGCACAGCCGGACAATAAAGGCAGGCCGCTCATCATGAGCAAAACCATGATGAGCCGCCGGGGCATGGCGCCCATGAGTCGTGCGGGTTTCGCGGGCGCCTTCGAGATGGGAATCATGGCTAGCCTGATTAAGCAGACCTAGCGATGCGGCGCTTCATTCAACAGGGCTTCGACCTGTTGGCTCAACTGGGCGGATTCGCCGTTCTTGAAACCCAGATGCACCTGGCGGACCACTCCGGACCGATCGATCAGATAGGTGGAGGGCATGGCCTTGACATCGTACTTTTGCGGACATTCGCCACTGGCATCCGCCAGGATGGTGAACTGCGCCGGCGTCTTGGCCAGGAAACCCTTGGCATCGGCGGCATCCTCGTCCAGATTGACGCCAACGATCTGCAAACCCTTGCCGCTCAGATCCTTGTGCAGTTTATTCATGAAAGGAAAGGACTGCGCGCACGGGCCACACCAGGAGGCCCAGAAATCCAGATAGACGACTTTACCCCGGTATTGCGAGAGCATTTTTTCGGCGGATTCGCCCAGCGGCGACAATTTGCAATCAGGGGCCGACTTCCCGGTCTGCATCTCGGCATGGAGGAGCGGGACTGTCAGCATCAGCGCCCCCGCGAGGGCGGTAGTCAGGAGTGGATGGCGAAACATGGCAGGGCGTGACTTGAAGAGTTAATCAAAACAAGGATAACCGGCGAATACCCGCGCTCAATTCAGGCGATTCAATCCGCTCTCGGGAAGGGCTTCAGCGCTTCCTTTCCGGAACGGTCTGATCGGAGTGTTTGCTCGAGGCTAATTCACAATGACTTTCCACGTTATAGATGACCTGACCCAGGGTGGATTTTTTCTTGGCTTTTTTGCTCAACGTCAAAGTGTACTTGCCTTCGCCCTGAGCCAGTTCACCATAGGGACTGAACTTATCCTTGCCACCGGGGGCGGTGACGGTATTGGAGGCGCCATCCTTGCTAGCCGTGAGTTGAACCAGAAACGGAGTTGATTTTCTCTGACTCACCCGGTACACGATTTTGGCGGTGCCGGCGCCGCAGGTGGTCTCCCAAGCGGCGGTGGCCTTGCGTGATTCCCTGAGGGAGCCTTTGATGTTATGCGCCAGCGCTTCGCCGCTGATGAGCGCGCTAAGGGTGAAAACACCCAGGATTAGCGATGTACGTGGAAATCGACTTTTCATATTAACTAGACATCAGATTGTTAGGTGACTGACCAGATGGGCCCGGCCAGATCAGTGTCAATGGATGAGACCCAGCCGCAGCCCCGCCAACTCCCTGACAGACTCATCCGTATCCTTGAGCGCCTGCTCCAGGAGGGGGCGACTCTCGTCATTGACGTCCATGCCGTCCACGGCCGCAAGGCGCACCGATGAATCGGCATCGCCCATGGCCTCCCGAAGCACAGGAAAGCTGCTGTCGCGGTCCAGCGTGGCCAGTCCCTGCAGGGCCGCGGCCCGCACTTCTCCGTTCGCATCCTGCAACGCCTGATGATAGGCCGACCGCATCACATCGGGATCAAGCCCTTCCGCCTCCCGCAGCATTTCCAGACCGGATACCCGCCGTTCCGGGTTCCCGGAACGCAGCAAAGCCAGGGCACGCTCGGAAGTGGCGGCATCACCGCGGTGAGCGGCATCCGCTTGAGGGACCGGCGCCGCCTTCAGATCGCCGACGACCTCCCCCCCGCCAACCGCGGCGCCAAATGTACTGGCCAGCACGGTCACACTGGCCACGTTCCTCGCAGTTTTCGTGCCCCGGCGTTCCCCGTACTGGAAAACGAGATCGGCATCCGTGCCCAGGAGACAAAACAACAGGGACCGCAGGGCATCACCATGACAGGTCAGGCTGACCGGCTGTTCAGGCGCTCCCTGATAATGAATCGGGATGCCAGACTGGGCCGACAAGGCGTCGAGCGCCGCGGCGATGGGCGATGCATTCACCTGGATGCTCAATCCGCCATTTCTGGCCACTGTAACCTTGACCGGTTGCGCCGAGTCTTGAGGCAAAACCGACCGCTCCTGACTCGCCAAAGCCGAAGCCGCGAGTGCCGCCAAGGCCAGCAAGCCCCATCGTGCGAACACAAACCGTTGATTCAAGACTCTTAGCATGACAAAAAAATATTAGGCGGATACATTTACTAGCAATTGCCATGCCCGTCATCAAGCATCCCGAAAAATGCGGGATTCACCCGCGCATCAAGTCGGCCAACCCGCCAAAATGCGGCAAATAACGCAACCATGTGTGGCATATTACACAACCTCGCGAGGACTGACCTGATACCGACACATTCAAATCCGGCTCCTCCGCAAATTGTCGCGATTCAGGGCCAGCCATTGCAAGGCCAGCGCGGGTATGGCGGAATCTATGATCCCTGCCGCCAGCCATGCCAGCGCTTCGTCAGCGGGCAGCACCATGGAACGGATATCTTCCCCTTCCTCGGATAGACCGAAAACGCCTTCCTGGATTGACCCATCGATTAAACCGCAATAGATACTCACCTTTTCCGAGCAGCCGCCCGGCGTGGTGTAGAAATCCCCGATATGGATCAATTCCCGAAGCCGGCATCCCGCCTCTTCTTCCGTCTCGCGCCGGGCCACTGCCTCGGGCCCCTCTCCAGGCTCGATGGCGCCGGCCACGATTTCCACCAGCCAGGGCACAGCCTTGTCCCCGACCGCGCCGATGCGAAATTGCTCGATCAGGATGACGCGGTCGGTTTCGGGGTCATAGGGAATGACCGCAACGCAGCGGCCGCGGTGAAAAAGCTCCCGCACCAGGGGCTCGCACCATCCACCAGCAAACAAGGTATGCCGGAGGCGGTACCGCGAGAGGTTGAAAAATCCCCGGTATAGCGGGGATTCATCAATAAGTTCGAACGCCTTGCTCATGGCCTGCGAACGCCGCGCCTAGTGGGGGAGTGCGGCGAAAATGCTGGCGGATTCCAGCAGCACGTGGCCCAGGGATGCCCCCAGGCGGCGCCCCATGCGATCCAGGAAATTTTCCTCGGGATTGAAGTCGGCCAGCTTCTTGGCCCCAATCACTTCCTCGGCGACGTAACGTGCGTCCCCCAATCCATCCGCCAATCCCAACTTGATACCCTCGGCCCCGGTCCAGATCAGACCAGAAAACATGTCCGGGGTCTCCTTGAGGCGATTCCCCCGCCCCTGCTTGACGGCATCAATAAACTGCTGGTGCACTTGCCCCAGAACACCCTGCATGTGCTGTTGAGCCACGAGATCAACCGGTGCGAAGGGATCGAGCAGGGCCTTGTGCTCGCCCGCCGTCATGATGCGTCTCTCGACGCCGAGCCGTTTCATGGTGTCGACAAAACCGAAACTGCCCATGATCACGCCGATGGAGCCGATGACGCTGGCATTGCTTACAAAAATCTTGTCGACCGCCGCGGCAATGTAATAGCCGCCGGAGGCGCACATATCCGCGACCACGGCATGGATCGGCAGTTCCGGCCTGAGTTTTTTCAGGCGGCGGATCTCTTCATAAATATAGGCTGACTGCACCGGACTCCCGCCCGGACTGTTCACGCGCAGGATGATGCCCTTGGTGTGTTTGTCTTCCACCGCATCGCGCAATCCCTCGATAATATTGTCCGCGCTCGCGGGCTGGCCCGGGGCGATGACGCCGGCCACATCGATCACGGCGGTGTGGTCACGCCCGTCGCTATCGGAGGAGCCCATCATGGGCTTCAGAGTCATCCACGTCGCCACCCCCAGATAGATGACCAGCAATGATTTGAAGAAGATTCCCCAGCGGCGGGCACGCCGCTGTTCCTCGATGGAGGCCATGAGGACCCTCTCCAGTGTTTCACGCTCCCAATGGGTCGAGGATTCAGACGCTTTATCGATTGAGTTCATGCGGTCTCCATAGCAAAAAGTTGTGCCAACTCGGTCGTCGTTTCGAGGCAATACAGCGGCCCGAATTCAATGAGTTCCTCCCGGGAATTCGCGCCGCACGCCACCGCCACGACATCGATGCCCGCATTTTGGGCCATGCGCAGATCGTGCAGGGAGTCCCCGATCAACAAGGCGCGTTCAGGGGGCGCGGCGAGTTCCTCCAGCAACTGGTGAATCATCAGCGGGTGCGGCTTGGAAGCGGTTTCATCGGCGCAGCGGGTGGCATGAAAAAAATCGGTCATTCCGGTTTCCCGTAGCGCCCGATCCAGCCCCGCGCGCGCCTTCCCGGTCGCCACCGCCAGCCGGTAACCGCGCTGCCGGAAGTCCCGCAACAGGGTTTCGACCCCTTCGAACAGGCCGAGCGAAGCGGCGGTTTGCGTGTTGTATAAGGTGCGGTAGTGTTGGGCGAGCCGCTGCGCCATGTCTTCGGAGGAACCCGGATACAGGGTTTGCATGGCTTGGGGGAGGCTGAGACCGATGACCGATCGCGCCGCAGATTCTGTGGGAACCGCGAATCCGCTCTCCCGGGCGGCATGCCGCAGACACGCCACAATCCAGCCAATGGAATCGAATAGCGTGCCATCCCAGTCGAAAATGAGTACGTCGTAGCGGTCCTTCATGGAGGCAAGCTCAGCAGGAACGCATTCAGATCGTCATCCAGGGGCGCCTCTACGCGCATCAATTCCCCCGAACGAGGATGCCGGAAAGTCGACTGCCGGGCATGGAGAAAAAGCCGCCTGAGCCCGTCTTGCCGAAACCGGCGATTGTCCTCCGCCCTGCCATAGCGCTCATCACCCGCGAGCGGGTGCCCGAGGTGCTGGGCATGGACCCTGATCTGATGGGTACGGCCGGTGATGGGACGCGCCTCCACCAGGGTAGCCGCGGCAAAGCACTGCAAGCGCTTGAATTCCGTGAGGGCCGACTTGCCATCGTGGGCCACCCGCACCATGCGCTCACCACTTTGCAATACGTTTTTTTTCAGCGGTGCGTCGACATGCTGACGAGTATGCGCCCACCGCCCGGCAAGCAGTGCCACATAGACCTTGTTGACATCATCGTCCCGGAATTGCTCATGCAACGATTTGAGCGCGCCGCGCTTCTTGGCGATCAGCAGACAACCCGAGGTTTCCCGATCCAATCGATGCACCAGTTCAAGTTGACGGGCATGCGGTCGCAATTGCCGCAATGCCTCAATGATGCCATGACTCAGCCCGCTACCCCCGTGCACGGCCATGCCGGAAGGCTTGTTGAGAACCAGCAGATCGTCATCTTCATGAATGATCCGGGACTCGATTCTGTCCCTGAGCCGATCGAGCGGCAGACAGGGCTCATCCCGCATGGCCAGTCTTACAGGCGGCAACCGCACGAT
>Ga0194119_10010652_pt1 | contig 12066 bp, 6 predicted proteins | sample TA2MahC100mmetaG_FD_148620 | JGI IMG/M metagenome (GOLD analysis project Ga0194119, IMG submission 148620) | Freshwater microbial communities from Lake Tanganyika, Tanzania - TA2015018 Mahale Deep Cast 100m | ecosystem: Environmental > Aquatic > Freshwater > Lake | place: Tanzania: Lake... | reverse complement strand
GATTGTGGATCGCGCACCTGTCCACCTTCTCCCACGAAGCGCAAGCCGAGTACGCCGCCGTTCTCGCCGCCGCCACCGACCAGTTCCGGCCGCGCAACCTGGTCGAAATCTCCGTCGTCGGTTTGCTCGCCGACGCCCTCTGGCGCTCCAACCGTCTCGGCAGTTTGGCCAACCTCGACATCGATCGGGAGATGTGGATCACCAAGCAACAGTCCGCCGTCGAGCACAGTCCCGTCGAGCTGCATCTCCTGGCCGAACAAAACTCGAAAACCGTCGCCCGTCTCGAAGCCCGAGCCCGTCATTACACGCGCGAAATCTCTCGGTTGATGGACATTTTGCGGAAGCTTCAGGACTGGCCCGTCTCCGTCGAAGCCTCCCAGATGTCCAGTGAAATCATGGAGATGTCTGTCGATGAGGTCCCATCGACAGAGCCGGAACCCGCCGCCAAGCCGGTCCCGCCACCCCCGTCCGTTCGCAAGCCCGTTCAATCCGCCGAAATCACGCCCCAGAAGGGCAGTGTGCCCCTCCGAAAATGACCTTCGGGCGCTAAAATCGGCCTAAAACATAGCGAGCCGGAGTAGCCGTTCCGGGCATGACGCCCGAGGTGTGTCCATACGCGCCGCCGCTCGAAAAATCAGTAAAGCGTCGACGGAACGCGTGTCTTGTTATCTTCGTCGACCGTCGGTCCATCGACGAACCCACACGTGTGCGCAGCCATTACGGTTCCAAAACTGGGCACCGCGGGGCCGAACTTGGCGGGATTCCAAAGGTCGGCCCGGACGAGGGCGCGGCTGCAGTGGATGTATGCCTCTTTCACGGTAACGACGAGAACGGTGCGCGGCGAATTGCCGTTGACGGCGAACGATTCGAGCAACTCCGGGTCGCGGCTAATAACGGCGTCGCCATTGACGCGAAACGTTTCGTGGCGGCCAGGCATTAGGAACAGTAAGCCCACGCGCGTGTTGCGCACAATATTGTGCAGAGTGTCGAGGCGGTTGTTGCCGCGGCGATCCGGGATCAGCAGCGTGTGATCGTCGGCGACGCGGACAAAGCCGGCAGCATCGCCGCGCGGCGATGCGTCGGCGACATCGGCTTGGGTACCGATAACCAAAAATGGCGACGCGGCGATCATAGCGCGGCAATGTTCGTCGAGCCGGTCGAGTTGTTTGCGGACCGAGCGTTCCAGCGGCGCGTCGTAAAGCGCCGTCAGTTCGGCAACATCTTTGACTACATACTCGTCGCGAAGCATAGCCGATTCTACCGACTTCCGGTACACTGAGCCAAATATGCGAATTCCGTTACTGATGGCGACGGTGATCACCGCGCTGGCGGGCGATCGCGATGCGGCCATCGCGGCGAACATGCGGAAGATGATCGACGCGGGCGAAGTGCCGGGCGCGGTGACCGTAATCGCGACGCGGTCGGGCGTGTCGCATCTCGGCGTGATCGGCAATGCCGATGCGGACTTGAAGCGTCCCCTGAAAAAGAACTCGATTTTTTGGATCGCGTCGATGACGAAACCGATTACCGCGGCGGCGATCATGATGCTGCAGGACGAGGGCAAGTTGTCGGTCGACGATCCAGTGGCGAAGTACATTCCAGAATTGAAAACACCGGGCATGACGTTGAAACACTTGCTGACGCACACATCGGGCATGGGCGAAGCGACAGCCGAGGAATCGAAAGCCGCGAAAACATTGGCGGATTTGATTCTGGCGTATGCGGCCAAGAAGCCGTTCTTCGCGCCGGGCGCGCAGTGGCGGTATTGTCAGTCGGGCATCAACACGCTGGGGCGGATCGTTGAAGTTGTCTCGGGCGCGCGGTTCGAGGTGTTTCTTGAGAAGCGATTTTTCAAGCCGCTGGGCATGAAGGACACGACGTTCTTTCCGGCGGCCAAACAGGTGAAGCGTATTGTCGCGCCGGCAAGGAAAACGGGTGAGAAATTGGTTGCCGAGCCCGTGAGTTCGTTGACCGAGCGGTTCCGCTATCCAGCGGCGAACGGCGGACTGTTTTCGACCGCGCCAGACTACGCCCGCTTCGCGCGGATGCTGCTGAATGGCGGCGAACTGGAAGGCAAGCGCTACTTATCGGCGAAGGCGATCGAGCAGATGACGTCGCCGCAGACCGGCGACCTGAAGGCGGGATTTATTCCGGGGCACGCGTGGGGGCTCGGCGTGGGCGTGGTGCGTGAACCGCAGGGCCAGACGGCGATGTCGAAGCCCGGCACGTTCGGTCACGGCGGAGCGTTCGGAACGCAGGCGTGGATCGATCCGAAAAGCGGCGTGGCGCTGATCCTGATGGTGCAACGCGCCAACTTTAAGAACAGCGACGATTCGCCCGTGCGGTTGGCATTTCAAAAGGCGGCAATGGGCGCCGAGTGACCGCGCTTTGGGATTGGATCGAGAGCAAGCTTGCGCGCGTAACAACGTCGGGCGAGATCATCCGCGAGATTGACGGCTTCCGCGCGATCGCCATCGGCATGGTGATTCTGCATCATCTGTTGGCGCTGTATTTGCAGAATACGGGGCGTTTCGGGTATGTGCTGATCCCTGCGGCATGGTCGACGCTGCGCGCGGCCGATCCGGTGATTCGCGCTCTGTATCCTTCATTTCTTGGCGTGCAGCTCTTTTTTGTCATCAGCGGATTTGTGCTCGGACTGCCGTTCGCGCGCCATTACCTGCGCGGGCACAAAAAGCCGCAGCCCCGCGCGTATTTTCTGCGGCGTGTGACAAGACTCGAACCGCCCTACATTCTGGCTGCGACGGTGTTCTTCGTGGCGCGCTGCTTCACGGGCAACGTGCTCGACCTGCTGCCGCACTTCGTGGCGACGCTGTTCTATTCGCATAGCATCCTCTATGGCGCCCCGAGCGTGATCGAAGGCATCTTCTGGTCCTTGGAAGTGGAAGTGCAGTTCTACATTCTCGCGCCGCTACTGGCGATGCTGTTCTCGATCCGGAACGCCGTTGCCAGGCGCTTCGTATTAGTGGCCATCATCTATGGCTGGGCGATGCTGGCCTCGCAGGTGACGGCTGTGACTTCATCGCGATTGTCGTTGACGCTGGTTGGTTACGGGCATTACTTCATGGCGGGCTTTCTGCTGGTTGAAGTCTATTTGAGCTGGTTGGAAGACCGCGCGTTCACTCCGTCGGAGCTTTGGGACTTCGTGGCGGTAGCATGCGGGGTGGCATTGAACGCCGTGTATTGGACGAATCAGTCCTGGCGCTATGTGTGGACCATGCCGTTTATTATCGTGCTGCTCTATGTGGCGCTGTTCCGAGGCCGCTTCGGCGGACCGCTGATGCGGGCGCGCCCAGTCTACCTGATTGGCGGTATGTGCTACACGACGTACCTCTATCACATCGGTCTGCTGGGGATCGTAAGCGCACAATCGATGAAGCTGTGGAACGCGTCGATTCCGTTCGCGGCCGATCTGGCGGTGCAAGGGCTCGCACTTGTTCCGGTTGTTCTTGCGATCTGCGCGGTCATCTACTACTACACCGAGAAGCCGTTCATGGTGAAGCGATGGCATTGAGGAACAAGATCAAGGCGAAGCTGCTGAAGCAGTATTTCGTGCGCTTCCACATGAGTCTGATTCTAGGCGCTACGATTGCGTCGGGAGTGCTGATCGACAAGGGCCTGCTGTATTTCGGCTTCGACGCGATGGGGTGGCGGTACGCGTTGTCCGTGCTCGGCGCATATGGCGTGTTCTTCGGACTGGTGCGGCTGTGGGTCTGGTACGCGGCCGGCGTTGCGCCGCGCGTTGGTGATGTTGATTTCGATCCCGGCGATTTGACGCTTGGGCGAGGCGGCGAGCCGCCGCCTGTCGCCTTCAGCGGGTTTCACGGCGGGGATGCGGGCGGTGGCGGCGCGTCCGATTTGTTCGACGCTCCAGTTGGGGGCGGGATAGACCTGAATGTCGATCTCGACCTTGATGAAGGGTTTTGGATTCTGCTTGTCCTGGCCGTGCTTGTGCTGGTGATCTGCCTGGCGGGTGGATACCTGATTTGGATGGCGCCGGAAATCCTGCCCGAAGTGGCCATTGAGGCGGCCATCGGCGCGGGGCTGTTGCGGCAAGTGAAAACGGACTCGGCGGGCTGGGCGGCGCGGTTGCTTTGGAAGACTTGGATTCCGTTGGCCTGCGTCATGGGGATAGCGTTCTTCGCGGGCGCGTTCATGCAGTCGGCATGTCCGGATGCGAAAACGGCGCGCGGCGCGCTCTACTGCGCGTCGCAGCGGTAAAGGCGCACGCCGAAAGGCTCGATCGTGTCCTTGTGAACGCATGCGCCGGGCCCTTTGATTACGGCTTCGACGGGATTCTTATCGGCGTTGACGGCGATGATCAGCGACCCCCGGCCCGAGGGTTTCACGATGTACTCGATGCCGCGGTCGAGCGAATGGCCGGTGTCGATGTAGTCGATCGTCAATTTCGTTGCCAGCGGCCTCGCCGCGAGTTCCGGCGCGATCGTCTTCAACTCCGCGGCCACTGACTTCGCCGCTTGCCATGCGGGATTATCGGGCGGCCCCAAATGAAGGCCCCAGTAGAGAATTCCATTCGCGCCGTGAACAATCGACTGATACGCCATGAAGCGGGCTTTCGCCGCGGTTGGGTACAACAACATTTTCGGGTCGATCTGTTTTTGGATCGATTCCCAGGCGAAGCCTTGCAACACCATGAACACGGGCTTTGATGGTCCAGCGACCTGGCGCATCTTGTCCGCGTATTGGCCGACTTGACTGATCGTCTCGTTAAGCAGATCGCCTTGTTGCCCGTCGGGCCAGAGCGCGTATTGATTGCGGATGCCGCGCGGAATCACCGGGTAGATGTCGGTTGCGACGATATCGGTGGAGTCGTTATAGCGGCGCAGAGTCGGGACAAGATTCGTTGGCGACTGATTCAGGTAAAAGAGTCGTTGGGGGTCGATCGACTGCACGAGTTTGCGCGCCGCGATCATCGTCTCGGGTGTGGTGCGGATCTCGCGCGGTTTCTTCCAGACGAAGGTCGGCTCGTCTTCGATCTCCCAAATGATGAGCGATGAGTCGTCTTTCAGCGCGTTGACGATGGGGCGGATTCCGTCCGGCTTCGAGCCGGTGGTGGCCCAGGCGTAAAGACCCGCGGCGCGCGCGGCGCCGATCGTTTGCCTGTTCGCGTGGACGAGATTAAACCCGGCCGTTTTCGCGGTCTTCAGCGGTTCGGCGATTTTCGGAAGATCGTAGGCGCCGACGATGAAGACGCGCTCGCCGTTGATGCGAATCATGCCATCGGTGTCGAGCGATAGAGCCAGCGCGGCGGCAAGCAGCAGGCTCATTGTTTGGCCTCGAGCGCGGTGATCAGTTTGGCCCGGAAATCCATCCAGGTGGCGTAGTCCGGCGCGAAGGGCGAGACTTGCCGGCTGATGTCGGTGGCGTGTTCCTGGTCCTTCGTGACAAAGGCGACGGCGTTGTCGACGAGCTTCGATCCGCGCAGTTGCCAGAGCAGCTCAAAGTCTTCGGCGCCGTCGCGCGAAGCTTCCCAGCGTTTTGTCGTGACCGGGCCTTCGGGCGTCATATAGACGGCGCCGTATTCGGTTGCAAAGCTGCGATCGAAGAACCAGTACGGACTGCCGGAGTGCACCCAGTAGCCGCCTCCGGTCATGCCCATCTGAAACGCCACCCACGGTTTCATGCGGTAGAAGCCGAGCGGGTCAAGGTTGCGTTGATCGGCGGGCGCTTCATAATGCCAGTAGGTTTTCGCGCCGAAGAGCTTCGAGTACGCGGCTGGATCGCCGAGCACGAGATGGCGATCGGGCTGCCAGATATCGATCAGATGCTTCACGGGTTCCAGCATCTCGGGCTTTGCGCCGCCGGCGGGATTGGCGTAGATGCGCGCGTTCGGATCTTCTTTCTTGATCGCCTTCACGTCGGCCACCCATTGATCGAAGGCGGCGTCTTTGCCCATCAGGCCGGGTTCGTCGAGAACGTAGTAGGCCCAATCGGCGTAGCCGGCGCCAAGCGATTTCATCTTTGCGGCGTACGCTTTCACCTCTTCCGGCTTCGGCCGCGCCGCGAGAAAAGTGACCTTGCCCTTCAGGCGTTGTACGAGCGCGTCGTGAAGCGCGTGATTCGGCGGCGGTAGCGGAATGACGTTGGCGCCGTGCGCGAGCGCGTCAGCGATGGCCGCTTCGCGCGCTTGATCGCCGGCGATGTTGGCGGGGTAAAACCAGTGGCACTGCTTGTAGGTGAACTGTTGCGGCAGGCGCGCCCGGCTTACGTGCAGAGTGACGGTGACAGACTTCGGCGCGGTGGTCGATTCGAGTGCGCCGATGCGCACGGTCTTCGTTTGCGAGCCCGCCGCGAGGCCGTGGCTATTGGCGATGAGCCACAGTTTGCGTTGCTCGCCGGGCTGCAACGTGATGAGTTCGCCTTGCGCGAGTCTGGGCAAGAGATCTTCAGTGAGGCGGCCGGTGGACAGCGCGCGGACCTTTTGCACGTCACGAAATTCGAGCACGGTGTGATCGTGCTCGATGCGAAACGTGGACGCTTCGCTGTACGGGTTGGTCAGCAAGAACGCGGCGGATTCGTACTCGTTGCCGAGCATGCGGAGTTCGATCGCATCGGGCTTGCCCGCGGCTTCGAGCGACTCGCCCCAGGGTTTGGCGAGTTGTTGCACAAAGGGTGCGTTCCTGCTTTTCTCGGCGGCGCGGAGACGGGCGCGTGCGTTGTCGTAACGCTCAATCGATGGCTGCTGGCGCGCGGCTAAGAAATCGCCGCGCACGCGTGCGGCGAGCGGAGTCTGGCCGAGTTGGAGAAGCGCGCGGTCGTCGGCGTCATGCCCGATGGCGAAAAGGATTTGCCGTTCGCCGCCGTTGACCAGAACGCTGTATTGGCCCGGCGTGAGCGCGGTGAAGCTGTTCGATCCGATGACTAGATGGACCGCGCCGTTGGGCGCGGTGACGCGGATGCTCTTCAGTGGCTCTCCGGGGATGGTGTTTGTGCCCGGATAGCCGCTGGCGCGATCGATTGTCGCAGGCGCGGGGCGCGGTGATGGCGATGTGATCGCGGCCGCCGAACGGCTGTTGTCTCTCCACGAGGTCCAGCGCGCGCCGGCGCCATCGACGGGCCATGCTTGCAGTTTGTTCGCGGTGGCGGTGAGCAGTTGATTGCCCGCCAATGTGGGGCCCGCGCTGCCGCCGGCGGCGAGTTTGATCGATTGCCTAACGCGGCCACGGAAGTCAACGACATTGAGATCCGCGTCGCGCGTAATTTGATAGATCGCATCGCGCGTGATTACGGGCGCGAAGAAGATGCCGCGGCCGGGGAGTTGCGCGTCCCAGCGCCGCTTGCCGTTGGCGTCGAGCGCATAGAGGCGCGTGTTCTTGTCGCCGAACAAGATCTCGTCGCGGCCGTCGTTATCGAGATCGGCGAGAGCAATCGACGCGTAGGTTTGCAGCTCCGACTTGAAGTGCCACTTCGGCGCGCCGGTGGCGGCGTCGAGGGCGTGCAGTCCGGTGATGGGGCCGACGAATGGAGTCGTGATGTAGAGTTCCGATTTGCCGTCGCGGTCGAGGTCGGCGACGAGCGGAACGGCGCGCCCAAACCGGCCGCCGGGGAGGTGCGTCGACCAGACGAGGCGTCCATCGGTGGAGACGCAATAGACGCGCTCGTCGTCGCCGCCAAAGAAGATCAACGAGCCGGCGACGGCGGGGGTTGAGAGGCGATAGTTCGTTACCTTCACTTCGAGCTTCGATTCGCCTTTAGCGTTGAGCGCGTAGAGCGTGCCGCGGGTGTCGGTGAGGTAGAGTAGATCGCCGACGAGCACGGGCATGCTGTAGCCGGTGCCGGCGCGGGTTTCGCGATCGTGACGCCATACCAATTCACCGTCCTTTGTGAATGCATAGGCGCGGCCCCAGACATCGGCGGCATAGATGCGCCGCGCGTCGACGACAGGCGGCCCCAGCGGTGCGGCATCGAGCGAGAGTTCCTTTAACGGCTCGCCGGCTTGGGTGTAAATACCGACGCGATTGTTGGCGAGAGCGATCGCGATCTTTCCGTCGAACGGCACCGGCGGGCCGACGGCGTTCGCCGAAAGCGCGATGGTCCACGACTGTGCGTGCATCGTGACGATGAATAGCAGCGCGGCTTGCACGCGGCGCGCCATGAAACTCACCGCGACCGCCATGAGGATGAATCCGATGGCCACGTGATCGATCAGCGCGGAGAGGCCCGCGGGGTTCATGCCGAACTTGAAAGTGGCGTCGGCCACGCAAGCCCAGGTGATCAGTTCCAAGCCGCGCAGCGTATCGTTGCGCACCCATTTTATAGGGGCGATCGCGAAGGCAATCGAGCAGAGAATCGCAACGGCGTAGGCCGGTTCGGCGGCGCCGCGTTTGTAATCGACCGACCAGTATTTTGCGGAGTCGAGCATGGTGGCTGTGAAGGTGATCGTCAGCGCGACATGCCAGTTCAGGAAGCGGACACGAGTGAGCAAAATGAGGATTGCGCCGCCGACGAGCAGGTACGTGAAGCGCGTCGGCACGTTCCAGGTGAGCCAGAATGTCGCCGCGCTCAAGGCGCCCGCGAGGAGGAGTTCAAGCGGCAGCGCGGGCGCGTCGTCGCGTGAAGGTTCGGGTTCGGGCAGCTTCGCGGTCTTCATGGCCCACGCCAGCGCCCAGCCGAAGCAGAGGCCGAAAAAGAACTCCATGTACTTCCACCAGTGCAGGTTGAGTTCCGGCGTGAAGATCCGGCCGAGGCCCTGAATGGCGCCGCCGAACCCGAAGCCTATAAAGCCGCCGACAAATCCGGCGAGCGCGAAGCGCAGCGCGGGCTGCAGATGTTTCCGCCAGTGCAGCCAGAGGAGCAGCGCGGCGCCCGCGAGCAGGAATCCCGCCCAGATTTCCGGACGTGGCCGGTCTTCGCGATTAGAGAAGTAGATCAGTTTGGGTTCGTTGATCAGCTTCCACCCGGCGTGGGTGGCGAGCGCCATTGCCGCCGAGCCGCCGGCGACCAGGCGGGTGCGCGGCGTGAAGGCCATCGCGATTACGCCGCCGGCGACGAATCCCCAGATGCCGCCCTTCAGCGCGAGGCCGAGAAATCCCCACCAGAACGTATCGGCTTTGACGATGAAGCCGACGGTTTGGCCGTACGTCATCTGACCGCCGATGCCGACGCCGATGGCCGCGAACGCGGCGACGATTGCGGCGTCCTTTCGTTTATGCAACAGGCATAGGCAAAGCGCGACCATTGCGCCGGGAATCATCGCGCCAAACGGGCCGCCGCCGATAAAGCCGCGGAGTCCCCAGCCGAGCATCATGGCGACCGCGGGAAGCAGAAGTTCGTAACGGTTCATTTCCCAATGAGGCTATCGCGTTTTGGGTTACGTGCGGAACGTGTAGTCGATCGGCGTCTGCCAGGCGCCGTTGATGAACGTCCACAAACGCGCGTAGATCGTGCGGCCGTCGCGCGGGATATTGCCGACGGTGCGCGACGTTCCGGTCGTCGCGCCGCCGGAGATGTCGCCGCTGCCGGCCGAGTTGCCGACATCGAGCCAGTAGTTGGTCGCGCCCGTGCCCGCCGCCCACGTAAACGTCACGCTGGACGTTGTAAGAGTCGATCCCGGCGTGGGAGCGGTGAGTACGGCACGTGGATCGACGCCGCAGTTGGTGCAGGCTTTGTATGTGTAGTCGAAGGGCGTCTGCCACGCGCCGTTGAGGAACGTCCACAGGCGCGCGTAGATCGTCCGGCCGTCGACGGGCAGTCCGGTCACGATCTTCGCAAGCGCCGAGGTGGCGCCGCCGGAGATATCGCCAGCGCCCTGCGAATTGCCGATATCGAGCCAGTAGTTGGTCGCGCCCGCGCCGGCGCGCCAAGTGAAATTCGCCGAAGAGGCGGTTAGAGTATTGCCGGGCAGGGGCGACGCCATCGTTGCCCGCGGATCGGCCATGCAACCGTTGCAGGCCTTGACGGTGTAATCGATCGGTGTTTGCCACGCGCCGTTGATAAACGTCCAGAGGCGCAGATAAATCGTGCGGCCGTCAGTGGGCAGCCCGGCCGCCTGGCGGCTCAGGCCCGCGGTTTCGCCATTGGCGATATCTCCGGCGCCCGCGGTGTTTCCAACGTCGAGCCAATACTTGGATGCCCCCGTGCCAGCTGTCCAGGTGAATGTGGCAATCGTTCCCGCCAGCGTTGACGCAGCCGCTGGGGAGGAGAGCGTCGCCCGAGGATCGGCGGCGCAGCCGTTGCAGGCGGTCACGGTGTAGTCGTCGATGCCGGGCTGCCAGGCGCCGTTCAGGAATGTCCACAGGCGGATGTAAAGAGTGCGGCCATCGCTCGGAAGATTGAAGACTTGCCGACTGAGGGACGTGGTCGCGCCATGGGAGATATCACCGAGGCCAACGGCGTTGCCGATGTCGAGCCAGTAGTTGGTCGCGCCGGAACCGGCAGTCCATTGAAAGGTCACCGTGCGCGACGTCAGCGTTGAGCCTGGGACCGGCGCGGTCAAGGTGGCGCGGGGGTCGGAACCGCATCCGGTGCAAGCCGTGTAGGTGTAGTTGAGCGGCGCCTGCCATGCGCCGCTCTGGAACGACCAGAGCCGCACGTGGATCGTGCGTCCATCGACGGGAATGTAATTCACGGTGCGAGAGAGCGAGGTTGTCGCGCCGTTTGAGAGGTTCCCCGAACCGAGAGTTGTTCCGACATCGAGCCAGTAGTTCGTCACGCCCGTGCCGGCGGACCAGTTGAAGGTGACGGAAGGAGACGAAAAAGTAGCTCCAGCCGGAGGCGTTGTTATGGCAGCAAGACCGAGGCCTTCTTGTGTAATGGTGAAGGTCTGACTGCCGATGGAAATTGTGCCCGTGCGCTGGCTGTTGGTGGTATTGGCGGCGACGGAGTAGTTTACGGTCGAGTTGCCTGAGTAAGTCGACCCCGAAGTTACCGTGATCCAAGCGGCATTGGAAACGGCCGTCCAGGCATAGCCGGTTGTCGCGGTGACGACGATGCCACCGGCGCCAGCTAGCTTGGTGAAACTCGCTCCCGTCGGGCTGATGCCTTGAATCGAGCCGATCGCCTGACGCCAATTGGCGGCGACGGTGCGTGTGTTATTGAGCGTCCGTGCGTTGTCGGCCGAGTTCGCGGCGGGATCGGCGATGCCAGTGGGCTGGCCGTTGTAGAAAGCGATCGGGCTGGACCAGTAGGGGACTCTCTGGCAGTCGATTGGGGAAGCGCAGCTATAGGCCATCACGGTGCGGAAGTAGGGCTGTGTATAGCGCTGTTGATAGCCGAACGCGTATGGGTACAGTGACACTTGAACGTCATTGTCTTCGCGATTGTGGAGCGCGCCGAAGTTGTGGCCAAGTTCGTGGGCGAAGGTGTGACTGGATGTTGCGCAGTCCCTGCGGACCACGCTGAAAGCGCTGTTGGCGAAAGAAAAAGCCGTGGTCGTCATTACGTAGGCGATGCCGGAGTAGTTGCCGGTTTCGACCCAGAGACTGACAGCATCGGCGCCGTATGTGTTCCGAAGCGCGTGAACATTGTCGATGAAGCCGTCGGCGGGTTCTTGCAGCCGGTCGAGTTCGGTTTCGAACACGCCGGTTTCGTTGTAGCTGACTTCGGCAGTGTGCACGAGCCGGATGCGCTGCACGATTCCGCTGTTGGCGAGCGTCTGGTTCGTGTCGGACACGGCGAGTTGAATCTCATTGAGGATTCCGTTCGTTCCCCCCGCGCCGTTGCGTGCCGCCACGGTGTAAACGACCATGACGTCGATCAGCGCGCCATCGTCGCGCTGTACGACTTGAGCGGCGATGGGAAACGCCGGGATCGGTAGCGGAATCGGCGGACCGGGCGGTGGCAGCGCGGTTAGATCGTGACGCGTAAGCACACCACCTCCGCCGGCGTCGGGACGAAGAGTGTAGAAATCGGAGTCGGTGCGAATATTCGCGCTGACGATGTCTCCGGTGACTGCGACGCTAAACTGGCCGAAGCGGGCGCCGCGAATACCACCGCGCCAGATCAACGTGCGGCCATCGGTGGATTGCTCGGTGTGAGTCACCGCTCCGGTAAGCGTCAATGAATCGGTGAGGTTGAGCTCCAATTCTC
>Ga0194119_10010649_pt1 | contig 12066 bp, 9 predicted proteins | sample TA2MahC100mmetaG_FD_148620 | JGI IMG/M metagenome (GOLD analysis project Ga0194119, IMG submission 148620) | Freshwater microbial communities from Lake Tanganyika, Tanzania - TA2015018 Mahale Deep Cast 100m | ecosystem: Environmental > Aquatic > Freshwater > Lake | place: Tanzania: Lake... | reverse complement strand
TCTCCCCCTGTGTTAAAATGGTGCAGTGAAATAGTGCACTAATGCATCAATGCACAGTTCACCTGGGAGGCGTGCTGTGAGTGCTGCCCGTTACTCCCCCCTCTATCGCTGGCTGGCCGAGACCTTGCGGGAAGAAATCGCGCAAGGCATCTACAAGCCTGGCGACGCTCTGCCCACCGAGCACGAGCTGATGCGCCGCTACAGCCTGAGTAGCACCACCGTGCGCCACGCCGTCCACGAGCTGGTGCGCGAAGGCTGGATCTATCGCAAGGCCGGCAAGGGCACCTTCGTCAAGCGCAACAAGCTAGAGGAACGCTTGCTGCGCCTCACCTCCTTTGCCGAAGAGATGCAGAGCCGCAACATCACCCCCAGCTTCAACTTGATCCGCGCCGAAGCCTTGCTTCCTCCCCCCGACGTCGCTCGCGCCCTCAATCTAGCTGCGCAGCAAAAAGCCTACCTGATCGAAAGAATCCAACTGGCTAACGGCGAACCCATCGCCCTGGCCAGAGGCTATTGGACCTGCGAGGTCGGCGAGCGCCTGGCCCAACAGGACCTCAACAGCATTCCCCTCTACGAAACCATAGAGCGTGACTTCTATATCCCCCTGGTGGAAGCTGACGAATCTATCTCCGCCGAAGTAGCCGATGCTGATATTGCGCGCAAGCTGGACATCCCGCGCCAGTCGCCGCTCCTGGTACGCCGTCGCCTGACCTACGGCAGCGAGATGCGTCCCCTGGAGTATACCACCACCTACTATCGCGCTGATCGCTACGAGTACAAGATCCGCCTGGCGCGTCACGGCGTCTGACGAATGTCCCTGGGGCGATAGTGTTCGATTCTGACAAGAAGGAGGTGAGGCAATCTATAGTCTAGAGAAGCCAAACAACCACGGCAAGGCCATTCCAACCAAATCCAAATTTTAGAGGAGACAAACCCATGAAAAAGCTAACCCTGATCATTGCCCTGACCATGCTGGCGGGGTTGGTCCTGGCGGCCTGCGGGCCGGCCCCTACCCCCACGCCAGTACCGCTGCCCACCAAGGCGCCGACTGTGGCCCCGACGGTGCCCCCGACCAAGGCGCCAGAGCCGACTAAGCCGCCCGAGCCGACCAAGACACCCGCGCCGCCCGTCGAGCTGCGGATGATGTGGTACAACGACGGCAACGAAGGCGAGGTCATGCGCTCCCTTCTGGACAAGTTTGAAGCCGCCAATCCCGGCATCAAGATCAAGATGGACACCGTCGCCTACGCCGATCTGAACAAGGTGCTGCAACCGCAGGTGGAATCCGGCACGCCACCCGATCTGGCGCGTATCACCGACCTGGCGCGCTTTCAAGGTTATTTCCTGGACCTGCGGCCCAACCTGAGCAATGCCGCCGCCTGGGAAGCGAACTGGTCACCGGCGTTCCTCGGCGCCCTCCGCAAAGGTGATGACAAGACGGGGCTGTACGGCTTCCCGACCCAGTTCACCGTCAGTGGGCCGTTCATCAACCGCACCCTGTTCGCCCAAGCTGGCGTGCCGGTTCCCAGCGACACGAAAGAAAAAGTGACCTGGCAAGAATGGGTGGATGCGGCGAAGAAAGTTGCCGCCGCCACCAAGACACCCTATGCCGTCGCTATTGACCGCAGTGGCCACCGCTTGTGGGGCCCGTCGCTTAGCATGTGCGCCCACTACGTTGACGGCTTGACAGAAACCAAATTCACCATTGACTCGCCGGGATTCCGCAATGCCGCCAACATGTTGATCGGTTGGCACAAAGACAAAATCACGCCGCTCGATATCTGGGCGGGCGGTGGTGGTGGCTATGCCGCTGGTAATACCTTCTTCGTCAACGGGCAACTGGTGTTCTACTTCTCCGGCAACTGGCAAGTCGGTCAATTCGACAAGTTGATCGGCAACAAGTTTGAATGGGACGTGGTGCCGAATCCCTACGGCGACTGCGGCTCAACGGGTATGCCCGGCGGCGCGGCGCTCGTCACGTTCAAGGCCACCAAGTACCCCAAGGAAGTGGCCAAGCTCGTTGACTACCTCACCCAGGACGACGTGTTGGCAGAGTTCTCCGCCAAATCGCTCTTCCTGCCCGGAGCCTTGAGCTTGTCCAAGAAGGGCATCCAGTATCCCAGCAGCAACAAGCAGATGAACACCTTCCTCAAAGAAGTCGGCAAGCTAGCGCCCGAAGCGTACTACCTGCAGTTCAATGCGCTGGGGCAAACCCTTAACCCGGAAATGCGTGACCGCTTGAGCCAGGTCATTACCGGTGAGCTGACCCTGGACGAGGCGATCAAGAGAATTCAGCAGAAGATGGATGACGCCGCGGCGGCGCTCAAAAAGTAAGTCCGCCTAACGTCGTTTCTGCCGGGCTATCGTTTCCCGATAGCCCGGCAGAACTCTACTCTGGAGGTGCGATATGCAAGCCGGCAAACCGCAAGCACCTAAGCAACCACGTCTCTCTGGTGATATTTTGCTCCAGCCCTTCCTCTGGGTTATGTCTTTGCTCGATTACGTTCTGGCTCCCCTCCAGAAACTGATTGGGTACAAGCGCATGGCCTATTTTTTCGTCTTGCCCAACCTCTTGATTTTTGGCATTTTTATCTTGATCCCCATGATGTTGAACTTCTATTATGGCTTTACCGGCGGCGACTCGATTCTCCTGGAAAATCGTCCGGCTGTGGGCACGGCCAACTTTGCCCAAATCTTCGCCTGCAAGGATTTCTTTAGCCCCAACACTTGTGCCGAGGATTTGTTCTGGCGCGGCGTGTGGAACACGGCAACCTTTGTCGTCTTCCAGGTCGTGTTCATCATCCTGTTCTCGCTCATTACGGCACTGGCGCTCAATCGCGAAATCAGAGGACGCAGCTTCTTCCGCGCCATGTTCTTTTACCCCGTGCTGCTTTCGCCCGTTGTCGTCGCCTTGATCTGGAAATGGATCCTGCAATACCAGAATGGGTTGCTCAATGCCTTTTTCGTTTCACTCGGTATGGAGAAAGTCCCCTTTCTGCTCAATGCCAACTGGGCCCAGTTCTGGGTCATTACCATCAGCATCTGGGCGCAGATGGGCTTCTTTACCCTGATTCTGCTCGCTGGCTTGCAAGCGATTCCCAAAGAAATGTACGAGGCCGCCTCCATGGACGGCGCCAACAAGTGGCGCACCTTCTGGAACGTTACTTTGCCGTTATTGATGCCGACGATGACCGTCGTGCTGGTACTGGCGCTCATTCGCGCCGTGCAGGTGTTCGATCAGGTCTACGTGCTGACGCACGGCGGCCCCGGCACGGCTACGCTTTACATCGTCCAGTACATTTATCGCACCGCTTTTGAGTTTCGCAACTATGGCCTGGCCGCCGCCGCATCCCTGGTGCTGGCCATTGTGCTGTTGATCTTGACCATCGGGCAGCTATTTTTCCAGCGCCGGCGAGAAGCGGCGTAACGGAGGATGAAAGATGAGTCCCACAACCGAAAAGCGTGGTATCCTGGCTTTCTTGACACGCCGGCGCGGCGGCAAACGCTGGGACATTACCGACGTTATCACGTATGCCTACTTGTTGGTCGGCTTGATTGTAATGTTTGGCCCTGTGCTCTGGCTGGTGCTGTCGTCGTTCAAGCCACTGGCCGGGCTGTACGAATTCCCGCCCTCGTTTCTGCCCTATAAACAAGAGTCCGTCCAGGTCGAGGGCTACGACAAGCCACTTGATCTCTACGACGTGAAAATGCCGGATGGCTCCGTGCGCCGGCTGGCGCAGATTTCCCAGGTGGGCATCGGGGCACGCCTGATTGATCCGAAAGCGCCGCAGGACAAGCCAATTGACGTGAAAATTGAGCAACGCACGCCGATACGCTCGCTCTATTTCGAATGGGACAATTACGTTGGCGCCGTCCAAAAATTCCCCTTCCTGACCTACCTGAAAAATTCGGTGATTGTCACCATCGTGGCCACCCTCGTCACTCTGCTCATCAACAGCATGGCGGCGTACGCCTTGAGCAAGTACCAGTTTCGCGGGCGTGATGTGATCTTTCTGATCATCATCAGTACGCTGATGGTGCCCATCTCAGTCATTCTGATTCCCGCCTTTCTCGTCATCGCCAAAGTCGGCTGGACGAATAATCTGTGGGGGCTGATTATTCCTGGTGCGGCCACGCCCACCGGTGTGTTTCTGCTGCGCCAATACATGCTGACGATTCCCGATGACCTGATTCAATCGGCACGCATTGACGGGGCCGGCGAATGGCGCATCTACGCCCAGATCATTCTGCCCTTGGCCGCTCCTGCGCTGGCGGTCCTGGCTATCTTCTCGGTGATGTGGCGCTGGAACGATTTTCTGTGGCCGCTCATCGTCGTCAGCAAGACGGAGCTCTTTACTTTGCAGGTGGGTCTGAACGCCTTCCAGGGCGAACTCCAGCAGCAGTGGAACTACATCCTGGCCATGACCGTGCTGACGCTGCTGCCGATCACCATCGTCTTTGCCTTCCTGGAAAAGTACATCACCACCGGCATCGCCACGACCGGCATGAAGTAGGTTCCCAGGCGCAGCGCCGATCAGTGGGGTATGCTTACCGTGGATTGCTTTGGTGAAGGCGTGATCAGGGCACGTTCAGACCTGAAAGGAGGTGACACTATCGGTTAAAGCGATCCAGGACATTCCGGTACAGGTAAACTGGCCTGCGGTCTGAGTGACCGCCTATTCCAAAGGAGGATGAAAAATGCGTAAGACATTTACCATGGTTATCAGCGTGGCCGTGATCCTGGCCCTGCTACTGTCTGCCTGCGGCCAGGCAGCCACCCCCACGCCGCCACCTACCAAGGTGACGATGGTCTACAACTCCTACGCCAGTGACCCGGAGCCGCGCAAGGCGGACGAAGCGTTGGTGAAGATGTTCATGGCAAAGTATCCGAACGTCATCGTCACCCACAGCATCGTGGCGCACGAGGACTTCAAGCAGGCCATTCGCGCCTACCTGACCTCGTCACAGCCGCCCGATGTCATGACCTGGTTTGCTGGCAACCGCGCCCGCTTCTTCATTGACAAGGGCCAGATCATGGACATCAGCGACGTTTGGAAGCAGCAGGGCTGGGACAAGACCTATCCCAAGGGCTTCATGGCGTTGAGCACCGTCGGTGGCAAGCAGTACTTCGTGCCGACCAGCTACTACTGGTGGGCGATCTACTACAACAAGACGGTCTTCGCCAAGTACAACCTGCAGCCGCCCAAGACGTGGGACGAGTTCCTGGCCGTCTGCGAGACGCTGAAGAAGAACGGCGTCATCCCCATCGTCAGCGGCACGAAGAACGCCTGGCCGGCGGCCGGTTGGTTCGACTACCTGAACATGCGCACCAACGGCCCCGAGTTCCACATCAATCTGATGCTGGGCAAGGAGAAGTACGACGACCCGCGCGTGAAGAAGACGTTCCAGAACTGGGCAGTTCTCCTGGACAAGGGCTACTTTATCGAGAACGCCGCCTCCTACGACTGGCAGGATGTCCTGCCGTTCATGCTGCAAGGCAAGGCGGCGATGTACCTGATGGGCCAGTTCGTCATGGACTCGATCCCCAAGGAGAACCAGAAGGACTTCGACTTCTTCCGCTTCCCGATCATTGACCCGAAGATCCCAATCGGTGAGGATGCACCGACGGACGGCTACTTCGCGGCGGCCAACGCGCCGCACAAAGAGCAGGCCAAGGCCTTCCTGGCCTTCCTGGGTTCCAAGGAAGCGCAGACCTACGTCGCCAACCAGCTCAAGCGCCTGCCCACCAACACCGAGGTGGACACCAGCGGCTTCGACGAGGCCTCCAAGAAGGGCATGGAGCTGCTGAAGGGCGCCGACTACATCGCCCAGTTCTACGATCGCGATACTACGCCGGAGATGGCGGAGAAGGGCATGGCCGCCTTCCAGGCATTCTGGAATGACACGAAGAAGCTGGACTCGCTCCTGGCTCAGTTGGAGAAGGATCGGGCGCAGATCTTTGCCGCTCAGAAGTAGTTACGGGCAGACCTGACAGGTCTTGGAGACCTGTCAGGTCTGATTCAAGGAGGGACTGTCATGGCAGCCAAGGGCGCAATCCGGGCTGGTCGCTGGCGGGAGTCCGGCGGCAGGGCATTTTGGACTCCCTACCTCTTTCTCGCCGCGCCGCTAGCCCTGTTCCTGATCTGGGTCATCGGCCCGATGGTCTATTCCTTTTATCTCAGCATGACCAACTGGGACGGCGTCTCACCGCCCGACTTCATCGGCCTGCGGAACTACGTTCGTCTTTTCGACGATCCGATCTTCTGGACTGCGCTGCTCAACAATGCCAAGTGGGTCATCTCATTCATTACCGCGCCTGTGATTATCGGCCTGGCGCTGGCGATGGTCCTGAATCGCGATATTCCGGGGGCCAAGGTCATCAAGTCCGCCTTCTACTCGCCCTACATCATCGCGCCCGTGGTCATCGGCCTGATCTGGGGCTGGATGTACCAGCCGGCCAGCGGGCTGTTCAACAGCGCGCTGCGCGCCGTGGGATTCACCAAGACACCGGGTTGGATCAGCGATCCGCAGTTGGCCACCTGGTGCATCATCGCCGCGGCCATCTGGCGCCAGGTGGGCTACGTGATGACGCTCTACCTGGCGGGCCTGCAAGGGATAGATCCGTCGCTGGTTGACGCCTCACAGGTGGATGGGTGTAACTTCTGGCAAACGTTCCGCAATGTGATCTTCCCACTCCTCAGCCCGATTACGGTAGTGGTGGTAGTCATCAGCATCATTGATTCCCTGCGCTCCTTCGATCTGGTCTTTGTGATGACGCGCGGCGGCCCGGCCAATTCCTCCAGCGTGCTGGCCAACTTCATGTACATCGAGGCGTTCAACAACTACAAAATGGGCTACGGTGCCGCGATCGCCGTGATCCTGTTCTTGATCACCGCCGTCTTCATCTTCATCTACCTCTGGCAGACGCTCCGCACCGAGCTGGAGTATTAGGAGGGCGCCATGACTGCCAAACAAACAGGTCGGCTACAACGCTGGGCCGTTTACATTTTCATCTATCTGCTGACTCTCCTGTGGCTGGTGCCGGTGCTCACCGCCCTGATCACCGCTCTGCGCAGCAACAACGACATCCTGACCCGCGGCTTCTGGTCCCTACCGAACGTGCTGACGCTTCAGAACTTCGGCCAGGCGTGGACGCGGGGCGGGCTGACGCATTACTTGCCCAACAGCTTCATCATCACCCTGCCCTCGCTGGTCGGTACGCTCTTCCTGTCGTCGCTGGCGGGCTATGCGCTGTCACGTTTTCATTTTCGGGGCAATCGCGTCATCCTGTTCATCTTCGTCGCCGGCATGATGCTGCCGTTCCAGATCCTGCTCCTGCCCGTTTTCCGGCTGGTGAACGCCATCGGGCTGTACAACACCTACTGGGCGCTGATCATCTTCCATACGGCGTTCCAGTTGGGGTTCTGCACGTTCGTCCTGCGCAACTACATGCGCACGATCCCCGGTGAGATTCTGGAGGCGGCGCGCATGGACGGCTGTAGCGAGTTCCGCATCTACTGGCAGATCATGATGCCCCTCACGCTGCCGGCGCTGGCGGCGCTGGCGACCCTGGAGTTCACCTGGATCTTCAACGACTTCCTCTGGGCGCTGATCTTAATCCAGAACGACGCGCTCAAGCCTGTGACGACAGGCCTCGCCGCCCTTCGGGGGCAGTACGTCATGGATTGGACGGTGATCATCGCCGGCTCGCTGATCGCCACCATGCCCACTGTCATAGTGTTCCTCTTCTTGCAGCGCTACTTTATCCAGGGTCTTACCTTGGGTGCAACCAAAGGATGAGGAACTAAGGATACCTGATTCCCTACTGACCAATCTTGTGATCTGGAGGCTGCGGTGAAGTTCTTCCTAGACAGTGCCAAGATTGACGAGATTCGCTACGCCCGCGAGATGTGGAACATTGACGGCGTGACCAGCAACCCACGCCACGTCCTGGCCAGCGGCAAATCGTTCTTGCAGGTGATCCAGGAGATCGCCCGCGAGTTTGCCGGGACCGATAAGCCCATATCGGTGGAAGTCAACCCGCATCATACCACGCCCGAGGCCATGGTCGCCGAGGCCCTGCGCCTGGCGGCGCTGTCCCCGAACTTCGTCATCAAGATTCCGGCCACGGAGACCGGCTTTCGGGCGCTCTGGACACTGCACGATAAAGGCGTGCGCGTCAATCTCACCCTGGTCTTTTCCGCCGCTCAGGCTCTGCAGGCGGCGCGACTGGGGGCGACGTTCGTTTCGCCCTTCGTGGGCTGGAAGGAGGCGAATGGCGAGGAAATCTCGCACCTGGTCAGGGAGATCGTGCAGATCTACGACAACTATCACTTCACCACCGAGGTGCTGGTCGCCGCCGTGCGCAATGCCCGGCACATCGTGGAGGCGGCGGTGGCGGGGGCGGACATCGTGACCGCCGGCTTTGAGGTGTACAAAGACGCCTTCGACCATCCGTACACCGCCCTGGGCCTGCAGCGCTTCGCCGCCGCCTGGGACGCCACACCGTACGAGTGATTGCCGATTTGCGATTGGCGATTGGCGATTGGCCCAACGGCAATCCACAATCGAAAATCGCCAATCGGCAATCGGAAATAACAAGATGGCTTTTCTTTCTCCCAAACCCCTCCGCCTGGGCCTGGTGTGCCTGGCGCGGCTGACCTTTGAGGCCGATCTGGCGGCCCAGTGGTATGCCCAGGCGCAGGCCCTGCTGCGCACCCTGCCTGGTGTGGAGCTCCAGGCGGTAGAAAAGCTGGTCGTGGAGGTCGGCGATGCCCATGATGCCATCGCCGACCTCCAGGCCAAAAAGGTGGACGCCCTGATCGTCCTGAGCGGCACCTTCGCCCTGGGCGGCCTGGCCATGCGCCTGGCCCAGGAGCTGGACGTGCCCCTGCTACTCTGGGCCTGGCCGGAGCCGCCAGAACAGACGGGCAAGCTGCGCTTGAACTCCCTGGTCGGCCTGATGGTCAACGCCAGCAACCTGTACAAGCTGGGCTATCGCCCCACGACCCTCTACGCCGCCCTGGACGATCCGAACTGCACCACGACCATCGCCCGTTTTGCGCGGCTGGCCGGCCTCGGGCGCGACCTGCGCCAGGTGCGCATCGGCCTGATCGGCGGGCATGCGCCGGGGTTCGATAACCTGGCCGTGGACAAGCTGGCCCTGCGCCGCGCCCTGGGCGTGGAGGTGGTGGACATCGCCCTGCCAACGGTGGCGGCGCGGGCCAAAGGTGTGCCCGCCGCACGCGCCCAGGCGGCCGGGCGGGAGCTGCTGGCCGCCTTCGACGATACCAGCGAGGTCACGCCGGCGCAGGGCGAGTTGTACGCCGCCCTGACCATCGCCCTGCGGGAGTTGGCCGCTGAGCTCAAGCTGGACGCCCTGGCCCTCAAGTGCTGGGGCGATTTGGTGGAAGCCTACGGCATCGCCGGCTGTGGCGCTGTAGCTCGTCTGGGCAACGACGGCCTGGTGTTCGGCTGCGAAGGCGACGTGCTGGGCACCCTGACCATGCTCATCGCCCAAAGACTGTGCGGCACGCCCACCGTCCTGACCGATTTGGTCTCGATCGAGCGGCAGAGCAACACGGGGCTGTTCTGGCACATCGGCTGCGCCCCGCTGTGCCTGGCCGCGCCTAACCAGCCCCGCCACCTGTACGCCCACTTTGCCGGGGGCAAGGGCCTGACCGCCGGCTTTGCCCTGCGGCCGGGGCGACTGACTATCCTGCGCCTGGGCGACGATGGTCGCGGCCACCTGCGCCTGCTGGCCACCACGGGGCGCGCCCTGGAGACCGAGATGGCCATTCGCGGCACGGTGTCGCAGGTCGCCTTCGACAGCAACGTCGGCGCCTTTCTAGACGAGCTGCTGACCAACGGCTGGGAGCATCACCTCATCCTGGCCTATGGGGACATTGTGCCGGATTTGGCGATGGTCGGCCAGATGCTGGGTATACCCCTCAGAGTGATGCGTGAAACGTGATGCGTGATCATAAAGTTTCACGTTTCACGTATCACGTTTCACTTTTACGCTTTACACACCAGGCAAACTATGCTCCTCCTCATCTGCCTTCTCCAAACCGCCCTCATCTACTTCCATCACTTTTCGCCCTTTGAGCGGGAAAGCAACCTGCGGGCCGTGCTCTGGGGGGCCAGGCCGGCCCCGCGCTACTGGGCGGTGGTGGTGCTGGACCTCTGCACCGGCCTGCTCCTCGCCCTGCTGGTGCTGGGCCGGTGGCCGCAGGTGCCGGGCGTCGCGCCGCTGGCGCGTCTGGCCTGGACGATGCCCGCCTGGGTGGTCGCCGCCCTGCTAGCGGCAACGGCCCACCATTGGCTCAACGAGGCCATCATCCGCTTCCCCCGCTACGACCTGATCGCCAAGCGGGCGCTGCTGTCCCTGGCCGTGGGCGCGGTGGCGGTGGCGGCGACGCTCTTCGCCCTGGCGCTGGCCGCTACGGCCAACCCAGGCACGGCCTTTACCATGTGGGCAAAGGCGCTCCCCACGCTCCTGGTTCCGGCCCTCCTGCTGGCGCTGGCCGTCTTTGTCCTGCGCGCCCTGGCCTTCTTCTTGCGCCTGCTGCCGCTGGTTGGCGACTTTGGCCACGCCGCCGCCTCCACCCTGCTGCTGGTCTGGCTGCTGGAACGCTACGGGCGACTGCTGGGCCAGACGGCGGGCGGCCTGGTCTGGCCGGCCGGGAGCGGGCTGCAAGTCCTGACGATAGGCGTGGGCGCTCTGGCCCTGCTCGCCCTGGGGCTGGCCTGGCGACTGCCGGGGGCGGAGAAGCACGCCGATGCCGTCGAGCCGCCACCGCTGGTCGTGGGTGAGCCGGAGGCTGTGGCGCCGGTTATCACCATCACCGAGGCCGGGGCCAGCATGACCTCTGGCCAGGTGCAGGTAGAGGTCAGGCGGTCGCCATTCACCGTGGTGGCCAAGAACAGCCAGGGCGACGTGCTGTGGCAACTGGCCGAGAATGGCCTGCGGCAAGACATTCTCCTGCAGAAGATCATCGCCATCCCCTTCCTCTACACGGGCAACACGATGAAGTTCAAGTGGCGCGCCTGGAGCCAGCCCATCTCGCCGGTCACGGGTATCGAGGTAGACGGCGACGCCCTGGTGGTGACACTGCGTAATGTCACCTTACGCCTCTCCTTCCACGCCCCTGACATCCTGCGCCTGCAAGTTTGCCACTCGTCCCTCATCCCTCGTTCCTCGTCACTCGTCTTCCTCGCCCCCGCCGACGCCCACTACCTCGGCTTTGGCCAGCGCTTCAACAAGGTGGATCAGCGCGGCGAGGAGATTTACTGCTTCGTGGAAGAGGGTGGCGTTGGTTACGCCGGCCTCCGGCCCATCCTGAAGCACGTCTTCGGCGAACGGGGCTCCTTCCCCAACGGCGAGCAGTGCACCGGCTTCCCCGTGCCCTTCTGCCTGATCAGCCGCGAGCACGGCCCCACCACCGGCCTCTTCTGGAACACCTACCAGCCGTCCTGGGTCAAACTCCCCCCGCCCGCCACACGGAACACGGAACACAAACCATGTTCCATGCTCCACGTTCCACGTTTCACGTTTCACGTTTCAGGCCGCGCACGTCCCCCCGTGTCGGGGCGTTTCACGTTTCACGTTTCACGCCTCACCGTCCTGGACAACCACCTCGACCTTTACCTCTGCACCGGCCCTACGGCGCTGGCGGCCATTCGCCAGTACACCGCCCTCACCGGCCGCCCCAACGTGCCGCCGCCCTGGGTGTTGCTCCCCTGGAAGACGCGCACCGGCCCGGTCACCGAGGATGACGTGCGGGAAGACATGCAGAAATTCCGTGAACTCCAAATCCCGCTGGCCCACGTCGGCGTGGAGCACTGGCAAGAGATTCGCGGCTCCTACGAATTCTCCCCGCGCTGGTATCCGCACATTGACGATGTCGTCGCCCAGGCCAGGGCCAACGGCTATCGCATCACCATCTGGCACTTCCCCTACATGAACGCCGGGGCGGCCACGCATCGCCAGGGGGTGCAGCGCGGCTACTTCCTGCGCAATCGCCTGGGCCTGCCCTACCAGCAGCGCATCTTCCACGGCATCGC
>Ga0194119_10010648_pt1 | contig 12067 bp, 9 predicted proteins | sample TA2MahC100mmetaG_FD_148620 | JGI IMG/M metagenome (GOLD analysis project Ga0194119, IMG submission 148620) | Freshwater microbial communities from Lake Tanganyika, Tanzania - TA2015018 Mahale Deep Cast 100m | ecosystem: Environmental > Aquatic > Freshwater > Lake | place: Tanzania: Lake... | reverse complement strand
AGTTTTTGAAAGTAAAAAACTAAAAATAAAAAAAAAAATGAAAATTTATCACCTTCAGGCATACACAACAAATATTGCAACAAAAATAGTAATTAAATTGTTAAGAAGATACCTTAAAAATAGGCTGGTATTTAATAAACAAAAAAAATTAGGACGATATTACTCGTCAATGCCAACCTTATTAAAGATTTTAATTAAAAAAAAATTTGATCGTTATGTTGCTAAAATCTAAAAAAGGGAAATTTATAAAAATATTATGCTATCATGGGGTTTATAAAAAACCAGTAAATGAACTAGAAAATTACAACGGCAAGCATTTGCCTTATAAAGTATTTTTAAAGCAAATGGTTTTTCTTAAAAAAAACTGTAAAATTTTCAGTTTTTCAGACTTGCTTAATAATAACAAAAAAGATTTATTTTCTAAAAATTCTTATATAATTTCTTTTGATGATGGTTTTAAAAATAATTTTAAATATGTTTTTAAAATACTTAAAAGGTTAGGATTAAAAGCAACAATTTTCATATGTCCAGGTAATATTTCAAAAAAGAAAATATTTTGGGTTGACCACATACAAAACTTAATAGCTTTTACTAAAGTAAAAAAAATTTTTTTAAATATAAATAAAAAAAAAAAATTTTTTTTGATTAAAAACCATAATCAAAAAATTAATATAATCGATAGAATTAAAACTTTGTGTAAAAAGGTTAGTAATGATAAAAAAAATAAAATTATTAAACTTTTAGAGACCCAGACAGGAGTTTATCATAAGGATAAAATTAATAAAGAACTGCAAGAGTGTTTAAGCTGGAGTGAACTAAAAAAGATGCAAGGATCTGGAATATTTGACATCGGTTATCATTCATATGAACATGAGATTTTGTCAAAATTGACTTCAAAACAACTAAAAAAAAATATTAGTAAGTCAATTAGTATAATTAAAAATAAAATAAAAAAAAGAGTTGATATTGCTTCTTATCCCGAAGGAAGATATGAGCATTTTAATAAAAATGTTATAAATATTTTGAAAAGTTTTAACATTAAGCTAGCTGCAATGTCGGTCAGTGGTATTAATAATCATAGACCTAACCTTTTTTATTTGAAAAGATATATGGTTGGTTTTAACGGTATTAAATTTCCCTATTAATTCTAAAAATAAATATTTTTATTAAATATGAAAATTAATCAAAGAATTTATGCAATCGAAAATTTAAAAAGTAGTGCAGAAGAAAGAAATGTTTTTTTTGTTAAAAATATGCATTTAAATAAATCCTTTAAGTATTTTCAGTCTAATAATAATTCAGATAAAGAAAAATCAGCATTAGCTTTGGAATTATTTAAAAAAAAATATTTAAAATATAGAGACTTATGGAAAAAACAGCCAGAAAAATATTTTGAAAAAAAAAAAAATTCTTATCAAAAATTAAAAATCTTATGTATCGATGTTGAGTTAGCTTCTGTTTGCGATTTAGCTTGTCCACACTGTTTTAGACAACATATAGCAACTCCAGATAAGATTATAAAAAAAAAACTTGCATTTAATATTATAGATCAGGCTTCTGATTTGAAAGTTCCCTCTATGAAGTTTAATTGGAGAGGTGAGCCGTTACTAAATCCAGATATATTTGAAATTATTGATTATGCAAAAAAGAAGGGAATTATAGAAACAATGATAAATACAAATGCAACAAAACTAAATGAAACAAATGCTAAAAAGTTAATTCAAAGTGGTTTAGATACTTTAATATACTCTTTTGACGGGGGTTCAAAGGAGACTTATGAATTTTATAGACCAGGGCGGTTTAGAAAAAATAACTTTGACGAAATTCATAATAATATTAAAAATTTTTCTAATATAAAAAAAAATTTAAATTCAGTTTTTCCAAGAACTAAAATTCAAATGATACTAACCAAAGAGACCAGAGATGAAAAGCAAGAATTTTTAGATCTTTTTAAGGATTATGTAGATGAAATTTCAGTTAAACAATATTCTGAAAGAGGAGGGAATATAAAAGACATAAATATTAAAAATTTTGTCAAAGATCAAAAAATATTAGATTTTATAAGTTCAAAAAAAAATGCTGATATTATGAAAAATGCTAATGATGATTATTTTCTTTCAACTGAAAGGTTGCCTTGTGAACAGCCATTTCAAAGGCTTCTAGTATCTTATGATGGAAGGGTATCTATGTGTTGCTACGATTGGGGGATTCAGCATCCTGTCGGATTTGTAGATGATTATTATTTTATAAATAACGAAAAAGATTCTGAAGAGGTATCAAGTAGAATTATTAAAAAAAAAACAGGTTTTGATCTTATGAAATCAAATATTCCTAAAAAATATAATTTTCCAGAAAAAAAAATAAAAAAATTAAAAGATATTTGGAACAGCGACGACATAAATAATATTAGAAAAATGCATTGTAATAATAAGATTGGAGAAGTTGAAATTTGTAAAAACTGCAGCTTTAAAGAAACATACAATTGGAAAAAAATTGAAATCAATTGAAATTATTGCAGAAATTGCAAATGCGCATCACGGAGACCACGAAGTTGCAATAAAATTAGGATTGGCAGCATTTAATGCAAAAGCTAATGCAATAAAATTTCAAGTTTATTTTGCAGACGAAATGCTCACAAAAAACCATCCGAGATACAAGCACTTTCTTCAACAAAGTTTTTCTCCAGAAAATTGGGAAAAGATATTTAAAAAATTTAAGAATTATAAAGTTTACGCTGATGTTTTTGGCTTAAATGCATACAATCTTGTTGAGAAATTTAATATTTCAGGGATTAAAATTCATGCTTCAGACTTTGATAATAAACCCCTTTTACAAAAAATAAAAAATAAAAAAGTTTTTTTGTCATGTGGTGGAGCCTCATTTTTTGAAATTGCAGAGACAATAAGAATATTAAAAAAAAAAAATTCAGTGGTTTTGATGCATGGATTTCAATCCTATCCAACTGATGTTGCTGATATTAATTTTAAAAGATTTAAATTTTTAATTAATGAGTTTTCTGAGTATACCGAGTTTGGTTATCAAGATCATACATCAGGTAGTAATAATTTAAATTTCTATTTACCTTTTGTTTCAATAGGGCTTGGAGCTATATATTTAGAAAAACATATAACTTTTAATAGAAATAAAAAAGGTACTGATTATTATTCCTCAATTGAACCAGATAAATTTTTTAAGTTTGTTAAATCCGTAAGAAGTATAGAAAAAGCCTTTGCACTAAAAGAAAATGATATTTCAATTTCTGAAAAGCAATATAGTAAAATTGTAAAAAAAGTCTGGGTAGCAAAAAAAGATATTAAAAAAGAACAGATTTTAAGTTTAAAAAATATTGAAATTAAAAGAATTGAAGGGGCTAAGTATAATGTAAATGTAAAAAATGTCATAGGAAGACGAGCAAACAAAGCAATAAAAAGGACAAGTCAAATACTTTACTCAGATATTCAACAGAAAATCTGCGCTGTAATTTTAGTTAGATCTGACTCAAAAAGATTGAAAAGAAAATGGAAATTAAAAATTAATAATGAGTGCATATTGGGACATTTAATTAAAAGAGTAAAATTATCAAAAAGAATTGATGATATAATAGTTTGTACAACTAAAGAGAGATTAGATAACGATTTAGCAAGATATTTAAAAACCTATAAAGTTAAAATTTTTAGAGGGTCAAATCTAAATGTTCTTTCAAGGATAATAAAAGCCACAGATAATTCTAAATTTGATCATGTAGTTAGAATAACAGGAGATGATATTCTAATAGATCCAAAATATATGGATTTAGCAATTGATTATCATTTAGAAAATAATGCTGATTATACAGATCACAAAAGTTTACCCCCAGGAATGGAAACAGAAATTTTTAGAAGAGAAGTATTAAAAAAAATGCTTATTTCGTGCAATGAACCAAATGATACAGAATACCTTACTAGTTATATTCAAGATAATAAGGATCATTTTAATATAAAATCTGCACCATTGGATATCAAATTCATAAACAAAATTTCACTTACCATTGACTATAAGGAAGACTTTTTAAGAGTAAAAAACTTTTTAGTATTTATGAAAAAAAAAAACAAAGTCTATAATTATTCATTAGAAGATGTAGTAAATTTTTTTAAAAAGAAAATTAAAATAAGGAGAAAATATTTATTGAATAGTTTTGCGCCTAATACTAGGATTATGTGGAAAGAATTAATCAAATATGAATAAAATATATAAAAGAGAACCTTTAGTTACAGTTTATATTACTAATCACAATTATGGTAGATTTTTGAAAAAAGCGATTGAGAGTGTTCTAGAGCAGACTCTACAGAATTTTGAGTTGATAATAATTGATGATGGTTCTACAGATAATTCTAATGAAATATTACAAAAATATGAAAAAAATAAAAAAATTTTAATAATAAAACAAAAAAAAAAAGGATTAATTTTTTCTAATAATATTGCATTAAGATTATCGAATGCGAAATACATAATACGATTAGATGCTGATGATTGGTTTGATAAACATGCATTAGAAATTATGTACAACACTCATGAAAGAAATAAAAATTTAAGCTTGGTTTTTCCTGATTATTACGAAGTTAGTGAGGATGAAAAAGTTTTATCTTTATTTAGAAGAATGAATATAAAAAAAGTTAAAGTTTTAGATAAGCCAGCTCATGGTGCTTGCACAATGTTTAATAAGGAACTTTTAGTAAGAGTAGGTGGGTATAGTGAGTTGATTAATTGTCAAGATGGTTTTCATATTTGGTTAAAACTTTTGAAAAGATACAAATTCGCAAATATAAATTTGCCTCTTTTTTTTTATAGAAAACATTCATTAAGTTTATCTAATAAAAAAGAAATAATACTTAAAAACAGGTCAAAAATATTTAAAGAACACATTCATAATAATAAAATAATTAAGAACTTTAAAGACTGCGTAGCTATAATTCCAATAGGAGGGTATAATTTACATAATAACAGTTTTTTATTTAAAAAACTTTTGGGAAAACCTTTAATAAATTGGGTTATAGATACTGCTTTAAAAACTAAAATAATTAAAAAGATTGTTGTAGTAAGTGCAGATAACAAAGTTATAAATTATTTAAAAAAAAAATATAAAGACAAAATCCTAATATTTTTGATTGAGGTAAAAACTTCATTACCAAATATTTCTGTTGATAAAAATATTCAAATTGCGTTAAAGCTTATTAAAAAAAAAAAAATAAGTTTCAATTACATGTTTTTAATAAATTTTAGATCTCCTTTTATTGATAAGGTCGATTTTGAAAATGCATTTTATGCAATTAAAATTTTTAGTGTTCATAAAATTGTGACTATAGTTGAAGAAAATTCGATTTTTTACAGACCAAGTAAAAATGGACTGGAATTATTAAATAATAATCCAAATTTAAAACTTGAGAGAGATATTTTATTTAGAGATACTGGAAGTTTTAAATTAGTAAAAAAAAATTTTTTTAATAAAAAAAATATACTAATTGGGCACATTGCGTTATCAAAAAAATCTTCTTATTACATAGAAACAATAAAAGACTTTAGACTCTCGAGATATTTAATTTAAATTTAAGATTGATTAATATTTAATAAATTTTTTTAAAAATTTCCCTATATATATTAATTAATAGAATTATATTATTTTTTAAATGCTAAAGCTTGCTAGTTTTAAAATGGTTTTTTATAAATTTTTTTTTGCTTTTAATTTATTTATTAAAAGTAAATGGGTATTTAGTTATCCAGAAAAAAAACCAATACTTTTATATGATCACCAATTTATTTTAGATGGCGTTTACAAAAAAAAAACTGCAATATTTTATAAAAGAGAGGAAATTAATATTCCAGTATTGTTGCATTGTTTAAAAGAATTTGATTTTAGTTTTCATGGTTATTTGTTGAGGTATATTAATTTTGTTGAACCAAAAGTCATAGTCAGTTTTTTAAGCCAGTATCACAAGTTTTATTTTTTAAGTAAACAAACGGGAATAACTACTATACTTTTTCAATATGGAAATATGGCTTATTTAAAAAGTTTTTATCTTAAATATTTAAAAAAAGAGGAAGATGTATTTGTAGATTATATTTTTTTATATAATAAAAAAATTCAAATTTTTTTTGATAAGTTAAAAATAGGAAAAACTATTGTAGTTGGATCTTTTAAAAATAATAAAGTTTTTTTTAGAAAAAAAAGAAAAAAAAAGGAAGTATTGTTTGTTTCAGATTATTTCGATAGCAACAAAAATTGGAATATTTTAAAATATGATAAAATTGTCATTAAACATTTATCAAAACTCTGTTTAAGAAAGTCGTTAAAATTTAACATATTATTGAAAACGGGTAGTAATAAAGAAATTGATTGGTTTAATAATATATTAAATTCAAGCAAGAGTAATAGTGCTAACTTTATAAAACGAGAAAAAGACCCTTTTCATTCTTATAAAAAAATAGAAACTTACAATTATGTTTTTGGCATTAGTTCGTCTTTGTTATCAGAAGCTTTTTCAAAAAAATGTAGAATAGGTATAATAAATTTTAGACCAAAAAAATATTTAAATTGGCTTCCCATGATTAAGGAGTATGGTCAAAAAAAAGGACCATTTTGGATAGCTTCAAAAAAAATTAACATTAGAAAGTTTAACAAAGTTTTTAACTATGTAATAAATTCAAGTAACCTTCAATGGGAAGAGCTTTATAAAAAATATTCAGAAATAATGTCTAATTTTGATCATAATAATAAAAAATTCTATTTACTATTAAAAAAAATACTTAAATAAACTCTTAGTTTAAAAATTTTTTATACAAGATATAAAATGTTTTATTTATAATAATTTTTGAATTTAAATAGGATAGAAAAAAAATTAATAATATTTAAATTTGAAATTAATGTATATTAAAGATTTTTAGCAAAATCAAAAAAAGATTATTTTCAAATGTGTGGAATAGCAGGTTTTTTTGGAAAAGAAAAAATTCCAACAATCTTACAAATAAAGAAAACTTTAAATCTAATGAAAGTTAGGGGCCAAGACGGAATCTCTTATATTGAAAAAAAATTTAAGAAAAAAAAAATAATTTTTCTACATTCAAGGTTATCAATTATAGATCCATCTAAGAAAGCTGCTCAGCCATTTATTGATGATGAAGGAATGATAGTATTTAATGGTATGATTTATAATTACATTGAAATTAAAAAAATTTTAGAAACAAAAAAAATTTTTTTTAGAACAAACTCTGATACTGAAGTTTTACTTAAATTTTTAAATTACTTTGGACCTGGTAAAATTAATTCCTTAGAGGGAATGTGGAGCTTTGCATATTTTAATTTTAAAAGAAAAAAAATAATTTTATCTAGAGATAGATTTGGAGAGAAGCCTCTCTATTACTATTTTAATAAAAGTTGTTTAATTTTTGGTTCTAATCTAAATTATATAAATTCACTATACCAAAATAATTTTGAAACTAACCTTAAAAAAGTTAATGATAATCTTGTTTTCGGTTGGGAGAATTTTAATAGTGAAAAAACTTTTTTCAAAAATATTTTAAGTTTAAAACCCGGAAATAATTTTGAAATTGATCTTGAATTTAAAAAAAAAAAAAAAAAATATTGGAATTTTACATCCTTAAAAATTAATAAAAAATCCAATTACCTTATTGAAAAGGTAAGACTAAAAAAAATAATTTTTGATAATATAAAAAAAAAATTAAGAACAGATTTTCCAATAGCATGCTTATTAAGTGGCGGAGTCGACTCCAGCATAATAGCTAGTGTGAGCAATATTATAAAAAGTAAACAGATTAAGTGTTTTTCTATAAAAGCAAGTGAAAAAAACTATGACGAAAGTGTATTAATAAGAAAAAACATAAAAAAAATTGGGTGTAAACATAGCTTTATTCAAATTCCAAAAAAAAATTATTTATTGGAGTTGCAAAATATAATTAGAAAAACATCAAGCGTACTTCCAAGTATAACTTGGTTAGTTTTTGCAGTTATTTGTGAAAGAATTAAAAGACTTGGATTTAAAGTAGTCTTGTCAGGAATTGGTGGTGACGAAATGTTTGCCGGTTATTATATTCATCATCTTCAATATCTGAAATCTATAAAAAATAAGACTAATTTTAAACATAATTATAATTTTTGGAAAAAAAATACTGCAAGATATGTGAGATCAGAAAAGCTAAAGAATTTTCAACTTTATTTAAAGAATGATAAAAAATACCCTGATAGTCATTTAGAACAAATAGAATTTAAAAGATACTTTAAAAAAAATAAAAAAAAAAAAGTAAAAAAATATTTTAATAATTCTTTTAAGAACGAATTATTTAAGGATATTTTTTATCAAACACTACCTGCGCAACTTTATGCGTCTGACAACATCTCAATGTTTTATGGAATCGAGGCAAGAAGCCCTTTTGTGAGTGAGCAAATTTTTTATGAGTCTTTCAAATATCCAAATCACTTCTTAATTAATAAAGGTGTAGGAAAAAAAATTTTGAGAGACTCTATGAATGGTATAGTTCATAAATCTATTTTAGAAAATACTAATAAGATTGGTTTCTTTTCTTCAATAAAAAATTTTTTTAATTTAAATAGCTCACAGTTCAAAAAAGTTTTATTTTCAAATTCATACATAAATTCACTTATTAATAGAGAAAAAGTTGAAGAAATACTTAAAAAAAAATATTTAAATAATTATGAAAATCATTTAGTTTTTAATATTTTAAATCATTCAATCTTTCTCAATTGCAATAAAAAAAATTGATTTTTATGAGAGGTATTTTAAATGTTTAATAAAGATAAACTAACAAAAAAAGATTATCTAAAAAAAAGATACTATAGATTATCTGCATTAGGTGAAAGTTTCTTTTGTTTTTTTTATAATTTTATTACTTTAAATTATAAACTATCCTCTTATAAAATACTTTTATATAAACTACCTATACCATCAACAGTATATTATAATAAGTTTGGAGTTTTATTAATTTCTATTAGATTTTTTTTTTCTTATATTATTCCGATAAAAAAAAACACTATATTTAAATTTTCAACTAAAGAAAATCTAGTTTGTAAAGTTGAAGACAAGAAAAGTAAAAGAAATTTTGGTAATGATGAACAAGTATGGCCAATCCCAGCTTTATGTAAATATATTGAAACTACAATAAACGATAAATTTATAAATGAAATTTCAAAAAGTTATTTTCTATCTTTTAAAAACAGTGAATTAAATTTAAAAAACAGTATTTGGTGGGAAAAATTTAGTATTAAATTTCAAAAAATTTTTTTTTATAAAAAAAAATTAAAAAAAAAAATAATAGAAAAATTTTTTAAAACTGATATTCCAATTGATATTTTTAATGCGTCTTCTCCATTAACTAATAAAAATAAAATTGAAAAATACTTCGCAATATTAAATTTAATAGCAAATTATCACAATTTATATAATCATATCAGATCAGATATTTTGATTAGTTTTTCCGAGTCCAAACTATTTGAAGCTGATAGTATTATTTATAGAAATCAGTATTTAAATGAAAGAGCTTTGAGATGCGCTTATTACTTATCGCAAATTAAACAATATTCAGAACTATCTTACAATCAAAAATTTATTTTTTTAGATTTAGGAGGTGGATATGGTTTATTAACAAGATATTTATTAAGTTATTTTTATAACTCAAAAGGTATCTTAATAGAACTTCCTGAGACTTGTATATTAGCTTCTTATTATCTGAAAAAAAATTTTCCAAAAAAAAAAATAAAAATTTTGTCAAATTTAAATAAAAATTTTACTATTAATCAAAAATCTTTTGAGGATACTGATATATTTATATTGCCAACATGGTCTATATCAAAACTTTCAGATAATTTAATAGATCTTGTGGTAAATACAGCATCTTTAGGAGAGCTAAGTAAAGAGTACGGGGAGTATTATTTAAGAAATATTAATAGAATAGCAAAAAGATATTTTTATAGTCACAATAGAACAAGTGCAAAAAATTCTATTTGGGGAGATATAAAAAGCGCTAAGTTAACAGAAGAAAAAAAGGGATATGGACATTATAATTATAACTTTGAGGGTTTATGGAATATTAATCTATATAATTCTTCTCCAGGTTGGCATTTAGAGTTTTTAGGAGAAAAAATTTAAGATTTATGAAAATTGATAAAAAATTAAAAATTAATAATAATGTTTTAAGATTTAACAAAACTTTAAGCCAAAATTTCGATAGTCATGTAAAAAAGTCTGTTCCTTTCTATGAAATATCGCATGAAATAACCACAGAATTATCCAAATTTTTTCTTAAAGATAATTCTAGATACTATGATCTTGGCTGTTCCACTGGTACCTTAATTGAAAAAATAGAAAAAAAAAAAAAAAAAAAAAAAAAAAAATTAAAAAAAAAAAAAAAAAAAAAATTAAAAAATAAAAAAAAAAAAAAAAAAAAAAAAAAAATTATATTTAAAAAAGAAAGATTAAATGACTTTCAATTTAAAAAAAGCGATCTTATTACTAGTTTGTATACCATTCAGTTTATAAAACCGAGTTATAGACAAGATTTGTTTAATAAAATTTATAAATCTTTAAATTGGGGTGGAGCTTTTATTATTTTTGAGAAAATTAGAGGTAATGATGCTAGGTTTCAGGATATACTTAATTTTTTATATTTTGATTTCAAAAAAAAAATAGGAAAACTTTCATCTGAAGATATTATAAATAAAGAAAAATCTTTAAGAGGTATTCTTGACCCTTTTACAATTAACGCTAACAAAGATTTTTTAAAACGAGCAGGCTTTAAAGATTTTATGCCAATATGTCAGTATTTATGTTTTATTGGTTTTTTGGCAATTAAATAGATTAATATTTCCTTATTTGATTAACTAACTTAATTATGCAAAAAAAGTAAACGCAATTATATGCCATTTAAGAGAGAGAGAGAGAGATTATTTGCTAATCAAAAAATTTTATTTAATAATGTAAAAAAAATAATTTTTTCGCATCCCTACTTTGTTATCATAATTTTGCATGAATATTTTAGAAATTTATTTCCTCATGATGACTATATAAAGTTTCGAGTAGTAAATCCTATAAAAAGAATTTTAACTATTCAAAATTTATTAATAAATACAATTCATAGTATAAATAAATTTGGTTACTACAAACTTGATTTAAAAAAAAATCCCGATTTTAGAAATATTAAAAAAGATACAGGAAAAGTTTATGCTCAATTTTGGAAAAAATTTTCAAAAAAAGAAAATTATAAGGCAAAAAATTTTATTTTAGAGAGATTCAAAAATTTTAAATTTTTCAAAAAAAATTTTTTTTTTAAAAAAAAGATTATTGATGTTGGATGTGGAGGAGGAAGATATTCTAATGCCTTGAGGTTACTAAAAGCAAAGTCAGTCGTAGGTATTGATTATAGTTCAGATGCAATAAATCTTGCAAAAAAAAATTATAAATTTAAAAATCTAACTTTTAAAAAACAAAATGTATTAAATATAAATTATAAAAAAAATCATTTCGATATTGTTCATTGTAATGGAGTTCTTCATCATACTACTAATTTAGAAAAAGGAATTAGAGAAATTATCAGAATTTGTAAACCTAATGGATTTATTTACTTATACTTATATGGAAGAGGTGGCCTATATTGGTCAGCAAGAAAACAAATGAATACTCTGCTTAAAACTATTCCTCAAAATTATTCTCAAAAAATTTTAGATAATATTGGTATGCCAACAAACAGGTTTATTTTTATGGATAATTGGTATGTTCCAATTGAAAAACATTCATCATATCATGAAATAGTAAAAATATTAAAATCCTGTAACGTAAGACATTTAGAAAAACTTAACATTGGTAGAAAAACAGATTTAGAAACAGGATTAAAAAAATTTAAAAATTCTAAAATTATTTGGGGTGAAGGAGAAATAAGATTACTAATACAAAAGTAATTTTTTAATATTAACCATATTGTCGAATAAAAATTTATATAAATTAACTTACATTTTCACAGCACCTTATTAGTTAATTTACTTTAAACCTAATAGCGCTAATTATTA
>Ga0194119_10010647_pt1 | contig 12067 bp, 16 predicted proteins | sample TA2MahC100mmetaG_FD_148620 | JGI IMG/M metagenome (GOLD analysis project Ga0194119, IMG submission 148620) | Freshwater microbial communities from Lake Tanganyika, Tanzania - TA2015018 Mahale Deep Cast 100m | ecosystem: Environmental > Aquatic > Freshwater > Lake | place: Tanzania: Lake... | reverse complement strand
CGTGGTGGATCATGCCTGAAATACTTGATCGTCTGGTAATTCTGCGCAAAGGCATAGCAAAAAGCCGAAGGCTCCTGATCGAATCTCTTTTCATCATCCGAATAAGGCCAGTGCTCTTCGGGAGGCACCCCGAATAGCACCATTGCGCCCATCGTGCTTCGGAGGTAGGCGCCGGTATCTCCCTTCATCTTCATCAGATTGCGCGTCACCTTATAAAGAAAAAGCCGTGAGGCATCGATATGCCTCCCGAATGCCTTTCTCTCATAATACTCAATCACCCCTGCCCCTGCATGGGCGGTGCAGGAACCGATCCGTCCCTGGTCCTCGATGGGCGAGCACCATGGCCGGAGATCCGAAGATACCGGTGCGCTCTTGGCCCTTAAAGAGCTTTTGGGTCCGAAGATCAACCGAACCTCATCGGTCTGGTCCGTGTAATCCCTGAAATCCGGATAATCCGGAATCCACCCCATCCCATGTCTCTTTTCGGTATGATCCATTGTCTGTCTCCTCCCTTCTTCTTTGGCTAAATCCTGCACGCAACTTTTCATACGGTTTGATACTATCATATTTTAACAAAAAAGCGAAAAATTAAAATCCTTGTAACACTTTAGCCTTATGAGAAAAGGAGTTTCATGAGTTAATTGATCAAAAGAATCATCATAAAATCCCCCTTAATCCCCCTTTGCCAAAGGGGGAAACCCCTATCTCCTCCCTTTGGTCTCCGACCCAGAGCGGTCTCTGACCCGGAGGGCAAAGGGAGGTCGGGAGGGATTTTACAAAGATTTTCAAACAGCTAAAGTGTTTCAAATCCTTGAAAAAAGGGTATCCGCCGAAGCTCTTGAATTTCAAAAGACTTGCTTGCCTACCAGAACCGTTCCAGTGAAGGGAAGTCCAGCGGGTAGGCCAGCGAAGGAGGACTTACGAAGTACATTGATTATGGAGTCTTAAGGATGTCGTGAGTCCCTATCCTTCTAAATAGATATATTTCTCCTGATATTTGAAAAGTAAAGCGATAGCTTTTTGTCACTCTGCCTTCCCAGATATTGGGGTGGCCTTTTATCTTTTTAACCCTTAAAGACGGATGATGTGGATTCTCCATAAGAAGAACAAATTGCTTATGTGCTCGTTCCTTAATGGCCTCAGTCAGGGCGCGATAATCCTCGTCGAAAGGCTTGGCCGTCTGAATCTTCATCGTTTCTTTCTGAGATGACGAACCAATTCATTGGCTGTTTTAAAAGGCCCTGAAACTTCTCCTTTTGCAATGGCTTCATCGGCCTCCTTCTCTTTCTCCTGCCATTCCTTTGTCCAGAACCAAACCTGATCTTTGGAAATGAGTTTCTTGGGGGTAAGAAGGAGTCCTTCTTCAATGACATCTACCTCCAAAAAATCACCCACCTCTAATCGGAGCTTTTCGAAGGCCTCCTTCGGAATCGTAATTTGATGTTTCGGGCTAATTTTAGTAACTTGCATAGATCCCCCTTGGCTTTACCCCGTTGGAAAGTCGAAGACTTTCTAACGGGGTTTACTTCTTTACTGTAAAGAATTCTAACATCTTTAACAATCTTGTCAAGCCTCCTTCTATTCGTGCTCCAACCCGATAACTCAACAAACCCAATAAACCTAAATAACTCTTAGAAATTTTCCTTGCAAATTGAAACAGAATGTTTTAATATTCAAGCATGATTGACAGAAGGTTGATAAGAACTATCAAGAGATCTCTTGGCCATTACCCAGTGGTGGGGCTGATAGGGTGTCGACAGGTCGGAAAAACGACCCTTTCGAAGATAATCGCCGAAGATTCAAGAGATGCTCTCTATCTTGACCTTGAACTTCCTTCAGATATTGCTAAGTTGCAAGATCCGGAATTATATCTGAGCCAGTTTCCGGGTAGACTTGTAATTATTGATGAGATTCAGAGGATCCCAGATTTATTTCCCCTTTTAAGGGCGCTGGTCGATAAAAATAGAGCCCCTAAGAGGTTTCTCATACTCGGCTCAGCCTCCCCTGACATGATCAAACAGGCATCAGAAACACTTGCAGGCCGTATCATCTATCATGAACTCAAACCCTTAAGTCTTGATGAGGTGGGCTTCGATACTTTGAAGACTCTATGGTTAAGAGGGGGGCTGCCTTTAAGTTTCCTTTCCGAAGACGATCACGAAAGTCTCATATGGCGAGAGTCATTTATCAGAACGTATCTTGAAAGGGACATTCCTCAGCTCGGGATTCATGTGCCTTCTACAAACTTAAGACGATTCTGGATGATGATTGCCCACACGCATGGTCAACTCTGGAATGCAAGCCAGATTGCAAAAAGTCTTGGACTCTCTGCACCCACTGTCAGAAACTACCTCGACATCCTTACGGACACCTTTATTGTGAGACAGCTTGTGCCATACCATTTTAGTATCAAAAAAAGGTTGACAAAATCTCCGAAGGTTTATATCCGTGATTTGGGCCTCTTGCATGCCCTATTAAGGCTAAAGTCATTTGATGATCTTCAGGCATATCCTGTCCTTGGTAGTTCGTGGGAGGGCTTTGTAATTGAACAGATAGCAGGCATACTCCCAGAAAATACACCCCTATACTTTTACAGGACTTCTGCTGGTGCGGAGATTGATCTGGTGATATTTGACAGAAAGAATCAGCCTCTTGCTGTGGAGATTCAATATTCTCTAAGTCCCAAACTGGAGAGGGGTTTTTCTATAGCCTTTGAAGACCTTTCTTGTAAAAAGGGGTTTATAATTTATCCAGGTGAAGAGTATTACCCCATAAAGAAAGATGTATTTGCATTACCTGTTAAGAGGCTTTCAGAGATTGCTTCTGAGATAACCCAATAACTCATTCTCTTATTAACTCGAATTCCCTAACCGCAGCACCGCAACACAGCAGCACTTTCACGTATTAACTCATTAACTTATTACCTCAATTCATAACTCATTCTTGGGGAATTTTGAATTATAAGTTTTGAATGTTGAATTAATTCAAAGCTCAAAACTCAAAACTATTTTTTACTTCTAACCTCTTTCCACGAAATCGGAAGAATCGTTGAATGCCCCTTCAGGTGCGTCGAATAGAGCCCTCCCGGAAACCCTGTGTAGGCAACAGGTCTTTTGCCCAGGGCAGAAATAACCGTGCCTGACGGAATCCCGGTCCCAATGATCTTTGAACGGTCTGAGAGGTCAATCTTTGGCCCTCCTTGATCATTTTCAGGGTTGAGATTGAAGATTGGGTTGCCGACTTTATAATTCAGGGCATAAATCCGGGCGATTCCGTCACTCTCCTGAGAAGGGGTATAAGTGGAGAAATAGACCGCTCCAAAGACAACAACCGGAGGAGCCAGGACCTTCTCCCCTTCCTTTAGACTGATAAACCAGCCCTCTTTGTTGGCAAGGGTCTGGACGGTGGCAAAATCCTTTGTTACATCCGCAAGATTACCTTCCGATAAGGGTGAGCCGTTTCCCTTATCCATAAAGGCATAAAATTTGTCGATTCCAATCTTCACATTGGGATGTTCCCGGTCCCCTGTTCCAAACAGGACTATTTCCCCGCCTTTTTCAAGCGTCACATCCGGCGCATGGAAAATCTTCTGCTTTACGCTTCCCGTATTCCCAGGATTTGTATTGAAGACAACCCTTCCTGACCAACCATTCGGATCGGATCCTTTGAGATCGAACCTCCAGAGCTTTCCTCCCATATCTCCGACATAGAGCCGGTCAATGTAGCCATCGCCATTGATATCCACGCGGGAGATCGCGCTTGGAATGGAGTTTTTCATATTGGGATCTTTCTTAGAATCCCATCTCCATATCTGCTGTCCGGTTAATAAATCGACCACATAAACCGCCCTTCCCTTCTTATCTTCAGCGGCCGGGGTTTTTCTATCCTGATTCTCGTCATATCCGCCGCCAATGATGCAGACCGCCTTTCCCTCTTTACCGTCTTTGATACGCCCGAACTGGGGTTCTGACCAGGTCTGTCCTATTTCCGAAAACCCGGTGGTTTCTGGGCCGATCTTCCAGAGAAACTTTGGACTTTCAGGCTTGGTCACATCAAGGGCATAATAATTTTTTCCCCCTCTTCTTAATCCGAAAACAATGATCTTCTGTGAATTGGTGATATAAGCCTTTGGTGAGCCATCCACGAAATATTTAAGGCCATTTCCCTGAGGCAATTCTTTTAAACGGACAAGTAACTCAGAGGGGATAAAACCCCAGAGCTCCTCTCCTGTGGCGTCATCAAAGGCACGGAGCATCCCGTCGTTTGCTCCCACAAAGATGACCTTCTTCGAATTCCCATAAGGAATCACCAACGGCCTTGAATTGACAATGGGGCCGAGGATCCATTTCCGTTTTTGAAGGGAGGTCTTCTCCTTGTCTTTGGCATAAGAGTCATATCCCTGAACATATTGAATCAGTTTATCTTTTGCGGCCTTGTCCTCGGATGAAAGCCCTAACATCTCCGGCGTGATCTTCTCGTTTGAGGTAGAAAATTCGTGTAATTCGGTCGTTAAATTCGTGCTATTCGTGGCTTCAATATTTGTCAATATTTTCCTTGGGTTAACTCTCTTAAGAAGGACCTCTCCAACGCCCCCCTTATCCACGTTTTTCCCATCGGCAGAAGAGCTCCAGGCGCTCTTTGAAGACTCCTTTATCTGATTGTTCGTGTCAAGAATAGGCGTCTTAGATGAATCCACAACCTGAACAACTGTCGACCCATTCGTGTCATTCGTTGCTATAATATTCGTGTAATTCGTTGATGTAATATTCGTGTTATTCGCTGTACTTCCATTCGTGTTATTTAATTCGTATCTCTTAACATTTCCGATGGCCTCACCCTCAGAACTGATTTCAGAAACAGCAACATACACCTGCCCTCCGATAGCAGGTTCAGCAACCGGAGAAGGAGTGGGAGTTGGAGCGGGTGCTGGTTCTGTAGTTGGCGAAGGGGGCGTTCCGGGCTCTGGCGTCGGAGCAGATGTTGGTTTAGAAACAATTGGAGCAGGTTCACGCGCAGGCTCTGGAATGGGCGAAGGAACAATGGTGGGCGGAACTAATGAAATTGGAGGAGAGGGTTCAATGGCAACCCCGTTTACTTCTATGGAATAATTACTTTCATTAAAATACAAATCATATGCTGTAACAGCTATATAATAAGTCTGTCCTTCCTTGACACCCCTTAAAACATAAACGTTCACATTTCCCACATCGACTGAAGCCGTATATTGCTTTGAACTTGTTCCGAAATATACTTTATACCCTGCCAGATCGGACTCTTTATTTGGGTCCCAGGCCAATCTTAGCTGGGCAGCCGTTACAGAGGGGGGAAAAAGAAGCGTAATGATAGCACAAATAATTGCAAGGGTTAGATATCGTAATCCATGGTATTGCATAAGTGAAATCCTCCGAAAAAAGTGATAATGATATCTAATAAGCAAGAAATATACCATTAATAAAAACAAATTCTTCACGCTTTATGAGGTAATAGAATAAATTGAGTGGTGTTGATTAACAAATTGAAATTACACTATATTCTCATTTTTTTCCTAAGAAATATTTGGGTATCAGTTTTGACAAGAATAACAAATTTGCAGCTATATTGAACTTTTCAGAATTAAAAATTTCCATGCCTGGACATTTTGTCATTTTTTTTTCTTCCAGCAGGCTCTCTTGAAGGCACAGCGGGAGTTCTCACGAGTGGCGGGAAGGGGTTGGGGTATTCGGAGGCGAAGATGGCGCGGTAGCTTGGGGTGATCGGTTCTTATGGGGGCAGGGATTGTGGCCGAGCGGCAACTGTCGGAAGGGGTGAGATTAAGGTATAAAAAATATCTGATCAATCGGTTTGGAACAACGATACCTGTAAAAAAACGGAAATCTTTACAAAATCATTTGAGGAAAAACTTTCATATTATCAAATGGTTAGAAATATAATTGATCAACTTGTCAAGATTTCTTACAAATCTCAATGTGTTCTGAAAATTAACAAAAGAAAAAACCCTAACAAAACAATAACTTCCTTTCCTCTCTTAAATCGGCATGAAAATTGTAAACAATATATATGATATTGAGGTGATGATCCTGTTGAGGCGAGTATGTTGGTTTATGAATTTTACTGGCGCGGTGACATTGGGGATACCCATCTGGTTGGAATATTACCTGAGAGAAGAAAAGAACCCACCCGAATTACCGACGAATCGATTATTAATTGGGTGAAAAAGGTTATTGGGGATGAAATAAGAGCCAATGACATCTTCTTCTGCAAGGTAAACATAGAATAGTTTTAGAAAAAGAAAAAACCCACAGGCTCAATTGACTGATGGGTTTTTTTTATGAACCCCTTGAGGTTAGATCTTTCGCATACGCCGAGAAGCTATCCCAACCGCAACTATCCCTATCACTATCATTATACCTAATTACCGTTGCCTGGCACCATTTTCGTTTCGAGCGGCAACTGTCGGAATAGGTTAGATTAAGATATCAAAATGGCTAGGTACGTTCCGCACGAAGTCTCCCATTTCTGAAATTTAAACGGTATTGACATTTGCCATTTGGCATTTTATTATGGCAATAATATAAGAGGAGGTTCTTGCTATGGAGACAACAATAGATAAATTTGGCAGAGTTGTAATACCGAAAGAAATTCGTGTTCATCTTGGTTTGAAATCTGGAGAGGTTTTACAAATTGAGAGATTAGAGGATGAGGTTATGCTAAAACCTTTAAGAGAAGAATCCCCTTTACATATTAAAGAAGGCGTGCTGGTATTCTCAGGCTCTGCAACGGGGAATATGAAAGAAGCTGTCCGTCTCCATCGAGAGGAACAACTTAGAAAAATAGCCCTACCAAGTAAAAAATGAAAATATTATTTGATACTTCTGTTATTATCGCTTCGATTATTGAATCACATCCTATGCATTCTCGTGTTTTCCCATGGCTCAAGCGCGCCAAGTCCAAAGAATTCGAGATGTTGGTTGCGAGCCATACATTAGCGGAACTTTATGCTGTTTTAACAACACTACCCCTAAGCCCTAAAATTACACCCGGAATGGCTCGCCAACTTATCCACAATAACATTGAGACTATTTCAAAAATTGTACCTCTTTCTTCTTCAGATTATTTCTCCGTGATTCAACAGATGGCTGATCTGGGACTATCAGGTGGCGTTATTTATGATGCTCTTATTGCGAAGGTAGCTCAGAAATCAAAGGTTGAGCACCTTTTAACTTTCAATATAGAAGACTTTAAGCGTATATGGCCCGAAGGGGTAAAGCATATTTATTTACCTTAATGCCCGAAAAACGTTTTTTAATCTCTCCCTTCTCTACCGTCCTGTAATTTGAGAAACTCATGGCCTTAATCCTACTAAAAATTTGCTCCCTTTTCAAAAAATAGAACTGTCCCCTTTTTTGTCTTTACGAATGAATAAAAAGTCTTGTCTTCTGCCCACTATCATAATACCTAATTACCGTTGCCTGGCACCATTTGCGCACCAATCTCACAAAATGCACTTTTTCAGCAAGAAACGCCTGGCTCTTGCGATTTATACGGCAAAGCCGTATAAATCGCATTGTGGAATTTATTGAGGCACCCGCTTTTACCAAATACGTTTACACATACTTGACCGATGACGAGTATCTCGGTCTCCAAAGCTTCTTGTTCAAGGATCAGGAATCTGGAAAACTTGTTCCCGGTTCCGGTGGTGTGAGAAAGCGAGGCAACATTCCAGGCCATGTTTTACGTCAAATTGAAGGGGAGGTCAAAAATGTCTAAGCGTGATATTGGGCAAGAAATTCTGGAAACGATTAGCGATATCAAGGCGTATAAAGCAGGCGAGAAAACCTTGCAGACCCATACGCTTAAGGAGCCAGCGCCTCCTCAGGTCATTCGTGCAAAGCTAAAGTTATCGCAGGCGGCATGTGCGGGCCTGATGGGTGTGAGTTTGCGAACAGTTCAGGATTGGGAAAAGGGACGCCGTAGGCCTAGCGGTCCTGCGGAAGCCTTATTGCGAATTCCGCAGCAAAAACCCGAAGTGTTTGCAGAATTGCTCTAAGATTTGTTCAACATCATCCGATGAGAAATTAAGCCTAAAGCGCCAGGCATCATCGACCCGCTGACTCAAAAATTGAGTTAGCGGGTCTGAAGGTCGGAAAGGGCCGTTTGCCCGTGAAAGGCGGGAGCATCTGCTTCTCCTGGCTTCCTTATTAGGAACCCATGAATCCATGAATAAAGAATTTGGGTTTTAGAATTTGAATTTTTCCTGTCTTCCTGGCTTCCTTATAGTCAAATATCAATAAGTCAACCCCAATTCCTCTTTGGTGAGTAATCTTAAAAATTATCTATGAAGGGGAGAGGGAAGTCGTTTTTACATTCCCAATTTGATCGAGCAGTCTCTCTTTTAACCATAAATTTACTAATGTCTCAAGTGAGATATGTTGTTTTTTGGCTATTTTGGCAATGAACTCAGAAATCTCTTTTTCAAGAGGGACATAACGAGGGGTAGGAGGTACCTTAATATCACCCTCTACCTCTTTTGTAAATTCCCAGTAATCGGTCAAATCATGTTTGTCCCAGAACTCTGCTGCTTCTTTAAGTGTAGTAAATTCCCCCGGTATAGGCTCTTTTATTTTTTTACTTCTTTGCATATTTCCTCCGCTCCCTTTCTGTCATATCTCTGCCTGTAACAATTAAAGACTTCTTGTTTTTCTTCATAATAAAGAATACCAGAAGATATCTTCCGGCATCAGTCCTTCCTGAAGCAACATAAAGATGTTCCCCCTTAATTTTCCCTTTCTCGATAAATCTTATATTTGGCTGATTATTGAATACCTGTCTTACCTCAAGTTCTGAAATGTTATGTTTCCAAATAAGTTTGTCAATAACGTGGTCCCTTAATAATAGGTCTATTATTTTCACGTTCATTCATTTATCAAAGAGGATCAGTTTTCAAATTCAACCTTTAACACCCTTTTATATTTCTTTAAACAAATAACTTCCAAAAGTCAAGACCGGTTTACCTTTTCGAAGCTTAATCCCAACCAAGTCTCGGCCGAGAAAAAGTGTCTTTTCCCTGGAATCCCAAATCGCAAATGCAAACATTCCAAGGAAGCGATCGACACGGCCTAAGACCCCGGGGTGGCCCTTCGCACTCGCCTTTATCGCACAAAGGACTGTAGCCTGCTGGCCCATTAATACCATCGGCCTTTCCCATGACGGTCTTATCGGGGCTCAACGCCTTCACGGTCAGCATCACCTGGTACATGCCCGTATGATCAGGATTTATGCAACATCTGGGTTAATAGAAGTAGTCTGAGCGTTAGCTCCCACTGCTTCATTGGCCGTTCATGTATGATGACTCTGTGCCAACAAAATAGGGGCTGTTGCTCAAATCGATTTCATTAAGGGGGGTAACAGAAAAAAAACCGGACAATAGTCCGATATCATTGGATTATTTTTACATTTCAAGTTTCAAAATTCCGCCATTTCATCAATTCATCATTGATAGACTCGTAAAAAGTCGAAAAAGCCTAATGACCGTCATTCCGGCGAAAGCCGGAATCCAGTAATCTCAGATACTTATGAAAACACTGGACACCGGTTTTCACCGGTGAGACGACTTTTTACGAGACCATCATCATTCGATCATTCCAGCATTCCTACTTTTTCTCTTGACAGAAGTTTTTAAATTCTTTAAAATGTAGTCGTAATGACCAATAAAGGAGGTTATTCTGACCATGAAAGAATGCTCTGTAGCGGAGGCCAAGAAGCATTTTTCAGAACTCCTGGGACGTGTGGCTTTCGGAGGCGAACACATCCTGATATCCAAAAGAGGGAAGCCTTTGGCAATGCTTGTGCCTTCAACCGGAGAGCCAACCGAAGATCACCTCTGCAAAGTGGAAGGCTGGTTGGAAAACGACGATTCTTTCTTCGAGATTATCGATCAAATCGTCCTTGACCGAGAGAAGCATACCTCTCGTGTTTTACGGTCGCAGAGAGGCTAATCCCATGTACCTTATGGATACGAATATGCTTAGCGAAATCATTAAAAGAAACCCCAACAAGAGCTTCATGGACAGGCTAAAAGCCGTCCCATCCGCAGCCCTCTTTACGTCAACGATTTGTGTTATGGAACTCAGATTTGGTGCGCTCAAACGAGGCAGTAGCCCTTCGCTTTGGCCAAGGATTGAGCAGAATATTCTCCCGAAAGTCCGCATCTTGAGCTTCACTTATAAAGAGGCGATTAAAGCAGGAGAGTTAATCTCGCATCTATATTCTTCCGGACAGCTCATTGGAATAGAGGATATTATGATCGGGTCGATTGCGCTCTGCAATGGGTTGACAGTGGTCAGTGCAAATACCAGACATTTTTCTCGTATCCCGGATCTAAAGATAGACGATTGGTCTCAATAAGTTTCTGTCCCATTAGGCACAAGGCATCCACAAAGAAGAGCTGTGGCAGCCCCTGTTACCTCTTCATCCTCAAACTGCCATTTCAGAGCAACGCTTGCATCAAGCACGGATATCATGGGTTAAAGCCCTCTTCTTCCTTGCCTGTCTGACCCACTCCCCCGAGTCTTCTCTTATCTTGCCGATATTATTTCGGAGTTGAATAATAAGTTTCATAAGATCTCTTCTTCGTTGCCTTTCTGTGTCTGCCTGGACCACTTTCTCAAGAGCTTTAGCGATGGCTTCAGTTTCGGTTTTAGCTCCAAGAACCTTCTTGGCCTTCTCAATTTTATCCTGGTCTAATCTCAAGTGTTTATACCTTAACATGTAAATCCTCCTTACAAGATGTACATAATTAAACTACCATGTACATCATAATTTATCAAATTTTCGGCATAAGCAGTTAACCAGATCTCTTCGAGCATGACACACTCACTTCCTCCCTATCCACCCGTCGCATCTACTTCCGCACCTTCCGGATGACTATTGGATTTCGGGTCTTGTTGCCCCCTCGTCCAGATGCAACTGCATCTATGCGCTTGTGTTTCTCGGGCCAGGGGTTTGCCTGCTGCTTCCTCCAGACCCGACCTCATGGCGGCAGCCCTTGCAGTTAGGCTTACGGTTCTCGTCATCAGGGTCTTATAGAGGACCCTTCAGTTCCAGGTGGGTGCCCCCTTCGGGGTGCACACAAAAAAGGCAGATGAGAAATTATCCCACCTGCCTTTTTTATTTTTAGATAGTTTTATGGATCTTACTTTTTCATTCTCTTCCTCACTAAGCACCCAAGGCCGATAATGCCTGATCCAAGAAGGAGAAGAGTTGAGGGTTCAGGAACAATAGGAATAATTGGTTCTCCTCGTACGAGAAAAGCCTCACCATGGGAATGTGTTCTATGGTAGTCATCAGGAGCAAATGCCCCGCTGCAACTGGTCGATTTACGGAATTCCTGTAGAATTTCTAACGGGGTTTACTTTTTTAAAGGATTTGCTATAATTAATAGTCTTGTAAAAAGTCTCTTTGGGCCTGGTTTTGTCATTCCGGCCCCGATTTTCATCGGGATAAACTCCAGCCGGAATCCAGTGTTTTCAATTGGTTAGGTATTGCCTGGACTCCGGTTTTCACCGGAGTGACGACTTTTTACGAGACCATCATAATTGATTCTAATAAAAGGGCTTCCGGGTCTATGACAACGTACAGGAAACTTTTTGAAAAAATCCTTAGCGGACGATCAGATGCGAACATCCGGTTTGACGATCTAAGAAATTTGCTGGCCCGGCTTGGTTTCGAGGAGAGAAGCCGGGGGAGTCATCATGTCTTCATAAGAGCTGGAGTTGACGATATGATTAATCTTCAGAAAGAGGGTCATATGGCGAAACCCTACCAGGTTCGACAGGTTCGAGCTGTCATCACCAAGTATGGACTTGATCAAGAAGGGGGATAAGTAATGCACAAGTACGAGATTATCATCTATTGGAGCAAAGAGGACCAAGCGTTTATCGCGGACGTTCCAGAACTTCCCGGATGCCTGGCACATGGACACACCCCCAATGAGGCTCTCGCTAACTGCCAGGAGGCGATTAATTTATGGCTGGATACAGCAAGAGAGTTTGGGCGAGAAATCCCGGAG
>Ga0194119_10010638_pt1 | contig 12077 bp, 12 predicted proteins | sample TA2MahC100mmetaG_FD_148620 | JGI IMG/M metagenome (GOLD analysis project Ga0194119, IMG submission 148620) | Freshwater microbial communities from Lake Tanganyika, Tanzania - TA2015018 Mahale Deep Cast 100m | ecosystem: Environmental > Aquatic > Freshwater > Lake | place: Tanzania: Lake... | reverse complement strand
CGCATTGATAAAAGTCTCTTTCGCCTGGGGCTGGACTGGATCAAGTACGCTTTGAAACATCGCCTCGATTTTCAGCCACTTTTCCGATTTCATCCTTTGGAAACCCTTATCCTTGTACGGTAGAGAATGTAAATTCAAATGAATTGGCAAAAATTAATCAAACATCCTGCCAAATTTGGCGGGATGTTTGATTAATTTTTTTTGGCTCTCTCGTTTCTGGCGGGAAAAAGCCTAAACACGAAGTACACTACACCTGTCCTGCGAGTGTTGCAGGGAAGAACAAGAGCGTCCCGCATGGTTCCGGTCACTGCATGGTAACGACACGCGAAGTTCAGCGTTCATATTTAGTGTAGCCATGGCGGCGCGCTCGCCAATCTAATGGATATGAACTATGTTCATTAGTAGAATTGCTGCTTCTTGCAACATCACGCCGGGCATAGTAAACTATTGCCCATGAATACAGAACCTGCCTTCCCAATGGTGACAACACTTGCACCGGGCGCAAGTGCCGGTGTGACCATGGCCATGTCAATGCGAATGGAAATGTTCTGCCGCGCTGAGTGGAAGGCACGTTAGGTTTACTACCTGAACGAAAACGGGCTGTCCATTTCGCGGACGGCCTTTTTATTTACAAAAGCGGATCATGGTTAATGGGTGATGGAACATGGTTTCCAGCCATTAACCATCATCCATTAACCAGTCACGGAGTGACCCATGCCCGAAAATATCTTAATCGCCATCGCCTGGCCATACTCAAATGCCGAGATCCACGTTGGCAATATCACGGGTTCCCATTTACCCGGTGACATTGTTGCGCGCTACCATCGTCTGAAAGGGAATAACGTTCTGATGGTCAGCGGAACGGATTCTCACGGCACGCCCGTTGTACTTGCCGCGGACAAGGAGGGCAAGCCCGTCGAGGAAGTCTATAAAAAATATCACGACTCCTTCATCGAAGTTTTCAAAGGCTACGGCATCACCTACGATATGTTCACAACGACACACAGTGAGAATCACTTCAAAGTCTCTCAGGCGATGTTCCTTGCCTTGCAAAAGAACGGTTTTCTTTTCAAGGAATTCAGCAAGCAATGGTACTCCCCCAGCGCGAACAAGTTCCTGCCCGACCGGTACGTCGAAGGCACTTGTTATATCTGCGGTGACGAGTATGCGCGCTCCGATCAATGCGACACCTGCGGCAACGTGCTTGAACCTGAAAAGTTAATTAATCCACGCGCCAAGACAGGCGACGGCGCGCTTGAATTACGCGACACCGAGCATTACTTCATTGACTTCTCCAAACTCGAACCCGATGTCAAAAAATTCCTCAAGGAACGCGCCCCGCACATGCGCGATACCGTGCTGGGCGAGTCGCTCAGGAAGATCGAAGCCGAGGGACTCAAGCCGCGCGCCATCACACGCGACCTCGATTGGGGTATCCCCGTCCCCGTCAGTGATGCGGGTTGGGAAACGAAAAAACTCTACGTGTGGTTCGAGGCAGTCATCGGCTACCTCTCCGCCCCGATTGAGTGGAGTCAGGTGTCGGGTGAGAAAGCTCGCGTTGAGCCTGGTCGAAACGATGCGTGGCGCGATTGGTGGACGAATCCGCAAGCGAAGCAATTCCACTTCATCGGCAAAGACAACATCTTCTTCCACACGTCGCTATGGCCCGCCGAGTTGATGGGTGTCGGAAGCGCGTTCATGGAAATTTTTGCGCCCTCATCCCAGCCTTCTCCCGATGGAGAAGGGGGTAAGTTGACCTTACCATATGACGTGCCCGCCAATCAATTTATGAATCTCGAAGGCAAGAAAATCAGCGGCTCACGCGGCTGGGCGGTGTGGGGACGCGACGCGCTGACCCGTTTCGACCCTGACGCTCTGCGCTATTACCTGACCGTGAACATGCCCGAAAGCAAGGACAGCGATTGGGACTGGGCTGAGTTTGTGGCGCGCAACAACAACGAACTGGTGGCGACGTGGGGCAACCTTGCGAACCGCGTGTTGGCGTTCTGTTATAAGAATTGGGATGGGCAAGTTCCTGATGTGGATGCGACCACGCTTCGCGACTCCGATCTGAGCCTGCTCGCTGTTATCGAAAACGGATTCAAGGCTGTAGGCGCGGAACTCGAAGCCGTGCGCCTGCGTTCGGCATTGGGCGAAGCCATGAAACTCGCCACCGCTGTGAACGTGTATCTCGACGTCAACGCGCCGTGGTCTGCCATCAAAACCGACAAAGACAGTGCATCCAAAACGGTCTACACCGCGCTCAAAGCCATTGACTCGCTCAAGGTGATGTTCGCCCCGTTCCTGCCGTTCACCTGCGAAAAACTGCACGGCTTCTTTGGCTATGAGACTCCGCTCTTCGGCGAGCAATACACCGAGTCCGTAAAAGACTCACTCGGCGAGCATACGGTGTTGCGTTATCGTGCGCCCGTCCTGAGCGGAGGGTTGAGTAGCGCGAAGGGCGTATCGAAACCCGCAGTCGAAGGACAATGGAAGCCCAGCGAGTTACAGCCTGGGAAGAAGTTGAATCAGCCTGCTCCGCTGTTTAAGAAGTTGGAGGAGAGTGTGATTGAAGAGGAACGAGACAGATTAGGCAAATAATTCCCGTGCTATAATCTTTTTAAGAGGTGTACCATGACTGTTACAACTTATGAAGGTGTCGTTGAAAAAGGCAAAATTCGCTTAAAGGCAGGGGTCAAATTGCCTGAGAACGCGAAGGTGTATGTGATCGTTGCCGATTTGAAACCGGATGAAAAAAAAGTAATTCGCATGTTGACGCCGCGGCTGGTAAATCGCCAGCAAGCCGCAGATTTCAAGATGCAGGTTACGAAGGTAAAACCCAGTGCCAGAATACGACGCTGAGAATTTTGACCCACCCGCGCCAGTTGCCTATGTGATTCTTCGCAACCTTGCAACTGGCGCTTTTTTACAGGACGTTCCCATGTTAATTGACACAGGCGCAGACGCCACAGCATTGCCACGCGCCTACGTTGAGCATTTGGGAATTGAGCCTGTGACAGATAAAGTGTACGAGACGGAAGGCTTTGACGGATAATCAAGGCTGGTAACTATGGTTGAATTGGGGTTGGAATTTTTAGATTATAGATTTAAAGGACAGTTTCTATTGGTTGATCAACCAATAGGTTACCTGGGAAGAAATATTCTGGAAAATCTTCGCATTCTGTTTGATGGTCCACGCAAGAAATGGAATGAGCAGAAAAACGCATGAAGAAAACTTCCATGCCGAAGCAGGATGATTACGAATTGAAGGACAAGTACGACTTATCCAAAATGACGATTCTGCTAAATGGGCGCTTTTCGCCCGAACGTAGGATTGGAAAGAATGTCGTCTTGCTAGAACCTGATGTAGCAAAGGCATTTCCCAACGATAAGACTGTGAATGAGGCTTTGAGACTCATCATCAAAGCCGCAAAGATTTCACAACAGGCAAGCACAACATAATTATTGCCAATTTTCAAAGATGTAGAGATTAAAACTTCCGAAGTCAATCTTGCTTCATAATTTCTCTTCGCCCAGCCAGGGATCAATCCAGCCTTTATCACCCCCTTGCGGGGCGGCGTTGAGTCGCTGGAAGAGTTCGCGGACAATGGGTTTGTCCTGCGAGAAATGGCAGAGACTTACCTGAACCTGTCGAAGGGAAAACACGGAGTTTGCGGGTTTCGGTCATATGGGTTTCCCCGAGTGCGGGAGGATGGTCAAATTATATGGCAGAATCGAACCAGAAAAGCAGAAAGTTTAAGTGCAATAATTTCCGAAGAGGTATCCCATGACCACTGTATCTTTAGATGAAAAACAATTCAAGATTTTGCTCAAACAAACCCTGATTGAACTGTTTGATGAGCGCCGCGATATATTGTCTGCCATTGTCGCCGAAGCGCTTGAAGACATCGGACTTGCAAACGCCATTCGCGAAGGGCGCAAGAATGATTATATGAGCAAGGAAGAAATCCAGGCTATTTTAGCGGGGTAAAAGATGAAAGTCCTGTTTGAGAAAAGTTTTGGCCGCGACTTGAAGAAGATAAAAGACAAACGCCTGCTCAAACAAGTGCAGGAAACAATCGACCAGGTGGAGAGTCTGCCGCGTCAATTAACGATGTATCAAATTTGAAGAAAATGCAGGGCTTCGATGCCTATTACAGAATCAGAGTGGGCGATTATCGAATCGGCATCGAAATTTCAGAGGGGCAAGTCATTTTTGTTTGCTTTTTAAATCGCAAAGATATATACCGCTACTTCCCGTGATTTGCTTTCACAGCCTTCTCGATTTCCATGTCCCAATCCTGGCCAGGGAGGAGGGTTCGACGCCGCTCACCATGTAGTTTCTCTTCGTCCAATCAAGGATCAATTCAGTTTTTCCACCCCCTTGCAGGGCGGTATTGAGTCATGAGCGACTCCATTATTTTATTGTCCAGTTTTCGCACCTCTTTTTTGTTTAACTGATAGATGATGATCATTCGATATGCATGGACGAGGCGCTCAACATGGTATATATCAACTGCGAATTATTCACCAACAAAAGCGCAACAAAAACAAGCAGGGAAATTTGAAACCACCTTTTATTTGCGAGTTCCCCCCACGCCAGGGCAAGGAATAAAATGACGGCATAAGTCCAATTGGTTGAATAAAGGAAAGCATCCTTTCCGTACCGCATGTGAAGCACAAAATTGAATAACAGAATCAAGATGAAGGTAATTTGGAAGCGGTTATCGCGTCTCCACAGGTTTTTAAGGAAAAGCGCTCCGCCCAGAAAAATGAGGGCAAGCCAGGTGTAGGCAAGAGCTGTGTCGAACCATGATTCATATTGAGCGATGCGCATGGGATCTTTTTTGATGGCTGCCCTGAACATCCAGACTTTTAGGAAGGGTATCTCTTCTTCAAGGATGAGAGGCTCAGGAGCAACAATGCTGTGCAGAAACATCACGCGCGCCAAATACGCTCCTCGCTGAACAGTTGGGGGAAAGGAATTGTGTCCTTCACCTTCATAGGAGGAGAGATCAAAAAAATATGGTTGGGAATTTGGATACACAAAATTATTCAGGAGAGTCAATGGAACAACCAGCGCGACAACGACCAAACCGTATTTGACCCATTGTTTGATGTCACGCTTGATAAGCAGATGTGCGATGACAGTTTGCCCAAAATTCGAGATGGTAATGCCAAAAGCGACAAGTCCGGTGATAACCAGGAGAAGGAGCGGCTTGTTCTTTAACATTAAAATTAGAAAAACCAGGGTTGTTGCGGCTAAGAAAATATATGTCTCGATCAGGGAACTAAACACAAGTTGGGCTGTAGATGCGCCAAATAAAGATGCGATCAGCAGAGCATACAACGAATTACCGACAACATGCTTTACAAAATACCAGACCAGAAAAACACACAGCGCGCCTGTAAAAGCAACCAGTATGAAAGTGGCATGAAGGGTGTTGCCTTTAAGGAAGAAAGCAACCAGCGCCACCAATGGGCGGATAATGATCAACACAAATGGATGTACGGGACGCCAGTAATAATCACGGTAATCTGCCGTTGCAAATCGCCAGCGCCACAGGTTGCTGTCTGCGTCAAAGAATATATCGTCAACGTCAAACGCTGGTTGGTTGAAGACGGAAACTAAAATAAGGTAGGTGGAAAATAAAAACCCGGCAAGAATCAGTCCGGCGAGGTTTTGATCTATCAGCCTAAAAACCACGGAATGGCGAATCCTTCCATTACTGACGTGAAATAGGATCCAGGAAGACAAGGGCAAGGATATGCCAAGCGCTGCAACCAACATAATCAACTGATTTGCTGTTAGATATTTGAAAACCGGACCGAATAAACCAGGAAAGTCCTCCGCCATCTTGAATATAACCCACGTGAAAGCAGAGAGAATGCCAAAGAGGGTGATCATCATCCCAAAATCAATGGGGTTAGAATGCAATTGTGCTTTGGCCCTGCCAAGCACATGATATAAAAATATACTCAGGCAGGAATGGAGAAAGATGACAGGTGGAATAATCTCATGATCAAAGGAATAAGATTTACCTAGGAATCCAACGATAAAATAGCTGAACGGGACACCTATTAACCAGGCAAAGAAAGGGCGTGTATTCATGTGGCGCACCGTCACCCGCCTGGTCAATTCCCGAAATAAGGCGCGAGAGCGCGCAGAATAATAAAAATGAATCCAGCGTTGTTCGCCATTAGCATGAGGAGGAAAACGGTTAGTAAGATATGGAGCCAGCGGTATCCTGCGAGTTCCTTGAGGGAAACGGAGATGAAAAAGACAAGCAGAAATGTCCAATAGGGCGTGTACAGGAAGAGCTCAGTTCCATAATTCATGTGCAGGAAAAAATTAAAAGCGATGCTGCCCAACAAGCCAAGCAGGAGCGGCGTATCTTGAGAGCGAATATTCTTCAGAAAAAATATGGAAGATATGGCAAGTAAAAGAAGCCAGAAACCAAGAGGGATGTTTGCCAATCCATGGTACCATGCGACAATGTCATCTTTATAATGATAAGTTTTGAAGTTTATCATTGGATTGCCTGCCTGTTTGCCTGTAAAGACTTCGATGGGTGTAGGAGCCAGCACACCATATAAGAATATGGTTCTGCCAACAATCTTTGCGCGGTTTGCCAGCCATTCAGCCGGACTTGCGTAAACAGGTTGCGTAAAACGAGCTTCAAAGGAAATATCCTCCGGCACATAAAAGAAGGATTGATTGCCCGGATATAACATGCTGACAAATGCCGTCAGGGAAATTCCCGCTGCAAGTACGACGACGCCATAATATACAAGCCGCCTCAAGCCGAATTTCTTAAAGAACAAGCCGATCATACTTTGCGCGATGTTGGTGATCGTAACACCAAAAACGAGCAAACCGGCCGGAACCAGACGCGAAAACCGTTTTTCATCTGCCTGGATCAGGAGGAAAAAGAAGATCAGGGACGCCATTCCAAACACATAAGATTCTGTGAGTGAACCGAAGAGCAGATGCGATGCAGTTGTTCCAAGTAATATTGCAAAGATAAAGGCATAGGTGTCTTTTTGAGCAGCGCGTTTGACAAATATCCATGCCATAAGCACGGCTGAGCCGCTGACTGCCGCGATTGCGATCATGGGGGCGAGGAACCATTTTTCCCCGACAAATAAGCCGATCAAACGAACGAAGGGCCGAACCGTAATCAACACAAGTGGATGCACCGCTCGATTGACATTAAACCCTTCGGGATAACCAAGGATGGCAAACCAGGGTCCCGCATCAGCTTCAAAGACGACGCTGTTCAAACTAAAGGTAGGATGGTTAAAGGCGCGTGCAAGCACCAAATTAGCCAGGAAAAACATTGCGCCTGTGTAGATACCGGGCAGGTTTTCTTTTATAAATGAAAATGCTTTTGTTTTACTAAAGGATTGATAAATTCCTCGTTTCTCGATCTGTTCAAGTAATGGGATGCCCCAGGCTCCGGCAATAATGGCGCTGGACAGGTATAGGTCGAACCATTCAGCGGGAATTTGGAAGTACCAGGGGTTGAACATGGTTGGAAACTGGGTACTTATGTAAAAAATACCCGTTACAAATAACGGAAGGATAAGAGCTAGAAAGATGTTCAACCCATTACTGAGAAACCCCTCCTTTAGGGATCGTGCGGCCCGTCGGACGAGGTAATATCCAGCGACGCTGCCAAGCATGGTGAGCGCCATTGAAAAACCCATGATGTGAAATCTACCATCCAGCGTGCCGCTCAAAAACCCCATGGCTCCATACGTAATTAATAAACTCAACAGGAACCCGATCAGATAATGCCAGGGGGAATGAGACAGGCGCAAACGTTCCATGGGTTGTGCGGCTGGCAGCATCAAGGTGAAAAGTGCAAGCGCAAATGCAAAAGTTCCTAGGTAATATATCCGCGATGTCCCAATCGACAATACGGTCTCAATTGCAGCGAACAGGGAGAATAATCCAAACGTAAATAGAATATCAAACTGCCTGCGCGTGAACCAAGCCCAGAATGTTGGGAATATTTCAAACAGGAGGAACGCAATTGCAAGGGTCGGGACAACAACAAGGGAGATGCGATCCATGCTGCGGGTATATTCGTTATAGTCAAAATATATAACCGCAGCGGAAAAACTGATCGCAAATGCAATGGATATACTGAATCCCATTCTGAATAAATAATGGAATAATTTCATTCGATCATCTCCACTAATTGTTGAAGGAGCCTGAAAGGCCTTCAGACTCTGTCTTCGTTACTTTAATTCCTGCACCAGCTGCAGGAATTCAGTCCATTCCTCTTCGAAGAAGTGGACTGTGACATTGTTCAATTCGATATGATAGGTAACTTCACCATCAGGTTCTTCGGCTTTCCAGGCGAGGAAGTTTTCAGTCTCTGCGATGGTGTTGGTGCGGGGTTCGTTGTTACTGTTGCTCATGATTAACTCCTTGGTTGATTTGGTTTGTATTAGAATGATACGGGTAGATTCACTTCCCCTTTTTTAGTCTCAGGCTGAGGGCACGAAAGAAGCGACGGATCAAAACGCGAAGGCGCGATCCTGGGGAAGGCAGCGGTTGATGCAGTTCCTCGGTTGGCCAGGGATCCAAATCCAGCATTTTCCGCATGGTGTATTTCCATAAGAGCGTGGCGGTGGCTAGAATGGGTGCAGCAACAACCACACCGAGAATGCCAAGTAAATTGGCCGCAACAATGGCAGCAACCAGCACTGCTGCAGGGTGAACTTTAAGCGCGTCTGAAAGAATACGGGGTGAAACAATATTATCGAAGATTTGGTCAATGAAAAGTGCAATCAGGAGAATTATCAGTGAGTAATAAAACGGTGAAAGCTCGAACAATTTATATGCTTGAAAATATGCTACAAGAACAAGTATTACCCAATTGATGGCGGGACCGATATAAGGGACAAAACGCGCAAGCCCCGCCAGAAATGCCAAACCAATGGCGTAATGCAGGCCAAGCACGCTTAACACTACGGTGTACACAAAGACAGTGAGGAAGAAGATGATGATCTGTCCGCGTAAAAATGCATTCCAAACACGCCCGAGTTCGCGGCTGAGGCGTCCGAGGTCTTTTGCATAACCGGGAATATCCACTGTGATGATACGATTTCGCAAACCACCGCTTTCCGACAGAACGAAGTATGAGACGAGGATGACGAACAAGGTCCAGCCAAGGAAGTTTGCCGCGCTGCCCGCCGCAATTGCAAGCAAAGAGCCTGTGCGGCTTAGGAAAGGTTGTATCATGCCAAGCACTTGAGTGCTGAGGTCCTTTAGATCCAGTGAGCTGAAATCAAGCTTGAACGGGCCAATCTGGTAGACGTGACCCGAAATATTTTCTATGAGCTGTGGAAGGGTTCTAAGCGCATCCTGCAAGACTATGACCAGGCTTTGGATCTGTTGCACCAGTCCCACGCCGCCGAGGGTCAGCAAGCCGAGCAATAGAATGGTGATTATGAGGTATATCAAGCCAACGGATGCATTCCACGAAAAGCGCAACCTCCTCTGAGTAAAATCAGCTACAGGATGGAATAAATAAGCGAGTACCAGCGCGATCAACAAAGGGGTGAGGATGAACTGGAATTTGACGAGCAACGCGCCAATGATCACAATAATGGTGAGGGCGACAACCAGTTTTGTATTTGTGCCCCAGGTTGGGGATGACGGGGTTTGAGACAGGGTCATGGAGATTGTTCCTTTCTACGCTCGTATTTTTATGAAGCACATAATTCGTTAATTTGATTCTATCAAAGTTAAGCGATTTTAGAGCATGAAACGGATTTCCCTGCTTACAAAATAAAACGCCCCGCGAGTCCGGCTCGCGGGGCGCATTCGGGTCTTATTAACAACCAGACATAAATGGGAAGAAGACACACCAACGGTAGGTCGCATCCACCCACCAGAAGAAGGAGGCGCAGAGGCAGATGACGAGGAAAACTCCACTAACAATAAAGATCGGGGTCATGTTGGTCTTCTTGCCAGCAGTCGGAGGCGGGGTATAGGCGGCGGGCGCAGGAGATGAAGGGTATGCCGGGGCAGATGCTTGAACAGGAGACGGTTCTACGTAAGCAGACTTGCGGGACACCACCACTGTCGCACCAGGATCCATATTGATGGCATCATATACCAGGACGATTTGCTCGCCGAGCGAAACCACATCACCAGGCTTTAGTACAATCGGGCCGGTCAGGCGCTTTCCATTTACAAAGGTGCCATTGGTGGAGCCCAGGTCTTCGATCACATATTTCCCGCCCTGGAAGCTTAGGCGTGAATTCTTGCGGGAAACTTCAGAATCATTGATCGCGACAGCGTTGGATGAATCGCGTCCGATCGTGAGTTGATCCCCCACAAGGGGGAACGTCACGCCCGGTGTGGGTCCTGATCTCATAACGAATTGGAATTGTGCCATCTTCTTCCTCCATCTACATGATCAAAATAATAATTACGCTTAGTGTACAACCCTCGGGCTAAAAAGTCAAATCATATATTTTTATCCGGGTTTTATCACATTCTCTTTCTTTTTCGCGGGGATGGGGTTTTCTCGATCTGGGAAGAAAGACCATCAAGATCGTCCCTTCACCAATTTTATCTTATCGCGGCTGGCTTCAAGCAAGAGAATTTCTTCAGACGATTCCACAATAAGTTGAATATTTTCCTCCATCGCCTTGGAGGTGATGACATCCTCGCACTCAAACATCAGATCCGCAATACTCAGTACTTCACGAAAGCGCGTAATTGGCGTTCTCTTACGCCAAATCTGCGCTAGAGAGCGCAACCTACGCGAGGTTTTCGTGATCTACTGGTACTAAAGAGGGTCTTTCGAAATCGAACACGGCCCGATTCAAGCCGAGCCAGGTCAAGGAAGGATGACGCCATGTCATTCAATCGCATGGTTTCGTTATGGATGTTATGAATGATTTGATCGCGTCGCTCTTGAGACAATTCAGGGCGCAAAAGCAGATAACTGGCAGTGCCAAGAGAAGAGAGGGGCGTACGCAATTCGTATACGAATTCCGAAATCAAGTCCGAATGCTGGAATAAACGTGCACTCTCAATCGCAACGGCGGCTTGCGCTCCCAATACCAGAAGATGGATGCGGCTTCTGCGCCGCTGATCTCAACCGCAGCTTGGACAATGCGCGCGAGCAAAACATCAAGGTCAAGGTGGAAGCGAGATTGCGCGCAATCTCGCTTAAACGAAGGTAATCATTCAATCTCTTGGTTTTTATTTCAGCCATATAATTTTGGATGGTCGGGACAAACCCGAGGCGTACTCAATGCTGGTCTGCGTCTGGGATGAGGATCATCGAGCCTTTTTGCGCTCAATGATCGTATCTGCTATTTTAAGGAATTGGAGTGAAATCAAATTTGACGGTTCCGTAAACACAACCGGGGCTTGTATTCGTGCGGCTTGCAGGAATAATTCCGGCGCCGGAGTAAGCGCAGTGGAAATCAAATGACCCAGTTTCTCCTGTACTTGATTTAATGACATGAGGGCATCAGACCGCTGGCGGTTATTCAACACCACACTGATATTCTTGCGGTTAATATTCAAAGAAGCCAGCTCATCAATCAGATATTTAGTATGTTCAATGGAACTCGGTGTACCTTCCACAACAAGGATGCATTCATTACACATTGGGAGAACTTTCTGCACAAAGTCGGGCAAACCATCTCCAAGGTCCATAACAATGAAGCTGGCAAGTGTTTCAAGGTGGGTCACCAGTGTTTCATAATTCTTGGTATTGGAAATCAAACTCACATCGCGAGGGTTCTCAGAAGCAAGCAAAAGTTTTATTCCGGAATTGTGTGGCACCAGGGAACTCATGACTTTCTCAACGGTCACCTCAGCTATACTGCCCCGTAAAATTTCAGTCAAACCTTTTTGGTTCGGAGCGCCCAAATCTATACCGAGCGATCCCTTTCCAGAACTAAGCTCAGCTTCTCTACCGTACAAATACGAGGAAAATCAGTCATAGAGTAAACTCAGGGTCACCAAACCAACTGAGGTGTCCTCTATGACTGATCGCTACCGAGTATACACAAAAGTGAAGAAAACGTTGAAGACC
>Ga0194119_10010637_pt1 | contig 12078 bp, 5 predicted proteins | sample TA2MahC100mmetaG_FD_148620 | JGI IMG/M metagenome (GOLD analysis project Ga0194119, IMG submission 148620) | Freshwater microbial communities from Lake Tanganyika, Tanzania - TA2015018 Mahale Deep Cast 100m | ecosystem: Environmental > Aquatic > Freshwater > Lake | place: Tanzania: Lake... | reverse complement strand
GACCGCGGGCGGCCCGGAGTTTTGGTCGAAGTCACTGACCACGACGACGCCCTGGAGATTGCCAGCCGAGTGCCGCTGGGCCAGATCCTCGAGCCCCCGGCCGAGCGCCGTGACGCGACCCTTGGCGGCGAGTTGGCCCGCGAGCCCCTCGAAATCGGGCCCCTTGGCGTCGTCGTCGCCCAGCGACAGCGGCCGGACGGCGTCAGGCGCCTCGAGCAGATACGCCCGTAGGCGGAACTCCTTGGCCAGCCTGCCGAGCACGTTGTCGGCCCCGCGTCGCAGCCAGGCCGCGACGTATTCCTGCCGCGTCGGAATCACCTCCGCCGGCCGCGCGGCGGGCCGTTCCAGGCCGACGGCCTTGGCGAGCATCTCTTCCGCTGCCGCCGGCAACCGGTCCTGGATCGACATGCTCTCGGTGCCGTCGAAGAGCAGCCAGAGCGATGGCTTCGGCAGTTGCTTGATCGAGATCTGCAGCACGGGGTCGGCGAGCAGCACCGCCAGCAGCGCGAACAGGCCGCCGCGGAGCGCCGAAAGGGTCAACCGCACCCACCTCGACAGCAGCGGCTGCCGCCGCAGGTAGAACCACACGGCCGCGGCGACGCCGGCCGCCGCCAACGCCAGCACCCGCAGCGGATGCCGGGCGGCCCACTCCGCGGCGAACGCCAGCCGCCAATCGACAATCTCGCTGACATCGCCGATCCGCAGCACGTCGCCGAGCAGTCGCTGGATGTTCATGCGGAGGCTCCCTCGGCGGCCAACGCGTTCATCCTGGCCAACAACGCGTTCTCTGCGACGAGGCAGCCGATCGCCGCCAGCAGCAGCCACCACCAGGAGCCCTGACCGCTGACGCTGGCGCCGTCGATGCTGATCGGAGCGTCCCGCTCGACCCAACGGAAGGCGTCGCTGTCGTCCGTCTTGGCGGCGAAGGACGCCGCGTTCAACACGCCGGGCTCGGACTCACGTGGCTCGCCGTTGGCCGCCCATGGCCGGTCCCAGAGCACCATGTCGCGCCGCTCCCGGTCGGCCAGGTCGGCCTTCGAGGCCACGATCGTGTAAACACCGCGGGCGGTCATGTCGCGGATCGTCACGCCGTAGGCGTCGCCACCGAGCGCCTCGACCGCCAGCGACTCCTGCCGCTCACCCGGCCGCACGAGCCGAATGTCGGCCCGCCGGTCGGCGGAGCCCAGCGGGATCGTGAACTGATCGGCGGTGGCCACGTTCAGGTCCGGCAGCGTGGTGGCCAGCAGCGACCGCAACAGCCGGTCGAAGAGCAGGATCGCGTTGGTCTTGGGGAGCGTGTTCCATGGACTGAACAACCCGCTCGTGACGCAGACCACCTCGCCGCGGCCGATCTGCCGCGACACGAGGAAGGGCAGGCCGTTGTCGAAGGCGGCCAACACCCGCGGCCCCTGGGGCTTGGGCGCGGCCTCGGATTCACTCGCCGCGGCCCAGGAGAGCCACGTGGGCGCGACCGCCTCGAGATCCTCCCGGGCCTGTCGCAACGCCTCACGGTCGGTCGGCGTGGCCCGTCCCCGCGATTCGAGGTCGGAGAGCCGTGCCACCTCGGCGGTCAGCCGGCTCCGCTCGGCCTGCTCCTCGGCGGCCCAAGCCACGTCGGCCGCCGCGATCTGGGCCACCTTGGCGGCGTCGGCTTCGCAGGCCACCGCCTGGAAGAAGACGGGCGACTCGTAGAGATCGGCCAACTCCTCCTCGGGCGTGCCCGGCAGGCGGAAGAGCGGCTCGTCTTTCATGGTCTTCCAGTCGAGGAAGAAGGGCTTGATGTCGCCGGTCGCCGACTCGGGCAACTGGCCGATCGGCCCGGCCAGCGGCACCGGCAGGATGCCCCGGCCTTCGAGCCAGCCCGTAGCATTCCAGGCCGCGGGATCGAAGTCGGCACCAGCCGCGATCACGAGCCGCCCCCCCTGCGCCACGAACTCGCGCAGCAGCGTCACCGCCGGCCCCGGCTCCGGCACTCCGGCGACCACCACCAGCCGCACGTCGGCCAGCGCCTCGCGATCGAGCGCGTCGATCTTGAGATGCCGCACCTGCACGAGATTCCGCCGCAACTCCTCGCCGGCCACCAGCGGCGCGAGCAGCCGGCGGAGATGGCGGGTCTCGCCGAAGCGGTTGAGCCTCGGATTCTCCTCGCCCGCTCCGGTCTGGTCGACGAACACCACAGGAACCGACGCCAGCACCGGTGCGACCACGCTGCGGGTGTCGTCGCCCGGCACGCGATCGGGGGGCAGCGTCACCGTGGCGGGCGCGAATCCGGGCCGCCCCTCGGCGGGCACCGCATGAAACTCGTGTGTGAAGGAGACCTCGCGGGTCTGCCCCGGCTCCAGGTCGATCGTCGAGCCCGCCACCTGATCGCCGTCGACCGCCAGCGACACCCGCACGCCCGATCGCGGTGCGGCACCCTCGTGGCGAATGACCGCGGTGAAGATCGCCGGCGCGTTGAGATCGGCGACGCCATCCTCCACCCGCAACGACTCGACCCACGTGTTGTCGACGGAGTCGGCCGCGACCTGCACCACCTGCATGCCGTCGAACTTGAGGCCCTCGCCGCCGGCGCCCGCCTCCTTGGCCAAAAGGGAGCCGGCGCCCGCCGGCCAGGTGACCGACTGCTGGTCGCCGATGAACACCACCCGCTTGTCGGGCAGGTCCGCCGCCAACTGGGCCGCCCGGGCCGCCAGATCGACGGCCGCCGCCGCCGAACCGGGGCGGTCGACGACGGTGATCGAGTCGAGGGCCTCCTTCGTGTCTTCGGCGCTGCGACGGCCGTCGAAACTGAAGGTGCCCGCCGGCCCGCACAGCGGGATCACGGACGTCCGGCTGCCGGGCGGCAGCCGCTCGATGAACTGCTGGGCCCGGGCACGGGCGTCGTCGAGCAGCGTCTTGTCGCCGCCGAGTTTTTCCCGCCCCATGCTCAGGCTGTTGTCGAGGACGACGATCGCGTGAACGGGCCCGCCGCCGGCAGCCCCGGCCCCCGACGCCAGGAACGGCCGCGCGATCGCCAGGCCGAAGAGCACGACGGCCGCCGTGCGGAGCAGGAGCAGCAGCACGTCGCGGAGCTGCAACAGCGAGCGGCTGCGGCTGGCCGCCTCCAGCAGGAAGTCCATCGCCGCCCAGTCGAGCACGCGGAACCGCTGGCGGTTGAGGATGTGGATCACGATCGGCGCCGCGGCGGCGGCCAAGCCGGCCAGGGCGAGCGGCAGCGATCCGGGCGGGAAGGCGAGCATCGGGGCGGGGCCTAGCGGGGCGCGGCGAACCGCTGCTGGAGGTCGTCGATGCGGCCCTCCTGCAGGATCGGCAGATAGCGGTTGGGAATCGCCAACACGAAGGCCGCCACGGCGGTGCCGTAGAGCTGGCCCGGCAGGCCGTCGACATGGGCTCCCGCCACCCACGAGCCGCCCCGCTCGGGGACCGCGGGATCGTAGACCTGCGAGACGACGATACAGTCACGGAGCCGCGGATAATGCGCCCGCCACCCCTGCCCGCCCACCTGATAGAGCGACTGGGCCACGTAGTTGAGCGTGTAGGCATCGAAGGGCAACTTGCCCGTCCGGCTGGCCTCGGGCTTGGCCTCGGCGATCGCGGCCATCACCGGTTCCATGCTCTTGGCGATCCGCCAGTCTTCGTACTGCCCGAACTCCTGCATGCAGACCACGCCGGCGGCCGCCATCGCGATGGTGGCGTTGCCACCGCCGACCGCGTAGGTGAACCGGCCGGGCAAGGACCTCTGCTGGGGCTCCGGCTGGTTCGGATTGCCATCGGCCGGCATGTAATGCATGCGGACGCGCGAGATCGCCTTCTCGATCACCTCCGGCGGAATCTCGAGGCCGCTGTCGACGGCGCTGCGGAGCGCCTTGGCCTGCATCACGCAGAGACTCAGGTCGCCATCCTGGGGCAGGGCGACGTAGTTCCAACCACCGGCCGGGCCCTGCGTGCGGGCGATCAGCTTGAGCGCCTTGTCGAGCGTGCGGCCGATGCGGGGGTCGCCCGTCATCCCGTAGGCCTGGCCGAGCACGAAGGTGGCCAATCCGTGGTTGTACATATCACGGTGGGCGTCGGCGATGTTCAACAAGCCGCTGGGTTTGGCATTGGCGACGATGAATCCCAGCGCCCGGTCGACCGTCGGCCCATACTCACCGATGCCGGGCGAGTGACCCGCCGCCAGGAAGGCGAGCACGCCCGTCGCCACCAGCCCCATGTCGTTCGAGCCCCAGTTGCCGGCCGGCGTCTGGTTGGCCGCCAGCCACGCCAGTCCACGGTCGAGGGCGGCGGTGCTGTCGGGCGTGATCTCCCAATCACCGTCGGCCGCCACCGCCATCCCACCCGCGATCCCGCAGGCAAGCACGACGGCGAGCACGAGGGGCAGGCGCCACGCCCGCGCCGGGGTGGGGACGGTGTCAGCCATGACGATCCGCGAAGCGGAGTTCGGGAAAGATGCAGCGAAGGGAAGCGGGAGAAGAGCGGGGACCAGGGGATATGACCGCAGGGACCGATCGGTTACGCCAGACCGGACAAGACCCTCATTTTGGCGTCAATTCCACGAGGTCCCGGGCCGGATCGCCGGGCCCACGTCCGAACAGCGTCCACAGCCGGTCGGCCACCGGCACGAGCGGGCCGACCCGCGGCAGCGGGTCTTCGAGCCCCGGCAGGGGGCACCGGCGGCGAACACTGCCCCGTGGGTCGAGCCAGACGAGGACGGCCCGCGACGCGGGCGTGCCGGCCACGGGCTCCTGTTCCACCGCGAGCACGCCGTCGGCCGCCACCAGACAGCCGTCGAGAAGTTCGGGCACCTCATACCGCCAGACGATCGCACCGTCACCGCAGGCCAGCGCGACGAGCCCCTCGCTCCGCTCCACGACCACCAACCGCTCCTCGCCGCCGCCGACCAGGCCGAGCACCCGTCTGACTCCGGCGAACCCACGCTTCCAGACGGCCCGGCCGGTGGTCGCGTCGATCGCGGTCACGGCCGGGTCGGCCGGCTGCACCACGTAGAGCCGCCCGTCGATCACCAGCGGCGGATTCGGGGCCTGCAGTCGCCAGTACGGATCGACCACCGGCGGCACCCAGGGCTCCTGTCTGGCCCAGCGAATCTGGCCGGTCGAGTCGCAGGCGATCAAGCCGCCGCCACACGTGATCACCAGGCCGTCGGCGGCCCAAGCCATCTGGCAGTCGTGCCCCTGCGCGGCCCACTCGTCGCGCATCGGCGACAGCGTGCGCTCGCCGAGCGACTGGCCCGTGGTGGCGTCGAAGGTGGCCAGCGACAGCGTCCAGCCCTCCGTGGCCTTCTGCGCGGTGCACGCCAACAGCGTGTCGCCCACGGCGATCGGGTCGGAGGCCACGAACCACTGGTTCGGGCGGGCCTGGACCTCCCATTCCACCGCCCCGTCGGCAAGCCGGATCGCGGCCAAGGCCGGACCGGCGGGCCGCAGGCGCCGCACGAAGGCGTGGGACTGGCTGGCGATGGGCCGCATCGGCTGGCCGGCGAAGCCGTGGGCGTGGCCGACCTCGTTGGCGAGCCCCGCCCGCCATTGCAACTGGCCGCTCTGCACGTCGTAACTGGCCAATTGGAAACGGTTGCTCACGAGCAACCGCGGACCAGCCACGGCGGCGGCCAGCTGCCGGGCCACCCAGTCGAGTTCCCGAAGGGGTGACGACGGGCCGGGCCGCCGATATTCGCCCGGCCCCTCGCCCGGCCCGTGGCCGACCTCACCCTCCACGCGGCTCCGCGGCGTGGCCGCATAGTCGCGGGCGGCCGGCAGGGCGGCGACACTCGTGCCCGCCGACGCCGCCCGCCCCAAGGGCAGCGCTGCGGCCCGCTCCCGCCGCAGGTCGGCCGCCAGCGTGCGCCACGCGGCCGCTTCGAGCGTGGCCGTGCCGATGCCGACCGATCCCTCGACGGCCGCAGCCGCCGGCTCACCCAGCAGACCCGCAGCGAGGTCGTCGGAAACCGCCAAGCGGCTGGCAAGCCGCACCGGCACCGCGCCGCGGGCGGCCGCATACCGCTGCCGCGCCATGGCGAAACGGCCCGCCGCCAGCTCGCGGTCACCCAGCAGCAGGCTTGCCTCCGCCGCAGCGGGCGTGCCGGGATACTGCGCCGCCACCGCCGAGAGGATCGTCGCGTCGCCCGAGTCGATCGCCTGCCGCAGCCGGAGGCTGCCGCGATCGTCGAAATCGGCGGCCATGGCGGTCTGCAGCCGTGGGTTGTCGTGCAGCAGGGTGACGGCGAACGCCGGCAGCGAGCAGATGAGATCCGGATCGACGACATCGGGCGCAAGCTCGGCCTGCGACAACGTCAGTCCGCCGATCAGCGCGCGGCCCACGTCCTCCAGGGCGTTTTCCGACAGTGCCGCTTCGATGTCGGCCGCGATGCTGATGCCCTCCTTGGTGGCCTCGAGCACCAGCGGGTACTTGAGTCCTCCCTCGGCCTTGCCCTTGCGGCCACGGGGGTGGCCCTTCTGATTCTTATGGAGCTTGCCGTCGTTGATCGGCGGCAGGACCACGGGCGTGCCCTGGGCCGTCGCCGCGGCCCAGGCGAACACCGGCGGCGTGCCGGGCAAGTTGTAGAACTGCGCCCGGGCGGCCGTCTCGCAAACCTGGCTGGATCGGGACACCACCGCCTCCATCAACTCTCGCCGTGCCAACCAGGCGGGGAAGGTCTGCTGCGGCTGCCCGGTGATCAGCGGCGCCGCCAGTGCGTGTGGCTGCACCAGGGAGTAGGTCCTTGGCACGCCCTCGTCGGCCAGCCGCAGCCCGAAGGCCTCGTAGCGGGCGAGCACCTCCGCCGCCTGCTGCGGATTCCGGGCCGGGGCGAGCAGCGCGAGTTCGGCGAGGAGGTCGAGCCGCGCTTCGATCGACCAGGCTCGCGACAGGCTCTCCTGCCAGAGCAGTTCGAGCAGCTCGGCGGCCAGTTCGGGGCTCGTCGCACCCCCCAGCTGCCACGCGGCGCAGGCGGTGATCCACGATCGTTCCTCGCTCGTGGCAGGCTTGACGGCCAGGGCGGCCTGCCGCCAGTTCGCCAACGGCACGTTGCCGGGCAGCGGCGAGGCGGGCGGCCGCACGTCGGCAGGCACCAGCGACGCTACCAGAGGGAACGGCTCGGTCCACACGCCGCCGAGGATGATCCGCCGCGCCGAAGGATGGGCGGCCGCCAGCAGGCCGACGGCGGCCACCTCGCCGGGGTGGACGAACTCCGCCCAATGGATGCCGTCGGGGCTCGTGCCCACCCGCAGCGCGCCGCCGCAGTGCACCAATCGCACCCAGGTGCGGCCCACGACGAAGGCGATCGGCCGCTCATGCGGCCGGCCATCTCCCTCGAGCTGACCTCCCTCGGCACCGATGGGCTCCATCTGCCGCAGGCTCTTGTCGTGCTTGTTGGCGAGGAAGCCGAGCACCAGCCGCAGGTTGCCGGCGGCGTCGGCCGCGACCACGCTCGTGCCGGGGTCGAAGGCGTCGATCTGCAGGACGATCCCCCGGGGCGGTCCGGCGGGCAGCCGCGTCATCATCCGCCCGGGCTGCTGGTTGCCGCGAGCCTCGAGCGCGACCCGCCCGTCGGGCAGGTCGGTCGCCGTCACGCCCTCGGGCAGCGTGCGATCCCAGAGGACGCCGGCGCCGAGGATGTTCGTCGCCCGGTCGCCGATGCCCACCGTGGGCCGCGGCAGTGGCGTCGCCGGCACGACCGCCAGTTCGGCGAACTCGGCGTTGCCCTCCAGGTAGATCTCCGTCGGAGCGGCGGGCATGGGCACCTCGACGATGCGGACGTCCCCCCGCGACAGCGTCAAGAGACCGTCGGCATGCCTGAGCTCCAGCCGCGCCGGAGCCGCGGGATTGGTGCGCTGCATCCGGCCGGCATCGGTGGCGGCGAGCACGTATCCCTGCGGCATGGGCTGCGCCCCCTGCCGCGTCGTCAGGTAGCCCGCCCAGGGGCCGGCCGCACCACTGGCGCCGAGGGTCGCCCCTTGCCCCCCATGCCAGGCATGGATGCGGAACCCGTTCCAGTCGTAGATCGCCAGTTGCAGGCACGTCCCCGTTTCCAGCGGGGCGAGCAGCTTGACGACGCCCTTGAAACTGCCGGCCTGACGACCGCTCCGCTGATGCGTCCCGAACGACGAGGCCGCTCCGGGCACCGCGGCGAACCACGGCTTCAGCACCTCGACCGCCGGCGGTTCGATGGGAAGCGGCCGGAAGGCGAGAAGCGACGGCGGCACGCTGCGGGCCGCACGCAGGGTCACATCCCAGGGCTGGTCCGGTCGGATGACGGTCGCGGGGGCCACCGCGGCGACCGGCGGCGGCGCGGGGGCTGCGGCGGCGGGGGCTGCGCCCACCGGCGGCGGCGACTCGGCCGACACGCTCTGCGCAACCCCGGACTCGGGTCCAGCGGCCGGCGCTGGCATGGCCCCGTCCGCCGTCGCGGCAGCCTCGAGCGGCGGCTCCACGACCGCTGCGGTGGCCGCGACCACCGCCACCTCGCGGCCCCGCGGCCTGAGCAGCCAACTGGCGGCGACCATCGCTACCAAGAGCGAGATCGCCACCGCATAGACGAGCGCGACACGACTGCCCCGGCCCGCCCGGCCGCTGCCCCGAGCGCGGGCCAGGATCGCGTCCACTGACAGTCCGGGGTGTCCGAGCACCTCGGCGAGCCGCTGCTCAAGCAGGATGCGCTCGCGGCAGGCCCGCGCGATCGCGGGCGAGGATCGGGCCGCTTCCAGCAGCGCGGCGCACTCCTCCGGCCCGAGTTCTTCGGGGTTCTTCTCCTCGATCAGCGCTAACAGTGCGGCTTCGTCCATCATGCGATACCTCCGGACAGTGCGGTGTCGAGACACCGTTTGACGGCCTGACGGGCCCTGTGCACGAGCAGCTTGACCGCGCCTTCGCTCCGCTTGAACTGCGCGGCGAGTTCACGCATCGGCAGATTCTCTCCATAAAACAGGTCGATCGCCCGTCGGGCGCTCGCCCCGAGCCCGTCGAGGCAGGCGGGCAGCCGCTCGATGGCGTCGTCGTAGCGGCCATCGTCGCCACTGCGATCCTCGATCTCCAGGCAGAGTTCCGTCCAGGCATGCTGGCGGCGACGGGCGCCCCGGAGATGCTCCCGCAACACGTTGCGGGCGATGCCGAAGAGCCAGGCCCGCAGGCTGACGCCCGCCGGTGGATCGCCGCCGGCGTAGAGCCGCACGAACACCTCCTGGCACAAGTCGTCGAGCTCGCCGCGGCCGGCGAGCCGAGCCCTGAGGTAGCCGCCGACGGCCCGCTCGTGACGACCGACGAGCGCGGCGAAGGCGGCATGGTCGCGGCGGCGGGTGGCCGCCAACAGGCTGCTGTCGGTGGCGATCGGGGCGGTCGTGTCCATGCGAGATGGCCGCCGCGGGGGCGGCGTCAGCGGGCCGCGTCGGCCGCGGGGTCCGAGAGCAACTTGCCCGGCGGCTCGAGCGTCGGAGTCGCGGACGTCGTCGCCGACATCCGGAAGCGGCCGAGCACGTGCTGGGGCAGCGGGCCATGGCGGAAGAAGAGCTTCACGACCAGATCGGTGCCGCCGGGGAAGCCCGCCTGGCCGTCGAGCAGGAGCATCACCGCGCCGGCATGGGCCTCGCCGGCCCAGCCGGTGGCCGGACTCCCGTCGATGATGTCCGCGGCCGGAAACCGTGGGCCCTGGTGGGTGGCGACGGCGGCGGTGAAGGCCAGCGCGGTCCGTCGGGCCGGCGGCTCGACGGATAATGCGTCGGCCTCGACGCCGGTGAGCACGAAGTTGCCGTTGGAGAAGCGGCCCGGCCCGCCGCCCGGCAGCGACTCGTGCCCCAGCGCGTCGATCCGCAGGGCCGTGATCCCCTCGAGTGACGTGCGGATGCGGACGGTCAGCGCGTCGGTCTGCGGCGACGCGCCTTCGGCCAACACCGAACCATCCTCGAGCTTGCGGTAGGTCGCGCCCCCCTCGGACACGGTCTCGACGATCTCGAGCGGTTCCCAGACCGATGCCAGGCTGCCGACGGTGTCGAGGCAGTGCCAGGCGACCAGGCCGTTGGCATCGGCCGGCTTGTGGACGATCTCCACCTTCACGGTGCGGCCGGCGAACCGCGAGAGCGGCAGCCGGTAGGGCGTCGGCAGCGCGTCGCCCGGTCGTTCCGGCACGTCCGCGGACGCCACCGCCTGGCCGTCGATCCTGATCTCCACGCGGCTGGGGCTCGACCCTGCCCAGCGACCGACGCCGAGCATCAGAAACTGCGCGCGCTCGTCGACCACCACCGATCGGGCGAGCACCAGTTCGCCGGCGGTCGGACCGACCGTACGGACGACACCGGCCGGCGCGGACACGTCCCGGACCGCCAACGCCACGGCCGGTGGCAGCACGAGCGACCAACCATCCCAGGCCGGGACCGTGCCGGGCAGCCGGCCGCGGATGAGCTCCGCGAGCCGCGGCGGGTCGAGCACGACCACCGGGTCGAGCCAGTCGAGGGTGTCGCGGATGTCGAACGGGTCGGCGCCCGCGGGCCGATCCTGATGGGCCTCGGCGGCGGAAAGCACGAGCAGCGAACCGCCGTCCGGCTTGGGCGTTAGGGCGACGAGCCCGGTATCACCGGGCTCGGCCGTGCCGACGAGCAGGCCACTTTGCCAGATCGGTGCCGCGCCGGCGGAGTCGAGTCGCACGACTCCTCGGGCACAGCCGCCGCGGCCGGCCACCTCGTCGAGCGCCACGCCGCTGCGGAATCCGGTCGCGATGGCAGGCAACGGAAAACTCAGGTCGCAGGCCGCCTGGACTCCGAAGCCCCAGCCGTAGGGACGTCCGGCCGCGGCCAGTGGCGTCCCCCGCACGCTCCGGTTTCGCTCCCAGTTCCACGACCCGCCGAACACGGCGCGCCTCTCGACCCGCGTGGGGGCGACCAGCGGCAGCGGCACCTCCTGGGGCGGGAAGAACCAGCGGACGTCCACGGCCGCGTGCCGCACGCGGATCGGATCGAGGCTCCAGGCCGGCTCGAGCCGGTGCTCCCACGAGGCCGGTTCGTTCTCGGAACCCGACGCGATGATCCGCCGCATCGCCGTCGTGACGACGAGCCCGTCGGTCGTCTCGCACCGCACCAGTCGATCGGCCAGGTCGGGCGTCAGGGCGGCGACCATGTCGAAATAGACCGACCACGCGTCGATGTCCGGCAGGCGGACCTCGGCGAGTTCCGCGAACGTGAGCTTCAGGGGCCCCGCGGCGGTGAGCACGAGCACGCCCTGCGGCGACCAGCGGAGTGAGCGGAACTCGGCCTCGCGACCGTCGCCCAACCGCAGCGACCCCGGCGTGGTGGGCCGGCCCGCCCTCGGCGCGCGGACGATGCGGCTGACATAGGCGGTGCGAACGCGAATCACGTCAGGCTCGGGCTGACCCGGCGGGCCCGCCAACGCCGGACGGACGAGCAGGTGGGGCGGCAGCCGCTCGCCGAGCGATTCCCGGCCGGAGCGATAGGCCTCCACCTCGCCGGGCAATCGGTCTCCGGTGACGAGTTCCACGTAGCCGCCGGCCGGCGGGGCCGGCGGGGCCGACCCATTCAGACGGATCGCCCACCTGAGCGGATTGCCCACGTCGAGGATCGCGCGATCGGCAAAGGTCGGCTGCGCCGCGGTGGTGTGCCACTTCGCGATCGGGCCCTGGGGCACGATCGCGCCGTCGGCGAAGCGACCGGCATGGAGCATCGCGTCGGCCGACGCCACCGGCGCGCCGAGCACCATCCACGTCGCCACGAGCGAGGCCACGAGAGGTGCCATGCGCCAGCGGCCGGCCCGCAGGACGGACCGGCGGCGGTCGGGCAAGGCTTGCGAGCGGAACATCGTGGAGGACCCCGGCCAGGGCGATCAGCGGCCTGGAAGACTACTGACGTCGCTCCCAGTATATCTCGCCCTGGGTCAGCTCCCCGACGACGCCACGAGCCGTAGCGTTAGGGGGTGGCCGGTTTGGTCGACAGTTCCAGCGGCACGACGTTTTCCTTCTTGTCGACGATCCGCGCCCTCAGGCCGCTCTTGTTCCAGTCCTTGTAGCGGTCCGGGACCGGCGGCAGGGCCTCCAGCGTGCCGCCGGACGAGGCCCGCACCGAGTCG
>Ga0194119_10010635_pt1 | contig 12079 bp, 10 predicted proteins | sample TA2MahC100mmetaG_FD_148620 | JGI IMG/M metagenome (GOLD analysis project Ga0194119, IMG submission 148620) | Freshwater microbial communities from Lake Tanganyika, Tanzania - TA2015018 Mahale Deep Cast 100m | ecosystem: Environmental > Aquatic > Freshwater > Lake | place: Tanzania: Lake... | reverse complement strand
GTCTAAACATTCCATCTCTAAACGTAGCCCCAGTTGCATGCCGCGCCCATATGATCCTACCTTGAATAATTGCGCAATCAGTTGAAACGTGGGTTCCCGATAAAATCGGCATCCAGAAATGCCCAGCCTCGTAAGAATGCTCATAATCAAGTAATGACGGGATTACCCTACTTCCAACACCCATGCCTTTAAGATTGACAATTGGTTTGGAAAATATGGGGAAATAATCGGGTATGGTTCCGTGCGGGCCAGCTGGTAACCCTTGAGCCAAAGCAATATATAAACGATCATAAATATGCCTTTCGCTCGGATAAAACTCCCAAGCATCAATATCATCTATTGGAATAATAACATGTTCGGGACAATGAACATGATCAAAATACTGCTTGCGCCAAGGATCGCGGATAAGAATAGGCATCGCGCAGCACTCCCTAAACTGAATGCTCCTTCGGTCAAACCGAGGGAAACCGAGCCATCCCAACCAAAACAATTAATGACTTCGGTTTAAGCAGCAAAACATACTACATTTTTGCGCAAAACAATCTAAAGCGTTTTTTCTATCCAAGGCGGCAACGCAGTCGAGTAGTCATGACTTGGGTCCCTGATTTCCTCCAGCTTTTTGTTGGAACCCTTCGTAAAAGGAGATGGATGGAATGAAACGCTCACGGTTCACAAAGGGACGGATTATCGTGATTTCGAAGAAAGCGGGGGATCACTAATTTTGCATTTGTTGTAATGTATTTTGTCAGGCAGCCGTAAACCCATTGTCTACGAAGAGATGCGTACCGTTGACGAAGCTCGCATCGTCACTTGCGAGGAATAGTGCCGCGCGGGCGACTTCTTCGGGCTCGCAGATCCGCCCCTGCTGCGCGGCAAGAGCCGCCTCTGATACGTCGACGCCGTAGCGTTGCAATTCTGCCACTTCGCGCAGGCCATGTGGTGTCCGAACGAAGCCAGGGCATATCGCATTGCAGCGGATATTTCGGTCTCGGAACTCCACCGCAATTGCGCGCGCAAACATATGGCAGGCGCCCTTAGTCGTATCATATAGTACTTCCATTGGCGTGCCTGCGACAGCAGAAATTGAAGAAGTGCACACGATAGATCCGCCGCCTGCGGCTATCATTTGCGGCAACACAGCGCGGGTCATTAAAAACATACTCTTCACATTGATCGCCATGAGCTGATCCCATTCCTCCTCAGTAGTAGCAAGGAAGGGCTTAATGACGATCGAGCCGGCATGATTGAAAAGTACAGTAATCGATCCAAGTTTTGCCTGAACCTCTGCAACTGCCCGCATTACCTCATCGGCTCTCGAGACATCAGCCTGAACGAAACAGGCTTTTCCGCCACCGCGTTCAATGTCGGCAATTGCCTCCAGCCCAGATTTAACATTAATATCTACAATGCCGACTTTCGCGCCCTCTGCAGCAAAGAGCCGTGATGCCGCGCCGCCCATACCACCGGCCCCACCTGAAATTAAGGCGATTTTATTTTGAAGCTTTCCACTCATACAAGGCGTTATCGTCTCGTTGTTTTAGCCTTCACCAAACTTCGCCTCTGTAGCTGCGATCTCAGCCTGACGATGTTTAATCTCATCGCCGATCGGCGGGCCGCGGAAGCGCTTATCTTCAAAGGCAAACCACAAAATTAACGAAACAATTATGAAGCCTAACGTGATTTGCAACGCGTAGTCATTTGGCGGTTGAATGCCGATGTAAAATAGCAACGCCATCGCAAGGATCGAGAGGATCGCCACAACCTTGAAGGTGTTAATGCCCATATTCCACGGCCCCATCTTGGGCCATTTCACGCCACCGATGGCTATAAAGCCCAAAGCAATTGGCAACGTGAAGGACAGAAATAAGAAAATCACTGTGCAAGATACCACAATTGAGTAAGCAGGCGTTCCAGCAATTGTGATCGCTGATGTCAACCAAACAAAAAGCACCGACAAGATCGCCGATGTCCAAATCGCTGCAACTGGTGTGCGTAACTTTGTGCTTACCTTCGCAAGAGCCCTCGAGGCACCCGGAATACCGCCATCACGCGAGAACGCATACAGCATGCGTGACGCAGAGGTAACCGTTGCAAGACCGCACAGTAATTGTGCCAAAAATATTAAAATATAAAGCAAGCTCTTCAGCGTTGGATTGACCTGTTGGTCCATACCCCAAAAAAACACGTTCCAACCTTGCTTCGCAGCTTCATCCATATTTGGAAGCATTATTATAAAGGCGCAGAGGAAAAGCCAGCCGAAGAGACCCGACCAGATAACAGAGGACACCATGCCAGATGGTACCGATTGTGCCGCATTGTTCGTTTCTTCTGCAGTGTGAGCCGACGCATCATAACCGGTGATAGTATAGACCGGAAGTAACAAGCCTAAAAGGAAAGCCATAATGCCCGAGACTGCAAGCGGCCACACACCTGACGCTCCTTCCGTTCCTGTGAAATTCGCAAATGTCCAAAGTCTAGAGATCTCATAACTGTTGGCTGAGGCAAGAAAGACAACAGTAAGTAAGATTGAGGTAGCAAAGATTAGGTAACCCGAAAAGTCCGTGAGCTTGGCAGTCAACCGAATGCCATAGTGGTTGATGATAGCTTGAAGAGCGGTTATCACCGCAACGAAAATAACGCGATGAGCTAGTGTATCTTCAATGCCGAAGATCTGACCAAAGGCGCCAAAAAAGAAGTAAAATGTACCAACATTGATTGCGCCAAGAACGGTAACGAGCCCTAAAAGATTTAGCCACGCCGACAACCATCCGGTAAAACGATTCCCCAGAATTGAGCCCCAGTGATAAAGGCCACCGGCCGTCGGATAGGCTGATGAGATTTGGGCGAGCGCCAAGGCGAAAAGACCCGAAACGATGACCCCTACCGGCCAACCTATGCCAATTGCAGCACCGCCAACACCCGATGTTGCCTGACCCAATGAGTTAATGCCACCAGACAAAATACAAATTATTGAAAAGGGCCAATTGCAGCACCGCCAACACCCGATGTTGCCTGACCCAATGAGTTGATGCCACCAGACAAAATACAAATTATTGAAAAGGAAATGGCAAAATTGGAGAACTTACCCATGGTGCGAGAAAGCTCTTGAGCGTAGCCCATGTCGTGAAGGATTTTTTTATCCTGTGACTGATTGACTGCCATATCACCCGCCTTTGCTCCAGAAAAACACGAAAAAACTCAAACAAATACGAATCATAACATATCTTGATTCTAGTATTATTGCCACTCCCCCCAAAATACCTCCCTGATGCCAGACGGTGCTGCATTTTGATTAATTTATTTTTAATCCGCTCGATAAGCTGTTAGATTAGCCAAAACGTACCGAATGGCATCAGTTGTTCATTTTGAACGACCGTGCGATTAGAGAGATAACTATCTTGGGAGATCAGAAAAAGTTGATCTAAATTTTCTCATACCGCGAGGGTTTTTGTGTCTCAAAATAAAACTTGTTATCAAGATCAGTATTTGTCGATCGACGCGTCAAGTTGCGCAGATAATCTAAAATTTCGTTGTATGAGTTTGAGATGATCCGGCCCATCATATTTCTCGCCTTTTTACTTTTGATTGTATTTGGACTTTTTTTGTTTCAAGTGCAATTGCCGAATTTCGCAGATTTAAAGACACATCTAGCAGATCTGACGTCATGGCGCGATCAGGCTCCTTTTGCTTCCGCTTGGCTGACATTTACAGCATATACCTTGGTTACAACACTCTCAATTCCAGTTGCTACCATTATGACGCTCGGCATCGGTGCCCTGTTTGGATTCGTTCAGGGTCTTCTGATTGTTTCATTTGCATCTAGCATTGGAGCGCTCTTAGCTTTTCTAGGCGCAAGAACTCTTCTGCGTGATGCAGTAGAGCATCGCTTTGGCTCACGACTTAATGTCTTGAATGCGGGTTTCAAACGCGATGGCGCATTTTATCTTTTCACGCTCCGACTGATTCCAGTTTTTCCGTTCTTTCTTGTTAATTTGGCTATGGGGCTTACAACGCTGCGGGCTTGGACGTTTTACTGGGTCAGCCAGGCTGGCATGCTTGCAGGAACAATTGTTTATGTGAATGCCGGCACTCAACTTGGCCAGATCAGTTCGCCGTCGGACGTGTTGTCACCCACTCTCGTCGGGTCACTCGCTTTATTGGGATTGATGCCCTGGCTCGGCAAAATTGTGATTCATCTTTGGCGCAAACGCCGTATCTATCGACGCTTCCAACAGCCAAAGCACTTTGATCGAAATCTAATTGTTATCGGTGCTGGTGCCGCGGGATTGGTCAGCACCTATATTGCCGCTGCGGTCAAAGCAAAAGTCACTCTCGTTGAGGCACACAAGATGGGAGGCGACTGCCTCAATTATGGTTGCGTCCCAAGCAAGGCGCTTATCAAGAGCAGCAAAATTGTTTCCCAATCCAACCATGCTGAACGATATGGCCTCACATCGCAACATGTGGACGTATCGTTTCAAAAAATCATGACGAGAATAAAGCATGTCATTGAGAAGATTGCACCGCATGACAGCATCGAGCGCTATACCGCATTGGGTGCAGAAGTATTGCGCGGCCATGCGCGCATTATTGATCCGTGGACAGTCGAGATAAGGCTCGATGACGGCGAGACAATCAAGCTGACGACCCGTTCGATCATTATTGCAACCGGCGCGCGGCCGTCTGTGCCGAACTTGCCCGGTATCGATCAAATAGGTTATGTCACATCCGAAAATCTATGGCAGAAATTTGCAGAATATGACCAACCACCACGTCGCCTTGTCGTGCTTGGCGGCGGCCCGATCGGTACAGAACTGGCGCAAGCTTTTGCAAGGCTGGGGTCTGAGGTCACACTGATTGAGATGGCCCTTCGCCTATTGGCTAAAGAAGATACCGATGTTTCAGACTTTGCAAAGCAAACGCTCGAAGCCGACGGCGTTACTGTTCTAACGAAGCACAGAGTTTTGCGATGCGTTCTCGAAAATGGCAAAAAATCACTCGAGGTCGAGCATGATGGCACCGTAAAGAAGCTCATATTCGACGAGATCATTTGCGCCGTTGGACGGGAAGCTCGCCTGAGCAGTTTCGGACTGGAAGAGCTCGAAATTCCGGTTCAACGTACGATCGAGACGAATGATTTTCTTCAGACGAATTACCCTAACATTTATGCCGCAGGCGATGTTGTCGGGCCATTTCAATTTACCCATGTTGCAGCCCATCAATCGTGGTATGCGTCCGTCAATGCTCTGTTTGGTATGTTTCGTAAATTTCGGGTGGATTATCGTGTTATCCCCTGGACCATTTTTACCGATCCGGAAATTGCGCGCGTCGGGCTCAATGAACAAGAAGCTCGGCAGCAAGGAATTCAATTCGAAATCACCAGATTCGATCTTGGAGAGCTTGACCGCGCAATCACAGAGAGTGCCACCCGCGGATTTATCAAAGTCCTGACGCCGCCCGGAAAAGACACAATCCTCGGCGTCACAATCATCGGCGAACATGCCGGCGATTTGATTTCGGAATTTGTACTCGCCATGAAATATCGTATCGGATTGAATAAGATACTCTCAACTCCTCATGCCTATCCGACTTTTGCAGAAGCCAATAAATATGTTGCAGGCGCATGGAAACGCGCTCACATTTCGCAAAGATCTCTTAAAATGCTGGAATGGTTTAACACTTGGCAAAGAGGCACTTAAGCATGCTTGATCGTCACATCATTCCAATTCAAAAAAATATGCTCGCTCCGCTAGCGCGCTCAATCAAAGCATCCGGGATATCCGCCGATCAGATCAGCTTGATTGGATTTGCGATCGGACTCGTAAGTGTTGCTTGTCTTGCTTTTGGTCATTTCTTGATCGCGCTTGTTCTTATTCTTGCCAATCGTCTTTTTGACGGTCTTGACGGGGCGGTTGCCCGCATCAACGGCCCTACCGACCGAGGCGCGTTTCTCGATATCACTTTTGATTTTGTTTTCTACGCGCTGATCCCGCTCGGCTTCGCCATCACAGACCCTAACGCAAATGCCTTGGCAGCCGCATGCCTGATCGCCTCTTTTGTTGGAACCGGCTCAAGCTTTCTTGCTTTTGCCATCATTGCAGAAAAGCGAGACATGAACGTCCAGCCTGACACCGCCAAAGGCATCTTCTATCTCGGCGGACTGACCGAGGGAACCGAAACAATCATTTTGTTTTCCCTCATTTGCATATGGCCCAATTGGTTTGCCCTTTTGGCCTACGGATTTTCAGTGCTGTGCGTCATCACGACACTTTCCCGCTGGTATCAGGGTTGGACAAGCTTCGAGAAAGATAAAATCGCAAAAATTCGCCCATGACGTCTCGCAAAAGTTACGATATCATTTTAAAATTATCTGCTTCGGAAAGGCTAAACCATGTTCCGCTTAGGACTTGCTCTCACTGCCGGTTTCTTGATGCTGACAACTTCCGTTCTTGCATCTGAAAAGTGGACTCAAACGCTGGCAAAAGCGAAAGGGCAGGCGGTCTATTGGAATGCATGGGGCGGCGACCAACGGACAAACGTCTTCATCGACTGGATTGGCGAGCAAGTCGAGCAGCGCTATGGCATCCGCCTAAATCATGTCAAACTCTCCGACACAGCTGAAGCCGTTACGCGTGTGGTTGCAGAAAAGACGGCAGGAAAATCAAGCAATGGCTCAATCGATCTGATCTGGATAAATGGTCCAAATTTTTTATCCCTGAAAGAGAAAGGTCTGCTTGCTGGTCCTTTTGCGCAAGATCTCCCTAATGCACGCTATGTCGATTTTTCGCTTTCATCGCCTTCATCAGTCGATTTCACGATTCCGGTCGAGGGATTTGAGTCTCCTTGGCGATTGGCAAAGTTTGTCTTTAATTATAATAGCGCCCGTCTCGCTTCGCCTCCGCGCACAATACGAGAGTTCTTGACATGGAGCAAAAATAATCCAGGACGCTTCACTCATCCTGTTGTCAGCAATTTTCTTGGTGCAACATTCTTAAAGCAAGCCCTGATAGAGTTGGTGTCTGATCCCAAGATCTTGCAACGCGCCGCAACAGATGACAATTTCGATCAGGTTACCGCCCCGCTTTGGACATGGTACGACGAGCTACGTCCCACGCTCTGGCGTCAGGGCAAGACTTTTCCTGCGAGCGAACAAGCCCAGCAACAATTGCTAGCCGACAACGAAATCGATATTTCAATGTCCTTTGACCCAGCGAGTGCAGCGGCCGCCATCATTGACGGCGCATTACCAGACACGATCAGAACCTATACTTTGGCCAATGGAACTCTTGGCAACATCAGTTTTGTTGCGATCCCTTTCAACGCCCGCAACAAAGAAGGAGCGATGGTCATCGCAAATTTCCTACTTGAACCCGAGACACAAGCCCGCGCACAAAATATCAATATACTCGGTAGCTTTTCCGTGCTCGATCAATCAAAACTAAATGACACCCAGCGTGCATTGTTCGGTTCTTTGCCGAACTCAACAGCTCTGCCGACCAATGCCGAGCTCGGTATTACACTTCTTGAGCCGCATCCATCATGGATGACCCAATTAAGCAAAGCGTGGAAAAAGCGCTATACGCAATGAACTTGAAGGCAGCAATCAGTTTGCATTCTGCATTGATTGCTATTCTGACAGCTGCATTTTTTCTTCCGATCGTTTTGGGATTTTGGCAAACATTATTGCCATCTTTCGGTTATCTTCCTGTTTTGGGTGTAAGCAAGTTTGAATTTCAAGCCTGGCAAGATTTAGTTACTGAGCCGGGGTTTGCATCGAGCCTGAGTTTAACTCTCTTCACTGGCTTTGCTTCAACCGTCCTCGCCAGTCTTCTCACATTTAGCATTTGTGCGATGATCCAAAATCGCATCGGAAAATTTGCAACTGAAAAATTGCTGGCGACATTTCTCGCAACACCACATGCGGCCGTGGCGATCGGACTGGCCTTCCTCTTTGCTCCATCAGGATTCTTTTCACGCCTGATAACCTCGTGGACGACGGAATGGCAACAGCCCCCAGACATTATCACGATTAATGATGATCGGGGAATATCACTTATCATTACGCTGATTGCAAAAGAGGTTCCATTTCTATTGTTTGTAACACTCTCAGCGCTCAATCACATTCCCACTCAAAAATTCATGGCTGTAGGACATGCCCTTGGATACGGGCGGGCGCAAATTTGGATCAGTATCATCATACCCCAGATTTATCCATTGATCCGTTTGAGCCTTTTCATTGTTCTGGCTTTTTCTTTATCAGTTATTGATATGGCCATCATTGTTGGTCCGAGTAACCCACCCACTCTTTCCGTGCTCTCACTACAATGGTTTTACGATCCGGATCCCTTGTCTCTCAAACTTGCAACGGCTGCCGCGATTTTGCAGACACTGATCATCGTTGGTGCAGTAATAATCTGGCACGCCATGGAGCGGATCGTGACATTGGCAGGCCGGTGGTGGATTAGAAAAGGTCAACGCGACAACATAAGCGACTATCTCATGCGACTGTTGGCGGCCTTGGCAGTTATACTTCTTGCCTGCTCTACCCTTGCGCTTATATCTCTCATCATATGGTCCGTTGCTTGGCGCTGGCCATTTCCTGATGTCACACCGCTATCCTGGTCGCTTCAATCCTGGACTTATGTTCTGAATTCTAAGCTGAACATTCTCTTCAATTCGGTTGTAATTGCTGCCTGTACAAGTCTCATATCGCTGTTTTTTGCGATCGCATGGCTCGAGTGGCCGAAATTTGAGAGCCCGTCGATCAGAATTATTGTATTCGGTGTCATTATCTTGCCGTTATTCATCCCGCAAATTGCATTCCTATTTGGCTTGCATATATTATTTTTAAGTTCGGGATTCAGCGCTTCGCTCATCTCAGTCTGCTGGGCTCATTCTTTGTTTGTGTTTCCTTACATCATCCTCACCCTTTCTGATTCTTGGCGCTCACTCGATAAACGTTATATTCGGTCAGCAGCATCGCTCGGAGCAAGCCGCTTGAAAATTCTCGCGCGGGTCAAATTACCCATGTTGCTGCGTCCTTTACTGATATCGGCCGCAATAGGATTTTCGGTCAGTATGGGACTATATCTTCCAAGCCTCGTAATTGGCGAAGGTCGCATTCCGACTGTCACCACAGAAGCGGTTGCGCTAGCGACTGGTGCCGATCGTCGCTTGCAAAGCGTCTATGCTTTGTTGCAAGCGCTTTTCCCGATGATCATTTTTTTCGCTGCGCTCTTAATACCGCGGATCGTCTATGCTGAACGCGCTTACTTGCGGGGCGTCCGGTTATGAAAAAGCTCGAGTTAAGTCATGTCACAATTCGGTTACGCAATTCCGCACACCCTTTGATAGATGATTTGAGCCTTGTCGCCCTATCAGGTGAGGTGACACTGATTATGGGCCCAAGCGGAATTGGCAAATCAACCTTGCTGGATTTCATCGGAGGTCATCTCGATCCTGCGTTTTTAGCAAGAGGAAGCGTCAAGATCGGAGAACTTGACATCACATATATGGAACCTGAACGACGTCGCGTCGGTATCATGTTTCAAGACGATCTGTTGTTCCCACATTTGTCGGTTGGCGAGAATTTGCTTTTCGGACTAAGGTCTGACTTGAATAAGGCGACGGATCGGCAAGCTCTTATCGAAGACGCACTTTCCCGCGCTGACCTTGCAGGCTTTGCAAATCGCGACCCGGCGTCGTTATCTGGCGGCCAGCGAGCACGAGTTACCCTATTGCGTACGCTTTTAGCAAAACCGCATGCACTGTTGCTTGATGAGCCCTTCGCAAAACTGGATAAGCATCTTCGGACCGATGTTCGATCCTTTGTATTTGAGCATGCTATTGCTGAAAAACTCCCAATCCTCATGGTGACGCATGACGAGACAGATGCTGCTGCCGCGGGAGGAAAAGTTTTTATACTACACGAAACGTCAAGATAGCCTCCAAAGTTTGTGGCATGACAAACCTGTATTTTAAATGTAGTATCGTATGTTAGCGATAAGCATTTTTAATGCTCAAAAAACTTAAGACTTGGAAACTCATTATTTAGTCCTTGGGGCAGCAAAAAAGAGAAACACATGACGTCATTTCTTGAAACCATCATCGCTCAGGAAGGCCCGCTGCGGCTTGCTTTTTTTATCGGTATTTTTTTAATTATGGCTATCCTTGAATTTGCTATACCACGCCGCGATCAAAAACTTTTGCGCGTTAAACGTTGGCCTTCAAATCTTGGCCTCGTCATTTTGGACACATTGTTGATCCGGCTTCTTGTCCCGACGACTGCTGTTGGTGTTGCTCTATTTGCCCAGAAAATCAATTTGGGATTATTTAATCTTTTTGATTTTAGTCCGATCCTGTCGGTCCTGCTTTCAGTAATTCTGCTTGATCTGGCCATCTATGGTCAGCATGTATTGTTTCATTCTGTTTCACTCTTGTGGCGTCTACATCGCGTTCATCATGCCGACACCGAGTTTGATGTGACAACAGGACTGCGGTTTCATCCGGTTGAAATTATCTTATCCCTATTAATCAAATTCGCTATCATTACGTGCTTCGGGATTCCTCCCGTAGCCGTGGTAATCTTCGAGATTCTTCTGAATGTCTCAGCTATGTTTAATCATAGCAATATCAGGCTACCGACTTGGCTTGACAATCTATTACGCTGGATTGTAGTAACCCCAGATATGCATCGTGTGCACCACTCAATAGAACACGTCGAAATTGGCAGCAATTTTGGTTTTAGTCTTCCGTGGTGGGATTTTATTTTTGGTACTTATCGGGCTGATGCAGAAAAAGGACAATTGAATATGGTATTCGGGATTGATGAATTTCGTTCCCCCTCCGAACAACGCCTAGATAGAATGCTAACACAACCATTTCGGAAGGATAAGAACCAACGCTAAACGTAAAAGACAAAGGTGCGAATTACTGTGGACATAAAGCATTCCTACATCGCAACCACTTTAGTCACTCAGTTTTTGTTTCTTAATTTGGCCGATGCCGAGACCCGGAGCATGGATACCATTGTTGGTAATTTTTCACAGAGCCAATTAAACGGTTGGGAGGCAAAGGAATTCAGCGGCCAAACTGTAGTTTGTGAAAGATCGTGGTCGGGAGCGATATGTTTTGAGGGCACAGGCTTTGGCGTCCGCCTCCGGACTTTTCAATCGAACAAAGATTGATCTAAATAAAACACCCTACTTAAATTGGTCATGGAAGGTAGAAAAAATTTTTCCGAAAATCAACGAAAGTGCTCAATCTGGCGATGACTTTCCAGCTCGGATCTACGTTGTTGTTGAGCGTGGCCTAATGGGTTTCAGTTCACTATCACTAAACTATGTCTGGGCAAGTCGTAATCCCGTTCAAAATCTTTGGACGAGCCCATATACAGACCAAGTAAAGTTATTTGCCGCTGATTCTGGTTCACAAAAATTAGGTACCTGGACACGTCATAAGCGAAATCTTCGGGAAGATTTATATAAAGCGTTTGGAGAGCACATTGTTGAAATTCATGCCACGGCATTAATGACAGACACCGATAATCACGGCGGTAATGCTACAGCCTACTATGGAAATATTTGGTTTAGCGCAGATTGAGCCAGTTTAAAAATGTTTTTATTTAAGTTCTTTTTTTTAACACTATAAAGCTATAAAAATTGATCTTATATTAAAAATTGAACGTGAAAATTTTATAATAGATGAAAATTAGGATATATCTTCTTACTTCAAATTATGCTTGTAAATTTCAGCTTCCCAAGTTGGTTATTTCCGTCATCAATCGACCCAAAAGCCATACATCAGGGAAAATCACTTTTCAGGGGAAAGGCCAGTTGATCCCCCAGTCAGTATTTCGACATTTTTATTGACCTCTTATCCAGTCAATGAATTCATAGACATTCATGGGTTGAGGCTGGAGTGCCCCCACTGAAGTGGTCCACGAACTGGGATATGATGATCCCACTTTTTGGAGGACCAGAAGATGGCTGGAAAGCGAGAGAAGCCGGAAGACATTGTTTTGAAGCTTCGGCAGGTTGAGGTGCTGCAGGGTCAGGGCAAGTCAGTTCAGGAGGCGGTT
>Ga0194119_10010634_pt1 | contig 12080 bp, 8 predicted proteins | sample TA2MahC100mmetaG_FD_148620 | JGI IMG/M metagenome (GOLD analysis project Ga0194119, IMG submission 148620) | Freshwater microbial communities from Lake Tanganyika, Tanzania - TA2015018 Mahale Deep Cast 100m | ecosystem: Environmental > Aquatic > Freshwater > Lake | place: Tanzania: Lake... | reverse complement strand
TTTTGTTTGTCACCCATTGGGTGCTGTCCTCCGCAGGGGTCTTCGCTGCCTTCAAACCCCTATGGATATTGATGCGGACGAGCATCCGGGAGATTCGCACGCGCGGCTCAAAACGGAAATGTGGGCTCACACAATTCGCGCGGTGCGCAGCCAGCGCGTCAATTCGATATCGGCGGCGCGCACCTCGGCTGCGCGGCCGAACCGGGCGCTGATCCGCCGGAGGCAGGAGATTGCCCGCTCGGCGGCGCGGCGCCCCAGCGGCGTGTTGCCTTGCTCGCGAACCAGTTGATGGTAGATCTGGTAGGCGCGCCAGCGCTCCTCCTGCTCGTCGCGGAGTTGGCGCTCGGCCGCCAGCAGCGTCACGCGCTCCTGGCGCGTGAGCCGCGCATCGGATTCGCCCATGAGCGCATAAGTCTGCAGCCCGTTCCACAGACGGTCGTTGAAGAACAGACGCTCCTGGTTCTCGTCCAGGTATTTGGCCATGGCAAAACGGCCCTCGGGCGAAGCGTCCCGCGCAAGCGCAGCCAATTGGCCGATGCGATTGGCGCGAAGCTTCGCGCCAATCGAAGCGAACATCGCCCCGGCTTCCTCGTAGCGCTCCCGCCGGGCCAGACGCACCGCCAGACTGTAGCGCACCAACGCAATCTTTTCGGAACCGGGGTACTCGGCCAGGAGCTTCTCCAAATCCTCGATCGAAGCTTCGGCGTCCAACAGCAGTCCGAAATCGAATCCGGACCACGAAAAATAGACGCCGGTCTCATCCTCGGCTGGGCTCCACGGCAACGGATCCGAAATCGACAGCGCCCAGTGCAACTGCCGCACGCGGTCGCCTAATTTCATATACACGCCGCATAGCCCGTATCTCGCTCCGGCCCGTTGATACCCGTTGGCCTTGCGGGAATTCGCCAGCTTCGTTAAAGGCGCGGCCGCGCCGGCATAGTCCTTCACAAGAAACCGCGAAGCGCCGAGCATCCAGAGGAAATCCGGATCGTCCATCGCCGGCGGCGCGCGCGACGCGATCCGCAGCGCGCCTTGCGGATTCCCCGCCTGCAGCGCCAGCCGCATGCCAAGATTCACGACCGCCGGAGAGCGCAAAACAGGGCGGCTCTTCTCCATCAACTGTTGGATCCGCTCGTATGGAATCGAGGGCGGCGGGGCATCGGCCGGTTGCCGTCTCGAAACGTTCGTGACCATCTGGACGGCGAACTCTGCGTGCTCGGAGGTGTCGAAGTAGTCCTCCAACTGCGCGATCAGAGTGTCGCGGCCGTTGAACCCGTAGACGATGCGGAGCGAGTCCGTCAGCACCGATTCGCTCAGGTTCGTGTCCGGGCGTTTTAACTCCGCCAGATAGATCTTCCCCGCGGCACTCTGCTCTCCGTCCCGATAGTGCATGCGGGCCAACCAGCCGCGCGCCTCGCTGGCGTAGACCGGGAACTTGGACTTCCGTGCGAATTCCTTCATTCGCGCCTTGGCCGCCGGATCCTCGCGCCACATGGCGCACTTGAGTTCGAGAAGTTCGACCTCTTCGCGCTCCATCGGCGTCAATCGCGCATCGGCTCGCACACCGGCCACGAGCGGCGGAATGGCGTCGTACTCTCGCAGCCGATAGTGCCTGCGCAACCGCCCCAGGGCTCCAGCCCCAACCGTTGGGCCCATTCCGGCGAAGGGCTCCACCAGGCGTTTCAGGCCCGCCGGCCGGAAGGACTCCGGAGTCTTGACGAACGGCCGCCAAAACGAGATTCGCAGATACTCCCTGAGGGTCGCGTCGAACCCGCACGCCCAGACGATGCCGGCCAGCAGGAACGGCAATACCAGGAATCGCCTCATGTCCGCGTCTCCAGTCGAAATTGAACCGGCTGCGCGGCCACGGCGCGCCCCAGCGGCAGGTGGATTCTGCCGCAGTAGGGCGGAAGTGTGATCTCAATCCGCCTGGGGCTCACCATGCGCGCGCCGAAGCCGGGATTCGGTATGAAGTATTCCATATCCAGCGAGACCGAGACAACGAACACCACCGCTTTTTCGTTCCACGCCGGAGTGTGCGTGATTTTCAGGTCCGTGCAGTGAACGGCGGCGCACCGTTCGTCGCGGACCTCGAGCCGGGGCGCCTGCCTGGCCGCATGACCGGCCCCCGCGGCCGTGAACACGTCGTCAGGCGGCACGGTCATGAATTCGCCCTCCTCCGGCCAGCGGAAGAATACGACGCCCGCGCAGTATGGTCCGAATTCGCGAGCCGCGCGCACCGGCTCCGCAATCGACTCCGGCGTGGCGAGCGAGAACTCGATTCGGTCTCCAGCATCGTAGTCGCGATACCCCGCGCTTGTGGCCCGCGCAGCGGTATACCGCAAGATCACCTCCTTCGCCGGGGTCCGCTCCACAGTCAATTCCATTCCCGGTGTCCGTGCAGCATCGAAGGGAGTTCCATCCGAATAGAAGGAACCCTTATCCTTGCTCGCTGGAATGAAGCGCGATCTTCCGAATGTCGAGATGCCGATTCGAAACGGCTTTTCGAACTGCGAGAACAGCCGGGCCCACTTGGCGGGAACGACCGGGGCCGCCACGGTGTTGTACTTCGGAAGAACCCCTTGCGGCTCCACATCGTAGAACTGCGGCACGAACTCATCCACTTGTTCCACAACGGCGGCAATGCCGGTGCCGGGCCGGAACCAGTCGAGCAGGGCGGTGATCGAAAGGCGCGTGTCCTTTGGCAGGCGGGCCCGGATCGCGGCGAGGAATTTGGCGTATCCGCCCAGCGCCGAAGTTGGGCAATCGATGTCCAGTTGGACGCCGGTCAGCACAATACCGCGCTCCCTTGCAGTGGCGCGTACCGCTGCCACGTCCCGCATAACGTGATCGACGATCGTCAGGGGCGGAAGCTCCCGATTCTCGATCCGAAGCACTGCCCAATAACTCCGCGCTTGTGGAAGGCCGGCCAGCGCGGCGAAGAATAGACGTGCCGCCCACCGTGCTCGAAACTGATGTCTCCCACTTGCACGAACAGCGCATCGAGCGTCGCCGCCGTCAGTTCGACATTGGCGCCGCTGCCTCGCCAGAACCAATATCCGAACTCCCAGCGCGGCGGCGGCGCGGTGCGTTTCCCGCAGCCCGCGGCCGCCAGCAGCAGAAGCAGGGCAGTGGACGCTCTTTTCACGTGCGCCGCCCTCAGCGGGAAGAGTCGATCAGCGATTTGGCGAAACGCGCATGTTCCTCCGACGCAAGGCCGAGGTCGAGCGTCTCGCGGACTCCACGCAGATTGCCCGCGAGAAGGGCCTGCGAATTCAGCCACAGTCCGGGAAAGCACTCGGAGCGGTACACGCCATCGTGACCGGGCGTTAGTTGCCGCATGCCGTTCTCATCGAACCGCCTCCACAGAACTTCTCCCTGATCGACCGCTAGCACAAGATACTCCTGGACGCCGGCGCGCTGATAGAGCGACGACTTTGGGCCGCGGTCGTAGCCGCCGCTGGAGAACGAGACTTCGACGGCGAGTTCCGGGGCTCCGCGATGAAAACGGCCCTCATCTTGAGACTGCCCGCCGCTCGCGGGAAGGATGCGAAGATGTCCGTCCGGCTGCGGAGCGGAATCGAGCATCAACCAGGTGGCGGCGTTTCCGGCCGCGACGCCGGGTGTTTTTTCTTCGTAACTGGTCAGCCACCAGATGAGAAGCGTGTCAAATCTCGCGTGAATGTTTGTAACAGGCGAAGGCATATAAACCAGACCGTCCACCAACTCCGCGCGCTTCAGTTCCGGCAGCGCGTCCCACCGGCGCAGGAACTCTTCGCGGGTCAGCTTCTGGCCTGGCAGAAGGGGAGGGGCGGCGATGTTGGGACTCGACATCGTTGTTCTCAGTATAGTCTTCCGCTTATGCCGCGGCCGCGTGGTCGAGGGCCTCTTCGAAGTCCGTTAACAGGTCGCGCCAATCCTCGATTCCGACGCTGACGCGGACCAGCCCGTCGACGACGCCCGAGATCTGCAACTCCGCGGCGCTGACCGCCGAATGCGTCGTGGATCGCGGATGGCACACCAGCGTCTCCACGCCACCGAGGCTCACGGCGTTCCGGCCCACCTTCAGGCGCCGCAGGAACTCGAACGCGGCCGGCTTGCCTCCGTGCAGATCGAGGCTGAAGATACCGCCGGGGTAGTCGCATTGCGAGAGGCGGATGCGGATCTGGTCCGGATCGTCGAACAAGGTTGGATAGTAGACGCGGCGCACCGCCGGGTGCTTCACCAGCTTCTCGGCGATGCGCTGGGCGTTCTTCGATTGCCGGTACATGCGCAGCTTGACAGTGGGAAGGCGCGAATCGAGGATCCAGCACTCGTCCGGCGCGAGGATATTGCCGAACAGCCCGCGCTTGGAACGGATGGGCCGCATCAGTTCCGCGTCGCGGGTGATGGCCACGCCGGCGAGAATGTCGGAGAAACCGCCCAGATACTTCGTTGCGCTGTACAGGCACACGTCGGCGCCGATGGCGAGCGGATGTTGGAAGGCCGGGCCCAGGAACGTGTTGTCCACCATGACGAGCGGGCGGGGCGCGATTTTCTCCGCCGAGGCCACGGCGCTTTGAATATCGGACATGGTGAGCGTGGGATTCGCCGGTGTCTCGATCAGCACGATGCGGCAGTTGGGCGTCTCTTGAATGGCTTTGTCCAGCGCTTCCGCCTTGCCGCCCTCGACGGGAACGCCCTGAATGCCCCACGGCGCGAGGAAGTTCTGAATCAACGACTGCGTCCCGCCGTATAGGGGCACAGTGTAGACGATGGCATCGCCGGGTTTGGTGTGGGCCATGATGGCCGTCATGATGGCGGCCATGCCGGAGTTGAAGACGGCCGCGGCCGCGCCTCCGCGTTCCAAGGGCAGGATCTGCGCTTCGACGATCTCCGCGTTCGGATGGTTGAAGCGCGAGTAGATGAGCGCGGGATTTTCGCCGGGCTCCGGCTGCTGGCGGCCGCCCAGGATGGCGAAGGCGCGCTCGGCGGCTTCGGGCGTGGGGAACACATAGGTGCTGGAGCGGAACACGGCCGGCCGGGCGGAGCCGACCGAGAGCGCGGGGTCGAAGCCCGATGTCAAGATCGCGGTAGAGGGTCGATGTTTGCTCATCGACTCAATTATGGTTGGTTTTCGGCGCGCAGTTCCTGTGAACGCTTCAAGGCTCCCGCCGCCTTCTCCGCAAGGCCGGCCGCCTGGTAGGCCCGGCTCAATTGAAAGTGCAACGACCCGTCGATATCGAGCGCGGGCGCGGCGAGTTCCAGATGCGGCACGGCATCGGCCGCCTTCTCCGATGCGATGAGCGCGCGGCCCAGCGACGCGCGCGCTTCCATCAACTTCGGATCGCGCCGCACGGCTTCGCGCAACGGGTCCAGCGCATCGGCGGCGTTGCCTTGCAACAGCAGGCAGTCGCCTTTCAGGAAGTAGAGCGCGGCGTTGTCCGGCTCATGCACCAGCAGCCGTTCCAGTGTGTTCAAGGCCTCCAAGTACTGCCCGGCCGCGTAGAGGGCCGCGGCGAGTTCGCGTTCGCTGTCGCGGTCGCCGGGCGAGAAGCGCAGAACTGCGCGCCACTCCTCCACGGCGTCCGCGTGCTTGTTCTGCGCCCGCAGGGTCTCAGCTTTCACCTTGTGGATTTGCGGATTATCGGGCAGCGTTCCCAGGCGGGCGAAGGCGGCGCGCGCGGCGTTGTTGTAGGTGTCGATGCGCGCAGCCAGGGCGTCCGCCTTAGGGTTCGGCACGCGCCCACTGGCCTGCTGTTCCAAGGCGGCGGCCGAGCGGTTGCGCTGCTGCTTTCGCCGGACATCGGCGAGCACGCGAAGGAACGCGCGGGATTCGGGATCGAGCTTGCGAAGCTCCTGGAAGACCTGCGCCGCCGCCTCTTCATAGGCGCGGCCAAGAGTAAACCACACACCGGCGGCGGCGGGCTCGAGCCTGGTGAGCGCCTCCAGTTGCGCGGCGGCCTGGGCGGGGCGGTCCGAACGCAAATAAGCGTCGGCCAGAATGCGCCGGCCCTGCGGATCCTTCGGTTGGAGAGCGACGGCCTTTTCGAGCGGAGGAATGGCCTTGGCCACCTGGCCGAGGCGCATGAGGGAGGTGCCGAGCAGAGCGTGGGCGGGAAAGTTGGCGGGCATCGCCTTGGCGGCGAGCGAGAGCGGAGCGACGGCCTCGGCATCCTTGCCCTGCATATGCAGCGCGATACCGAGATTCAACTTCCAACCCGGATTGGCCGGCATCTGCTTGATGAGCTCGCGGTAAGAGACCTCGGCCTGATCGAACAGGCCGGCGGCCATCTGTTGCGTGGCGCGCTCGGGGAGCGGCTGAGCCAGAGCGGCGGCGAGAAACACAAAGGGCGCCCGCGGTAACAGGCGCCCCATTGTGATTAGTAGTTGCAACTCTTCCAGTTTAGAACTGGAAGCGTGCGCCGAAGCGAAGCTGACGCTCGCCGAAGGCCGACGTGATTAGGCCGAAGGTACCGCTTTCGACGCCGGATGAAACTCCGCCGAAGCGCGGCGTGTTGGTGACGTTCGCCGCTTCGATACGGAACTGTACGTTCATCGCCTCAGTGAAGTTCACCGTCTTGATGAGGTTGGCGTCCATGCCGGCAACGCCGGGATTCCGGAAGCGGTTGCGGCCCGTGTTGCCGAAGCGCGGGGCCGAGCCGGCAGGCGTCGGCGACGCGAAGGCGGACGTAGTGAAGTACGGCGTGTTGGTGCCCTTGCCGTAGAGGTACTTGAAATCACCAACAAGATCGGCGGTCTGCGTGTTGCCCGGAGCGTTCAGGCGAGCACCGTCGGCGCCCATGGTGAACGGCGTACCAGAGTAGGCGGAGTAGATACCGCCGACCTGCCAGCCGCCGGCGATTGCATTCGCCACCGAGTTCATGGAGCCGCCGAACTTCTTGCCCTTACCAACTGGCAGGTTGTAGAGGAAGCCCATCTGGAGCACATGCGGACGGTCATAGCCCGCCACTGCGCGATTGCGGCCGATCACCGGTCCCCAGTTCCAGCCGACGCCGGCCCAGCCGTCTTCGTCGGTCATGTTGATGGCCTTGGCCCAGGTATAAGCACCCTGCAGGAAGAGGTCCTTCGTCGGGTTGCCACGGAGCGAGGTCTGCAAACCATGGTAGTTGGAGCTCAGCCAGCCGTCCCACATCTTCAAGTCGCGGTTGCGGCCGAACTGCGCGAATAGCGGACGGCCGTTGTTGCCGGCGCCCGGAGCGGCCGCGTTGATATCGCGGTCGGCGAGTTGGTTGGTCGTCTGCGTGCCGACATAAGCCACCGTAGCGGTCATGTTGGTTGCCAGGCGGCGTTCAATCGCGAAGTTCCAGGATTGAATGTAGCCGCGATTGATCTTGCCCCAGGGGCTGCGCATGTCGATGCCGCCGGGCAGCGGGATCACGCCGGACGAAAGATCCGGGACCGGGATCGCGGGGATGCCGGTTGTTAGCGATCCGAAACTCTCGAAGGGAGTATTCTGCTGGAACGTGTTCGCGATCGTCAGCGGATAGAAGCCGCGCAACGGACGCGAGAACGGCAGCGGGTCGATCGTCATGCCGTAGCCCGAGCGAATGACCGTCTTGTCGGTGACGCGCAGGGCGATACCGACGCGCGGTGTCACGAACAGCGGTTGAACGGACATTCCCGGGTTGGTCGGAATCGGACCGCGGCCGCCGAGCGTAATGCGCTGCGTGTTGACGTCAAGGAGTTCGAGGCCTTTGCCGCCGCCGCGCGACATCAAGGGATAGCGCTCGATGCGGACGCCATAGTTGATAGTCAGGTTGCGGTTGGCTTGCCAGCGATCGCGGAGGTACCAGCCCATCTGCCATTCGCGGCCGGTGAGCAATTCATACTGAAGGCTCTTGCCCATGGCATTCGGCAGGCCGAGGAGGAACTGCGCGAAGCCGTTGGCCTGCACCGGGGCGACGCCGGTGCTGAGCGACGTAACACCGCCGTCAAATTGGAAGCGGCCGCGGGGGTTGTCGTTCTCGGGCTGCCAGTGGTTCAACTGATGATGAACCAGGTCGAAGCCCATGCGGATCTCGTGCTTGGACTTCAGGATCGACAGGTTCGTTGTAAACGTGTAGCTGCGTTCGTCGCGGAACAGTGGCATCCATCCGTTGGCCAAACCGTAGGAACTCAAGCCGTTGATATTGAATACGGGCAGACCGCTCTGCCGGATATCGGAGCCATTGGTGCCTGGAATGCCGAACGTTTCCGAACCCCAGTTCTTGCCATAGTCGGTGCCCTGCACGGTCTGATCCATATTCGTCAGGCCGAATGTCGCATCCCACAGCATGGTCGGCGAGATCGTGTAGTTCGTGCCGACCGTTCCGAGGTACTGCCGTGTAAAGCCGGTGCCAGGATCGCCGCCGACGCCGGCGCCGCCCGCTTGCCCAAGACCGAACACGCCGCCCACATCCGCATCGAGCGCCGACATCTTAAAGAACATCGTGTGCTTGTCGTTGCGGTTCCAGTTGGCCTTCCAATCGTAGTTGGTGCGATCGAACTTGCCAGTTGCATTCACGAAGTGATTTTGCGAAATGGCGCGGTTCGCGCCAACGATTTGTGTTCCTTCGCTGTTGGGTGTGGGAACGAGTTGCAGGATCCGGAGCGCTTGCGGACTGAAGCGGGCCGAAGGCACGCGGTTACCGGGGAATGGCATGCGGTTCGCGGTCGAGGTGCCGGTCGCAGGATCGTAAACCGTTCCCTGGGCGTTCGGAGCGATGAAGTTCGAGAAATCGCCAGCGCGCATGGCGGCGTTCGGTACGTTGAAGAAACTGGAACCGCCATTTGCCTGGCGGGTCAGTTCGACGTGGCCGAAGTAGAAGAGCTTGTTCTTGATCACCGGACCGCCGATCTTGCCGCCGAAAATGTTCAGCTTGTAGAAAGGCTTGGTCGCCGTTACCGGCATGAAGTACGGCCGGGACTTGATCTTTTCGTTTTCGTGAAACTCCCAGGCTGCGCCATGGATGTTGTTGGTGCCACCGGCCGAGGCGACGGTCATTGCCGCGCCGCCCGCCATACCCTGTTCGGCGTCGAACGACGAGGTCGTGATGCTGACCGTCTCGACCGTTTCGGCCGGAGCGACGTAAGCCACGTGATGAGGCAACCAGATGTTGATGTTGGTCGCGCCGTCGAGACGGGTCACGTTGTTGTTCGTCGCGGTTCCGTTGACGAAAGTGCGGAGGGCTCGGCCGGGTGTGTCGGTTGCTGAGTTCTGGAACGACGCCGGCGTCGAGCCGGGAACCAGATTGATCAACGCCTGATAGTTGCGGTATTGATTCAATGGCAACTGTTGGACAGTGGAGGCGGTGATTTCGGATTTTGTCTCCGACCGGTCCGTCTGCAACTGGACAGCAGTCGACTCAATCGTGATCTGATCGGAAACCGCGCCGACTTCCAGACGGCCGTCGATACGCACGGTCGAGTTGACGGTTACGGCAACCCCTTCGCGGGTCAGGCTCTTGAAGCCGTTTGCGGTGATTTTTATGGAATACGAACCCGCTGGAATGCTTGGCAACGAGTAGTTGCCGGTTGTATCCGAGACCGTATCGCGAGTAAAGCCCGTCGCTTTCTCTGTAATCGAAACTTTCGCGTTGGGAACAACGGCGCCCGTGGCATCTTCGATTGTGCCAAGCAGCGAGCCGTAAAGTACCTGCGCAGCGGCGGGAATGGCGAGCACCCCGGCCAGCGCAATCAGGGCCAGCAGCCCGGAGAGGCGCTGCAAGCGAGATTTTTGAAGCAAGTTCATAGACAAACCCCTTACGGGCGTAAATGAGATACACCCTGCATACCATTGAATACACCCACTTTACGAACTGTCAAATGGGGGGACAGGCGTCGTCCGGCGCTGCCGGACCGGCAGGGCGGTGCGCGGCCGCCGGCGGCTCGCCATCGGATTGCGGCGGCGCCTGGGTCCGGGGGCGGAAGAGAGGATGGATTCGCTCCTCCTCCGGTATGGGTTCGACTTCGGCGGCGACGGTGCGGTCCATCATTTCGATCACCGGTTGGGACCCTCCGTCACTTTTCGAATATTTGCGTATGTCGTTGAGGAGCTTGACCAAACGGGCGATGTCGCGGACGTGGGCGCGGGCGCGGCGCTCGAGTTTTTCGGCGGCGGCGCAGCCTTCGGTCTCGACGCGGATGTAGGCTTCTTCAGGCGTTTGATCCGTTGGACAGTTTCTTAGGAATTGCTGCATTTGGTTGGCGGTGACCTGCTGGGCGGCACGGCTGAGCCGGCGGGCGACCCATTGATGATGGACGATTTGGTCGACGATGCCGTACTCGAAAGCGTTGCCGGGATGGAACTGATCGACGATGGTGGCCCAGAGGAGCTCATAGGCTTTCGGATCCTCGTGCGGGAGGACGCCGACTCTACCGGCATAGGCGGCGTGTTGCATGGTGACCTTGCCTTGGTCGACCGGCTGTGATTGCTTTCGCATGGTTTTGTCTCCTTGAAAATCGAAAGCCCCTGGTTTTTGGCCAGGGGCGTGTGGGTGGGCGCATTGCGCTCCACAAGACCATTGTAGAGGAGCGTCAGAAATTTTCGGGACTTTCTGGGGGGCGCGAGTGGCTGGAAGCCGTTGGATCGATTGAGGATGACTTTTTTTTCGAAGTTTGGTGAACGAAGTCTTTGGCAAGGGCGGAATGGCTGGGGCGCCCCACCGTCCCTGGGCACACCGTCCCTGGGCGGCCCTCAGCTCTCCCTGGCTTGCGATATACTTCTTCCCGGCGCCAACTACGAAATTAATAGTTCGGTTGGCCCCTTCAGCATCGTGACGGCGCTGAAGGACAGAGAGGAGAGCATGATGCGAACCAACCGGCGAAGCGCACCGGAACTTGAACACCGGTCGACAATGGCAACGCGCCTGCGCGCAGCGCCCGCACCCGATTCCACGGATGTCAAGAAAATTCCGTTTCCGTCCGGGCTTGCACCCAAACCGAAGCCCATGGACCCGAAACCGGGACCCAACGACTCACTGCCGCATTGCGATGTCATCGCGATGATGGACACGGCCGCCGAAGCGCGCGCCATGGCGAACGTCCTGACGCCAGGTCAAGACGTCGAGGATTGGTATGTTTATGCCAAGAATTTCGAAAAAGACTTCCTGCCGCAGATCGGGCCCCGCGGGCCGTCCCGCCGCAGCAAGCGGCTGGGGAGTTACTTCCCGATCGACATTGGCGGGCTGCGAGTTCTGATCTACAAGACCGAACTGCACATGCACGAGGACGCGATCAAACTGCCCAACGGCTCCTACTCGCTGCCGATCAAAGACATGTTCAAGCAGATGATCGGCGACGCCCGGCCGCGCGTGTTCCTCACCACCGGCACGAGCGGGGGCGTTTATTGCGACATGAATCTTGGCGATGTCGTGGTGACTCGCGCCGCGCGGTTTATGTGCGAGAGGGACTTCAACGACGCCCCGTTTAACAACAAGACGTTTCATTCGAATTGGACGATTCCCACAAAGTTCACCGGCGCCGCCACGAAGATGATGCACAACTTCGCCTCGAAGTTGACCAACAAGACCAAACCGCCCGACGCCCATTGCAGTTGCGGCGCGAAGACGTTGAACCCGAGGATTCACTACGACGGAAAGTCGGGGATTCCAGAATTCCACCCGATTCTCACCACGGACTTCTTCGAATTCGGCACGTCAACCAACCACTTGGACAAACTCGGCATGGCCGTCGAGATGGACGATGCGGCGCTTGGCCTTGCCTGCAGCGAATTGAACGCACCACCGCATTGGGCGTGCGTTCGCAACCTCTCCGATCCGACGATCAACGGCACGCTCGACCACAAGATGCAGGGCGACTGCGCCGAGTATTTTTACAAGGAGTTCGGGTATTGGACCACCGTCATGAGCGCGCTCACGACGTGGAGTATTATCGCCGGACTCGCCAAACAGAAATAGAGGAACCTATGAAACTATCCACACTTGCCGCCCTGGCGGCGAGCGGTCTCCTTTTTCCGCAGGAGGCCGCTAAACCGGGATTTCCATTTTGGGTCTCCCGGACCCCCACAGTATACACCAACGCCTCACTCCCGTGCCGGATTTGATCAGAATCCCCTTTCCGAGGGCGGGCCAGTGCCT
>Ga0194119_10010622_pt1 | contig 12091 bp, 11 predicted proteins | sample TA2MahC100mmetaG_FD_148620 | JGI IMG/M metagenome (GOLD analysis project Ga0194119, IMG submission 148620) | Freshwater microbial communities from Lake Tanganyika, Tanzania - TA2015018 Mahale Deep Cast 100m | ecosystem: Environmental > Aquatic > Freshwater > Lake | place: Tanzania: Lake... | reverse complement strand
CCGACCTGCCGCCGCTGTTCGGGCGGTTCTACGACAGCGCGCGCAAGTGCCCGTCCTGCGGCCAGATCCACCCGGGCAAGGGATGAAGCGCGACACCATCGACATGCATACGCATTTCTTCCCGCGCGAGTGGGAGGACCTCGGCAAGCGCTTCGGCACGCCCGACTGGCCCTCGATGAGGCACCTGGCCGGCGGCAAGGCGATGGTGATGCTGGGCGAGCGGGAGTTCCGCCCGGTCTACTCGGCCTGCTGGGACGCGGGCAAGCGCCTGGAGGAGATGGACCGCGACGGCATCGACCTGCAGGTGATGTGCTCCACGCCGGTGCTGTTCGCCTATGCGCGGCCGCCGGCGCAGGCCGAGTACTGCGCGCAGGTGTTCAACGACGCCGCGCTCGAGCTTGCCGCGGCCGGCAACGGCCGCCTCAAGACCCTGTGCCAGGTGCCGCTGCAGGATACCGATGCCGCCTGCCGTGAGCTGTCGCGCGCCATGAGGGCGGGTCACCTCGGCGTGCAGATCGGCAACCACGTCGGCGACCGCGACCTGGACGACGAGGGCTTGGTCACCTTCCTGCAGCATTGCGCGGCCGAGGGCGCCGCGGTGCTGGTGCATCCCTGGGACATGATGGGTGGGGAGCGCACCGCGCGCTGGATGATGGGTTGGACGGTGTCCATGCCCGCCGAGACGCAGTTGTCCATCGTGGCCATGATCCTGGGCGGGGCTTTCGACCGGCTGCCGCGCAGCCTGCGCCTGTGCTTCGCCCACGGCGGGGGCAGCTTCGCCTTCCTGCTGGGGCGCCTGGAGAACGCCTGGCACAACCGGGATATCGCGCGCGGCAGGTCGGAGCACCCGCCCAGCCACTACGTAGACCGCTTCAGCGTGGACAGCGCTGTATTCGATCCGCGCGCGCTGCGGTTGCTGATCGACGTCATGGGCGAGGACCGGGTGATGCTCGGTTCTGATTATCCCTTCCCGCTGGGCGAGTTGCGCGTGGGCAAGCTCATCCGCGACATGGCCGGGTTGGGCGAGGGCACGCGCGCGAAGCTGCTCTGGGGCAACGCCGCGCGCTTCCTCGGCCTCTAAGGCACGATCCTCTGGGCGCGAAAGCGCCGCAGCAGCCGCACGAACATCTCCTCGGAGTCCACCACGGCGTGGAAGCCGTGCAGGCGCGACTTGGTGACGTCGGACATCACGTCCCAGTTGCAGCCGAACACGTAGTCGCCGAAGGGCCAGGCGACCACTTCGTCGAAGCCCAGCGGCTGCAGGCCGTGCTGCTTCACCAGGCTGTGCCAAAGGGGTGCCTGGCCGCCCATGGCGTTCACCAGCGACATCGGCTCGGGCCCACCCGCCGGCATGTCGAAAACCTGCGCAAGCCGCGGCCACAGGCGGCTCCAGCGGAAATAGTCGCCATTGGTGATGTTGTAGGCCTGGTTGGCGCAGCGCGCCTCGGTCGCGGCCCAGTAGGCCGACTCGGCGAAGTGGGCCGATTCGGTGACCTGGTAGATCGAGTTCCAGGCGGTGCCCGGAAAGGCGAGGGGCAGGCCCCGGGCCTTGCGCAGGGCGGCGTAGACCGCAATCACCGGCACGATGCTCATCGCGGTTCCAGGCGCGAAGCCGCACAGGGTCTGCGGGCGCAGCTCCGTCCAGCTCCAGCGCTTGCCGCGCTGGAAGGCCGTCAGCCAGTCGACCTGGTCGAAGTAGAAGTTGGGGCCGGCATGGCGCGGATCGGTCTCCCGCGCCGGGGTCGGGTAGGGGCCGAGGTGGGTGCCGTAGTACTTGGTCCCGGTCACCAGCACCACCCGCTGCAGGCCCGGCGCAACGGCATCCAGCGCCGACACGGCGTTCACCAGCATGTCCCGGTTCGGGGCGATGTTGGCGGCGTAGCCCGAGGCGGCTCCGGTGGATGGCTGGAAGGCGGCGTAGAAGAGGTGGGTGGCAGCGCGTAGAACAGCCAGCTTCGCCTCCGCCGCCGGACGATCCAGCAGGTCCACGGCGAGGTGGCGGACGTTTCCCCGGTCTTCGCCCTTTCGGCGCGACAGCCCGACCACCTGCCAGTCCGGCAGCCCGGCCAGCCGCTCGACGATGTAGCGGCCGATGACGCCCTGCGCACCGACGACGAGGGCTGTGTTCATTTCGCAACGCTGCAGGAAGGATTCAACTTTTTGCCGGCTCGAACGTTATGCATGTAATCCCCGCGTAAGAAGCTGCGGCAAGGATACGAGCAAACGCCCATGGACTTCATTCGCCGCCTGTTGCGCCCCTTCGACCGCCGCCGCTGGGCGCGCGTGCGGGTCCAATACGGCGCCGGCTACGGCGCGGAAGTGCTGTTCGCCGGCTGGGTGGACCTGCCCAAGGACCTGAAGGGACCGAAGCCGCTTAAAATGCCCCGGAAATGACCCGGGACCGGGCGATCGCCCGCGCAGAACGCTATTTCGACGACGGCCGATTCCTCGAGGATCTCGCCCGGCGCGTTGCCATCCCCACCGAAAGCCAGAACCCGGAGCGCGGCGCCGAGCTCGGGCGCTACCTCTCGGAGGAAATGTCCGAGTCGCTGGAGCGGCTCGGGTTCGAGTGCCGCATCTTTCCGAATCCGGATGGCAAGCACGGCCCCTTCCTCATCGCCGAGCGGATCGAAGCGCCTGATTTGCCTACGGTTTTCACCTACGCCCACGGCGACGTGATTCGCGGCCAGGACGGGTCCTGGCGCGCCGGCATCGAGCCGTGGAAGGTCCGCGTTGAGGGCGAGCGCATCTACGGCCGCGGCACCGCCGACAACAAGGGCCAGCACACCATCAACATCGGCGCCCTGGCCGCTGTGCTGTCCGAGCGCGGGAAGCTGGGCTTCAACGTCAAGTTCCTGGTCGAGACCGGGGAGGAAATGGGATCCCCGGGCCTGCGGGCGTTCTGCGAGCGGCATCGAGACGAGCTGAAGGCGGACGTGCTCATCGCCTCCGATGGCCCGCGAATCTCGCCCAATCGCCCGACGCTGTTCCTCGGTACTCGCGGCGCGCTCAATATGAACCTCGTCGTGGACCTGCGCGAGGGCGGGCATCACTCCGGCAACTGGGGCGGGTTGCTCGCCAATCCCGGAATCATCCTCGCCCAGGCGTTGGCGACGATCACCGGGCCCAAAGGCGAGATCCGGGTGCCCGAGTGGCGGCCCAATACCCTGACCGCGCGGATCAAGGCGGTTCTGGCGGACATCGAGGTGGACGGCGGAGAGGACTCGCCCGCCATCGACGCGGGCTGGGGCGAGCCGGGCCTCACGCCATCGGAACGCGTGTTTGCCTGGCCCAGCTTCGAGGTGCTTGCCTTCACCTGCGGCAACCCGGACCGGCCGGTCAACGCGATCCCGCCGCGGGCGAGTTGCCATTGCCAGCTGCGCACGGTGGTGGGGATCGATTCGGCCGACGTGGTGCCGGCGCTGCAGCGGCACCTGGACCGGAACGGCTTCCCGATGGTCAAGGTGTCGCGAGCGCGGGCGGAGTTGATGCATCCGACGCGGCTGGATCCGGACCATCCGTGGGTGAGGTGGGCTGCCGGGTCGCTGGAGAAGACCTCAGGGAAGAAGGCGGCGATCCTGCCCAACCTGGGTGGTTCGCTGCCGAACGACATTTTTTCCGACCTGCTCGGCCTGCCGACGGTATGGATACCGCATTCCTATGCGTCCTGCAGCCAGCATGCGCCGAACGAACACCTGCTCGCGCCGGTGGCGCGCGATGCGCTCAGGCTGATGGCGGGGGTGTGGTGGGACCTGGGGGAGAAGGGCGCCGCGCCGCGGGGCTAGGGCAAATCTGCACGATCGCGCACATGTGGCGGCCGGCGCGGCAATCCACGGGATAATGGCGGCCCAATGAAGAACCGGGCCCTTTCCCTCGCGGTCGTGCTCGTCCTGGCCGCATCCACCGCCGCAGCGCAGACCTACCGCTCGGAGGAGCATTCCTTCACCGTCACCCGCGTCGTCTCGGGCCTGAGCCACCCCTGGGCGCTCGCCTTCCTCCCCGACGGCCGCCTGCTCATCACCGAGCGCGAAGGGCGCCTGAGGATCGCCAAGGACGGCAGGCTCGATCCCCAGCCGCTCGCCGGCCTGCCGCAGGTCACGCCGCACGGCCAGGGCGGGCTGATGGACGTGGTGCTGCACCCGAACTACGCGCAGAACCAGCTCATCTACTGGAGCTACTCGGCACGCGGCAGCGACGGAGTCGGTACAGAGGTTGCCCGAGGCAAGCTGGTGGGGAACAAGGTCGAGGGCGCGGAGGTGATTTTCCGCCAGAGCCCGAAGGGCGGCACCGGCAGGCATTTCGGCTCGCGCCTGGTGTTCGACCGCGCCGGGTTCCTCTACATCGCGCTGGGCGATCGCGGCGAGCAGGAGCGGGCGCAGAAACCGGACGACCACGCCGGCTCGGTGATCCGGCTGCACGACGATGGCAAGGTGCCGAAGGACAATCCGTTCGTGGGCAAGGCCGGATGGAAGCCGGAGAAATTCACGCTGGGCAACCGCAACCAGCAGGGCGCGGCGTTGCACCCCGGGACCGGCGTGCTGTGGACGCACGAGCACGGTCCGCAGGGCGGCGATGAGCTGAACGTGATCCGCGCCGGGATCAACTACGGCTGGCCGGTGATCACCTACGGCGTCAACTACGGCACCGGCACGAAGATCGGCGAGGGCACGGCGAAGGCCGGCATGGCACAGCCGGTTCACAAGTGGGTGCCCTCGATCGCCCCTTCCGGCATGGCCTTCTACACCGGCGACAGGTTCCCGCGCTGGAAGGCTGACCTGTTCGTGGGCTCGCTCAAGGACCAGATGCTGGTGCGCCTGAAGCTGGAGGGCGAGAAGGTGGCGAAGGAAGAGCGGATGCTGCGCGGGGTGATGGGTCGCATCCGGGATGTGCGGCAGGGACCGGACGGCGCGCTGTACCTGCTCACCGACGAGCCGATCGGCATCGTCGCGAAACTCGAACCTGCAAGCTAAGCAAGAACCATGGCGAAATACGTCTACACCATGCGCCGTGTCGGCAAGACCGTGCCGCCGCAGCGCGCAATCCTGAAGAGCATCAACCTGAATTTCTTTCCCGGCGCCAAGATCGGCGTGCTGGGCCTGAACGGCTCGGGCAAGTCGACGCTGCTGCGGATCATGGCCGGCGAGGACGACAACTACGACGGCGAAATCGTGCGCATGCCCGGGATCAACGTGGGCTACCTGCCGCAGGAACCCACCCTTGACCCGAAGAAGACGGTGCGCGAGATCGTGCAGGAGGCGCGCGGAGAGCTGGCCGAGGCGAAGAAGCAACTGGAGGCGGTCTACGCCGCTTACTCCGAGGAGGGCGCGGACTTCGACAAGCTCGCCGCCGAGCAGGCACGGCTGGAGGCGATCGTGAACGCTGCCGGCGAGGGCGGCCAGGAGCTGGAGATCGCCGCTGACGCGCTGCGCCTGCCGCCCTGGGAGCAGAAGGTGGAAGTTCTCTCCGGGGGCGAGAAGCGCAGGGTCGCCCTGTGCCGCCTCCTGCTGCACAAGCCCGATCTGCTGTTGCTGGATGAACCGACCAACCACCTGGATGCGGAAAGCGTGGACTGGCTGGAGCAATTCCTGCAGCGCTTCCCGGGCACCGTGGTGGCGGTGACGCACGACCGGTATTTCCTCGATAACGCCGCGGGCTGGATCCTGGAACTGGACCGCGGCATGGGCATTCCCTGGGAGGGCAACTACTCCTCGTGGCTGGACCAGAAGGCGAAGCGCCTGGAGGTGGAGGCGAAGCAGGAAGAGGCGCGCATCAAGACCATGAAGGCGGAGCTGGAGTGGGTGCGCCAGAACGCCAAGGGCCGGCAGGTGAAGTCCAAGGCGCGCCTGGCGCGCTTCGAGGAACTGTCTCAGTACGAGCACCAGCAGCGCAATGAAACCCAGGAGATCTTCATCCCGGTGGCCGAGCGCCTGGGCAACGAGGTGATCGAGTTCAAGGACTTGTCGAAGGGCTTCGGCGACCGGTTGCTCATCGACAGGCTGTCCTTCAGGGTTCCGCCGGGGGCCATCGTCGGCATCATCGGCCCCAACGGAGCGGGCAAGTCCACGCTGTTCCGCATGATCCTGGGCAAGGAGCAGCCGGCCTCGGGCAAGATCGCCATCGGCAAGACGGTGAAGATCGCGCACCTGGACCAGTCGCGCGACGCGCTGCAGTCCGAGAACACGGTGTTCGAGGACGTCTGCGGCGGCCAGGACACCATCAGCGTGGGCAGGTTCCAGATGCCTTCGCGCGCCTACCTCGCGCGCTTCAATTTCCGCGGCGCCGACCAGCAAAAGAAGGTGGGCCTGCTCTCCGGGGGCGAGCGCGGCCGGCTGCAGCTCGCCAAGCAGCTGGTCTCGGGCGCCAACGTGCTGCTGCTGGATGAGCCCTCCAACGACCTCGACGTCGAGACCCTGCGCGCGCTGGAAGAGGCGCTGCTGGAGTTCGCAGGCAGCGTGCTGGTGATCTCGCACGACCGCTGGTTCCTGGATCGGATCGCCACCCACATCCTCGCCTTCGAGGGCGAGTCGGTGGCGACCTTCTTCCCCGGCAACTACCAGGAATACGAGGCCGACAAGAAGAAGCGCCTGGGCGAGGAGGGCGCGCGCCCCCACCGCCTGCGCTTCAAGGCACTGAAGGCGTGAGCGGCTTTGCGCCGCCCGGCGCGCACCACGCCAAGGTCTTGGCCGGGCTTCACGCTCAACTGCGCGGACGCAAGGATCATGGCGTGAGGTGAGGGAAGGCACTGAACACGCCGGGGGCGTTGGCCGGCTCCGCCCGGGTGATGTGGCGCGGCGTGAGCTGCGACAGCGCCGTGACCCCGAGCAGCCCGAGGCAGATCTTCACTTCGTCTTCCAGCAGTTCGAGTGTGCGCACCAGGCCCGGCACGCCGGCGGCGCCCAGCCCCAGGCAGGGGAGCCGTCCCAAGCCCACTGTTTTCGCGCCCAGCGCGATGGCCTTCACCACGTCGGTGCCGCGCATGAAGCCGCCGTCCACCCATACCTCGGCACGGCCCGCGACTGCGGCCACCACCTCCGGCAGGACTGCGATGCTGCCCAGGCCGTGGTCGAGCTGGCGGCCACCATGGTTTGAGACATAGACCACCTTCACGCCGTTTTTCACGCAGAGCCCGGCGTCCTCGGCGGTGGCAACGCCCTTGATGATGAGTGGCACGTCGGGGTGTTTGTCCCTGAAGCGCGTGACCTGCTTCCACGACAGGCCCGATTGGAAGTTGCTGCCCGCGGGCGCGGTGGCGCGCCAGGGCTTGACGAAGCCACCGATCAGATCGCGCTCGCGCCGGCTGTACATGGCCACGTCCACGGTGAGGCAAAACGCCTTGTAGCCGTTGTCCTTGGCGCGCTTCACGTGGTCGTCCACCCAGGCATCGTCGCCGCGCACGTAGAGCTGGAACACGCGCAGGTTTTCGGCGGCCTTGGCCGTCTCCTCCAGGCCAGGCTGGCAGACCGAGGACAGCATTTGCGGCACGCCGAAGGCGGCCGAGCCGCGTGCGGCCGCGGCGGCGCCGCCTTCGGCGATGGATTCCAGCCCGCCGATGGGGGCGAGCAGCACCGGCAGCCGCACCCTGCTGCCGAGGAAGTCCGCCGAGCAGTCCACGTGGGACACGTCCACCAGCACGCGCGGGCGGAACGCGACCGAGTCGATCGCCTGGCGGTTGCGGCGCACCGTGGTTTCGGTTTCGGTGCCGCCGACCAGGTAGTTCCACGGCCCGGGCGGCAGGTTGCGGCGCGCGGCCTCGACGACGTGCTGGAGGGTGGGAAAGGCGGCGGCGGTGGTTTCAACGGCGGGGGTGTTCATGGCGTCCCAAGGCTATCACCGGGAGATAGACTACTGCAGGACCGAACAAGAACCGGAGGACAGATGATCCGCACTGTTTCATTCATTGGCGCTGTTCGCGGCCAGCACCGCGGCCCCGGCGCAAGCCTTCCATGAAACTCGTCACGTACCAGGTGGGAAAGGGCGCGCCGAAGGTCGGCGTGGTGCTGGAGGACCGCATCGCGCCGCTGGCGGCGCCAGACATGATCTCGCTGATCGAGAAGGGCCGGAAGGCCATCAAGGTTTCGAACCGCAAAACCATCGCCCTTTCGTCGGTCAAGCTGCTGGCCCCCATCCCGCGCCCGCGCAAGAACGTGTTTTGCGTCGGCTGGAACTACCTGGAGCACTTCGAGGAGGGCGCCAAGGCGCGCGCCCCGGGCGTCGAGCTCCCGGCCCACCCGACCTACTTTACCAAGCAGCCGCTGGCGGTGACCGGGCCTTACTCGGTGGTGCCTTCCCACCCGGACGTGACGCAGAAGCTGGACTGGGAAGTGGAACTGGGCGTGATCATCGGCAAGGGCGGGCGCAACATCACCGAGGCTAACGCCATGAAGCACGTGTTCGGCTACACGGTGATCAACGACGTCTCGGCGCGCGAGATCCAGCGCCAGCACGGCCAGCAGTGGTTCAAGGGCAAGTCGCTGGACGGCCATTGCCCGATGGGGCCGTGGATCGTGACGGCGGACGAGCTGAAGGACCCCACGAACCTGGAGGTGCAGACGCGCGTCAACGGCGTGGTGAAGCAGAACTCGAACACGAAGCACATGTACTTCAAGATCCCGCGCATCATCGCTTCGCTGTCCGCGGGCCTCACGCTGGAGCCGGGCGACATCATCTCCACCGGCACGCCCGCGGGCGTGGGCCACGCCCGCACGCCGCCTGAGTTCATGAAAAAGGGCGACCTGCTGGAGACCGAAATCACCGGCATCGGCCTGCTCCGGAACCGCATCGGCTAGCCGATCAGTAAATCAGGGACAGACCACGATTTCCGCGGAAATCGTGGTCTGTCCCTGTTTTTATTTCTTCAGGGCGGCGAAGGCCTCGTCGACCACGCCCAGGGTGTGGTCGACGTCCGCGTCGGTGTGCTGGATGGAGATGTAGAACTTTTCGTTCGGGTTGTTCAGGATCCCGCGGCGCAGGAGCTCCAGGCCCCACTTCAGGCCGAGGGCTTTGTCGGCGGTGGTGAGGTCCATCCAGTTGCGCAGCGGCTTCTTCTTCGTGAAGCGCACGCCCCAGACCGCGTCCTCGCCCGGGCATTGGACATCGAAGCCGTGCTTCGCGCCGGATTCCTCAATGCCCTTGCGCAGGCGCGAGCCGATCGCCCGGAGCCGGTCGTAGACGCCGGGCCTCTTTAGCACGTCCAGCGCCGCGACGCCGGCGGCGGCGCACACCGGGTTGCCGTTCAGCGTGTTGGTGGCCCAGACCACGGTGGAGCGGTCGCGCTTCCTCGCGTCCAGCGGCGACATCGCGTCTGCAGTGCCGGCGATGCACGCGAGCGGAAAGCCGCCGCTCACCGCCTTGCCGTAGGTGGCCATGTCGGGCAGCACGCCGTACTTCTCCTGAGCGCCGCCCCACGCGATGCGAAAGCCGGTGACGATCTCGTCGAAGATGAGCACGATGCCGTGCCTTCTCGTCGCGTCGCGCACCGCCTGCAGGAACCCCGGCTCGGGCAGCAGCACGCGCTGCAGCGGCTCGACGATCACGGCGGCCAGGTCCTTCGCGTTCTTCTCGATCATCGCGACGGCCGCTGCCGCGTCGTTGAATGGGCTCACCAGCACCGTGTCGCCGGTCTGCGCCGGAACGCCCACCGAATCGGGCTTGGCCCGCGGGTAGTCGGAGGGCGTCGAGGGTACCGTGCCCCAGAGGCCGTAGTCGTGCATGCCGTGCCAGGCACCTTCGAACTTCATCACCTTGTTTCGGCCGGTGCGGGCGCGCGCGATGCGCAGCGCGTAGAACGTGGCTTCCGTGCCCGAGCCGGTGTAGTGCACTTCATCGGCGCAGGGCACCGCGTCGACGATCTTCTTCGCCAGCGCGATCTCGGGCTCGTTGAGGAAGTAGTAGGTGGTGCCCTTGGGCAGCTGCGCCTGCACGGCGGCGCCCACGTCCGGGTGCGCGTGGCCGAGCAGCGCCGGGCCGGAAGACAGGTGGTAGTCGATGTACTCGCTTCCGGCGAGGTCCCAGATGCGGCTGCCTTCGCCGCGCGCAACCACCAGGTTCAGGTCGGTGGGCAGCTGGAACAGGCCCAGGCCGCCACCGGCGAGGTAGCGGCCGGCGTCGGCAAGGAGGGAGGCTTGCGCGGCGTACGCGCCATTGGCGGGGTTCAAGCGCTCTGCTTGCGCTTGTGGTTCATGCCATGGTCGCGCCGGGACCCCCGAGCGCGTCCTTGGCGAGACGGCCCACGATCCAGCCGTAGGCATCGTCCACCGAATCGGTGCGGTGCACCAGGTCGAGGTCCGGCGCCTCGATCATGCCGTGGCGCAGCAGGGCGTCGAAATTGATCACTTCCTTCCAGTACTCGGTGCCGAACAGCACGATCGGCATCGGCTTGCTCATGCGCCTGGTCTGCACCAGGGTCAGCACCTCGAACAGCTCATCGAGCGTGCCGTAGCCGCCGGGGAACACGACCATCGCCTTGGCCATGTAGGCGAGCCAGAACTTGCGCATGAAGAGGTAGTGGAAATGGAACGACAGCTCGCGCGTCACGTGCGGGTTTACCGCTTCCTCGCACGGCAGCGAAATCGCGAACCCGACGTTGCGGCCGCGCGCCTCCGAGGCGCCCCGGTTGGCCGCCTCCATGATGCCCGGGCCGCCGCCGGTGCAGACCACGAAGCGCCGCTGGTGGGTGGGGTCCAGTCCCTTGGACCAGGCGGTGAGGCGGCAGGCGAGGGCGCGCGCCGACTCGTACCAGGGCGAGCCTTCGCGCACGCGCGCCGAGCCGAAGAACACGATGGTGTCCTCGAGGCCCTGCTGTTCCAGGCGCGCCTTGGGCTCGAGATACTCCGCCAGGATGCGCAGCGCGCGAGCCTCGTTGCTGTTGATGAACAGCGGGTCGCGGTACGACTTGGTCGGTCTCATCCGCGTCCTGCCTTGGAAGCGGGCCTCATCCGCGTCCTTCAAACGGCATCTTGGTCGCCTTGATGGTCATGAACAGCACGTTGGTCTCGATGGGAAACCCCGCCATGTGCGCCACCGCCTGGCCGACATGGGCGACATCCATCAGCGGCTCGACCTTGATCTCGCCGTCGGCCTGCGGCACGCCCTTGGCCATGCGCTCGGCCATCTCGGTGCGCGCATTGCCGATGTCGATCTGGCCCACCGCGATGTCGTACTTGCGGCCATCCAGCGCGCCGCTCCTGGTGAGCCCGGTCACCGCGTGCTTGGTGGCGGTGTAGGGCGCCGAGCCCGGTCGCGGCGCGTGCGCCGAAATGGAGCCGTTGTTGATGATGCGGCCGCCGCGCGGCGACTGCTCCTTCATCATCTTGAAGGCTTCCTGCATGCACAGGAACATGCCGGTGAGGTTGATATCCACGACGTACTGCCACTTCTCCAGCGTCAGTTCCTCGAACGAACTGCCGGGGGCGTTGACGCCGGCGTTGTTGAACAGGCAGTCGACGCGGCCCCATTTTCCCTTCACCGCGGCAAACAACGCCCTGACCGAATCCTGCTTTGCAACGTCGGTGGGTACGCACAGGGCGCGCTCGCCGGTGCCGGATTCCTGCGCTGTCTTCTGCAGCACGTCCTTGCGCCGTCCCGCGAGCGCGACGTTCCAGCCATCCTTGAGCAGCGCCAGCGCTGCGGCCTTGCCGACGCCGCTGCCGGCGCCGGTGACGATAGCGATCCTTGCCATGTGCGATGTCCTATGCGTGAACAGTCGCGCATGGTAGCGCAGGTCGCTCGATCAGGACCGCTCCGCGCCATGGCGTCGGCGCTCGCCTCGCGCCTCATTGCGGGGTTCGCCGCGCGCCGCGGGCATCTCCACCCGAGCCGTGGCGCGCTCGACCGGGCGCTGGGCCGTCGGTGCCACCATTGCCGCTGCAGGCGCGCTCCTGGCGCGCGACCTGGCGCCAGTGACCGGTCATGAGGTGTACCTGCCGCCGCACCTGGAGCTAGTGGTTGTGCACGTGCACCACGCGCACCTGGCGGTGGTGGCAGTCGACGCCGCCGAAGAAGAAGCCCAGCGACAGGCGGACCGGCGAGCCTCACCAGAACGCCACCGTGACGCCCGGCCGATGGAGGCGCACGTAGCCCGGCCATGTGGCGA